>Ga0105044_10005277_pt1 | contig 17799 bp, 19 predicted proteins | sample MAT01_FD_78092 | JGI IMG/M metagenome (GOLD analysis project Ga0105044, IMG submission 78092) | Freshwater microbial communities from Lake Fryxell liftoff mats and glacier meltwater in Antarctica - MAT-01 | ecosystem: Environmental > Aquatic > Freshwater > Ice > Liftoff microbial mat | place...
ATCGCCGCGTTCACCGCCGAGGCGTCCCGCGTCTCCAAGCTTGCCGCGCTCCGCGTCGTGACGCTGTCGTCGGAGGCCTGGCAGGCCGTCGAGCGATTCAACCGCGCCGCGCGCAACCGAGCGCGCGCGCTTGGCGCCGCGGCGCGCTCCAAGGCGGAGCAATTCGGCTTCGGCGACAGCTTCGGATTCGGCGACAGCTTCGGCTTGCAGCTCGCCATGCCCGACGGCGTACGCATCCCCGAGCGCATGCGGTTCACCGCCGAGGCCGCGCGACCGCTCCACGTCCCCGGCCCCGACGGGCCCGCGCTGCACATCCTCAAGGCCGAGAGCCTAGGCGACGACTTCGCCAGCCACGCCGACGACTTCGCCGACGACTTCGACCCACTCACGAGCCACCTAGGCGACGGGCCCGAAACACGGGGCATGCACGAGATCGATCCACTCGGTCAGGAGCCGCACCAGCAACGCCTCCCGGTAGCCAAGGACATCGACCACAACGTTTCGCCTGATGTCGCCAACTCTGGTTTTTGGGGCGACGAAAACGCTCGCGGCAACACCGATTGGTACTCCGACAACCAACTCGTCAACGAGATCACCGACTACAAGCCGATCCAGTTCACGGATGGCTACCCCGTCCTCGAGCCGTACACGCTCGAGACGGTCAAGCTCGATCGGATGGTCGGAAGCGACGCTGACTTCATCCCCTGTGACATCGAGTTTGCTCGGCGCAATGGCCAGTTCAAGCGCAACGGGGAACCGAATCAGACATGGGCCAAGGGCCACCGCGAAGCAAACCGGCTGACCTGGCACCACCATCAAGACGGCGTGCGTATGCAACTCGTTCCGTTCGACCTCCACAGCAACATTCCGCACGCCGGAGGGGCATCCGTATCTCGCGCCCGAGTAGCCACGCCATGATCGATACATCCTCCCTCGTCGAAACGATGGCGCACTTGGGTGCTCATCGCCTCATTCCCTGGGTGTCGCCCGCCGTCGACGACATCGAACGCTTGGAGAAAGAAACCGGGGGGAAGCTTCCGGAAGACTATCGATACTTCCTGATGACTTTCGGCGGCGTTTCTCTCGGTGACGAGGACTTCGCCGCGAAGGCGCCGATCTCTGAAGCGTGCCCTTGGGGCTCTAGCGTTGCCCCTGGAATCTTCTCCCCGCTCGATACCAGTCGCCACAGCATCGTAAAGGAGCTGCGAACGTTCAAGGGTCGCCTCCCGAGCGGCGTCCTCCCTATCACTCATGACGCGGGCGGAAACCTGATCTGCGTCGACGTGGCAGGGCAGTTCCCCGGGAGCGTCTGGTTCTGGGACCACGAGCAACGGTGGTTCCGCGACTACTTCGCCGGAAGCTTCGAGGAAGCTGCTCAAGAACTGGACGCCGCAGGCATCGACGCCCGCCGCTTCTCGGTTCACGACATCATCCGGGGGTGGGCGCGCCTTCATGCCGACCGCTTTGACCGACCATCCGACTACATGGGCATGTACAAGATGGCCCCCACCTTCGCCGACTTCTTGCGCTCGCTTCATCGCGTTCCGCACTGACGACATCTCGACCGCGATCGCTCGCTAGCCCTACCTTTCCCTCCGGATCCGAACCTTCGCTCCTCCGTCACGTCGACCATCGCGGATCGCCGCTAGCCTACTTTTCGCAGGGTCCAACGCCATGAACCAACAACGCGCCGCCTTAGCTTTCTTCGTTGCGCTTCTCCCCCTCGTCGGCTGCCCTAGCCACCCCCCGATCGTCGGCTGCACAGACTCCACGGTCTGCACTCTGATGGCCGGTGGCCAGTGCATCGCAGCGCCTGTCGGCTTCGACGTGTGCGCATATCCCTCGACGGAGTGTCCCGCGGGCCTGGCGTGGAGCCCCGAGGCCGGCGAGCTTGCCGGCCAATGCGTAGCCTCGGATGAGGATGCAGGAACGGACGCGTCGACGATAGACGCGCGACCGGACGCCGCGAACGTTGGTTGCGCAGCGCGCATCGCATTTTCTGACGGCGCGACGAACAGTCCCGAGGTGTACGCAGCGAACCCCGACGGCACCGGCATTACGAACCTGTCAACGAACGCCGCCAGCGACTCCCGCCCCGATTGGTCACAAGTTGGCAACCTGGTCGCCTTCGAGTCGACGCGCACCGGCAACGCGGAGATCTTTACCGTCAGCGGCAACGGTTCTACGCCGCGCAACGTGACACAGAACGCTGCCGACGACCGGCGCCCCATCTTTTCGCCAGACGGGACAAAGATTGCTTTCTCGCGGCAAGCCGCGGGCGCGCCTACGCCTTCGCTTTGGGTGATCGGCGCCGACGGTACCAACGCGCGCGAACTGTCGACGCTACCCGTTTGGCACACGACAACCCTTAGCTGGTCGCCCGACAGCATGCGGATCGCGTTCGTCGAAAGCCGCGACGTTTTCACCGTAGGTCTTTCCGGCGCCGCGCCGACCAACCTTTGCGCCTGGACCTCGGGTTCCTGCGATGCCCCGGCATGGTCTCCCGACGGAACGCGGGTCGCGATGGAAGTCTTCGCGAATTCGAACAGCGAGATCTACACCGTCAACGCCGCCGACGGCTCGAACCCAACGAAAATCACCAACGCCCCGACGGCCGAAGACGTTCGCCCACGCTGGTCGCCTGATGGCACCGTGATCGTGTTTTCCAGCACGCGCAACGGGAGCTTTGAGATCTTCAAAACGGCCGTTCCCGCCGTCGGTGAACCGCTGCGACTCACGATGCACGACACCACGATCAACGACGTGGGCGCAGTCTGGTCGCCAGACGGCACCCGCCTTGCGTTCGTGCGCGGCACGGGGAGCGGAGCCAAGCTCGCCGTCATCGCCGCCGACGGAACGAACTACACTGACTTTGCCGTCGCTACGAACCCCTACGGGCCCACCTGGTCGCAATGCCCGTAAGTCGCGTCGCCTTTTTGTCGGCGCTCTTGTTCGTTGTGGCGCACGCTGAAGCGTCGCCTTGGGCCCCGAAGAAGAAGGCCGCGCGCGACCTGATCAACGCCGCCGCCGATGCGGCCGACGCCAACGAGTTCGCACGCTCGGCCGCGTTGTCGCTCGACTCGTTCACCGTCGAGCCATCGAACATTGCGCGGTGGAACGCGGGAGAAGCATTCGCAGCGGCCGGCGAGTGGGCCCGCGCGCTCGACCAGTACGATCGCGCTCTCGCCGACCGCGACCTCCCGCGGAAGCGACGACCGACGATCGAAGCTCGTCGATCGTTGGCGCGCGGGTTTATCGACGCCGCCGCCGCCGTCGACGCGCAGCGATGGGACGATGCACGCGCCGCCTACCTGGCGATCCTCGGCCGCGACGACCTCCTCCCGAACGACCGCCAGCACGCCGGCGGCGCGCTCGAACAACTCGCGCAGCGCCGCGCGGCGGAGGCTGCGACGCGGCCAGCAGAGCCGGAAGGCTCCACGGCGCCCAGCAGCTCGCCGACCACCACCGCACCGCCGACGCCAGGGCCCGGCCCGGCGCCGATCGACGTGCGCACACCGTCGCGGCCGTCGCGGTGGTCGGATACGCCGGCGCTCGCGATCCTCGGCACTGGCGCGATCGGCGTCGGCGTGGGCGCCTGGCTCAGCACGCATGCCCAGGGCCTCGACGACCAGGCCGACGCCCCCGGCACCCCGGAGCCCGACCGCTCACCGCTCCGCGATCGCGCCAGCACTTCACGTACCGGCGCAACGATCGCCCTCGCCGCCGGTGGCGCGCTCGTCATCGTTGGCGCGATCAAGCTGGCGATCCCACCGAATGCACCGCGGCCGACGGTGGCCACGCTGCAACCAACGGCCGGCGGCGCGCTCGTCGTCGTCGGCGGGACGTTCTAAGCGATGACCACGCGCCCCACGCGGCCCGAGCGACCCCATTTCCCGCCCGAGCCCGGCGCACCGACGCCGATCCTCGACTACGCGTTTCCGCCGGTTCCCGACAGTCCGGCGCCGTTGCCCGCACCACGCAGCGGCCCCACCGCGCAGCAGACCCCGGAGATGGATCCACTGATCGGCGTCGACGTTGGCGACGGCTACGAGATCGCGTCGCGCCTCGCGGCCGGTGGAATGGGGGCGCTGTACATCGCCCAGCACCGCGCAGCGACGAACAAGCGCAAGGCGATCAAGGTGCTCCTCGGCGATCTGCTGGCGAAGTGCTCGCCGCGCACACGCGAGGACATCGCGCACCGCTTCGAGGTAGAGGCGCGGATCGCGCTCAACCTCGACCACCCGAACGTGATCAACGTCGACGGGTGGGGCACGCTTCCGAGCGGCGCGATCTACATCAAGATGGAACTCTTGAAGGGGAAGGATCTGCGACGGTGGGCGCACGATCGCCACGATGGGAAGGTGCCCGCCGACGAGGCGCTACAGGTTTTCGCCCAGGTGTGCAGCGCGCTCGAACAGGCGCACCGACTCGGCGTGGTTCACCGCGACCTGAAGCCAGAAAACATTTTCATGACCGAGCACCCCGAGGGAGCGATTTCAACCAAGCTCCTCGACTTCGGGATCGCGCGAGTCATCAGGCCCGACGCATTTTCCGGCGGCAAGCGGACGACGATCCCGCGCGCGATGGGAACGCCCGGGTACTGGAGCCCCGAGCAACAGACCTCGCCCGGCGACGTCGACCACCGCGCCGATATCTACGCGCTCGGCGTCATCGCCTACGAGCTTTTAACCGGCCATCTGCCCGGGTTCGGCAGTCTCGCGCCCCACATGCTCCCGCCCGGCTTTCCCGTCGAGTGGTACGAGCCGATCGCGAAGGCACTCGCCGGCGATCAGACGAAGCGCCACCACAGCGCGCGCGACTTCCTCGCCGAGCTGATCGCAGCGACACCCGACGGCGCGACGCTGGCCGCGATCGCGTGCCCAACGCTCTTCCGGACGGCGGCATCCGCCGCGGACTCCACCATCAAGGCGCCCTCGCTCGCGTCGATGCCCGGCATGAGGAACAGCGCCCCGCCGCCGGCGGCGCCGCCGCTACCGCCGTCGACGCTGGCCCAGGCCGCTGGCGCGTACGGCACGCAGGCCGCGCCGCGCCGCGGTCGCCTCGCCTTGGCCGCGGCCGGTGGCGCTGTCCTCGCCGCCGCGATCGCGCTTGCGGTGGTGGTCGCCATGCGGCCGGGCAGCTCGGACCAACCAAGCACGCACCCGGCCAACGCACTGCCCGCCGACGCCGCCGACCCCTCGCCACCCGGCTCGCCGACGCCCGCCAGCTCGGCCGCCAACGCGCCCAACGCGCCGCCGCTCGACGCCGCCGAACCCTCGCCGAGCTCGCCAACGCCCGCCAGCTCGGCCGCCAACGCGCCGCCGCCTGCCGAGGACGCCGCACGGCCGTCAGACCCAAGCTCCACGGCGCCACAGGACAGCGCGCCGCCGAAGCCGACCACGGCCAAGCCAACGCCGGCCACCACCTCGCCCCCGCGCCGAACGCCCCCGCGCCGCACCGGAATCGAACGCCTCGGACGGTGAGTGTTTTAGGAGATGGGCTCGCGCGCTTGCGTGGCCCTGGCCCTCCAGCTCGGTCGCGATCAGAAGGGCAGCGGGTCGTCGTCGCGGTCGCGTTTGTTCGTCTCCAGGATGTTGTCCCGAGGCTCGAGCTTCCGGATCAACCTCGCCTGTTGCTCGATGGCGGCCCCGCCGGTCTTCGTGACTCGGACCGCCACCTGGCAGGCTTCGCGGTCGTATCGCGTACCGGGATCGTTTTCGGACGCGACGAAGATGCCGCGAAACCAAGCCCGGTCGCGACGCCAACTCTGAAAGTGGCGGGTCATCGTCTCGTAGAGACGCCCGGTGTGACTCTCACCGACGTAGACGATCGTCGAGCCGAACAGCCCAACGGCCTTGATGACGTAGGCGCCCGACTTGCCGCGCAGCTCGCGCACCCACGCCGGGTACGGCTCACCGCTGGCGCCGATCGGCCGGTACACGAGGCGCGCGCCCGCGGCTGGCGCCGCCGCGCCGACGCGTTGCCGGACCTCGCGAGCACCTTGGCGCGATCGAGGCCGAAGAGAGCGGCCGGCCGCTCGCCGGCCTCGCGTCGTCAGTTCTTGTCGTCGTTTCATGCTGCCTCCCGGAGCCACAGGTCCGGATCGATCACGATGTCCGCACGCGTGGCCGCCCGGCCCAACGCGCGTGCGGCCGGGCCCTCGGTCCGCCAGCGGCGCAGTTCCCAATGCAGGTGCGGCGGCTTCAAGCCCGACGACGCCAGGCGCGCGAAGAAGACACCGCGCGCGATCGCGGCGCCCTTCACCAGGCCCAACGACCGCGGCGACAGGTGGCCGAAGACGTGCCACGTCCCCGAGCGCCCGCGCGCCAGCACCGCGCCGGGCCCGTAGCCCGACAGCGGCGGGGTTTCGTCGTCGCGCGCGACGAAGTCGACGACGAGATCCTCCGGAGCCCTCACCCGGTCCGCTTCGACGACCGGTCCGCGATCATGGCCTTCCGGCACCAGGTCAACGCCCCAATGCGTGCAGGGGTAGCTTCCTCGCGGACATGAGCCGTGTCCCCGGGTCCGGATCACGCGAAAGCCACCATTGGGACTCACATGCGCGCGCAGGAGCGGCGATAGCCGGCCCGGCGCCGTCGGTAGGATGCTCTCCACGGCGCCCGGTGGCGCACCGCCTGGCGCGCCAGCGGGCGCCACCGGGCGCGGCGCCGGCCCGGCGCTGACCATCGCGCGCAGCGTGGACGCGCGCGCCGAGCGGGTCGCAAGCCCGATCGCGCCGAGCCCCACCGCCGCGCCGGTCGCCATCCAGAGCGCGCGCGACATGGCTACTTTTTCACCAGCGCGGCGACAAGCACCACGCCTCCGAGGACACCGGCGCCGACCAAGAGCGGCTTGAACAGGCCGCGGGCCGCCCCGGCCGCCCCCTTCGCCGCGCCGACGACGGCGCCGCCGGCCTCGGACGCGGCATCGCCCACCGCTGATGCGGCATCGCCGGCACCCTCGAGCAGGTTAGCAACTCGATCCTTGACCGCGTCGACGTAGCCCGACCAGCCGAGGCGCGGTTGGTTGTCCTTGAGCACGGAGTAATCCAGCCCGAGCCGCCGTTGGGCGATCCACAGATCTTCGACTTCCTCGACGGGGTACAGGTCATCGGGCTTCTTGCCGGCCATCAGCACCGCCGCGCGCGCCGCGACCTCGCGCCAGGGTCCGCGCGGGTCGCGGTACTCCTCGAGCGGCTTCGCGGTGTCGGCGTACTTGTCCCAGATCGCGATCACTTGCCGCGCTTCTCCGACGGAGATTTCAACGTAGGGCCGATCTTGTCGCGACTTCTTGCGTGGTCGTTCCTTCCGGCCTTGGGCGATGAAGAACCGACGTAGCGCCAGCTCGAGCCAGAGCGGATCATCAACGTTGGCGACGAGCAGCCGGCCCTTCTCGTCGACGCGCACCGAGATTGCAGCGGCGGGATCAAAGGCGTTGCGGGTTGCCAGGCTCCTGAGCAGCGACGCGCCGACTTCCCACAGCTCCGACGACGACGGGAGCAGCTCATCGGGCCCGACGCTTTCGGCAAGCAAGGCGCGCGACTCGTCGAGCCAGCGCCACGCGATGGGCTCGACGAGTTCACCGAGCCGCGAGAGCACCAGCGCCCACGACTGCGCGACCTCGAACGCCTCGCGTGTGGTGAGGACCGGCCAACCGCTCGCCGGGTCGACCGGCCGCCCACGCATCAACGCCGCGCCCAGCTCGTACCAGACCGCCACCAGATCGACGGCGTGGCCGTTCATCGCAGGCTCCCAAGCGCGTGCGACAGCACGGCCGCGGCGCGGTCCATGCTGAGGAACGGCACCGACGGATCCGGAGGCAGGTCGGCGCCGTGCTTCTCGACGATGCGAGCAAGAAGCAGATCGATCGGCCCCACCGGCAGCAACGGTGCTGCCGACGACGGCACCGCCGGCGTTCCGACCTGGATCGGCTGACCCGGTCGCGCCTCGAGGATGCTCAAGAGCACGCGACACGACAGCGCCGCGGCTTCCTTCGCAGCGACATCGGCGCCGGGCGTGAGCGCGGCGCGGATATGAGAGATCGCCGCCTCCAGTTGCGGAGGCAGCTCGGCGGGTTGGCTCGTCGACGACATCACACGTTTCCTTTCTGGCCGACGCGGGCGCGGCCTTGCTCGATCACCTGCCGCGCGGCGACGTAGGCGCCGAAATGCTCGGACCCGGTTTTCGCCGGCGCCATCAACAGCAAGCGCCACGGATCCACTCCGACGATCGGACCGACCCACGCGCGCGTATCGATCCCAACCCGCGACGAGTCGAAGGGACACGCCGAGTCTCCGAGCCGCGGCCGGTCGAAGCTCCACAGCTCGAGCAGCGCCATCGCATCGCAGCTCGTCGGGATCGAGCCGCGGCCGGCTTTCCAAGCGGCGTGGGTCTTGTCCATCGCCTCGGGGTTGAAGAACGCAACCGCACCGCGCGCCATGCCGCGCGCCATGCCGACCAGCACCGCACGCGCCGCCCACAGGTGACGGTACTCGGGATCCAGTCGCGTCGACGCCGGCCGCGGGCCGCCCTGCCCCTGGCGTCCGAAGCCCGCGCCTCGCGTGAGCGAGTCGAACAGCGAGCGCCCGGCCTTCGCGGCGCGGTTCAACTCCACATCCACGACCGCCGCCAGCTCGACCAGGCTTCCATAACCGTACTCGCTCGCCGCCAGGCGCGCGCCCGCGAGCTCGTCGAGCGTGACCCCCGAGTCGCGCGCCACCGCGCGCGCTTGCTGGAGCAGCACCGCGGCCGACTCGCGAACCGCTCCACGGTCGACAGTCGAGCGCGTGAGTGGGCCGCGCGGGGCATCGCTCGGCAGGTTCGGCACGACGGGCCCGGTCCAGCGTCGGAACGGAAGCGGTACGCTACGCGCCGCCGCTGGGTCCGCCTTCGACCTCGTCGCCGCCGGCTGACTCGTTACCTGCCGCACCGCCGTTGCCGTCGCCGCTTGCTGCGGCGCGGGCGCGGGCGCCGGCGGGGTGGCCACATCCTCGGAGCGCGCCGGGCGCGACGAGCGCGCCAGCGCGAAGCCACCTCCGGCGAGCCCGACCAGGCCGAGCCCAGCCACGAGCCACCCACCAGCGCCCTCGCTGCCGCGACTCACCGCCGACCTCCCGCCCGCTTCGACCTCGGCGACCTCGACGACGCCGCCCGGCTCGGCTCGCGCGCGTTGTTGTCGTTGCGCGACGACGCCCACAGCGCAAACCCACCGACCAGGACGCCGCCGACGATCGCCATGGGCACCGCCGCCGCCGCAAGCGCGCCGGTGACGACGCCTTCGCCCGCGCCCCGCCCCGCCGCCGCCGACACCTTCGACGCACCGGACGCGAGCGCGTCGGCGACGCCGCCGATCGAACGGGCGATGTGGTCGGCGCCGTCGTCGGCGTCAGCCGCGGTCGCCGACGCGGTCTTTGCCAGCTCGCCGAGGTGCCGCGCACCGTCGGCCACGGCCGACCAGCTCGGCGCCGACACGTTGCGCGTATCCATGGCGAGCGCGATCCGCTTGATGCCCTCCCACAACCGGACGCGGTCCGGGTAGGGGGCGTCACCGGCGCGCCCTGTCGCGAGCGCGCGCGCCGCAAGCGCGCACCGCGCCCACGCGACGACCTCCGGATCGGCGGCATCCTCGACGCGCCTCGACGCGAGCGCAGGGACGTTGCTCGACCAGCACGCGACCAGCGCGAGCGTGTCGGCATGCGTGATGAGCGGAACCGCGACACCACCGCCGACGATCTCGGCGCCACGGCACGCGGCGTAGCCGCGCTTTTGTTGCAGGTAGACGGCGCGCGCCGACGGCGCGACCGTTCCCAGCGCGACGGGGGTCGACGCGCTGGATGGGATCGGATCTGGGGAGTGCGTGGGCATGACCTAACGTCCGGTGGTGTTGGTGCGCAGCTGCCGCGCGGTCTGCGACGACTGCGCCGGGGCCGCCGCCGGCTGATACGCCGGCGTGGGCGCACCGAGCAGCCAGCACAGGAGCCCCGGCGACGACGCGGCGGCCGACACCGGCTGCCCGTCGTACTGCGGCGTCGGCGCCTGCCACAGCGCCGAGAGCCCCAGGCCATCGAGCAGACCCGGGACCGACGGCGCCGCCGCCGGCGCCGCCGGTCCCTTGTCGCCGGTGTCGTAGCGCGGTTGCGTGCAGAGAAATTCAAGCACGAGCGGCCCTCCCTACAGCCGCCGCTCGGCGATCCGCGCGACGGTGTGAAGCAGATCGGTCCGCTTGAGCGTCGCCAGCGACGCCGCCGCGTACTGCATTCCGTTGTTGAAGTCCTTGGCCAGGTCACCCGTCGACACCGGCGGGGCCGGCAGCGGCGACAGCGACGCCAGGACGTGGACCAGGTCCGGGATCCAGGACTTCAGCCCGTTCAACGACGCCGCGCCGACCGGAGCGGGTGCGGACGCGGGCGGCGCGGACTGGTAGGCCATCGGCGCCGACGACGGAGGCGGGTAATAGACGGGCGGCCGACCGGACGCCGACGCCGGCCAGCGACCGCCACTGTTGCCTTGGGTGATGATCGGCGGACGGCCTTGGCCGCGGACGATCACCGCGTTGCGCTGGCTCCCGTCGGAGTCGTAGATCACGATGTCTTCTTCCATGGTGTGTTTCTCGTTTCTGTTCGGGTTCGTTGTTGATGGTTGGGTTGGTGAACGCTCAGTCAGCCCACGCGCTCCCCAGAACCGACCCCCGGTCCGGGCGCGCGCCTCGAAAAGTCACGCCGCCGCGCGCTCCTCGTCGTCGATCGCCAGTGCGGCGCGCATCTTGTCGAACGCCTCGAGCGTCGACGCTTCGATCTCGTTGTCGCGCGCCTTCGGCTTCCCCGGGCGCCTGTCCACCGTCGCGGCCTTGGGCTGGCCCTTCGGCTGCGTTTCCTCGACGCGCTCGCGACCCTTGCGCAGTGCCGCCCCGAGCAGCACTACGGTCGAGCTTCCGATCGTCGACGCGATCGCCGTCTGCACCGGGCCGCGCGTGATGCCCGCTCCCACGATGCCCATGCCGCCCATGATCGAGGACGTGATCACCGGCGGGGCCCCGAGCTTGCCGAGCCCCAGCAACACGCCCGCGCCGGCCAGGCCGCCGCCGAGCGCCGCGCCGGCGTGCTTCCATTGAAACTTTCTTCCGCTTGCCATCGTCGTTCCTTTCGTTCGTCGTCGGCACCGCACCGCGCCGGGGTTGTCGTCGACACCACCGCGATCACCGCGGCGACATCCGGATCAGTTCAAGCCATCCCCGACCGACACCGCGCCGCCGGTGTCGGCGCCGCGCGCACCGCGCTCCTCCACCGCGATCACTGGCGCCGGTGTCTCGTCGCCCGCCGGCGCCCGGCGCGGCGAACGCAAGAGCATCGCTCCCACACCGAGCGCCGCCGCCGATGCGCCGAGGAAGATTCCGGCGATCAGGTCGCCGGCGTCGTAGCGACCGGCCTCGTCGTTGTCGTCGTCGCGCTTGCTCATGGCTCCCTCGCGTCGTCGGGCAACGTGCCCGCGCGACTTGTGTGCAGTGCATCGGCCGGTGCCCCCCCGCGGTTGCTTCGAATCGCATCGGCCCCGACATCGACTAGGCCCGGCGGGATGCCGTAGGCCGCCAGTGCCGCCTTGATCGCCAGCTTCACCAGCGGTCGCGCGAGCTCGGCCGCCGGTCGCGCCGCACTCTCCACGGCGCGCACGAACCGCCTGGGCGCCCACGCGATGCGCCAGCCGTCCCGCTGTGCGGTGGCGTCTTCATCGTCGACGGGGCAACCACAGCCCGCGTCCGGATCGACCAGGAGCCACCCCACGCGCTCGGCCAGGACCTCGACCACGCGCCGAATCGCACCGGTGCGCGCCGGCCACCACGCCTCTTCGCGCGCCGCCAGCGCCAGCACCCACAACAGCGCATCGAGCCCCAGCCGATCGATCGGCGCACCCACGACCAGCGCGCCCGCGGTCGCGCTGGCGTCGGTCAGCGTCTCGACGCTTGCGGCGTACTCGTGCGCCGGCTCTTCGGCGATCGCGAACGCCCACGCCAGCGCGTCGGATAGCGTGAGCGACCGCGCGCGGCCGGTCGCCGCCTCGTGGATCAGGTCGAGCCCGGCGATCAGCGCGTTGCGCGGCTTGGTCGGGTCGAGGACAACCGGGCGCCCGTTCTCGATCGGGAACGTGTGGCGCCCTTGGTCGGTGTCGATCGTCGCCAGCGCGCGCAATCCAGCCGGGTCGATGACCTCCGCCGCCGCGACATAGAGCGCGCTCCGCTCGACGCAGTTGGGATCTGCCGTCGGCACGCGCAGCCGTTGCGGCACATCACACGCGACCTTGGGCCCGTCGCCCGGGTCGCCGTCGTCGCTGCGATGCGGGAGGCTCCGGATCCACGCGGCAAGCTGTGCCGTCGTCGAGAAGCGCCGCGCGATCGCCTGCACCTCGGCCGACTCGACGCGCTCACGAGCGTGTGCGGTGATGGCGCCGAGGCACAGCCGATCGTTGTACGGCTCGACGATCACGACGGCAGCTCCTCGACGTCGTCAGGCTCCGCGGGCGACCAGTCGCACAGGTCCACCAGGGCCACGAACGCCGCCGCCATCCACCTTCGGCGCATCAGCTCGACCTCGATCAACTGCCCGGCGACATCGGCGAACAGCTCCGCGATGTCGTCGCTGTCCAACTCGGCGCACCTGCCGTCGGAGGCCATCACCGGCGCGGCCGGAAGCTCGTCAGGCGTGCCGCGTCTCTCGTGGTTTCGGAACATGGGGATCCTCTCGGGTGGGTTCATCCATCCGTCATCGGTCGCATCTCGTCGCAAGTTGCGTCGTCGGCTCAGGCCGGCGACGTCCGGAACAGACACACCCGCAGCACCTCCACCGCCTCCCCCGCTGATCGACCCACCACCGCGCGCCGCATCAGCTCGGGCAGCACGCCCGCTGTCGCGAACGCGCGATCGAAGACCTGCCGTTCGGGCGCCGTCAGCAGCGCCTCGCAGCCGCGCAGCGTACGCACCGACGCCGCGCCCTCGTCGACGGTGAGCGCGGCCACCGCGCTTTTCAGCTCTCCGAGCAAGTGCGGATGACTCGCCAGCTTCGACGACACCCAGGCCCGATCGTCTTCGTGGAGCGCGCCTTGAATTCGGAGCGCGTGCGAAAGCAGCTCGGCGCCCGCAAGCGGCCGACGCTCCACGGCGTACGGCTCGCCGTCAGCCAAGGAAGGCGAGGCCGGGGCGTCGTCGTCCTTGAGCATCAGGCTCGCGGCCTGCGCCGTCGACCGGACAAAGCCAGCCACACCGCGCGCGACCTCCTCGGGGACGTCCATTTTCATCGCCGCGCTGTAGGCCAGCACCGGCGCGACCTTCTCCATAAGCGGCACGAGCAGCGTCATCGCCGCTTCACCGAACCCGCTCGACGGTGCCGCGACCGCGGCCACCGTCGACGCGTTGCCGTTGCGTGGCGTCCCGCTCATCGTCGGCGCGTCGCTCGACCCAAACCCGGCCGGCATCATCTGCACCGTCACCGGCGCCCCCGCCGCCGCTGCGTCAAGCGCGGTGGTCTTCTTCACCAGCCCCGACGTGCCCGCCGCGCTCAGCACGCCCGACACCGCACCGACGACGTTGGCAAGCTGCGCCGTCGTGGCCCGCTGAGACTCCGCAAGGTCGCGTTGCAGGCTCGCGATCTGTTCGAGCGCATGCGAGTGCGCGTCCTTCACGAACGCGAGCACCTGACCGAGCGTGCCCGACGACGCGTCCGCCGTCGTCGGCGCGCCATGCTCGACCACGCCCGCGCGCGCCGCCGTCGACTTCTTGATGGTCGTCGACACCAGCGGCACCCGCTCGATGAACTGGAAGCTTCGATCGATCGCGATCAGCTTGTAGCGACCCGGCCGGTAGCCCACCAGCTCGCGGAACTCCTCCGCGCTGGCGCTGCGCGGCACGAACACGGGTTGCCCGTCGTCGTCCTCGACCAGCTCGCCGATCCCGCGCGACCCGTCGGGCCACAAGCGCGCGCGGAAGCCGATCGCGTCGCTCGGCAAAATCACAGCCGCGCCGTTTGCATCGAACATCCAAGGCGCGAATACGCCCGCGCCGTCATCACGATCGGGCTTCACCCACTCGGCGAGCGACGACCCAACGGCAACGGTGGCAGGGGCGGGAGCGGCTTGCATGGTCGGCGCGGCGTATCGACCGCCCGCGCCGCGGTTGCGTCCGCCCCCCTCAAAAAAGTCGCGCGGTAAGTCGCTTCAAAAGTCGCTTCAAAAGTCGCCGCCCAATACCGGCGCCACTTCAAGCACTTACAAAGCGACCCGAGCCCCAATCTTTCCGCGTGAAGATGGAACCAGGGGTCCAGGCTTGACCTCGACGCGACCGCAGGCCGATCCCATCTCGGCGACTGGCGTTGCTCCAGCCGCTCCCACTCGGGGCCAGCCAGCTCGCCCCGACCTGTCCCGCGCGACATCCAACCACCCGCCGATCCGACGCGGCCCGGACTCAGCCGACACCTGTCGCCCGCGAGGCGACGTCGACGCGGGCTGCATTTATTGCAAGTCGTTGATCCGATTGTACTTATAAATGCGCCGAGGAAATGCCCCCGGATTTAATTCGAGCGGCGAAACGGGCGCTGACACCCTGCCATGGCACCCTGACACCCTGCCATGGCACCCCCTGACACCCTGCCATGGCACCCCCTGACACCCTGGCATGGCACCCCTGACACCCAGGCCCTAGGCCGACCCCGGCCCCCGCGACCGCTCCCAGGCCGCCCAGGCGTTGCCCAGCACGCCGACCAGGTCGGAGGCGATGCCCGCGAGCTCGGGCAGCTCGGGCAGCTCCACGGCGCGGGGCGCCAGCGCGGCCGGCGCTGGATCGTACGATCCAGCCGACGCGGTCACACCCGCCGCGGCAGCTCGCGCGCGGGCCGCACGGCGTGCGATGCGCTCGGCCACCCCGCGGGCGCCGAACAAGATCCCGCCTTCGTGCGCATGGGCGAACGCGCTGACCGACGGCGCGCCCTGCCCGCGGTACTGGCGCAGCCACCAGGACGGCCGGTAGCCGGGCCGGGCCGGGGCCGCGATCCAGGGGCCTGGCTCAAGGATCACCCGCACCGGCCCGCCCGCTTCGCTCAGCGCGACCAAGACGCCCTCCCGGACCGGTCGCGTCGCGACCTGGCGCAACTCGACGAAGGCCGACGCCGGCGCTCCTGACGCATCGGGCGCCGCCACGACGACCACCACCGCCGGCATGGCGAGCGACGGCACCAGGGGCTCCCGCCGCCCCGCCGCATCCCAGGTCGCGCGCGCGATCGTCACCATGACCGGCAGCTCGCCCGACCCGAACCGGTACCAGCACGACCACTGCCGCCCGTGCGCTCCGACGGAATGGCCCTTGTGCCTGGTCAGCACGCCGAGCCGCGCCAGCTCCTCGATCGCGATCACCGCCGCGCGGCGCCGTTGCCGGCCCTCGACGATCCGGCGCTCGCCCAGCAGCCGCTCGGCGAGGCTGGCGCACCACTCGACCGGATCGGCAACGACGCCGCCGCGCGCGCGCCCGACCAGGAACGCCAGGATGGCCGCGACCTCGGGCCTGACCCGCGGGTCGACGCTGTCGACGACGATCCGATCGGCCGCGGTCAGGATGCCGAGCGCCACCGGCGAGGCCGCGCCCCGGCTCCCGCGGAACGGCCACAGCGGGGCGAAGCGACGAAAGTACGCGCGGGCCTCCCGGACGCACTCACGGGTGAACCGAAACGATCCGCCGTACCGCGAGCCAGTGTGCGCGTGGGCGCCGCACCACGCCACGACGCGGCCGATCGTCTCCTCCTCGTCGCAGCCCGCCGCCGCCCCCCACGCGAAGGTCAGGACCATCACCGCATCGTGACGCGTGGCCGGCTCGGTGACGCCCTCGGCCAGGAGCTGAGTCACCTTGCGCCAGAACGCTGGACCTTTGAGGAGTACGCCGGGCGGTACCGCCCCCGTCTCGTCAGTGACGGGCGGGGCATCGACGTCGAGGGAGTTAGAAAAACTGGAAGGGGAGAACCGATCCACCGCAGGATCCCGGACCGCCCTCCCCCGACCTCCGCGACGCCCTCGCCAACTCGATCCGGTGGGCTCGTGCCCGGATGCACCCGAGACATCGTCTACTTGTTGGGACGGCTTACAACTGCCCGAAATTTGGGCGCCTTTTTTTTCGGCGGGTGGCTCGAGGAAGCCCCACACCGGATCCCAAGCCGCCTCCGGACAGCCGATCCAGTCGGCGATCGTCCGGCGCTGCGTCGCCCACTCGCCCAGGAACGCCGCCGCCATCGGCCCCACCCGCCGCACCACCTGCGGGACGCCGCCCTGGCTCCACAGGATCCGCGTCGTCGTCGTCCCCGGCCACGGCGCGAGGGCGAACGGATCGCGCACGTCCGCGCCCACCACCCGCAGCAGCACCGACCCCCGCGCCAGCGGCGCGCGCAGGCGCCGGCCCGCCGGGTAGACCTCACACCGCCCGTCGCGCAGCTCCACACCCCGCGCGATCAGGTGGTCGCGGACCCAGCTCGCCGCCACCGCCGCCGGCCACAGGTGTTGATCACCACCAGCGAGCCGCGTCAGCGGGAGCCACACATGGAACCCGCCGCCCGGCGAGCGCAGCAGCACCGGCCACCGGCCGCCGCCGCACCCGAGCGCGGCCAGGACCTCGGCCAGCACGCCACGCGCCCGCCGCTCGGCGTCCCCCTGCGTCTCGTCGCCCACCGCGTGCGCGTCGATGTCCAGCGCCACCCACTGCACCCACCCCGCCGCCTCCGGCGCCACCGAGTACCGCCCCCGGATGTGCGCCTCGCATGTCTGCGGCGTGAACCGCCGCGGCACGATCGCCCCGCGTTCCCCCCCGGTCCGCACCAGCTCTCGCGCCGGCCGCCACGCCTGCCCGTTGTCCTCCGGATCGTGCAGCATCGGCCGCCGCTTTCCGTCGGCGCCGATCGCCGTCACCGACGGCACCCCATGCACGTTGTACCCAAGCCCGTCGCAGCCCCCCGCGATCAGCTCGTACAGCGCCCGCGCGTGCGCGCGTAGCTCCACGGCGCCGGCGTTGGTGTTTCGCCCGTGCGTTCCGCTCGTCGATGACGAGCTATGTGGATCGATCGTTTCCATGCGCGCAGGCGACAGCCCGCGCGCTCAGGTCGGCCGAGTCTTTCTTTGACAAGGCACAGCCATCCCAGCTACGTTCGACAGCGAATCCAGGCGGCCAAGCTTTGGTTTCAACCGTCGCACGCACCAGCGCGCGCGGACCGCTCGGGAGGCGCAAGCCTCCCGAGCGTTTGCTTTTCGGGTTCAGCGGTTCTTGATGCCCTCTTTTTCGAGGAGTTCGAGGATCAGATCTCGGATCGTTGTGCCTCGCTCAACCGCCGCGAGCCGCAACCGCTTGTGCTGAAGCACAGGCACGTCGAGGGTAGTTCTCACACAGCCCATCTCCCGCGGCGTCGGCCTCCGGGGCGGTCCATCAGGTGGACGCACCTCAACGGCACGCGGACCGCGAGGGCGTTTGGTCGTGGGGGGGATCTGTGCAGTACGCACGTTCAAGACCGTAGGGCAATCCGGATCGGCTCCGCAAGTTTTCCCGAGCCTTTCGCCGCTAAGATGCTCCCGGGAGGATCCCCGCGACCTTGGCGTCATAGCGCCACGAGTCTTTGGCGTCATAGCGCCACGAGTCTTTGGCGTCATAGCGCCACGAGTCTTTGGCGTCATAGCGTCACGAGTCTTTGGCGTCATAGCGCCACGAGTCTTGACGTCATAGCGCCACGAGTCTTGACGTCATAGCGCCACGAGTCTTGACGTCATAGCGCCACGAGTCTTGACGTCATAG
>Ga0105044_10005278_pt1 | contig 17798 bp, 23 predicted proteins | sample MAT01_FD_78092 | JGI IMG/M metagenome (GOLD analysis project Ga0105044, IMG submission 78092) | Freshwater microbial communities from Lake Fryxell liftoff mats and glacier meltwater in Antarctica - MAT-01 | ecosystem: Environmental > Aquatic > Freshwater > Ice > Liftoff microbial mat | place...
CCAGAAGCTGATCGCCCACCAGACCAAAACACCGACACCGATCCGGCAGTTCCGTCCCGACGTTCCCGAAGAGTTGGCCGCGATTCTCTCCAAGCTGCTTGCCAAGCAAGTGGAGGATCGGTTCCAGACCCCTGAAGAAGTCTGTGCCGCGATGCAGCCGTACGTCTTCGAAGGGATCGCCGCTCCGCCGGAAGAAGAGATGCCGCAGCTAAGCCCGGCCGCACGCGATCAGTCGGCTATGGCCATGGCCATAGCTAACGCTGGTAGTGGCACATTCGGGACCGACGGCGGACGTGGCCGACCGGAACGCGTGCAGCGTTCGGGCCGTATGAGTGCCCCGACCGCCACCATGAATCCGCCGAGCCGCACGGGTGGTTCGGGCGGCTCATCGACGATCCGCAATCCGTTCCCCGATATGCCCTCGGCCCCGGCCAGCCCCTCATCGCGGCCCACGGGCGACACCCGGCGGATGTCGAACACCACGGAGCGCACGCCCCAAGCAGAGCAGCGCGGCATCAAACCGCCTCGCCGCGAGTATCAGGAACCGGAACGCCGGGGCCTGTTCGCGAACCCGGTTATCCGCATCGTCGTCGAGGCGATGCTCGTCTTCGGCCTGGCGCTTGGCATCTGGGCGCTGTACACCAAGTTCGCCGGCTGATCAATCTTCCAGAAACCCGTTCGCTTGCAACCAGTCACGCATTGAGAGCGTCAACTTGCCCGAATTGTCCATGCGCGGCAGCTTATGCTGCGGCGGTCGCTTGCCGTGAGCAAGCATCCACGCGTTAAAACCGCCGGCCTTCACGCGCAGCACGCGCGGGGCCAGCATGCTCAGATCACCCGCCCGGTGGGCGCGGTAATCTTCATTCTGCCGGTTCAATGACTCATCGATATTCGCTGCGAATGCCGCCTGGTCGGCCGGTTCCCCGCGGAACTCGATCAAGTACAGATGATGCCCCGGCATCTGCGGCGTGGACGGGAAGATCGGCCCGACGTGATGATCCTGCACCTCGGCATTGCCCGTCACGGCCGCCTCCTGAATCGCCTTCTCGATCTCCTCGCTGATCAGGTGTTCGCCGAACGCGGAGAGGAAATACTTCGTCCGCCCCGTGAAGCGGATGAGCGGTGGCGAACGCTTCTCAAACGCCACCGTGTCACCGACGAGATAGCTCCACAGTCCCGCGCATGAACTGATGACGATGGCGTACTGCACCCCGGTCTCGACGTTCGCCAGCGTGTGCCGCACGGGGAAGTCGGACTTCAGCTTGCCCTTCTCACTGTCGAATTCATCCATCGGCACGAACTCGAACACCACGTCGTGATCGGGCACGATTCGCAACAGGTCATAACGGGGGTCCTCCGTGGCGACGAACCCTTCCGAGCAGGGGTACACCTCAAGGAAGCGCACCAGGTCGCTGCCGATCTCGCGCCGGAAGATGTCCCGATATGGATCGAACTTCGTGCCGCCGTGAATCAGTATGCGAAGCGTCGGCCAGATCTCGGCAATGGTGGCTTTGCCTGTCAGCTTCTTCAAGCGGTCGAACAGGACCAGTTGCCAGGCCGGCACGCCGCTGAACACCGTGACGGGCAGGTGAGCACTGCCTTTGGCCAGTGCCTCAACCTTCTCTTCCCAGTTCGGGATCCGGCTGAGTTCCGATGGCGGGAAGGTGTACGGCCGCAACATGCTTGAAACTTCGATGGCCGCGATGGCGCTCAGGTCGCCGGCCCGGCTGCCGTCGGCCTGCGGTGCCATGTCCGTATTGCCACCAAGGAAGAATACCCGGCCGTTGAACAGTGAAACATCCGGGAACATGTTCCGGTGAAACGCGAGCGTGGTGAAGGCCGCCTTGCGGTTCGATCGCAGCATCTCCGAAGTAATCGGAATGTACTTCGTCGAACCGCTGGTGGTTCCCGACGACAGCGCGTAGTACGGCACCTTCCCCGGCCAGGTGATGTTGTCAAGCGTCGGGTAGGCTGCCTGCCAGTACTGCGACCAGAACGCTTCGTAATCGCGGACCGGGACCTGCCTCTGATAGTCCGCGATCGATGCGATCCCGGCGAAGCCATGGTCCTTGCCGAACTTCGTATCGCTTGCCCGGCGGACGAGACGCAGCAATGTCTCGTGTTGCACGGCCCCCGCGTCAATTTGGTCGAGGTATGCCACGCGCTTGCGCGCGAACCGGGCCAGCAGTCGGTCTGCCGCGCGGCGCACAAGCTTGTTGCCGGTGATCAGATCAGCAAACGACATAAACGCTCCGGTGCGGGGCAAGGATGCGGAAGATTCTAGTGATTTGCCGGTTCCGGAAACTCGGGTCGGCGCTGCCCTACAATGCCCCTTCATTAATTCTCGTTTGAAGGAGCAGGCAACATGAGCGTGAACGCACTGCCGCTGGTTCTGGCTGATCTTCCCGTCAGCCCGGTTGTCGAACGTCTGCTCGCCGAACGGGTGACACTTGTCCCCTGGACTGAGCACGTTCCGGCCATCAGCGCGATCTACACCTACGGCCATCCGCGCGTTGATGATGCCCTGCTGGCGAGCATGCCGGGCGTACGTGTCGTCAGCAACTTCGGTGTCGGTGTTGATCACATCGACGTGAAGGCAGCTACGGCCCGCGGCATCCCGGTAGGCAACACGCCCGGTTGTCTCGACGGCGCGACGGCCGACCTCGGCTTCGCCCTGTTGCTCGCGGTCGGTCGACGGGTCGTCGAGGGCGACCGTTACGCCCGCGGACCGCACTTCCTGCGCTACGATCCCTCGTTCATGCTCGGCCGGGAGATCCACGGCAGCACGCTGGGCATCATCGGCATGGGCCGCATCGGCGAGCAAGTCGCTCGCCGGGCACGCGGGTTCGACATGACCGTGGTTTACCACAATCGCCAGCGACGGCCACAGGCGGAGGACTCGACCGGGGCACGACTGGTGTCGCGCGACGAGTTGCTGCTAACGGCTGACTACGTGATGCTCACCGTACCGTTGACGCCGGAAACCACTGGTCTGATCGGAAGGACGGAACTGGCAATGATGAAGCCGACAGCCTGCCTGATCAACATTGCCCGCGGGGCCGTGGTCGAGAAGGATGCGTTGACTGAAGCGCTGGCACGGAAGCAGATCTGCGCCGCTGCTCTGGATGTCACCGATCCGGAACCGTTACCGCGTGACCATCCGCTGTTGAAGCTGGACAATGTGATCATCACCCCGCATCTCGGAAGCGCGACGGATCAAACACGTGAACGCATGACCGAACGTTCGGTCGAGAACCTGCTGGCGGGATTGGCAGGGAAAGAACTGCCGTGGCGGGTGCAGCAATGAGAAATGCTCAACTCGGCGCATAAAAAAAGGAGACCAGTCCGCCAAGTGCCGTCGCCCAGTCAGCACTTAACTAAACTGATCTCCATAGACAATGTAACCCCGTTACCGGCAATCTGCTATGAGTATTTCTACGCAAATTGAAAATCGGCCTCAGTGGGGTTCACCAATAAGCCCTCGTTGCACAGCAAAACGCACCATTTCCTTCTGATTTCGCACCCCGATTTTTTTCATCAAATTCGTGCGATGGGTCTCCACCGTCCGCGGACTGATGAACAGCTGGCGAGCAATTTCAGCACTGCTCAGGCCTTGTGCGGTCAGCACCATAATCTCTTTCTCGCGCAGCGTCAGCAGCTGCAGCGAGTCGGCGTTCCCGTCGGCCAATCGACGGGCATAAGCCGCGAGAGACTCTTCGGAGATCGTCGGGCTGATGCACGGCCTTTCCGGTCGGCCCAGACGGATCGCGCGGATCAGTTCGGCCGAACTTTCGTCCTTCAGAACGTAGGCCGACACTCCGGCCCGCAGCGATTCCGACACATACGCCACGTCCGAATGCATCGACAGGATAACGACCCTCATTCCGGTAAATCGCTGACTGATCGAGCGGGCCACTTCCAATCCGCCGATGCCCGGCATCATCAGGTCGAGCACAACCACGTCGGGATGCAACTTCTCGATCAATCCCAGCGCGGCGGTTCCATCCGAGGCCTCGCCGACGATCTCGAAATCGGGCTCGGCCTCGAGCATCACGCGCACGCCCTGCCGCACGATCTGGTGATCTTCGACAAGGAGCAGTCGCATTTTCATGATGCCGCCTCCGGTTCAATGGGAAAGTGGGCGGCGAGGTGCGTCCCCCGACCGGGAATCGACTCGAGTACGAAATCTCCGCCGAGCAACAGCACCCGCTCGCGCATGCCCGACAGCCCGGCCGATGTCCGTCGCTGGATCGCGGCATCGACGTCAAAGCCGCGCCCGGCGTCTTCGACGGTCAGATGCAGCTCTCCGTCGTCGCACCAGGTCCGGACCGTTGCCGCGCGCACGCCACTGTGCCGGACCACGTTGGTCAACGCTTCCTGCACGAGCCGATACGCGGCCGTCTCCAACTTCGGGCAAAAGCGGCGCGATAGGCCGATGTGCTGGAAGTCGACCGCCAACTCGGTCCGTATCTGTGTGCGGTCGACCAGCCACAAGAGCGCCGGAACGAGACCCAGGTCGTCGAGCATTGTCGGCCGCAACTGCAGCGACATATCGCGAATCTGCGTCTGCAGATCACGCACCAACCCGCGTGCCTGTTCCAGGTGGCGGACTGTCTCTGCCACGTTCGGCCGCAGTGCCGCATCGAGGTTCAGGCTCAGCGCGGTCAACTGCTGGCCGATCTCGTCGTGAAGCTCACTCGCCAGATGCCGCCGTTCCTGCTCCTGCACCTCAATGAGCCGATGCGACAGTTCGCGCATCCGTTCCTGCCCTTCGATCCGATCGGTGATGTCCTGCGATGCACCGACGACGCGGTCGCGCGGCCCGCCAGGGACAGATGCATACATCTGGCTGGAATACCGGATGTTGCGAATCCGGCCATCCTTCGTGATGACCCGCAATTGCCCCTCGACCCGGCCGGAATGCATCAATCGCTCGTTGATCCGTTGAGTTGCCTCAAGGTCGTCCGGGTGAATCAGCATCGTCCAACCGCCCCCCGCCCGGACGTCGTCCATGGTGTAACCGGTGACACGGGTGAATCCCTCGGACAACGTGTCAAGCATGACGTTGCCGTTCGCTTCGATGTGAGACGTATAGGCGTAATCGGACGTCAGGTCGGCAATCAGACGGTTGTGCTCCGCCAGTGTCCTCAACTCGCCGATCAGACGTTTCCAATCGGTGATGTCTTCCGCGATACCGGCCACACGGACGACCCGGCCTGTTTCGTCCCGCACAGGGAATGCCCGGTCGCGAATCCAGCGTGTCTCCCCATCAGGGCGGACAATGCGAAACTCTACCGTACATTCACCCATCGTCACGGCTTGTTCCACCGCCTTCGCCGCCAGATGCCGATCATCCCGGTGGATCGACTCGATCCAAAGCATCGGTTGTTCGAACAGAGCCTGACACGATAGACCCCAGACTTGCTCAAACGCGGGACTGACGTACAGAAGCTTCGAGGCATCGTGATTGGTGACCCAGAACACCTCCGCAACGTTTTCAATCAACTGGCGGAACATATCATCTGCCGAACAGTCCGCAATGGCGGTGGCCTGCGTGGATGTATCACTCATGGTGCGACTGACCTGTTCACACGGATGTCCGATGGGACTATGCACATTGACGATACGAATATCTGATGAAGCGAGTGCGTAATTATACGCAGAAGACTAGGCGGGTAAAGTCAGGCGACAGCCGGTCAACGACAACGGCCCGCACAAAGGCGGGCCGTTGCGGTTCAAACTTCAGCAATCATCAATCGTCAGTCAGGCCGGGATAGTTCCGCATGACGAGATGGCTGTTGATCTTCTGCACGAGGTCGAGGCAGACGCTGACGACGATCAGCAGGCCGGTGCCGCCGTAAAACGCGGCCACTTGAAACGGTACTTCCAGTTCGGTGCTGATGATACTCGGGATGATGGCGATGATGGCGAGGAACGCCGCCCCGACATACGTGATCCGCATCAGCACTTTCTCAAGGTAATCGGCCGTCTTCTTGCCCGGACGATATCCGGGGATGAAGCTGCCGTGATCCTTGAGGTTGTTGGCCATTTCCTTCGGATTGAAGGTGATGGCCGTCCAGAAGTAGCAGAAGAAGTAGATCAGGGCCACGTAAAGAATGTTGTACACGTAACCCGAGTTCCGCTGAAAGCTCTGCGCGGGGGTGTTGGCCCAGGCGACGCCGCGTTCAGCCAGGAAGCGGAAGAAGAACGACGGAATGATCAGAAGGCTCGATGCGAAGATGACGGGCATCACGCCGGCCTGATTGACCTTCAGCGGCAGGAAGTTACGGGTACCGCCGTACACGCGACGACCTTTCACATGCTTGGCCGATTGAGTCGGGATGCGTCGTTGTGCTTTGCTGATGGCGATGACGCCGACGACAACCGCGATGAACAGGGCGATTAGTAGCAGCAGTTTTTCAAAGCTGATGTCACCCGACCCGGCCCCGAGAGTGAACAGCGATTCCTTGATGTCCCCGGTGATCGGATCGAAAAGCAGGATCTTCGTCGCATCGGGGATGCGGGCGACGATGCCGGCCATGATGATGAGGCTGATACCGTTGCCGATACCGTACTCGTCGATCTGCTCGCCCAACCACATCAGGAACAGAGTACCGGCGGTCAGGATCAAGACGGACGCAAAGCCGAAGAAGTACAGATTGAATCCGGTTCCGTAGCCGGGATAGACCATCTGCACGTCGCCGCGATCGAAGAACGCGCTGACCCAGAAGAACGCCTGCACCAGACAGATTGGTACCGTCAGATAGCGGGTATACTCGTTGATCTTCTTCTGGCCGTTCGGTTCCTTTCTCAGCTTTTCGAGATAAGGCGAAAGGCCCGACGACGAGAGCAGCTGCAGGATGATCGACGCGGAGATATAGGGCATGATGCCCAGCGCGAAGATACAACCGTTGCTGAGATTACCGCCCGAGAACAGCGAGACGAAGCCGAGCACCTGGCCGAGTGTCGACGACTGGGCGTTGGCCATCGACTTGGCGAGTTCCTGCTGGTTGATGACCGGCAGGGGGATGTAATACCCGATCCGATAGATGATCAGCACCAGGGCGGTGAAGAGAATCTTCTTGCGAAGCTCGGGGATCCGGAAGATGGTGATGAGTTTGTTCATCGGCTGGTTCCTTCAAGTCGATCTGTAAACGAAACGGGCAGAAGCCCGGTGTGGGGCCTCTGCTCGTATGCGATTCACCGGTCGGCTTGTTCCATGGTACTTACGCCTTCGTCGCCGGCGGCTTCATCTTGTTCCGCACCGGCTTCTTCGGCGGCGGGATCACTTCGGCCTTGCCACCCTTCGCTTCGATCTTCGCGAGGGCCGACTTGGTGAAGTGGTGCGCCGTGAAGTTGAGCATCTTGGTCAGGTCGCCTCCACCGAGGATACGGACACCGTCGGCCACCTTTTTCGCCAGGCCTTTGGTTTTCAGTGTCTCGGGAGTGACATCTTCGCCTTCGTTGAACAGCGCGTCAATATCGCCCAGATTGACGACATTGAAGTGCTTCATGAACGAGCCGTTCGAGAAGCCTCGCTTCGGCACCCGGCGGAACAGCGGTGTCTGACCGCCAACGAACGTGATACCCGGAAGGCGGGCACCCGCACTCGCGAACTGTCCCTTGGCACCGCGACCGCCGGTCTTGCCCTGACCGGAACCGATGCCGCGTCCCACGCGCCGCTTCAACTTGCGCTTCTGGGCACCCTTGTGAACTGTTGTCAGGTCCATATCAGCTTCATCCAATTTTCAATTTGCAATTTGCAATCCGCAACTTGCAATGCCTTGGGCTCACAGCCACGAAAGATTGCAAATTGCAAACTGCAAATTGCAAATTGACGATCGTCACAGTTCGACGCCACGCAGGGCCGCCACTTGCTCGCGGCTACGCAGAGCAAGGAGGCCGTTGATCGTCGCCTTGACGAGGTTAATCGGATTCGTCGAACCGTGCGTTTTGGTCAGGATGTTGCGGATGCCGCAGGCCTGCAGTACTTCGCGAACGCCGGGACCCGCCTTCACGCCAGTACCTGGCCCGGCGGGAACAAGGATCACGTAGCTGGCGCCGAAACGGCCGACGATCCGATGCGGGATGGTTTCACCCTTCATCGACACTCGCTTCGAGCGACGCAGGTTTTCCTGGCCGTCCTTCAGCGCCTTCTCGACAGACGGCGGAACTTCCTTGGCCTTGCCGTAGCCGAACGAAACGCGGCCCTTCTCGTCGCCGACAACGACAAGCGCGTTGAAGCTGAAGCGGCGGCCACCCTTCACCACCGACGCACAGCGGCGGATCTTGACGACGAAGTCCTTCAGATTGCCATCGCCACGGCTGTCACGATCTCTTGCCATCGAATCTCCCTCGTCCGCTGTTGAAAGCGGGTGATCTCACGTCGTTACGCCTTGGCTTCGGCCTTGGACTTTCCGGTCTTCGGGCGGTTGTCACCCTTCGGCTTCTTCTCCGCCTTGGCGGGGGCGGCCGCGACCGGTGCGCTCTTGTCCTTCGCCACGATGTTCTCGGGTATGCAGCACTTCAGGCCAGCCTTGGTGGCCGCGACGGCCAGCGCCCGTACCCGGCCATGGAACCGGTAATGGCCGCGGTCGAAGGCCGCTTCGCTGATGCTCTTGCCCTTGGCGGCCTCGGCCAGCTTCTGGCCGACTACTTCAGCCGCCTTTACGTTGCCGCCGTAATCCGCACCCTTGGCCTGACTGCTCGCCGAGGCCAGCGTCACGCCATTGATATCGTCGATCAACTGCGCGTAGATGTGCTTCGAGGAGCGGAACACACTCAACCGCGGCTTGACCGACGTGCCGACGATCTTGCTGCGGACGTGCTGACGCCGGCGAGTCTGGCGTTGATGTTTGCGTTTTTGTGCGTCCATATTCAGCTTTCAGCTATCAGCGGTCAGCCCACGGCGGCAAGGTAAACCAACCCCGCATGCGCCCATGGATACAGCCGATAATTCCGTTGAGGTTCTCTTGCACCGGTCGACCAACCATCCTGATGAGAGTTGGTCGCTGACGGCCTGCATCATCCGCCACTGGCGAAGGACTTGCCTTCCTTGCGGCGGACCGTTTCGTTCTCGTAGCGTATACCTTTGCCCTTGTACGGTTCAGGTTTGCGCGACGCGCGGATCTCAGCGGCGAACTGGCCGACTTTTTGTTTGTCGGCCCCCTTCACGATGATGACCGTGCCGTCTTTGTCGCCGATCTCGACCTTCACGCCGGCAGGCGGGTCGAGCTTGATCGCGTTCGCAAAGCCGACTGTCAGCACGATGGCCGTCTTGTCGAGCTTCGCGCTGTAACCCAAGCCTTCGATCTTCAGCCGCCGTTCGTAGCCCTTCGCCACGCCTTCAACCATGTTGAAGATCAGTGAGCGCGTCAGGCCGTGCAGCGAACGGTTCAGCCGTTCGTCGTCCGGACGTGTGACGGTCAACGACTTGGCGGCGGAATCGAACTTCACCACCATGTTCGGGTGGTAGTCCAACTCGAGCTTGCCGTTCTTGCCTTCGACCTGAATCTTGCCACCGGCGACGTTCACTTTCACGTCGGCCGGGACAGTGATCGGTTGTTTGCCAATACGGGACATCGTCTTTCCACTTCCGAGTTTCGAGTTTCGAGTTTCAAGTTCCAAAAAGGAACGGACTGCTCAACTCTATATTGGACATGTTCCGAGGGCTAAGTTGACTACTTCCAGGCTCGAAGTAACGAACTCGCAATCCGGAACGACTCGATCACCAGATCACGGCCAGCACTTCACCGCCGACACCCTGCTTGCGGGCCTGGCGATCGCTCATCACACCCTTGCTGGTGCTGACAACTGCAATGCCCAGGCCGTTGAGGACACGCTTCAGTTCCTTGGCGCCCTGGTAGTAGCGGCGGCCCGGACGGCTGGAGCGACGGATGTGACGGATGACCTTTTCGCCATCCGGACCGTACTTGAGGAACACCCGCAGAACCGGTTTGGCATCCTGCATGGTCGCTTCGGTGACGAACTCATTGCCGCCCGACTCCGCTTTGGCGTACTTGCCCAACTGGTAATCGAGGATGAAGCCTTCATCCTTGAGCACCTGAGCAATCGCCATCTTCAGTTTCGTGGCGGGCATCTCGGCCGACGGGCGCTCGATCGCGCTGGCATTTCGCAATCGCGTGAGCATGTCGGCAATCGGGTCGGTCATCATAGCAGTGGGTCTCGGCTTTCAACGGTCGGCAGTCAGGGAATCGATGCGTTCAGCGGGCAAAACCGCAAGCAATGGTCGGTTACCAGCTTGCCTTGCGGACGCCCGGGATCAGGCCGTCCGACGCCATGTTGCGGAGGCAGATGCGGCAGACGCCGAACTTGCGGTACACGGCACGTGCCCGACCGCACAACCGGCAGCGAAGCCGGATGCGGATCTTGTCCCGCGGTTCAAGCATCTTGGTCTTGTCGCGTTGGTCCGCCGGCTTGGCAACTTCGGCCTTGTGCACTTCCAACCGCTTCATATCGCGGCGGAACCGGGCTTCTTTCGAGTTTGTCGACATAGCGGCAAAGTTCCGAGTTTCAAGTTCCGTGTTCCGGGTGCAAAACCCGGGATCATGTCGTCCGTTTCAATTTTCCTAGCACCCAACGGCCGCAATTCCACCTGGAAGACGGTCACTGGATCTCAGCTCCGTTAGGCTTCGCGGAACGGCATGCCAAACGCCCGCAGCAGTTCGCGGGATTCTGCATCGTTGCGCGTGCTGGTCACGAACGTGATGTCCATGCCCTGCGTGAAGTTCACCTTGTCCGGGTCGATCTCCGGGAAGATCAACTGTTCGGAGACGCCCATCGTGTAGTTGCCGTTCCCGTCGAAACTCTTCGGGCTCAAGCCTCGAAAGTCGCGGATTCGCGGCAGTGCCGCATTGACGAGGCGGTCCAGGAATTCGTACATCCGCTTCCCGCGGAGAGTGACCCGGCAGCCGATATCACTGTTCTCACGGAGGCGGAAACCGGAAACGGCGACCCGCGACTTCGTGACCTGCGACTTCTGCCCGGCGATCAGCGTCAGGTGCTCGGCCGCTTCGGTCATGCGGTTCTTGTCCTGCAGCGCCTTGCCGACGCCCATGTTCAGGACGATCTTCTGCAGACGCGGCAGACTGAGAATGTTCTTGCGATCGAACTTCTCGGCCATGGCCGGCGCGATTTCTTTCACGTATCGTTCTTGCAAGCGAGGCATCATCGCGGGTCACTCCAACGCCTTGCGGCGTCTACGCAAAAGAGATTCAAACCACTTCGCCGGCGAGGCTGATGATCTTGTTGAAGTTCTTACGCAGTTCGCGGGCAACGGCCCCGAAGATGCGTGTGCCGCGCGGGTTCATTTCCGCGTCGATCAGCACCACGGCATTGCGGTCGAACCGCACATAACTGCCGTCATCACGACGCTTGGCCTTCTTCGTGCGAACGATCACGGCCTTGACGACGTCGCCCGGCTTGACTTCCGCGCCGGGAATTGCCTTCTTCACGGAGGCCACGATGATGTCGCCGATACCCGCGTAACGCCGCCGGCTGCCACCGAGCACCTTGATGCACATGCATTCCTTGGCACCGGTGTTGTCGGCCACATCAACGTATGTATACATCTGGATCATCGCATACTCTCCGCCGGCACCCCGCGGGCCGGTTTAATTCCCGAATCAGGCCTGCGGCTTCGCGGCAGCGTCAGCCGCCAGCACCCGGGAAGGGGCCTTGGTCACGACGCGCAGCAAACGCCAGCGCTTCAGTTTCGACAGCGGCCGGGTCTCCATGATCTCGATCACGTCGCCCACGTGCGATTCATTGGTCTCATCGTGAACGTAGCAGACCGTCCGGCGCTTGATGTACTTGCCGTACTGCGGATGCTTGACCAGCCGCTGGATCTCGACCCGGCGGGTCTTGCTCATCTTGTCGCTGGTGACGACACCGGTCAGCGACCGACGCACGTTGCGTTCTTCGGTCTCGGGAGTGGTGGTCTCGGGGGTAGCCGCCACTGGCCAACTCATTCACGATTTCGCGAGCACGCTGGATGGTCTTGACGCGGGCGATGTCGCGGCGGGCCTTGCGCATCTCGCTCGGAGTCTCCAGGCGGTCCGTGGCCGACTGGAACCGCAGATGGAACAGATTCTTTTCGAGATCGTTCAGCGCAAGCGTGAGATTCTCATCGCTCATGCCCCGGAACTCGGTCAACTTCATCCCCGTCTTCATCACCACTCTCCGCTTCGATCAGTCATCGGCCGAATCAGGTGCGCTTCACAAATCGGCACTTGAACGGCATCTTGTACGACACACGGGCCAGGCAGTCACGGGCCGCCGCTTCGGGCAGGCCGCCGATTTCGAACAGGATCATGCCGGGCTTGATCACAGCGGCCCAGAACTCCGGCTCACCCTTGCCCTTACCCATTCGGGTTTCGGCCGGGATCGACGTCACCGACTTGTGCGGGAAGACGCGGATATACAGCCGGCCTTCGCCGCGAAGGAACTGGGCCACAGTCACGCGACCTGCTTCCAACGCCTCGGCCGACAGCCAACCGCCTTCAAGCGATTGCAGGCCGAATTCGCCATGGGCAACAGTGTTGCCACGGCAGGCATTACCTCTTACGCGTCCGCGCTGGCTTTTGCGATACTTGACGCGTTTGGGCATTTGCGGCATCGGTACTCTCCTCTGTCAGATAATCGCCGTTATTAATCCAGACCTTGATGCCGATGTTTCCCTGGGCCGTTGATGCTTCGGCAAAACCATATTCCACGCGAGTCCGCAGCGTCGACAGCGGGATGCTGCCTTCCATCGACTTCTCGCAGCGGGCCATTTCCGCCCCGCCCAGCCGACCCGACAGTTGCAGCTTGATGCCGCGGGCTCCGCCTTCCATCGACTTCTGCATGGCCTGCTTCATCGTGCGGCGGAAGCTGGCACGCTTCTCCAGCTGTTCCGCAATGTCCTCGGCCATCAGCTGCGGATCAGTCTCGGGCCGGCTGACTTCGATCGTCTTCACTTCAATGTGGCGGTGAGTCAGGTCCTCGAGCGCCTTGGTCAGGCGGTCGATGTTCTCACCCTTCTTGCCGATGATCACGCCCGGTTTGGCCGACATCAGTGTGATGACGACTTTCTCACGGGTGCGATCGATCCGGATCTTCGAGATACCGGGCCGTTGATCGCGGTTGCCCGCCCCGCGGCGAGTCAGGAACTTCTGCACGAATTTGCGGATGTTCACATCTTCGACCAGCAGATCGGAGAAGTCACGCTTGTTCGCGTACCACTGCGATGCCCAACCGACCATAATGCCGGTGCGGAATCCGGTGGGACGAATCTTCTGGCCCATGAACTGAATCCTCGGGGTGCCCGCATAGCGCGGGCATGTCTTCGATTACTGGGGCGTGACCGGTTCGGGTTGCAGGGCCGGGGCCGTGGGAATGGCCGGCTCATAAGGCGTTTCGTTCAACCCGGTCGGTGCCGGCGGCATGTCTTCGGGCAGCTCTTCACTCATCAGCTTTATCCGCACATGGGCCATGCGGCGAAGAATCGAGTTGGCCGTGCCGCGAGCCCGGGGCATGATGCGCTTGAACATCGGGGCGTCGTCGATGCAGGCCTCACTGACGATCAGGTCTTCAACGTCGCGTTCGCCCTTGTCGAGGGCGTTGCCGCGGGCGCTCAGCAGTACCTTCTCGACCAGGCGGGCACCCTTGTTCGGGCTGAACCGCAGAAGCTGCAGCGCTTCGTCGAGTGACTTCCCGCGAACAAGCGTTGCGAACGGCCGGATCTTGCGGGCAGACATGTCCGCGTACCGGTGTGTGGCCTTGTATTCCATGTCGACACTTCAGCCTTTGCAGGATGCCTTGACCGTGACTCACTACTTGGCAGCAGCCTTCGACTTGCCGCCGCTGTGGCCTTTGAACACACGCGTTGGCGAAAACTCGCCGAGCTTGTGGCCGACCATATCCTCGGTCACATAGACCTTGGTGAACAGCTTGCCGTTATGAACGAGGAACGTCGCACCGACGAAGTCAGGGATGATCGTGCAGTCGCGCGACCAAGTCTTGATCGGCTCCCGGCCGCCTGTCTTTTCGAGTTTGGCCAGCAACTTCGGATCGAAGTACGGGCCCTTCTTTTTCGACCGGCTCATTCACCTGTCTCCACAGTCCGCCCCAAACGCTTTTTAGGGGAGCAGACTAAGTTATCGAAGCGTGTTCCAATGGCAAGCCCGCGGACGGGTCGTCCGTGGGCATCATTTTCATCTCAGCTGTCAAATGGTCGCGTAGTGCGGACCCGGCTTCCGGCGACGGACGATCGCCTTGCTCGACGGTTTTCGCTTCTTGCGCGTCTTGCCGCCCTTGGCGAGCACACCGCGAGGCGAACACGGATGACGACCGCCCTTGCTGCGGCCCTCACCACCACCCATCGGATGGTCAACCGGGTTCTGCGACGTACCGCGCTGATGCGGCTTGCGGCCCTTCCAGCGATTGCGGCCGGCTTTGCCGAGGCTCACGTTCATATGGTCGGGGTTGCTCATCGACCCGATCGAGGCCCGGCAGCGGGCCACGATGCGGCGGACTTCGCCCGACGGTAACGTGATCTGTGCCCAGTCACCTTCGCGGTTCGTCAACGTCGCGCTGCACCCGGCCGAGCGGCAGATCTGCCCGCCCCGGCCCGGTTGCAATTCGATGTTGTGAATCTCCATACCCAGCGGGATCCGGCTCAGCGGCAGGCAGTTGCCGACACGCGGCTCAGCTTCCGGCCCGCTCATCAGGTTGTCGCCGGCCTTCAGGCCCAGTGGCGCGAGGATGTACGTCTTGACGCCATCGGCGTACTCGATCAGAGCGATGCGCGACGAGCGGTTCGGATCGTACTCGACCGAGCCCACCTTGGCGGCCACGCCATCCTTCTTGTTCCGCTTGAAGTCGATGATGCGGTACATCTGCTTGTGGCCACCGCCGCGGAAGCGGACAGTCACCACGCCCTGGTTATTGCGCCCGCCTTTTTTCTTGCGGGGAACCAGCAGCGACTTCTCCGGCGCGTTGACCTTCGGCCTGGTGCAGTCAGCGAAGTCGCTGACCGAACCGCCGCGGCGACCCGCGCTGGTCGGCTTGTATTGACGAATACCCATTTGAAGCTCTCAGCTACCGGCGTTCAGCAGTCAGTTAATTCCAACTGCCATCCGCCCGAGGAACAGTTCCACATGTCTGTTGCGGCCAACACTACCATCACGCTGATGGCTGAATGCTGACCGCTGATCACTGTTAGAAGAACTCAATCTTGTCATCCGGGTGCAGCTTGACGATCGCCCGTTTCCAGTCGCGAAGCTGACCGACGCGGCTCTTGTAGCGGCGCTTCTTGCCGTGGCGAATCTGCGTGCGGACATCAAGCACGCGCACGTTGAACATTTCCTGCACGGCACCCTTCACATCCAGCTTGGTGGCGTGCAGGTTCACCATGAAGGTGTACGCATTGTGGTGCGTACTCAGGTGCGTACCCTTTTCGGTCACCAGCGGGCGGATCAGCACCTGATACGGCCGCAGGTCGAGATTCGGCTTCCCCTCGACAATCGGGCGGGCCTTGCGGTTGTGCCGAATGTATTTTTTGGGACGCGGTCTGGTTTGCATGTTCGGTATCCTGATCGTTCGACGCCGCAAGCGGCTGTTACTTGGCCTGACGCAGCGCTTCGAGCGCCGACTTCGTCAACAACAACCGCTTCTGCCGCAGGACTATGTACGTGTTGAACTCGCCGGCGGGCAGCACCTTCACGCCTTTGATGTTCCGGGCCGACTAGTAGACGACCTGATCAAGCTTATCCGTGCCGATCAGGCACGACATGCCCGTCAGGTTCAGCGCCTTCAGCATCCCGGCGACTTCCTTCGTCTTGATGCCGGTCAGGTTCATGTCATCAATGACAATCGTCTCCGCGTCGCGCAGCTTGCTGAGGATTGCCATGCGGGTCGCCGCCCGTACGGCCTTCTTCGGCATGCGGTAGCTGTAATCGCGCGGCTTCGGGCCCTTCGCGGTACCACCACCACGGCGCTTGTTTGTTCGCTTGGTACCGATGCGGGCATTACCGGTGCCCTTCTGCTTGAACACCTTCTTGGTGCTGCCGGCCACCTGGCCACGACGCAGGGTCGAGTGCGTGCCGGCGCGGGCGCTGGCCTGGTACATCAACACCGCTTCGTGCATCAACCGGGTGCTGATCTTGCCGCCGAAGTCGTTCGGGTCGATGTCGACCGTGCCGACCTGCTGCCCCGTGCGGTTGAACAGGGGGACGGCAATCGTGCCGGTCACGTTCTCAATATGTTCCGATGCCATTGCCGCCGTCCGTCTTTAGCGTCAACAGGGCCGTGGTTTCCGCCCCGCATGGAGCAGGAAACACGGCCCTATCGAATGGTAAGTAATTTCGAAAGCTTTCAGTCGTCTACGAGCCGCCAGCCATCACTCGGATCTTGATGTCGACACCCGGGGGCAGGCTCAGGCCTTTGTTCAGTGCTTCGATCGTCTTGCCCGTCGGCTGCAGGATGTCGATCAGGCGCTTGTGCGTGCGGATCTCGAACTGCTCGCGCGACTTCCGATCGATGTGCGGGCTGCGCAGGACCGTGTAACGCTCGATGCGTGTCGGCAGCGGGATCGGCCCGTGCACTTCAGCGCCGGTGCGTTGCGCGGTCTCCACGATTTCCTGGGCCGTGCGGTCCAGCATATCGTGGTCGTAGCCTTCCATGCGGATACGGATTCGTTCAGTCGCGGACGCCAATTCAGCCTCCTCGCCAGGTCAGGCGATGGAAAATCACGCCAAGAGTCCTCAATAGAGGAAGTGTAAACGTAGGACTGCCGAAAACAGCGTCAAGTGATTTCGGCGAAAGATGCTTGAAAAACGCTCATCGTTCTGTTTGGAGCTGAGGGCGACGCCGCAACCCGTTACCAGCCGAGCTTCTCGCGTAACTCGTCGAGACCGCCCGTGAGAGCGGCATCGACGTTGGGGTACGACTTGCCGCCGTCCAGGCGTTCGCCGTTGTTGGTCTGCGTGATGACGCACGTCATCTGCCCCTTCGCCGTCGTGGCGAACAGGCGATAGAGCGGATGCCCCTGCAGCGTCACCAGTTTTGTCTGCGGGTCGAGGCCGGGGGCGATGCCGCCTTCGCGTTTGCTTAGCCAATCGGGGGACGTCATCATTACTCCTCGGGAAGCGGTTTTCCCCTGGTTTCCGGCAGAAACGGCAGGGCGAGCAGGCCGATCAGAAACACGGAGCACATGGCCACGCCGGCCCAGCGGGTCGGCTCTTTGTACTGGCTGAAAACGGTGTTACTCAGCATCGCCAACAGTGGCGGCCCGAATGCGGCCAGCAGTCGGCCCACGTTATAGCAGAATGACGTCCCTGTGGCACGAAGTCGGGTGGGGAACAGCTCGGGGAAGTAAATCGCGTAGCCGCTGAACAGGGCCAGCTGGCAGAAACCCATGATCGGCACCATCCACAGAATATCCGTCCGGCTGTTCAGCTTGGCAAACACCATGGCCGTGCTGGCGGCAGCGAGCACGAAAAACAGCGCGAACGTCGGGCGTCGGCCCGTAAAGCTCGTGATCCAGCTGAAGGCGAACATACCGAAGAAGGCACCGATGTTGATCATCAGAGACGTGATCCCGGTCCAGTAGACTTTCTGCCCACCGACATAGCGGGCTGTTTCAGCGGGTGACATGCCAGCCGCTTTCGCCTCGGCCGTCAGAGTATCGGTCAGCACCGTCTGCGTCAGGTCGGTGCTGTAGAAGCCGATGGCCCACAGGCCGACAACGCCGGCGATCGCCAGCATCAGTCCGAACATGGCGTTCCACCGCCAGCGAG
>Ga0105044_10005279_pt1 | contig 17790 bp, 17 predicted proteins | sample MAT01_FD_78092 | JGI IMG/M metagenome (GOLD analysis project Ga0105044, IMG submission 78092) | Freshwater microbial communities from Lake Fryxell liftoff mats and glacier meltwater in Antarctica - MAT-01 | ecosystem: Environmental > Aquatic > Freshwater > Ice > Liftoff microbial mat | place...
CGCCCAACAAATCTACGACGCCCTCGCCATAGACCCAAGGATAGGCTCCGCCCAGCCGCCGCACCTGCACCCGGCCATTTGGCTGAATGTCTTTGACCAAACCCCCAATCTCGTCTTTGTGAGCAGTAATGGCGATCGCCCGACTCCGATCTCGCCCCGGAATTTTGGCAATCACATTCTCGGCATCATCCTGCCAACAGTCTACCCCCAACCCTTGCAACGCCTGCATCAACCACGCATCGACCTCCCCCTCCACACCACTGGGCGAGTGGCACATCACCAACGCTTCAATCTGCCTAAACAGGGCATCAAACTCTGCTGTCATGCCAATCCTTTCCGCTGCATTCTATTTTTCTACTCTAGGTCATCTGCCCCAATGAAACCCCCCAGAATCTAGCAGATTCTGGGGGGTTGAGTTCACAGGGTCAAGGGAATAACCACAAGTGCGTGAAAGTGGAATGGGCGATCGCCCTAACCGTTGCTTTCAGAGGTCAATACAGGGTCTTGCTTCGCTACAAAGTAACGGTTGAGCAAGGTGCTAGCAAATGACAGCACGATGGGGCCTAAGATAAAAGCCCAAAACCCTTGGACGGCAAACCCAGGTACGAAAAAGGCAGCTAGTGAGAAGCAAATGCCGTTCACAATCAGCGAAAACAAACCTAGGGTAATAATCGTCACTGGCAACGACAGAACCGATAGAATTGGCCTCACAAATGCATTCACAAAACCAATAGAAACTGCCGCAATAAGCGCTGCCGGAAAACTAGCTAGGGCTACACCAGGCACCACCAAATCTACAATGAGCAAGCTCAGCGCCGTCGCTAATGTTGTGAGAAAAAAGCCGAGCATTCTAATCATCCTCCAAATAAATTGATAAATCCGTTATTTGATAAGCCTGTTATTGAATGAGAAGGCCTCGCGTCAGGACAGACCCTATACGCTTTCAAGTCTCTCTTCATACTTCGTAATGGCCCATACCGCGTGGATAACGCCAGGGATATAGCCTAAAACGGTGAGCAGAATATTAATCATCAAAGTTGTGCTCAGCCCGTAGGTTAGCAAGATCCCAATGGGGGGAACCAAAATTCCAAATGCGTAGCGTACAAGTTTCATGCGATCTCCTCGCTAATAAACATCAAATGTCGTGTAACTCTATCGGTGTAGGTTTAGCGGTATCAGTTCAATGATGTAACTTCAACCGTTAACCCTGGGGGCACTCTGTAGTTTTAGCAACAGTTTTAGCACCACGTCTAGAAACTATCAATTTCCGAACGCTCAATTTTCTAACTCAACCGTTTCAATTCAAGCTATTTCAATTCAAGCTAGTAGGCTCAATCTAATAGACTCAAAATTTGAATCAAGCCTCTGTTAGAAAATCTGCCCCATGCCATCGTCATCCTGAAGGCACTTACCAATGAGTGGTTGTTTGCCAAAGCTCTTTCAATTGCTCTTTGATTTGCTTTTCTTTATGAGCCAGGGCTGTTCCCAATTCACCTAGCTTTTGCTCAAACTCTGCATGTTTTTGTTGTACCCCATTAGGGCTACCAGCTTCGGTATTGGTCTTGGTATTCTCGTACCACTTTTTCGCAGAATCAAGGTGCTGTTTTACCTCGTCATAGCGATCGCCATAACGCCCTGCCAAGTTAGCATCAAGCACCGCTAATTTGGCTCTGAGTCTGGCATATTGCTCTTGCATGGCTGCGACAGCTTCGCTATCACGGATGCTAGCCATCACGGTATCTAACACCGACTTTAGATCGGCTTCAGACTGCGGTTCTCCGGAGGTTTCAATTTCCATCAACGCGCCTTCAATATCGTTTTGTAGCAGGCGTTCTTGCTCAACGACCTCAGCTTCGAGGGTTTGGATTTTAGCCTGGTTTTGGGCGATCGCCATTCGGCGCTTTTCACTAATGCCCTCTACCGCCCCTTCAATGGAAGCCCGTAGATTGTCTGCCGCTTCTTGGCTCTTACCTTTGGCTTCTTCGGAGGCCGCTGTGATGGCATCACGGGCGATCGCGCTAATTTCACCAGAGCCTTCCTTGAGTTCGGCGATCGCCTGCGACACAGCCGCCTTCACAATTGTTTTAATTCGCTCGGCTCGTAAACCGCCTTCTTCCCGCGCCTTCCGTAAATCTTCGGAAACTTTTTCTTGTACGGAACCTGACATACGTGCCTCCTTGCCGATTTGTTGCGGCAGTTTAACCGGTCAGGTCATCACATCCAATGCTCATATCTTCTGATAACAGCTGATAACAGCATCAAACCCAACGCCTAACGACTTCCTCATCCTATCAACGGCATCTCCATTAGTGGGGGCGGTTAGCCGAATCCTAGAAGCCGGGATAGCCGAATAGGTCTCCGTATGATTACGGTATGATTACGGCTTCTTGACGCTCGACCTTCTGGGGGTCAAGCCAGAACCGATGGCTGAGATGAGCGCAAAAAGCATCTAAAAGCATTGATTAGGTTGTCATAAGCAGAGAGGGGCGATCGCCCCATCATGTAAACTAATATTTGTTTTGCTGAATGGGCGTATCCAAATCTACTGGTTTATCTAGTTAGGATCGTTCACTGAATTAGCATCCACCCGCTAACGCTTGGCATCGGGCACGTTCGTTGCTCCGTCAGGCTAACCCGGAACTTTCTGCCCCAATTTGACATCTCCAACTTGTTCCCTTGCAGAACTTCCCCAAGGCTTTCTGCGCCATTTCCGATGAGGTACCTATGAAGCGACGTCAGTTTATTCCCTATGCCAGTGCAGGACTTATTTCTGCCCTAGGTGTCGGCTTGCTGGGCCAAGGAGCCGAGGCTCAAAGCGCAGGGGTGAGCATCCAATATCTAGGGCACACCTGCTTCCTCTTTACTGGGCAGGGTCGTCGTGTTTTGGTCAACCCATTTCGCCCCGTCGGCTGCACCGCTGGCTATCGTGCGCCCCGTGTATCTGCCGACTATGTGATGATCAGCAGCCGTCTATTTGATGAAGGCTCCCTCGAAGGGCTACCTGGCGATCCGCGTTTGCTAGCGCAATCTGGAGCCTACGACATCCAAGGGTTTCGGGTGCAGGGCATTCGCATTGCCCATGATCGCGTAGGTGGGCGGCGCTTTGGGTTTAATGTAATTTGGCGTTGGGAAATGGCCGGTCTCAACATTACCCATTTGGGCGGAGTCGCCGCTCCCATCGAGGTAGAGCAGCAAATTTTGATTGGTCGCCCAGATGTGTTGTTAATCCCTGTGGGTGGTGGCCCCAAAGCCTACAATGCGGAAGAAGCCCGCCAAGCCATCGAAGTGCTCAACCCGCGCATCATCATCCCCACCCACTACCGCACCCAAGCCGCCAACGCTGAAGCCTGTGATATTTCGGGGTTAGAAGAATTTCTCACCTTGATGGCCGGAACCCCCGTCCAACAACGGGGCGACAGCATGACGGTGACGGCCAGCAGCCTACCCGCAGAAGGTAGCCGCATTGATGTAATGAATTATCGGTTTTAGCCCGGTTTTTAAGGCCCCCAGACCTGTCGGAGCTAAGCGATGCCCCGACAGGTTTTTTAGTGGGTAAATAGGTGGGCTGAATTAAATTATTGGAGTTTAGACTCCAATTCATGATGTGGGTGATGGATATGTGCCGGTGGCTGGTTCAAGTCGTTCTGCGACCGCAGCAAACCAAAGGGTTCGTGTTGCTCAAGAAACGTTGGGTGGTGGAGCGCACCTTTGGGTGGTTGATGGGATGTCGGCGGTTAGTCAGAGACTATGAGGGCCTGCCAGAAACATCGGAGATGTTCATCTACCTGGCCATGATCCGTATCATGGTGAGGCGATTGGCATAAAATTTGACACCCCAGAACTTTTCAAACATCCTCTAAGACTTTTTTTGAAGAATTTTTTGAAAAATTTGTGGAGCCGTCTAGTCAGTCAGTTAGTTGCAACAAGGGAGAATGATTACAATAGATTAATAAGTAGAGGGAGTTAGAACTGACATCGGTTTAGCCCATACTATCTACCCAGGTTCATCCCGTTACCGAGTTAGAGGACGCATATCAACTTGTGTTGAGCTAGTTGATTTAATCTAATCGTGTGGGACAGTAAGCGATTAAGCTAAGACAGGCTCGGTTATAGAAATCGAGCGACCCAGTGTTGGGAAAAGGGGCGATCGCCCCCATCCATCTCCCGATCTGCCCGCGCACCCTACCGTCGTTATTCGCGTTATCGAAAACCTTGGGAATTGACCTCCGCAGCTACGTTTATATCGATCGCCTCCAAGCGCAACATGCCGCCTACTTGGGCACTGTCGCCCTCGGCTTTTTGCCCCTGCCAGGGGATGCCTCCCTTTGGGTTGAGATTTCCCCCGGCATCGAAATCAATCACCTGATGGATAAAGCCCTCAAGGCGGCGGTCGTTCGTCCGGGGGTGTTGATTATCGAACGCTTATATGGCTTGTTAGAAGTTCATGCCAATAACCAGGGTGAAGTTCATGCGGCGGGGCGTGCCATTCTAGATGAGCTTGGGATGCGGGCCAGCGATTGCATCCGTCCTCGCATTCTTTCCAGCCAGATTATTCGTAACATCGAAGCCCACCACACCCAACTGATCAACCGCAACCGGCGGGGGCAAATGATCCTCACCGGACAAACCCTCTACATCCTGGAAGTAGAACCTGCAGCCTACGCTTCATTGGCTGCCAATGAAGCTGAGAAAGCCGCCCTGATTAATATTTTGCAAGTCTCGTCGGTGGGCACCTATGGCCGCTTGTATCTCGGTGGCGAAGAACGAGATATTTTGGCCGCTCAACGCTCTGTTGAGGCGGTTTTAGGGAGTTTGGCTGGGCGCGATATCCTACCAGGCCGATCTGAATAGCCTTGGGGCTACTCTTGCCCACGCTAAACTTGTGCGCTGCCATGGCAATGGCGTCATGCTAGCCGCAGCCAACTTGCAAAACGCCACCTTCCAAGAAGCCGATCTGCGCTGGGCTTGCTTATGGCGATCGCACTTCTTCGGCGCAACCTTGCTCTACAACCATCCGCAACATGCTGCCTTCCGCTGGGTGATGCTGTCTGGGGGCGATTGGCACACCTGCCACTGCGAAGGCACCCGCTTTGAAAACGCTATGCTTTCGCCCGTTTCTCCTTCGCTAACGCCCTGTTCAATTTCATCGAAAAGTCGAAAAACCATGGCACGGCTTCTGATCTCCTAGGGCTGTACCTGTGCCCCGTGGCTGCGAGGATCATCGGTATTGGGTTGGAGGGTTGGGGCTGGGGTTTCTAGCCGAGAGATTTGGCCTTGGCGCGGCAGGTAGGGTAAATCGGTGCCATTGGCAAAGGCTTCGAGGTTGGCGGCTAAAACGGGGCGCGGCTGTTCGCCGATGACACTGGCGATCGCCCCTCCCTCTGCGGCCAAAAAGATGAAGTGTGGAATCCCATCGACGCGATACTCCAGCATTTCGGGGAGCCATTTGTCGTTATCGACATTGAGCATCACAAAATTAATGCGATCGCCAAACTGGTCTTTCATTGCAGCCAAATCCGGTGCCATGGCTTGGCAACTGGTACACCAATTGGCATAAAACTCCATGAGGGTAGGTTTGCCGTTGCTGAGTGCCACCTCTAGCGGGGTCGAAGCGTCGGCCTGGGAGTTCAAAGACACGCCCCCAGTCTGGGTTTGAAAGCCTAAGAAAATGGATGCACTGAGGGCGATCGCCACCAGCGCCACCAAAAAGTTACGCAACCGCCCCACCATACTCGTCGTGGGGGTTGGTTCAGGGGATGCAGGGTTTGGCGCATTCATCGTCATACACTCCGGGGCAGGCAGTTTCTAAAAGCAGTTTCTAAAAATGGACTTACGCTTAGGCTGACAGGTCAATAGTTCTAATAGCGAGTCCTGATAGCGCTATGTCCGAGCCTCAGAGCGAGGTGTTAAAAAGTTACAAGGTGCGACTCGTTGCCTTTCCAGCCTACCTAATTTTGGGAAATCAGCTCGGGATTGCTTGCAGAAATCACAGCAGCGGTGCGCGGTTCGGCTAGGATCTAAAGCAAGCGATGCTTCAGAGCGCTTCAATTTGTGGGTCAAAATTCCAGACTCAACCGCGTCAAAGCTGCCAATCATGCGGCAAAACCTGCAAAAACTGGGCGCAATCCTCTAATTTATTCTAGAAATCCTCTTAAACTCATTCTATAAACTCTCTTAACTCATTCTAGAAACCCTTTTAACTCATTCTGGAAACCTTCTGTAAAAAGCTGTGAAAAAGCGCGTTACCCTCACATTTCCGCAACGCTCGGTGCATATGCCCGTCACCTATCGGCTGGCTAAAGATTTCAACGTCGCAGCTAATATTATTCGGGCGCAGGTTGCTCCTAATCAAGTAGGGACGCTGGTAGTGGAGTTATTGGGGGATATTGACCAACTCGATGCTGCGCTGGAATGGTTGCGATCGCAAGATATTGGCGTGTCTACGGCCAACCGCGAAATTTTGATCGATGAGATCAGTTGTGTGCATTGTGGCCTATGCACGGGGATTTGCCCCACCGAAGCCCTCAGCCTTGATCCGGAGAGTTTTCGCCTTACCTTCACCCGATCGCGCTGTATTGTCTGTGAGCAGTGTATCCCTACCTGCCCCGTCAATGCCATTTCCACCAACCTATGAAGCCCCCCGCTCCTAAGAAGCCAACCCCCAAGCGATCGCTGTTGCTTTCCCTCTTGCTGCTGCTAGGAGCCTACAGTTCCTTCAGTTGGTTTCTCTATCGCGTCACCGCACCGATTACTGTGTGGGTGTTTGTCATTCTCTTTGCCCTGATACAAGCGTTGTTGCTAACGGCGCTTTCTAAGGGCTTACGAAAGTTTATTAGACAATGGCTCAGCTCCGATTTAGGCTATTTTTCGATAGTGATGATCTTGGCTGTTTCCATTACCTTGGCGTTGGTTTGGTATCAGGTATTTGAATATGTTGTGCTGATGCTTGGCACCGAAATTTTGGCTCGGCTCGATCTCCAAAATGCTGGTTTAAACCAATGGCAAGCGCTGTTTGTCCTCACCTTGGTTTCAGTTTTGGGGTTGGCGGTGGGTTGGTCAGCCCGCGAGGTTTTAATTATTAGTGCTTCGATGTTGGGTTTGACCAGTTGACTGGCACGTTGACTAGAATGAGTGCTTTTCCTTGCTTTTTTCTAAAGAGAAAGCAGCCCCCGAAGAGGCTGCCTGCATGAGGAGTGACTAGGCTTAGCATAGGGCGATCGCCCTTCCCATCACCCCTAGGTTACGGTTTTTGATACGAAGCTAGCTGACCCACCGCCCCACCCAGTTCTGGCAGATATAGACAACCCAAAAACCGTCACAATTTTAGGGATGAATGGTTGGGGATCGAACACACTGAGTTTGGTGTTTAACTGTCGATGTCCCGCGATGCACAGAGCGGGACATTTTTTATTAATTAGAGTTTGAGAAATCAACTTGGGATTTGAGTCAAATCTCCAAGTGGCTCGTGAGGCCGTTCGATCTGGTTCTCTTTGTGAATTAGCAGATCTAAGGATCTTTGCTCGTAAAAATGGTGGTGTACATCATCAAAAAACCACCGAGGAGAATGAGGGTGGCGAGACTGCCCAAAATTAGATTTGAGGTGTCAGTTGATTCCATTGTTGAAACCTGCGAATGAGGGCACGAATAGGAGCAGTATGGCCTACCCAGCTTACTAAGGAGCGTATCATGCGAGATTGTGATTGGGGAGCGGCGATCGCCCAGCCGTTTAGCCCAAGACACACAAGCGCTAACCCCAGCAGCACAAAGGTTGGCACCATCACCACCCCAGCCACAAACCAAGTCACCACATGCAACACCATCAGCGTGGCGTAGAGCGCAGACAGGGCAGCAATCCAATACATCTGCCAACGGGGCCGCTGAAGACCGCTGAGCACCAGGGTTTGGAAGGTAGAAATCATGTTGGCAGGCACCAAGAGGGCACAGATACCAATGCAATGTTGCCGCGAAAACTCAGCCACATTAGCCATGTTTAAAGCCAGGTCGGAGGAGGCCAAGCTGGGGGCATCAAGACGGGCTAAAACAGGAAAAACAAAGTCGAGCATGAACTCAGGAATTTTTTAAGGATGGGGGAGGGCTAAGGCTGGGCTTGGGGTCTTGCCCAACGCCTTAGCTCAACGCTAACACTTTGCGATCGCGGGTAGGTAGCTCTAAACTACTTGCCACCATAGTAAAACGCAACTTCTTTGTCTTTGAGTGGGGCAAACCCAGCCGCTTCTAGCATTTGGTTTAGCTCATCTTGGGGGATGTGCTTCGCGCCAATACGGACAATGCGCGATCGCATCGTATTTGACACGCCACTGCGCTGCCGTCCGGACTCTAGCCCCATTACCTTGGTATAAAGCTCTAGCTTTTCGGCTGGGATGGGGCTGCCGTCAAAGTCAATTCCTTGGGCGATCGCCACATCAATGGCGTCTGCACCCTTCGTCGCATCTGTTCCTAATCCTGCATCTACCATGATCACTCCACTCCCAAAAACGTTACAAAACTAAACATAACCGAGAGACCTTTACCCAACCGCTCCGTGCCTCTAGGCTCTTATGCGAATCCAGCCCAGCCAGCCCTAAGCGGGCTCATCCCGTCTCTAGATATTGCTGGATATTGCTTCTCTGCCTTGATTGAGCCGGTTTTTAGGCAATCTCCTCAACCATCAGCAGAAGCCGATACGGGCAATATCATACCAATAGACACCCCTCGCTCTGCGTCTGTTTTCCAGAACACACCTGTCCTAAAACATAGATTTTTTCCACACCTATCTAAAGAAAATCTTTGAGCTAACCACTCTTTCAAGAAAGTTGACTACTCTGAAAGAGATTCTTAGCAAGAAACTCTCCAAGAGTTCCAGCAGTAAGCACAGGCAGGTCTTATGACACAGAGCTTTGGTTTGATTGGGTTGGCCGTTATGGGCGAAAACCTGGCCCTCAACATCGAGCGCAACGGGTTCCCGATCTCGGTCTACAACCGCACTGGAACAGTTACCGAAAAATTTGCCGCCACCCGTGGCCAAGGGAAAAACGTCCAAGCCACCTACTCCCTAGAGGAGTTTGTGCAATCCCTAGAGCGGCCTCGCAAGATTATGGTCATGGTTAAAGCCGGAGCGCCCGTTGATGCCGTTATTGGCCAACTCAAGCCGCTGCTCCAAGCCGGTGACATGATTATTGACGGCGGAAACTCTCTTTACACCGACACCGAACGGCGGGTGCAAGATTTAGAATCCAGTGGGTTACGCTTCATTGGCATGGGTGTGAGCGGTGGCGAAGAAGGTGCCCTCAATGGCCCCAGTCTCATGCCCGGAGGCACCGCCGCCGCCTATCAAGAAATTGAACCCATCGTCACAAAGATCGCTGCCCAGGTAGATGATGGCCCCTGCGTGACCTACATTGGCCCAGGCGGGTCGGGTCACTATGTCAAGATGGTGCACAACGGCATCGAATACGGCGACATGCAGCTCATTGCCGAAGCCTACGATTTGCTCAAAAATGTGGGCGGGCTTAGCGCCGATCAGTTGCACGACGTGTTTGTGGAGTGGAACACCACCGACGAACTCAATTCTTACCTGATTGAAATCACCGCGAGCATTTTTAAAAAACGTGACCCCGAAACGGGTGCGCCCTTGGTCGATATGATTTTGGATGCTGCTGGCCAAAAGGGTACCGGACGCTGGACGGTAGAGACAGCCCTAGAGCTAGGCGTGGGCATTCCCACCATCATCGCTGCCGTCAATGGCCGAATTATGTCGTCGATCAAAGCCGAACGGGTGGTGGCCTCCAAGCAACTAAGCGGCCCCACAGCCAAGTTTAGCGGCGACACCAGCGCCTTTGTGAATCAGGTACGCGACGCGCTTTACTGCTCCAAAATTTGCTCCTATGCCCAAGGTATGGCGCTGCTAGGGCGGGCTTCCCAAGAATATAACTACAACCTCAACTTGAGCGAGATTTCGCGCATTTGGAAAGGGGGGTGCATCATCCGGGCAGGCTTCCTCAATAAAATCAAAGATGCCTTCCGAGAAGACCCCAGTTTGCCTAACCTCCTGCTGGCTCCTGAGTTTAAGCAAACCATCCTCGATCGGCAGGCAGCTTGGCGCAATGTCATCATCTACGCGGCTCAATATGGCATTCCGGTGCCCGCTTTCAGTGCCTCGCTCGATTACTTCGACAGCTACCGCCGTGCGGTGCTACCCCAAAACCTCACCCAAGCTCAGCGCGATTACTTTGGGGCACACACCTATGAGCGTGTAGACAAACCCCGAGGCGAAAGCTTCCATACCGACTGGGATGCCGCAGATGTGGCCACCCCCGCCGGAGCAACGCCTTAGCCAACGCTTTGGAGTCGTCTGAGCTAGTCAAGGATCGATGTAGGCGTCGTTAGTAGTCCTTACCCTCTAGGCGCGGCCTACTGGCGAAGAGACTGCCAAAAGGAGCCATGGGAGAAGCAACCCGCTTCCATGGCTTTTTCTGCTGCCTATCGGGTGCGATCGCAGGCCAATCAATCGAAGGTTACCTTGAGGATCGATAGGTCATCTCCTAGGGTTGTTGTTTGGCTGAGGGTGTGAACTTCTTGCAACAGAACATCTAGATTGGTCGCCGCTTGCAGATTGGCAAGGAGATCTGTAAAGGTGTTGAAGTTCCAAACTGGCAAATCTGCTTGCCCTGGGAGGTCGTAGATCCCATCGCTAAAGATATAGAGCAAGCTGTCTTGGGGGATGTCACACCGATTGCTGACATACATTTCATCGGGCATCATGCCGATGGGCATCCCTGGGGTTTTGAGCTTTTTGATTTGCACCGTTCCGCCGCTACTGGGGGTGACTAAAATAGCAGGGGGATGTCCGGCGCTAGAGTATACGAGTTGCCGCCGAACTCGGTTATAGACGCCATACCAAATGGTGAAGTATTTGTCATTTTGGTCATCCATTTGAAAGGTTTCGTTCAGTGCTCGTAATACGCTGTGGGGCTGGTAGAAGTTGACGCTAGGCAGAGATTGCGATCGCAGCAAGTTGAGGACTGTAATTGAGGGCAGCGCCGACCCCAGCCCATGCCCCGAGACATCTAGCAAATACATTGATAAATAGTCGGGGTCGAGCCAAGAATAGTCAAAACAGTCTCCCCCTAATTGGCTAGAGGGGATGAAGCGCGAATCAATGGATATCCGATCATTTAAGGGGGCAGGGAGCAGCGACTGCACATAGGCGGCGGCTTCCATCAATTCTTTTTCGAGTAATTGCTTTTGGGTTTGCAAATCTTCACTCATTTGGTGCAAGCGCAACCCGGCGCGCACCCGCGCTTGTAGTTCAGGGATTTCGATGGGTTTGGTTAAGAAATCATCGGCTCCGGTATCTAAACCATGCACACGGTCTTCTACGCTACCCCGCGCCGTCAGCAAAATAAAGAAAGTAGTGGAGAGTTTGGGGTCTGCTTTGACGCGGCGACAGACTTCTAACCCATCCACAATGGGCATCATCCAATCACATATGATGAGATCGGGGGGTTTTTCGTGAGCTTTTTGCAGCCCTGCTTCCCCGCCCGATGCAATATCCACGGTGTGACCTTCTGACTGCAACGCTTTTTGCAGTATGGTTTGCATGGTACTGTCGTCTTCGATGACAAGGATCCGGGTCATAGAGGAGGCCGTGGGAAGTATATCAGTCGTCCGTCAACCATTATGGCAATGGATTAGTCATAAGCGAAGCGATCAAATTTCAAAATTTCGGGGAATATTGAGATAGATGACTTTATAGATCGGCAATATTGATCTTTATTGATGATCTTTATTGATCTTTTTTCGCTCAGTCTTGTTATGACAGAGGGAGAGTACGTAACAACGCTCATCAGGGAACGGTCTTGAAAGTACTCCAGAACCAGAAAATTCAAGTCAGCAGCGAGCTTGTGACCCTCAATCAAGTTCTATCCTGGTTTGAGGATTTTGACCACTCATTCATCCCTGAGATGGTGTGGCTTCAGTGCCAACTGGCTCTGGCGGAGGGGTTTACCAATGCGGTGCGCCATGGCCACCGGGATAAACCAGCTAGCACCCTCATTGAGTTAGAGGTGACGATCGCAGATGGGTATCTCGAAATTCGCATTTGGGATAGCGGCCCGCCCAATAATTTGGGTGAGATCATCGCGAGTCTGTCTCAGGAGATGGATAAGGACTCGGAAGGGGGGCGAGGTCTCAAGCTGATGAAAAAGGTGGCTGATGTGTTGCACTATGGTCGTGAGGCTGATGAGCGCAATTGTTTGGCGATCGTCAAACAGTATGAAAGCTCTCAGGCGATCGCCCATTACAGCGAAGCTGAGCAACGCACGTCTAGTTAATTCTGCTGGGTTCTTCAGAAACTCGAAAAATTCGATACAGTGAAGATCAGGTTAGGCTTTTAGCTGCCTGTCCCCACGCTTGGGGCTACGTTCGGGGTTACGGTTGTGCTATCTAGCGATGACCGAATCGTTGTTGTCTTGCTGATCTGCTGATGCCTACTTGCCCTCACTGCTCTCAATCTGTCGATGAGCGCGCGATCGCCTGCCCCCACTGCCGCACCGCACTGAAGGCCCATGGGCATCCTGGCATTCCCCTCTATCGTGCTACCACAGATGCTTCCTTGTGTGATAGCTGCACCTACCATGCTGACGACACCTGCAACTTCCCACAACGCCCCCACGCGCAAGATTGTACCCTCTACCGCAATTTGCGCCCTGCGCCCTCTCCCCGCGCGCGCACCTCCTCGTCTTCTCTGCACCCGTCTCTACAACAGTCTTCCCTGCGCCAGTGGTTGCAGCGCAACACAACGCCAGTAATGCTAGGGCTGATTGTTGCAATTAGCTTGATGCTGGCGCTCCGAGGGCGATAGGTTGCCCGCCGCCCGCACTTTATCGTCGGACTTGTTGCCCTCTGAGCGGCCAATCAGGATATTCCCTGTCACCCCAAGATCACAACAGCGGACTTTCAGATAGAAAGCCCGCTATGTACTACTGTTGTGTGCTGCGGTGTATCTAATGGTCAGCCGTCCTCTTTCCTCTAAAAGATGGCATCCTGATAATCTCAGGAGGTGCTTAGCCTATCTAGGTTGATGGGAATAGCCGCAGGCCGACTGGCATCTGGCCTACTGGCCTTCTTTGCCAAAGGTGGTGAAGTGCCAGCCCTTGCGCTGCTCTCCGGTGATGTCGAAGACAACATGCTTCACGACTGTAAATTCTTCGAGGGCGTAGTATGACATATCTTTGCCGATGCCGCTCTGCTTAAAGCCACCGTGGGGCATTTCGCTGGCGATGGGCAGGTGGTCATTGACCCAGACGGTGCCCGCTTGGATGGCCTTAGAAACCCGCATGGCTCGCTGGACATTCAGCGTCCAGAGGCTAGCGGCGAGGCCATAGGGGGTGTCGTTGGCGAGGGCGATCGCCTCTTCTTCTGTGGAAAACCGCTTGACCACAGGGACGGGGCCAAAGATTTCTTCGCAGACACAGGCATCGGTTTGAGCCGGATTGACCAAAATTGTGGGCGGGAAGTAGAACCCTTCTGAAGGCACTTCTGTGCAGGTAATCACCTCGGTGCCCTGCTTTCTGGCTTCTTCTACATAGCCGCTTACCTTATTGAGTTGGGCTTGGCTAGAGAGGGGGCCAATGTCTGTATCGGGATCAAACGGATCGCCCACGATCATTTGCTTCGAAAGCTCGGTGAAGCGTGCCAAAAACTGGTCAAACACCGCATCTTGTACATAAATGCGGGTGGCGGCGGTGCAATCTTGACCCGAGTTGACGTAGGCTCCGACCACGGCTCCATGGGCAGCCGCTTCGATGTCGGCATCCGCAAACACGACGAAGGGCGCTTTACCCCCCAACTCTAAGGTCACCCGTTTGATCAGGGGGCTAGCTAGTTCGGCCACCCGTTGACCCGTGCGGGTGCTGCCTGTAAAGCTGATCATGCCAATGTCAGGGTGGGTGCAGATGGCTTCCCCAACTTCGACACCCCCGGTTACTACATTGATCAAGCCTTCTGGAAGACCCGCTTCGAGAGCAATTTCAGCGAGTCGGATGGTGGTGATCGGCGTGTTGGGGGCAGGCTTGATCACGATGGCATTGCCAGCGGCGATCGCCGGAGCAATTTTCCAAATCGCCATCATAAAGGGATAGTTCCAGGGGGTAATGGCACCCACCACCCCAATCGGTTCTCGCCGAATCATGCTGGTGTAGCCGCCGACATATTCCCCAGCCGCCGAGCCTTCTTGCCGCCGCACCACCGCTGCAAAGTAGCGCAAATTGTCGATGGCAAAGGGAATGTCACCGCCCAGGGTGATCTTCGTGGCTTTTCCGGCATTCAGGCTTTCTAGGTTGGCTAGCTCCTCAGTGTGCGCTTCGAGGGCATCGGCAAAGGCCATCATCGCGGCACTGCGTTCGCCAACCGCCATGGCGGCCCATCCAACCTGAGCCGCTTTAGCCGCTTCTACGGCTTGTTCTACATCGGCCTTCGTACCGATCGCAACACTGGCAAAAACCTTCCCGGTGGCCGGGTTAATGAGGTCTTCGCTGCCCGTTGTGATTGAGTTGCTCCCAATCACCATGGGGTAATGAACCATTTTTTCTGTGGTGGAAACCATAAAACCTCTTTAGAAGAAATCGACAAAATATCGACGAGAGCCACCTAAGGCTCCATAACTATCCACGCAACCGCCAGGGTTGAACAATCTACGCAACCGCTAGGGTTGACTCTCCTCTGATCCTCTGGCTGCTGCTAACCTTAGCTACTGTTGGGTTAGACCTGTGAGCGGTGAGCACGGAGTTGACCCAGATCCGCAGGGTGTAATCTGTAGATTTGCCTTCATCCTACAATCTGTTTCCAAAAGAGAAGAAGGACTGTAACCGTGGTTTTACGGCTCCCAAAAGGATCAGGGCTTGGCAAATCAAGATCAAGCCGATGCTAAGAGTAACCACGCTAGATTTCAACCGAGTAGTGTTGAGTTCGCAGGATTTAACTCCACTCAATCAAGTCCCTTAAGCAAGGCTGTTCACTTAGCCTAATAGTTAACCCCTCTAGATGTGGGTATCTATGACACAAGATTTAGGTTTCGTGACATTTCCCCTGCAAGGTTGCCAATGATACCCAGTTGCCAATGATACCCAGTTGCCAACGATACCCAGTTGCCAACGATACGAGGGATCATCGGTATTATTCGAGTTCGGCGACATAGCCGCCAATACGAGGATCATAGATACCGAAGAGGGTGCCATTGGCCTCATAAAGCGCTGCGGGAATGGTGTGGGTTTCGCTGATGGTGGCGATCGCCCGCAACATTGGGTTCATCTGATCGAGACGGGCGGTGCTAACGGGGGTCGCTCCCGTGGCGGCGACGAGGGCACGCTCATAGGCTTCGGTTAGGCGGACTCGAATGCGATCGCCCGCCCGTTCGGCCTGACAAAGGCGTGGATTGGTGCCACAGATAGCCGCCATATCCGTTAAGGCGGCTTGCATCACCGTTGAAACCTGGACATTGTTTTGGGCATTATTCAATGCCATTTGGTACGACGAAATCAAGGGTTGCGCCTGATCATAGGCCGTCGAGCCATCTTGGATCTGTTGCACCTCAACGAGGGCTTGTTGCCACTGTGCGGCGGCCTCGTTCCATTGATCTCGGCGCTCCGCATCTTGGGCTGCTGCCGCTGCCGCTGCCGCTAACGAAAACCGCTGAGATCCGGCTTCCTCTTGGCGCACTCGCTCTTCTGCCGTAAGTAACTGGGGCTGATACAGCTCTAACAACTGCTGTCCTTCGGCGTGGGCCATGGTTCCGGTTGGGATCTTTTTCAAATAATCAATGACCGTTTGCCAGGTGGCGCGCGTTTGTTGCCAAGTTCCTAGGGTGGTGGCGACCCCTTGTCGAGCTTCTGCCGTTTGTGCGGTTTTGCGCGCCACCGTAATCCATTCTTGGGCTTCAACCTCGCGCCGGATGCGTTGGTCAATTTGAGCCAAATTGCTCTCATATTCGGCTCGTTTGCGCTGTGCCAAGTCGTAGATAGGGCTGTCAGCAGGGACTTTGGCGAGTTGGGCGATCGCCCCCTGCCAGGTCTGCTGAATCTCCCGCCAGACGGTGATGGGATGGGGCGGGTTTTGGCTCTGAACCGCTGCGTCCATGGCCAACCGCTGCGCCTCAACCACCCGCTCTAATTTCTGGATATCTACGGTGTAAGCGGTGAGCAACGTCTGAGCTGTGTCGTAATACCCTGACCAAGAGGGGATTCTATTTAACAAATAACTTGCCTCGGTCAACGCCTCATAGGCCGACACAACATCTTGGGCAGTGTTCCCCTCTTCTAGTTTGCCTGCGGCATCTAGGGCATAGCTCTGGGCGCTTTCAAGGGGTACACAGCGGCCAACCACACAAGGCCGACTGAGGACATACCCGCCCCCCACTAAGAACATCAACCCCGCCGCTATCCCTGCCGCCACCCCAAAACGGGCGGCAGGATGCGACGCCAAACTCCACTGCCGCACCGCACGCGACTCCGATACTTCCACATCCACCACGGTATTGACCATGGTTCGAGATGGGGTATGCGGGTTGGTTGCCGCCGCTGGCAAGCCAAGGGGAAACGATGCAGCGTTGGTTTCTGCCGATACCTGGGGTGGGCGCGTTGCTAAAAAACGATTGGTTGGATCTGCGCCTCGATCTGCATCTGGTTCTAAATCTGCATCCGTTGCAGGGTCTGCGGCATGGGCGGCTCCGGTCGTGGCGGCAGTAGCAGCGAGGAACGTTGTCGCTGGGCTAGCCGCTAGCCCACTGCTAGGTATCGATGATGGCGGCGGCGGCGGGGTGGCTGCACCCCAGGCAAAGCGATAAAATCCGTAGGGTTCGCGCTGCCCTGCTTGGCGCAGGTAAAGGCGAATGGCATGGAGATCGGGCGATCGCCCACCCAATAAACCGAGGTCGGGCGATCGCCGCAACCCTGCCTCTAGCACCCCAAACACCTGCCGCTGATCAACAGGGCTGCTGACCGGATGCTGCACCAACACAATCAACATTCCCTGACGCACAAGGCAACGCACAGACCAGCCCACACTTTCGGGCAGCGTCGCCAATAAGTGCTGCTTTAAAGCATGTTCTATCCGCAATAACTCAGGAACTTGGCTTGTTGCCGTCATGGTCGTCCTTCATGCATGGGGGCACTTCAACTCTTCAGCTCAGTTCTCATTCAGCTCAGTTCTCATTTAGACTCGCAGTCATTCAGGCCAGAATCTTTGGAGAATCTTGAGTCCAATTCAAGTCACAGGATCAAGCAAAGCCAGATCATTCAACTGGCTTGAGATGAAATGGCTTGAGATGAAATGGATTAAGAATGGAACACCCTACGCTAAAAATAGCAAACAAATTCTCAAGGGTTACAACCAGCATTCATTGGGTAGCCCCAATCTCCTTTTGAGGTGCCCATCCGCCCCAAATCAGCCGACTCAACCCCATCATCACTCTATCTTATGGGTCTCCGATCAACCCATTGGGTTGGTGCTGCTGAGGCGAGACCCTGATCCACAGAAATTTAACCCCACCTCGCCCAGCCTGAAAAAAGTCTAGCAGACCCTTCTCGATCCGATCTGCCTCTGGTGGTCTCTACAGAATTGGGTAGAACAGAATTGGGTAGAACAAATTTAAGCAAAAGAATTGGGCAAAATTTGGAAGTTTGTGGGATACATTTAGCGGGCTACGCTATTTCTCGCTCACCCTCAGCTCAATCATCAGACTATATAATCAGCCCAGACAAGAGAATCAGCCCAGACAAGAGAATCAGCCCAGAC
>Ga0105044_10005280_pt1 | contig 17790 bp, 17 predicted proteins | sample MAT01_FD_78092 | JGI IMG/M metagenome (GOLD analysis project Ga0105044, IMG submission 78092) | Freshwater microbial communities from Lake Fryxell liftoff mats and glacier meltwater in Antarctica - MAT-01 | ecosystem: Environmental > Aquatic > Freshwater > Ice > Liftoff microbial mat | place...
ACGGTGTCGCCGTCGAAGAGCTGCGGACCCGGATCGAGGTCGACGGCGTTGATCTGGAGCGACCCGTCCGAGAACGTCTGCCCGTCCGACACCACCATGTCCATCGACGCCGCGCCGGCGGTGTAGTTGATCCCCGGGAGCGAGACGTTCCACCCGTTGGCGTCGAAGGCGTTCGTCACGTTGGAGTCGTTGCCGTTGAACATCACGATGTCGCGGTTGTTGGCTTGGTCGCCGTCGTCGTAGAACACGACGAGCTCCAGCCCGTTGACCTCGACGCCCGCCTTCGTGAAGTCTGCGACGGCGTAGTCGCCGTTGCCGCTGACCAGCGAGGTGACGTCGGCGCGGTACGCCTGGCTGTTGGTGAAGCCCCAGCAGTTGTCCGCCGACGACCCGATGTTGCTGCCGACGATCGGCGTGCCGGCAAAGGTGACGGCTGCGTTCGAGTTGGGATCGGCCTGGTTGGTGGGGCCGTGCCAGAAGAGCAGCGCCTCGGTCACGGTGCCGCTGACGCCGGTGAGGCCGACCGTTCCGTTGCCCACGCCTCGGAGCCCACCGAGGCCGGCGTAGGCGACGTCGGTGGCGAACACCGTCTTGAACGGCGCGATGTCGCTCGCCTGGGATGCGGGGACGTTCACCCCGAACACCACCAGCGCCGCCGCGCAGCCCGACACCTTCAACCCTGTACTGATCTTCATGGTCTTCTCCCACGTTCCGATCCTGGCCACGCGACCCGGACCTTGCCGAGCGTTGTTCACGCGTGGCGCCGTTGCCTGAGTAGACGTTACTCAATTCGCGTGGCGGGATGCTCAGCTGGCGCGATCGGCTGCCCGGCGCGGATCAACCGGAGACGAGCGCCACGTCGACGGTCGGCGGCGCACCGATGGCGACGGTGACCGAGGAAGCCGACGCCCGGGTCTGCGCGTCGGCGCAGCACGCATCCGGCGAGCCCCGAACCAGGAGCCGGGATGAAGAGCATCTGGTAGGTACGGGTGCCACGCCGTCGATGCCGTGGGGCACCGGCGTAGCGCCGCCGTGCGCCGGAGGGGTGCGGCGGATCTCGTGCCGTGTCCGTGGACATCGGGACGGGTGTGGCGAGCCCGTCGCCGCGCGCCCGCGGCCCGGGCCGCGGGCGCGTGCGAGACTCCGGCCGCGCGGCGGGGACGTCGGGCCTGGACCTCGGAGGACCCATGGACGAGACCGCGGCGGTGTTCGCCGAACTGCTGGACGAGCTCAAGCAGCTCGAGACGACGATGCTCGAGCACCCGGCGGCGCTGACCGACGAGCAGAGCCGGTGCGAGACGTACAAGTGGATCTTCTCCATCACCCAGGTCGCGTTCGACTGCTTCGTGTGGGGCGACGTCGCCCGACCCCGCTTCGTCGAGATCGTGGGACCGTCGAAGAAGTGGGGCGGCGACAACGCCGATGCCTTCTACCGCTACATCCCGATCGACCCCGCCCGCACCTATCGGGTGACCGGTGAGAAGGGAGACGCGGTCTACCTCTCGATCACCGTCTACGGCGGTCCCGACGACGGCCACTACTCCGAACGCATCGTGGGGTCGCTCAACGACCGCACGGTCACCTTCGCTGCTGACGGTTCCTTCGAGCTGTACCTGTCGCCGGTGCCGCCGCCGGTCGAAGGAGCCGCGTGGATCCGCCTCGAGCCCGACGCCGTCGCCGGGATCACCCGCGACTACCTGGCTGACCCCGACATCGGACGGCGCAGCGAGTGGCGCATCGAGTGCGTCCACGACCCGTCGGCCCCGCCGCCGCGCTGGCGCGAGACCGACGCCGACCTGGCCCGGCGCATGCGGCGAGCGCTGACCTGGGTGCGCGACCAGGCCGCCATCGTGCCCATCGGCATCGGCACGCCCAACCACGTCGACCCGCCCTACCCGGTGCCCACGACCACGTTCGGTTGGGCGGCCGGCGACGCCTCGTACGCCATGGGCGGGTTCGACCTCGCCAACGGCGAGGCGCTGGTGCTGCGGGGCACCTCGCCCGAGTGCGTGTTCTGGAACCTCTGCCTCTGGAACCCGCTCCTGCACACGTACAACTACGCCTACGACCGGGTGACCATCAACGGGATGCAGGTGGTCCACGAGACCGACGGATCGTGGACCATCGTGATCGCCGACGCCGATCCCGGCCACCCGAACTGGGTTTCCACCCAGGGACACCGCGCCGGGCGCATCTGGTTCCGGTGGTTCCTGCCCGAGCACACCCCCGAGGTGATCTCGGCCGAGGTCGTGCCCCTCGCGTCGGTCGCGGCGCTCGCGGCGGGGCTCCCCGCCGCCGGCTGAGGTCGTCCCGCGTAGGCTCCCGGGCGATCCACGACGAGAGGATGCAGGCATGGTCTCCGAGCTGTTCGACGCCGCCGCGTGGCACGAGGTCAAGGGCTTCGCGTTCACCGACATCACCTACCACCGGGCCAACGACCACGGCACGGTGCGGATCGCGTTCGACCGCCCGGAGGTGCGCAACGCCTTCCGACCCCACACCGTCGACGAGCTGCACCTCGCCCTCGACCACGCCCGGCAGACGAGCGATGTCGGTTGCGTCCTGCTCACCGGCAACGGACCGTCGCCACGCGACGGCGGCTGGGCGTTCTGCTCGGGCGGCGATCAGCGCATCCGCGGTCGGGCCGGCTACCAGTACGCCGAGGGGGAGACCGCCGACACGGTGGATCCCGCCCGCACCGGCCGGCTGCACATCCTCGAGGTCCAGCGGCTGATCCGCATGATGCCCAAGGTCGTGATCTGCGTGCTGCCCGGCTGGGCCGCGGGCGGCGGCCACAGCCTCCACGTCGTGTGCGACCTGTCGATCGCCAGCCGCCAGCACGCCCGGTTCAAGCAGACCGATGCCGATGTCGGCAGCTTCGACGGCGGGTTCGGCTCGGCCTACCTGGCCCGCCAGGTCGGCCAGAAGTTCGCGCGCGAGATCTTCTTCCTCGGCCTCGAGTACTCCGCCACCGAGGCTCGTGAGATGGGCATGGTGAACCGCGTCGTCGACCACGCCGAGCTCGAGGCGGTGGCGCTCGACTGGGGTGCTCGCATCAACGCCAAGAGCCCCACCGCGCAGCGGATGCTGAAGTTCTCGTTCAACTTGATCGACGACGGGCTCGTCGGCCAGCAGGTGTTCGCTGGCGAGGCCACCCGCCTGGCCTACATGACCGACGAGGCGGTCGAGGGTCGCGACGCGTTCCTCGAGAAGCGTGATCCCGACTGGTCGCCGTACCCCTGGTATTACTGACGCGCCTGGTCGACCATGGCGTCGATGCGGGTGTCGGCGGGAACGTCGGTGCGGATGATGGCGTGGCGCACGATCAGCCCGGCGTGGAGCTCGAGGACCCCCATGGTGGGATGGGGCTGGCGGCGCCGCTGCGTCGGCGACCCGGGGTTGAACAGCCGCTGGCCCTCGGCTCCGAGGTCGTCGACGGGCTCGTGGCTGTGGCCGAAGACGACGAGCTGCGCGCCGGGGAACCAGCGCCGCATCCGGTTCGCTCGGCCCGCACGGGCACCCGAGTCGTGCACCATGGCGATGCGCACGCCGCCGAGCACGAGATCGAGCCGCTCGGGGAGGTGGCTGACCAGGTCGTGGTCGTTGTTGCCCAGGACCACGTGGGTCGGAGCGAGCGCCGAGAGATCGTCGAGGAGCCGGCGGCTCACGACGTCGCCGGCATGGAGGATGACATCGACGCCCTGGAGCTGGGCCAGGGCCGCAGCCGGAAGCCCGTTCGCGCCGTCGCGCAGATGGGTGTCGGCGAGCACGGCGGCTCGCACCGAGGTTGTGGGCACGGGACCACCCTGGCAGCCGCGGCCGTCGAGTGCCACGCGACGGGTACGGGTGCTGTCGGTCTGGCCTGGGGGTAGGTCGGGCCCATGCGATCGGTGGAGGAAGATCCATGGCTGGCCTGAAGCACGATGATGAACGAAACCCCGAGGCCGGGCTGGACCTGCGCGACAGCCCGGGAGACGAGCCCGTGCGGACCGTCGAGGATCGGTCGACCGACGAGAGCTTCGTCCCCGAGTCGGCCCGCTCCGAGGAGGCGCCCCGGGTCCAGGGCCTCGACCTGCGCGACAGCCCCGGCGACGAGCCGGTGCGCTCCCACGGCGACCCATCCGACCGGATCACGTCGGGCGACGGGGAGGTAGCGGGTGTTGCGGGCGGGTCGGCCGAGTCGGGTGACCCTCGGGGTCGCCGGGCCGACGCACCGCAGGAGATCCCCGCCCGGGGGTGGCTCGAGGTCGCGAAGCGGGTCAAGGAGGAGTCCCGCAAGGACAACCTCACGCTCGTCTCGGCGGGCGTCGCGTTCTACGCGCTGCTGTCGCTGTTCCCGGCGCTCGCCGCCATGATCTCCATCTACGGCCTGGTGAGCGACCCGGCCGACGTGACGAGCCAGCTCAATGACCTCTCGAGCACGATGCCGGCCGAGGCCCGTCAGATCCTCGAGGATCAGCTCACGGCGGTGGCCAGCACGGGGAGGACCAGCCTCGGCTTCGGCGTGGCCCTCGGCATCGTGGTGGCCCTCTGGGGTGCGTCGTCGGCCATGAACCAGCTGCTGGTCGGCCTCACCCTCGTCTACGACGAGGAGGAGACACGCGGTCCGGTGAAGCTGCGCGGGATGGCCATCGCGCTGACCCTCGGCGCGCTCGTGTTCCTCGCCGTGGTGGTCGGGCTCATCGCCGTGCTGCCGGCCTGGCTGTCCAACAGCCCGCTCGGTGATGCGACGGCGACTGCGGTCAACGTCGGACGGTGGCCGGTGCTCCTCGTCCTGATGCTCGCCGCGCTCGCGCTGCTGTACCAGGTCGGTCCGGATCGCGCGCGGCCGAAGTACCGCTGGGTGTCCTGGGGTGCGGTGATCGCCACGGTGCTGTGGCTGGCGGCGTCGATCGCCTTCTCGTTCTACGCCAGCCGGTTCGGGAGCTACAACGAGACCTACGGCACCATGGGCGCGGTCATCGTGCTCATGCTGTGGCTGCTGATCACCTCGCTCTGCGTCCTCGTCGGCGCCGAGATCAACGCCGAGCTCGAGCACCAGACCGCCGAGGACACCACCCAGGGTCCCCGCCAGCCCATCGGCACCAGAGGCGCCTACGTGGCCGACACGGTCGCCGGCGAATCCTGACGCTGTCACCGTCGGGCAGCTCAATGGCCCGGCTCCGGGCGGGTGGTCCGATGGTCGGATCGTCAGATCGTCAGATCGCGGCGGCGACCACGACGACGTTGTCGACGTAGTGCCCGGTGGCGGCGTCGAACTCGCCCCCGCAGGTGATCAGTGCCAGGCGGGGCGGACCGCCGCGGGCGAAGAGGTCCGAGGGCAGGGCCTGCTTGTCGAACTGCTGGAGGCCGGTGACGGCGAACGACCGACCGGTGCCATCGGGGAGGACGACGGTGAACGTGTCGCCCGGTGCGAGGTCCCGCAGGTTGGCGAAGACGCCCGGGCGACCGTTGCCGTCGACGTGGCCCACGAGGACCGCGGTGCCGGTGGGATCGCCGGGCATCGAGCCGTACCGGTACCAGCCGACATCGTCGAGCCCGGGGATCTGCATCGCGTTGGTGCCCGGTTCCACGCCCACGGCGACGACTGGGGCTTCGACCCCGATCCGGTCGATCGAGAGCCGGAACGGATCGGCGAACTGGGGCTCGAGCGCCGGGGACTCCTCCGGGACGACGGGGGTCGGGCGCGTCGTCGGCGGCCGGGTGGGCGCAGGCGTGGTGGGCGCCACGGTGGTGGGTGCCGCGGTCGTGGTCGGCGCCTCGGTGGTGGGCGGGCTGGTGCTGACCGTGCCCGCGGTCCGCGGGGGTGCGGTGTCGGCGGTCGGGGTCAGGGTGCCCTGGGTCTCGACGACCGCTGGGCCCCGCAGCGATCCGACGATCACGAGCGCGAACACCGCCGCCGCCACCAGGCAGGTGACGGCGACGGCGATCGGCTTGTGGGAGGCGAGGTAGGTCTTCACGGGTCGTTTGTCACCGGTTGGTCGGATCGGACGAGGGTACCCAGCTCCGGTGCCCGCCCCGCTGATCGCGGGGCGGGCACCCGAGCTGGGATGGGATCAGCTCCGGGCGCGGGCGACGGCGCGGCCCGACAGGGCGAGACCGACGACGGCGACCAAGAGGCCGGCAGCGGCCCAGACCGGGACGCCCGACTGGCCCTCGAGCCCGGCGGTGCCGGCCTGCACCACGAGCTGCGGACCCTCGAGGGGGATGGTCTGGACGACGACGCCGAGGGTGCCCTGACCGGCAGAGCCGATGGCGTACACGATCGTGGCCGAGCCGGCCTCGATCGTGACGGGGGCCGGGCCGATGACCGGAGCCGTGGTGCCGGCGAGCGCCACGGAGGCCGAGACGGTGCCGGGGGGCAGGTTGGCCTGGACCGAGTTCGGGTTGGTGAGGTTGGTGAACACCGGAGCGCCGTTGGCGAGCACGTCGACGGCAGGGGCGGCGGCGGTGTGGCGCACCACGATCCGGCCCTCACCGGCGGGGGCGGCGGCGGTGTCGTTCACGAAGGTGGTCAGCACCGGGGTGCCGGCGGCGTCGAGGTTGGCCACCAGGCTGGCGTTGGCGCCGGCGGGCAGCGTGACGTCGGCCTCGATGGCCGGCGTGGTCGTGGGATCGGAACCGGCAGCGAAGATCTTGATGTTGTAGGTGGCGGCCGGGAGGGTCAGCGGCCCGGCGACGGTGGTCGGCGTGAAGCCGGGCAGCGTCAGCACGTCGTCGACGTACACGTCGACGGTCAGGCCCGGGATGCCGTGGACGACGTAGACCGTTCCGGTCCCGGCCTGGGCCTGGGCGGGGCTCGCCAGGGCGGACACGGCCACCAGGCCGAGCGCCACGGCGATCACTCCTGCTACGAGACGTTTCATCATGGGGACTTCTCCGGGGGTCGGGGACCAGTGCGGTCCGCACACGTTGTCTCTGGATCCTTCGCCCGGCTCGACGCGATCGGTTGCATCTCGACCACCAACTCTTCGATGCAACCGTTGCGGACCACCCGGGCGAAGGACCAAGTACGATGAGTTCCTTGTCCGGATTCGACCACATGCCCGGGGCAGCGCTCGGCGGTGGCGACTCGTTGGGTCGCCGCCTCGCCACCGATCCTCGGGCGCTCAAGGACTGCTACGCCGCGCTCAGCCCGATGGTTCTGGCCTACCTGCGCAAGTTCGTGCCCCGGGACGAGGCCGAGGACGTGCTCCAGCAGGTGTTCCTCGACGTGTGGCGCAGCCGTGCCTCGTTCGATCCCGAGCGGCGCCTCGAGCCATGGGTGCTGCGGATCGCCCATCGCCGAGCGGTGGACCACCTGCGGCGCCAGTCCCGCTCGCCCGACGACCCCCAGGTGGAGCTCCCCGACGACGTGGCGGATCTCGACCGGGCCTCGGCTCGGTTCGCGGACCGCTTCGCCGACGCCGTCCTGGTGCGAGACGCGCTCGAGACGTTGCCGGCCGAGCAACGTGAGACGCTGGTGCTCGCGTACTACGGCGACTTCACCCAATCGCAGATCGCCGGACGGCTCGGTGTGCCGCTCGGGACCGTGAAGGCACGATCATCTCGAGGTTTGCGTCATCTGGCCTCGGTATTGGTTCCGGAGGAAGATCAGTGAGCTACGACGCGGTACCTGCTGATCTCCACCCCACCGATCAACTCGCCCCCCTCATCGGCGGCGAGCTGGACCTCCTCGAGTTGCGCGAGGTCATCCGCCACGTGCGCCGATGCCCCGTGTGCCAGGCCGACATGGTCGAGATCGCCGCCGGGCTCGGGGCGCTCCGCACCATCGACCGCGAGGGTCTCGACGACATCGCCGAGCCACCGCCGCTCGCCGTGCATCCCCTCGAGGTCGCGCCCAGCTCGACGCAGCGGCCCGCTCGTCCGAAGCCCTCGCGGGCGGTTGCCACGTTGGTCGGCGCGGCTGCGGCGGTCATCGTGCTGGTGTCCGCCGGCATCCTCGTGCGGTCCCAGCTCGGCGACGACCCGACGCCGAGCTCGCCCGTCGCCACCGCCGAACTGATCGCCAACGGTCCGGTCCCGGCCACCGGCATCGTGACCATGACCGATGAGGTCGGCGACCAGGTGATGACGGTGGAGACCTCCCAGCTGCCTCCCGCACCCGATGGGAAGTTCTACGAGGTCTGGCTCCTCCAGCCCGACACCGGCCAGATGCTGGCCGTCGGCGTCCTCCCCGACGGCGGCGCCGCGACCTTCGCCCTCCCCGCCGACCTCGTCGCCAACTACCAGGCGGTCGACGTCTCGCTCCAGCCCGACAACGGCCTCGTCGTCCACTCCGGCGACAGCGTCCTGCGCGCCACGTACGCCTGAGTCTCCCCCTCGACGGGCTGCTCCTCTCCTGGGGCCGCGGCCGGGCGCTCTGCCGCCCTCGATCGTGACCGTGGCGTTTTCGGTGTGGGTAAAGTGACGGAACCGTCACCGGGGGGTGACGACGAAGGGGGACTCGATGGGGATGTTCGAGGTCGAGGTCGAGCCAGGAGAGGTCGGGTTCGACGCCGGGCGGTTGGCGAGGATCGACCAGCACTTCGAGCGGTACGTCGACGATGGGCGCCTGCCCGGGTGGTTGGCGGTCGTGAGCCGGCGGGGCAAGGTCGCGCACATCGCCTCGTACGGGCACCGCGACCGCGAGAACGACCTGCCGATCGAGCGGGACACCCTGTTCCGCATCTTCTCGATGACCAAGCCCATCACCTCGGTCGCGGCGATGATGCTCTACGAGGAGGGGGCCTTCGAGCTCAAGGACCCGGTGCACCGGTTCATCCCGTCGTTCCGGGACCTGCGGGTGTACCGCAGCGGATCGGTGAACGCCCCGGTGCTCGAGCCCACCACCGAGCCGATGCGGATCTGGCACCTGCTGAGCCACACCTCGGGGCTGAGCTACGGCTTCCACCACACCCATCCGGTCGACGCGCTGTACCGCAAGGCGGGCTACGAGTGGGGCGCCCCCAAGGGGCTCGACCTCGCGGCTGTCGTCGATCAGTGGGCCGAACTGCCGCTGGTCTTCCAACCGGGGTCACGGTGGAACTACTCGGTCTCGACCGACGTGCTCGGCCGGGTGGTCGAGGTGGCATCGGGCCAGACCCTCGACGAGTTCTTCCGCGAGCGGATCTTCGAGCCCCTGGGCATGACCGACACCCGGTTCCACGTGCCCGAGGAGGACCTCGGACGGCTCGCCGCGCTCTACGTGCCCGACGGCGATCGCAAGGCCGTGCGCTTCGACGCGCTCGGACGGGTGAGCACGGCGCGGCCCGACTTCCTGTCCGGCGGCGGCGGCCTGGTCTCGACCGCCGCCGACTACCACCGGTTCACCCAGATGCTGCTCGGCGGAGGTCGACTCGGCGGCGTGCGCCTGCTCGGGGACCGCACCGTTCGCTACATGACCCGCAACCAGCTCCCGGCGGGCCTCGACCTCGAGCACTTCGGGCAGTCCGGGTTCGCCGAGACCGCGTTCGACGGCGTCGGCTTCGGGCTCGGGTTCTCGGTGGTGCTCGACGCCGCGGCCGGCAAGGTGCCGGCGAGCGAGGGCACCTATGGGTGGGGCGGTGCGGCGAGCACCGCGTTCTGGGTCGATCCCCGTGAGGAGATCACCGTCGTGTTCCTCACCCAGCTGCTGCCGTCATCGACCCACCCGATCCGCCCGCAGCTCCAGCAGCTGGTCTCGCAGGCGATCATCGACTGATCACGGTCCGTCGTCGGTCGGGACCTCGAGGCTCGCCTTCCACTCGTTGAAGTAGGTGATGCGCTCCACGGGACCGCGGCGCGCGGGCTTGAAGTCCGTGCCGACCGTGTACGCGACGGGCAGGAGGGCCACACCGGTGACGTCGTCGGGCATCCCCAGGATCTCGTTCGCAAGGGCCTCTTCCATCAGGTGCAACGTCGTGTAGCAGCTGCCCAGGCCGCGGGAGCGAAGCGCGAGCTGGAAGCTCCACACCGCCGGCACGATCGACCCGTAGTAGGCCGCGGCCGCCGCCGGCATCTCGGTGGTGAGCCGGCCGGTCGAGACAGGGATGACCATGGCCGGGACCCGACCCATGACCTCGCCGAGGTAGTCGGCCGAGTCCAGCACCCGTTCGGTCTGATCGGAGAGCGGCGCGCCGCCCCGGTACAGCGGCAGGTACGCCTTGGCCGCCCGTTCGTACAGCTCGCCCAGCGCGGCGATCTTGTCGGGGTCGTCGACGACCATCCAACGCCACGTCTGGGAGTTGCCGCCCGTGGGGGCCTGGACGGCGAGGCGGATGCACTCGAGCAGCACGTCGCGGGGCACCGGGCGCTCGAGGTCGAGCCGCTTGCGCACCGAACGGGTCGTTGCGAGCAGCGGGTCGGTCTGGCTGAGATCGAAGTCCATGGGACCTGTCTACCGCTCCCGGTCGCGGCGTGGCGCCTCGTCGGGAGGATGCTGCGGCCCGCGACGGGGACCGAGGCTCAGGGCACGGTCGCGGCTGCGGCGTCGGCGGCGGGGCGAGCGGCGCGGGAACCGACGGGCCGGCGCCACCTCGTCCGGGTGGCCCAGGTGATCCATCCGATGCCGCCGAGGGGGATCTCGAACAGGTAGGTGAAGGTCCGATAGAGGAGCACCGCGGCGAGCGCGGCGTCGTTGGGTGCGCCGAACGACACGAGCAGACCGGCAGAGCCGGCTTCGACGAACCCGACCCCGCCGGGCGTGAGCGGGATGGTCGAGAGCAGCTCGCCGAACGTGTAGACGGCGAAGATCTCGAGCCAGCCGATCTCGATGCCGACGGCCCGGGCGGCCATGAGCGCCAGCAGGCCCTGGCTCACCTTGTAGAGCACCATCCAGATGGTGAGCGCTCGCCAGCGGGCCTTGACCAGCCCCATCGTCTGGTGCCGGAAGTCGAGCACCTTCGTCGAGAGGCCGGCCCGCTCGGGGCGCCGGACCAACCGCCGCAGCGTGTTGACGACCCGCTCGGCGCCGCCGCCGACGGTGGTGGCCAGCCGCTCGCTGCGGAAGACGAGGGTGAACGCCACGATCGCGGCCAGGAGGATGCCGAAGCCGATCATGGCGGCCAGGCCGAGGCCCTTGGTGGCGTGGCCGAGGATGCCGAGCAGGGCGAACACCACGATGGGCATGCCGAGCTTGGCGAAGACGTTCCAGACCCCCGAAACGATGATCGACAGGGTCACCGATGGGACGCCGAAGCCCCACGACAGGTTCTGGGCGTAGGTCGCGCCGATGCCGGCGGCCCCGCCGAAGGGCACCACGTTGGCGAGCGCGCTCCCGGAGAAGTTGGTGACGATCGCCTGGGACCGTTTGAGGCCAGGGAGGGCGTTGACCATCACCCCCGAGTAGCACCACATGGTGAACACCCAGAAGGTGGCCATCGCCCCCAGCATCACGATGTCGGTGTCGGCGAGGTGGGCCCAGACGTCTCGATACTCGACATCGAGGAACTTGGGGATGATGCGGGCGAAGATGACGAGGGTGATCGCCAGCGCCGCGACGATCTCCACGATGCGGCGGGTGCGGGACTTGCCCTTGAGCTCGTCCTCGAGCAGCTCGGCGGCGACCCGGAGGCCTCCGATGCCCTCGCGCTCGGCCAGGTGCTCGAGCTCGCCGATGGTCTCGAACGGTTCACCGAAGGGGTGGTCGTCGTGCTCGTCGTGCTCGCGTTGGTCGGTCACCAGCGCCCCTCCTTCCCGCTCGTGATCCTTGCCGGGGCCGGGCAAAACGGTACTACCCGGTCGGTTCGCCTCCGGCCCGGCCGGTCAGGTCGCGTCGGGATCGATCCCGACGAAGATGTCGTCGGCGGCGATGCCGGGAGCCCGCCGCCGGTCGACGAACCACTCGGTCCCGAACGCCATCGTGAAGTACTCGTCGGGGAGCGAGAGGAACAACGCCAGGCTGCGGGCTCCGTCGGCCTCGCTCGTCGACTGGCTCTCGTGGGCGGCCATCGAGGCGCGCTTTCGCCCGATGAAGGCGGTGACGTCGACGGCGTGGGTGAGCTCGTCGGCGGGGAGGAACCAGTCGTCGAACGTGTCGGGGCGGAACGTGTCGGGCACCTCGTAGCCGAGCGAGGTCGCCAGATCGACTCCCATCGTCATGAGATCGCGGTTGATGGTGGCCTCGAGCACGATCGGGGTCCCCGCCAGCTCCGCGGCCCGGTGACCCACCGCGTGGACGTGCACGTGGTCGGGGTGGCCGTAGCCGCCGTTGGGGTCGTAGACGGTGAGGACATCGGCCTCCTCCTCCCGGAGGACAGCGGCCAGGAGCGCGGCGGCCTCGTCGACCGGCACCTCGACGAAGCGGGGTGGCGCGCCGCCGGCCCCGACGTCGCTGCGGGCGGCCGACTCGGGTCCCGAGCCCGAGTCGCGGTAGCCCAGGTGGACGACGCGGTGCACCCCGAGGATCTCGGCGGAGCGCTCGAGCTCGCGCCGTCGCGCCGCGCCCAGGTCCGCCTTCTCGTCAGCGCTGCGGTAGTCCGCCGCGGCATCGCCGACCTCCCCCGCGGTGGCGACGACCAGCACCACGCGGTGGCCGTCCGCCGCCGCCTTGGCCATCACCCCGGCGGTCAGCAGCGACTCGTCATCGGGGTGGGCGTGGAACGTCACGAGCGTGTGCGCCATGGCGCCGATCTTGGCACGGTGCCGGCTGCCGACCGCTCGCCGGCACCCTCTTCGTGTCCGGCGCGGGGGCGGAGTATCGTTGGAACCCGTTTCCGAGTCGATTCCCTGCGGAGGGCCCGTGGCGTTGCGTGATCCCGAACCCCTCGATCAGGGGTCGTTGCGCGGGGACCGCTCGCCGCTCGTCTCCTCGATGCAGGATCCGACCACCGGCGCCGGCGGGCACACCGCACTGAAGATCGGCCTGATCACCGACTGCTACGTCCCGCGGCTGGGCGGCATCGAGATGCAGGTGCACGATCTGGCCCAGCACCTCCAGAAGGCCGGGCACCAGGTGGTCGTCATCACCTCGACGCCCGGCCCCGAGCTCATCGACGGCGTCCGCATCCACCGGATGGACGTGCCGCTGCTGCCGATGGACATCCCGTACACGCCGGCGACCTTCCAACGCGTTGCTGAGCTGCTCGAGCGCGAGAACGTCGATGTGGCCCACTTCCACGGCGGCATCGTGTCGCCGCTGGCGTTCGTCGGCGCGGCCAACGCCCAGGAAAAGGGCATCCCGACGATCATCACGACCCACTGCCTCTGGAGCTACGCCACGCCGGCGTTCCGAGTGCTCAACCGGCGGTACCGCTGGACCGACTGGCCCGTGGTGTTCTCGGCGGTCAGCGACGTCGCCGCCGCACCGATCCACCGCATCGCCGGTCGCAGCGTCGAGGTCTCGATCCTGCCCAACGGCATCGAGAACGACACGTGGTCGGTCGTGCCCGCGCCCCGCGACTCGAGCGTCGTCACCATCATCTCGGTGATGCGTCTGGCCCCGCGCAAGCGCCCCAAGCACCTCGTCAAGATGATCAAGCAGGTGAGCGAGCAGGCGCCGCCGGGGGTCACGGTCCGCGCCGTCATCGTCGGCGAGGGTCCTGAGCGCTCGGCGATCGAGACCTACCTGGCCGCCAACGGTCTCGCCGACACCGTGGTCCTCGCCGGCCGCCTCACCCGTGAAGAGATCCGCGAGCAGTTCGCCCACGCCGACATCTTCGTGGCGCCCGCCAACCTCGAGTCGTTCGGGATCGCCGCCCTCGAGGCCCGCTGCGCCGGCCTGCCAGTCGTGGCCAAGGCCCGCACCGGCATCCGAGAGTTCGTCGCCCATGGCCAGGAGGGGCTCCTCGCCGAGAGCGACGACGACATGGTCGCCCAGCTCTCGCGCCTCGTCCGCGACCCGGGACTGCGGGCCTCCATCGCCCGGCACAACCGCGAGGTCCCGTCGTCGGTCGATTGGAGCGAGGTGGTGGGCGTCAACGTGGCGGCCTACGACCAGGCCATCGCGCTCATGCGTCGTCGTCGCGGCGCCGCCGCCGCCGGCAGCTGACCGGACCGCTGATCGGCCGACCGCGGGTCAGGAGGCGGGGACGATGCGGTAGATGCCGCCCGCCTGGGACAGGACGAGCAGTTCGCCGTCGTTGGTCTGGCCGAACGAGGTGATGGCGCCGCCCGGGACGGTGATGCCGAGGCTCGCCTCTTGGATCTGGCCGTCGGGGAGCCGCAGGAGCCCGCGGATGTCGTCCTTGCAGAAGTCGGCGTAGAGGTACACGCCGTTGAGCGACGCCAGCTCGGCGCCCCGGTAGACGTAGCCGCCGGTGACCGAGCACTCGCCGTTGGCTCGGTCGTAGTCGAAGATCGGCAGGACGTCGCCGTCGGGCGGGGCGGCGCCCTCGTACGGGTGGGTGCCCTCGAGGAGCGGCCATCCCATGTTGGCCCCCCGGCCGGCGCCGCCGGTCTCGTCGGCGAGGAAGTTGATCTCCTCGAACTCGTTCTGACCGACGTCGGCGATCCAGAGGTCCTTGGTCTCGCGGTCCCAGCTGAAGCGCCACGGGTTGCGCAGGCCCCACGTCCAGACCTCGGGCGCGCCGCCCTGACCGTCGGCGAACGGGTTTCCCGCCGGGATCCGGTACGGGGTGGTGCCGGAGGCGCCTTCGGGGTCGATGCGCAGGATCGCGCCGAGCAGGGTGCGGGGGTTCTGGCCGTTCTGGTCGGGGTCGCCGCCGCCGCCGCCATCGCCCATGGCGACGTAGAGGAAGCCGTCGGGTCCGACGCCGAGCTGGCCGCCGTTGTGGTTGCTGCGCTCGTGGTCGACGCTGAGCAGGTTGCGACGGCTGCTCGTGTCGACGCGGTCGTCGTTCATCGTGTACTCGTCGACGGTGAGCTTGCCGTTCGGGTCGGTGTAGTCGACGTAGAGCTTGCGGCCGTCGGACGAGAACGCCAGGCCGAGCAGCCCCCGCTCGCCCCCGGACGAGATGCTGCGGCTGATGTCGAGGAGCGAGGCGTTGTCGAGCCGGTAGGTCTCGCTGCGCACGTTGCCGCTGTTGTCGACCTGCTGGTCGACGGTGATCTGCTTGATCCGGCCGTCCTGCTGGGCGACGTAGAGCGTGGGTGTCCCGGATCGGGACGCGATGGCCACCGGCGACGTGGCGTCCCCGACCTTCTCCAGCTCGATGCCCTCCCCGCTGACCGCGGGCGCGCCCGGCAGGGGTGCGACGGTGGTGGACGACTCGAGCTCGGGATCCGGTGCCGTCGGCGCGGTGATGGTGACGGTGCCCCGGGTGCCGCTGCTCGTCGAGCCCCCGGTCGACTCGCCGCACGCGGTCAGGACGAGCACGCCGGTGAGCACGGCCGCGGCGGTGACGGCGAGCGGCGGGCGGGTCCGGCGCTTCGTCGCAGGCCGGTGGGCGCTCGGGTCGGGGGCCGGTGTCGTCGGTGCTCGGTCGGTCATTGACCCATCCTGATCAGGCCCTCCTGCATCACCGAGATGACGAGTTCGCCGGATCGGGTGAAGATCGAGCCCCGGGCGAGTCCGCGTCCGCCCGATGTGGACGGCGATGTCTGCGAGTACAGCAGCCACTCGTCGGCTCGGAACGGCCGGTGGAACCACATCGCGTGGTCGAGGCTAGCCATGAAGAGGTTCTCTTCCATGGCACCCACCGCGTGGGGGAGCAGCGTGGTGTCGAGCAGCGTCATGTCCGATGCGTAGGTCACGATGCACGCGTGCAGGACCGGGTCGTCGGGGAGGTTTCCGTCGGCGCGGAGCCAGACGTTCTGGGACGGTTCGAGGTGACGCTTGCGGTCTCCCGGGCCCCACTCGCAGTTGCGGGTGTCGATGGGCCGGTCGCGGGTGTAGTCCTCGCCCATCTGCTCCGCGTAGTCCTTCCACCGCTCGCAGAAGTCCGGAAGGGTCCCGGGGTCCGCGATCCCGACCGGCATCGCCTCTTGGTGGTCGAGTCCCACCTCGTGGACGTGGAACGAGGCCGACGAGTTGAAGATGGGTCGGCCGTGTTGGATCGCGACCACCCGGCGCGTGACGAACGACCGCCCGTCACGGATGCGATCGACCTCGTAGAGGATCGGCACGGTGGGGTCGCCCGGGCGCAGGAAGTAGGCGTGGAGGGAGTGCACGGCGAAGCCCGGCTCGACGGTTCGGCTCGCGGCCACCAGTGCCTGCCCGGCCACCTGGCCCCCGAAGACCCGCTGGCGCTTCACGGCCGGGCTGCTGCCCCGGAACAGGTTGACCTCGATGGCCTCGAGGTCGAGCAGGGTGATGAGGTCGTCCACCGCCGGTTGTCCCATGGGTCCCATCCTGCCAGGGACGCTGCGACGTCCCCGATCTCCCTGGTCGTCGCCCCGCAGTCGGCCGCACCATCCGGGGGGCGACGGGAGCGGGTGACTGGGGCGGGCCCCTGCGCCGCGGCTATCTTTGCCCGGGTGACAATCGAGACTTCGCAGGCGACCGACGCCGCACCATCGGCCAGGGCCGCCGCGCTGGGCGCGGTGAAGTCCAAGGGCCTCAAGTACTCGATGGTCTCGATCGTCAACCTCGTCTCGGGCCAGCTCCTCCTGCTGATCTTCCAGGCGTTCGGGTTCACGCCCACCGAGGCCAACGTCGCCGCCGTGTGCATCAGCGCCGTTCCGGCGTACTACATGAGCCGGCGTTGGGTGTGGGGCAGGTCGGGCCGCAGCAGCTTCAAGCGCGAGGTCCTGCCGTTCTGGGTCTTCGTCGCCATCGGCTTGGTGCTGTCCACCGTCGCGGTGAAGATCATGCACACCGCCTGGGTCGTCCGCTACCCGGTCACCGAGCAGCCGGCGATCCTCACCAACCTCACCAACATCTTCGCCTTCGGCATCTTGTGGGTCCTGCGGTTCTTCCTGTTCGACCGCTTGTTCCACATCCGGCACGACCCGCCGCTCATCGTCGAACCCGACGACGACGTGCTCGACTGACTCCGGGCGTGGACGGACGACTGCGCACCTCTGCGGAAGCCGCGCGCGGCTTCATGCCCGTCGACGAAGGCCTGGCTCTCCACGAGGCCGGCCTGTCGGTTCCCGACGGTGGCTCGCCGATGCTCGAGATCGGGAGCTACTGCGGCAAGTCGGCGATCTACCTCGGTGGGGCCGCCGCCGCCCGCCACACCGTCCTGTTCGCGCTGGACCACCACCGCGGCTCGGAGGAGAACCAGCCCGGGTGGGAGTGGCACGAGCCCGACCTCGTCGATCCCGCCGTCGGACGCATCGACACCCTGCCGACGTTCCGCCGCACCGTGCACGAGGCCGGCCTCGAGGACTCGGTCGTCGCGCTCGTCGGGGACTCGCCGACGGTCGGCCGCCACTGGCGGACCCCCCTCGCCCTGCTCTTCATCGACGGCGGCCACGGCCACGATCCCGCGCACCGCGACTACGAGACCTGGACACCCTGGGTCGAGACCGACGGCCTACTGGTGATCCACGACGTGTTCGGGGACCCCGCCGACGGTGGCCGCCCGCCGTTCGAGATCTACACCCGGGCGCTCGAGTCCGGCGCGTTCACCGAGGAGCGCGCCCAGGGATCGCTCCGGGTGCTGCGCCGCTCCGGTCCCGGCTGCTGACGTCCGGCCCTGCCTCCCGGCTCGGGGGCAGCGCGCCGCCTGCAGACCCGTGACGGTCCGGCGTGCCGGCGTCTCGGCCCGATGACGTGCATGATCATCGAATCGGGTGGTCGCAATCGGTTGCCGGTCCACCGACGGTCCTCTACGGTGAGGCGGCCGACAGCCGGAGGGGCGGTCGAGCGATCGCAGGGGGCACGCATGGATCGGAACGACAAGCTTCGTCGCGCGTGGAGCGTGGGCGCGGCGGTGGCACTGGGTGCGCTCGGCCTGGCGGCATGCGCCCCGGTGACGGCGCTGA
>Ga0105044_10005281_pt1 | contig 17780 bp, 18 predicted proteins | sample MAT01_FD_78092 | JGI IMG/M metagenome (GOLD analysis project Ga0105044, IMG submission 78092) | Freshwater microbial communities from Lake Fryxell liftoff mats and glacier meltwater in Antarctica - MAT-01 | ecosystem: Environmental > Aquatic > Freshwater > Ice > Liftoff microbial mat | place...
ATTGACCGGCAGCATAGCGCCCACAAAATCGTGCTCGACACGGTTCGCGCCCGCGCTGGTCAACACGTCGATCTGTCTGGCCCCGTCGCGCCACACCGTCAGGCGCACGGCGCGCGGCGCTGCCATGCAGTAAAGGCTCACCAGTTTCTCGCCACGTTCGTTGGCAAAGCTGGCGGCGCGGGCGGCGGGGTCATAGGTCCAGCCGCCCTCAATGATCGGCAGCGTGTCCCACGCGCTTGCCGGTGGCAATGCCGGGGGAGGCGGGATGGTGACCGGAATCGGCTGGCGCATCGGCGCCGGGACGGATTTGGGCACGGCGGCGCAGCTGCCGATCAACAAAAGCAGCGCGGTTCCGGCGACGAGACGGCTTTGGGCGGCGCGGCGGCGCATCATGCGTTAAATCCTCGATATTCGATGACTTCATCCAACGGCGCGCGCGGCACCGGCCAGCGGTTAACCGCATGGTCGGTGTCGGCATGTCCGATAGCAAGGCCGCAGAACAGCATCTGATCGTCCGCTATCCCCAGCTCTTTGCGGATCGTTTCGCCATAAACCGCCCAGCATTCCTGCGCGCAAGTGCCCAGCCCGGCCTCGGTCAACGCCAGCATCAGCGATTGCAGCCACATGCCCATGTCGGACCATTGCGGCGGCCCCATGGTGCGCGGGGTGTAGAGGAACAGCATGACCGGCGCGCCGAAACCCTGAAAATTCTGCGCGAACTGCATCATCCGGCCCAGCTTGTTGGCGCGCGGAATGTCGAGCGCCGCATAAAGCGCCTCGCCCACGCCGTACCGCCGCGCTTTCCATGGTTCGGGCAGGATTTCGGGATAGATGGCATATTCCATCTGCTGTCCACCCGCGCCCATGGGCAGCCGTTCGGCGATAACCGATTTAAGCTGCTCCCACGGCTGTCCGGTCATGACGATCACGCGCCAGGGTTGCAGATTGCCGCCCGACGGCGCGCGCTGTGCCGCCGCAAGAGCCGCACGTAACACATCGGCATCGATCGGATCCGGGCGAAAGGCGCGGACGGAACGGCGGGCGTACAAGGCTTCAGCAACGGTCATGGATTAATCTTTCGCATATTTATCGGCGCGGCGCTTGCCAAATAGCAGCCCGCGTTCAAGCCGTGCACGCAGCTGACGATAATAGGCCTCGAGGAAAACTTCATCGGCTTCGTGCACGCTGCGCCCGATTTTTGTCCGGATGGTGGCGGCGACCTGTTCGATTAGCCGCAGCTCACGCTGACGCAACACCCGTTCCAATTCTTGCAGTTCAAAGACGCCGTAAACACCAAGTTCGGCATCGGTGAAGCGCAGGCCTTCATCCGCCGCGCTGGGGCTGCCCAGATCACGGTCAAGCCGTGCGCGCCCCGCCTGCACCACCCAGGTGCCCGCAATCAGATCGCCCATTCGCATCCGGTCGCGGTTGAACAACAGGAAAAAACCCAGCGTCAGCGTCCATGCCGCGCCAGCAAGCGGCGTGCCCCAGCCGACCAGATCCTCTGTCGCGCCCGCCCCCAGAAAAGTGAGTGGCAGGAAAATCTCAAGCTCGCGGATCAGGTTGCGGGCGATCACCGCGTCGGCGGTCAGGCGTCCGCCGTCACGCGCCACCACGCGGATGCCAACGATGCGCTTGCCCGGCGTCGCCGCACGCTGGCCGAGTTCGAACAGGATGAACCAAAAGGTGCGCAGGATGAAAAAGCCCAGCAGCCAGATAATCTTGGCCGCATTGCCCGCCCCGCCAAACTCCATCCAGACAGTGAGCAGCGTCAATGCGATCAGCAGCAGGACGATGATGGTAAGGTCGATGACCAGCGCCGCGAAACGCAGGCCCGAACTGGCAATCGCCAGTTCCAGATCGACACCCTCAGGCGTGATAAATTGTCGCCGTTTGTCGCGCTTTGACGCGATGGCGGCGGCGTTGCTGGTATTGGCGGGAGTCATGCAGCACCGCGCCGTGGAGCATAATAATAGGCGAGCCAACCGATCAACAGCAGCCCGCCAATGGCATAACGCACCGCCGTGTCGGTAATCAACTGGCGTCCGAATCCTTCGAGCAGGCCCGCGCACAGCAGCATAATAATCACACCGACCATGACCTTGCCCGCCGTGCGCCCGGCCTTTGCCAGCGCGGTCAGGCGGTCGGTGTCGCCGGGGAACAGCATCGCCGATCCAATCCGCAGTCCCGCTGCGCCCGACAGGACGGCGGCGAACAATTCGGTCGTGCCATGGATGGCCAGCCAGCCGCCAAATTGCACGCCCAGCCCCTTGCCCGCAAACACCGCCATCATCGCGCCCAGCACCAGCCCCTGATAATATTCCAGGATCATCGTCGGCACGCCAAAAGCAAAACCGAGGGCAAAGGACATGATCGACACCCGGCTGTTGTGGGTGAACAGAAAAGTCGCAAAGACGTGCAGGCCGCTTTTCGCATCGTCCTCCACCTTACCGTGGCCGATTGTGGATTGCAGATACTCCGCGCTGGCCTGGGGAGTGCGGCCTCCGGCCATATCCTCGGGCACGAACTGGAAAAACCATTCAGGATCATTGGCGACCATCAGCCAGCTGGTCGCGGCGCCGAGCAGCAGGATCAGCGCGATGATCACCGTTTCCTTCCACACCGCGCGCACGGCGGCAGGCCAGTCGCGGGTGAAGAACCGCGCCAGCCGCGCAGAGCGTCGCTCGCGCACACCATAAAGCAGGAAATAGCCCCGCATCGCGAGCGATTCCAGATGATCGTTAAGCGCGCGGTCCAGGCTGGTGGCGCGGGCAATGGAAAGCGACGACAGCGTGGCGCGGTACAGCACGGGCAGGCGCAGCAGCTCGTCAGTCGACAGCGCCGCCGCCGACCCCTTTTCCAGCCGGGTCAGCAGCGCGTCGAACGCGATCCAATCGCCCTCGCGCTCCGCCCGAAAGCGGCTCGCCGAAAAGGCCGGGGTTTGCAGCGCTGCGCTCATAAATTGCCCGCTTTCTTGATCGCCAGCCAGGCGTCGAGGACGCCGCTCGACACCCGGTCGTGCGCAACCTCCACCACATCGACGCCCATCCGTTGCAGCCGCGCGATCACCAGCCGCCGGTCGCGCAGCAATTCGGCGGCGACGTTGGTCCGCACCAGATCCGCAGGCTCGCCCGGCTCCATCCGCTCCACACCCTCCAGCTCCGTATCCTTCAGCACGACACACAGCAGCCGGTGCTGCCGCACCAACCGCCCCGCCGCGCGGATCATCAGATCTGCACTGGTCGGATCGGTGAATTCGGTGAACAGCGCGATCAACGCGCGGCGATTAAGCTGCGATCCCAAGGTGGCGAGCGCAAGCGTGAAATTACTTTCCTCATGCGCATATTCAATATTCGCGGCGGCGCGTTGGAGTAGCGGGAAATCGCTGCCATGCGCCAGCACCGGGGTCGATCCGCCGGGCCGCGCGGCAAAGTGAAACAGGCTGACCCGGTCCTCCATCTTGAGCGCGACATAGGACAGCAGCAGCGCCGCCGATACCGCACGGTCGAGCCGGGGCATGCCGTCGACCGGCTCGCTCATCGTGCGGCCCGCATCGATGGCTATAACCAGACGGTTATCGCGTTCAATGCGATATTCCTTGGCCAGCAGTTTTACGTGGCGCGCCGAGGCAGTCCAATCGATACTGCGCCGGTCCATCCCCGACCGATATTCACCAAGCGCCTCATATTCGCTGCCCTCGCCGACCAGCATCTGCTGGCGCAGGCCGAATTGCGCATCGCGGCGGAACAGCTTCAGTCCTTCCTCCCGCACGCTGCGCAAGGACGGCACCACGGCTATCTCGCGATGTTCGGCGAAACGGCGCTGAATGATGGCAAGGCCCAGCGGCCCGCGCCAGCGCAGCCACAACCCATCGATCCGCGCAAGACCGCGCCGCGCCGCCGCCACACTGAATGTTTTGACCATGGTCAGCCCAGCACCGCCCGCTGTGTCCATGGGGAAGCCGGTGCCTGCAAGGCGCCCGGCGGCATCGAGCCGGGCATCAACCGCAAGGGCAAGGTTGATACGCCGGGGCCGCCAACGGCCATCCGCGCTCGATATATTGACCCGCAGGTCGAACGGGTCGCCGACCCCTACTTGACGCGGCACCGTTATGGCGGCGGTCATCCGGCGCGGTGATGTCGCCACCAACGCATCGATCAGCAGCAGCGCCGCCAGCACGCCAATCCACACCAGCGCCAGCAACCACAGGTCAGGCCGGATCAGCCCCAGCACCAGCGCTACCGGTGCCCCGGCAAGCATCAGAAAAATTGCCCGGGGCGTCGGCAGGATCAACGCGGTACCTCGGTTGCGGTCACCAGTTCATCGACCACCGTGTCAATATTGCGCCCGTCAATTTCGGCCGCCGGGGACAGGATCAGGCGGTGACGCAGCACACTGGGTGCGAGCCGTTTGACATCGTCGGGGATGGTATAGGTGCGCCCGTCCAGCGCCGCGCTGGCACAGGCGGCGCGCGCGAGCAGGCTGGCGGCGCGGGGGCTGGCCCCGCATTCCAGATCGGCGGTGGCGCGCGTCGCACGGACCAGCCGGACGATATAATCGATAATCTCATCGGCCAGCCGTACCTTTGACACGACATCAATAGCCGCCGCGATGGTTGCCGCATCGGCGATCTGCGTGACGCCAAAATCGCCTGCCGCCGGGGCCTTGAACCGTCCGCCATGTTCAGCAACGATGCGGCGTTCTTCTGCCGCGTCAGGATAGCCGACGATCAGTTTGAACATAAACCGGTCAAGCTGCGCCTCAGGCAGCGGATAAACGCCCTGTTGTTCGATCGGGTTTTGCGTTGCGAGCACGGTAAAGCGCGGGCTGAGCGTATGGGTTTCGCCATTGATGGTGACGCGGCGCTCCTGCATCGCCTCCAGCAACGCGGCCTGCGTTTTGGGCGGGGTGCGGTTGATTTCGTCGGCCAGCAGCAGCTCGGTAAAAATCGGCCCCTTGGTCAGGGTGAAGGCAGAGGTCTGAAAGTTGAACAGGTTCGATCCCAATATGTCGCCGGGCATCAGGTCGGGGGTGAACTGAATCCGCCTAAACCCCAGCCCGGCCCCACGCGCAAAGCATTGCGCCATCAGCGTTTTGGCAGTCCCCGGCGGCCCTTCAAGCAGGCAGTGACCCCCTGCAAGCAGCGCGATGCTGATCATGTCGACCAGCGCGTCCTGACCGACGACCGCCTTGGCAACCTCGGTACGAAGCTGGCCGCCGAGTTTGGCCACATCGTCGATCGTATCAATGCTCACGCAGCAAATCCCTTCTGATGTCGTGGAGGGCGCGGGCGAGCGCCAAAAGTTCGGTGGAATTGCGCGCCAGCGGCAAACGGCGGGCGAGCGAAGCAAAGCTCCCGCGCCCTTCCTGCGCCGGGCGGCGGCGGTCGAGCCATTCGTCGAGCGCATCGCCGCTGAGGTGCGCGGGAGCGTGGAGCGCACGGGCCAGCGCCTCGCGCTGACCGCGCAGCCACGCCCCCGCACCATCAGCCTCGCGATGGGTTTGCGTCACCAATTCGGCGCTGCTTTCGATCAGCGCCAGTTTGGATATGGGGATGGCGCGCGCCGGGACCCGGGCCGGGCCGAAACGCGCCGCCGCCTGCCACATGGCGAACAATCCCGCCGCGATCAGGCACAGCGTAATGCCGATGAAGGGCGGGACAAAGGCGAGCCGCAGAAAGCTGTTGTTGCCGCCAAGGCCGTTGAGCGTCACATCGAACGCCACGCCGCCAGCGTCAGCGTCCTCCGCCACCATATCCAGCACGGCAAGCGCCGTGCGCGCGCGCTCGCGGCTGGCAAAAGCGAAATTGTTGATAAGGTCGGGATCGGCCAGAACATACAGGCGGCGGTTGGCCGAGCGGATCAGCAGTGCGGGATTTTCATTGTCGCGCGCTGTTGGTGCCTGAGCCGTACCCAAGCCGGGCGACGGCCATTCCAGCGGCACTGCCGGCATCCCGATCATCACCATATAATCGCCGCCAAAGACGGCTTGCCATTGCCCTGGCTTAGTTGCCGCTGATGCGCGCATATTACCAGATCTGGTCATCACAAGCGCGCTATTTTGCCGGGTATAAATGATACCGATGTCCGGCTCCCTGCCGCCAAACTGAGCCCAAGGGACCAGCCGGGGGGGCGCCGCCTGGACGACCCCCCCGCCTGACCAGCCCTTGCGCGTTTCGTGCGGGCTGGTCATCCATTTCGGCAGCACCAGCAACACCGGTTCGGTACCATGCGCCTTGATCAGCGCGGCGATGTCGTCGGGGTCAGCGCCATGATCAGGGGTCAGCACCAGCAGCGTGCGGCCTTCGTCATCCCCCAGCGGCGTTGCTTCGGAAACATCGCGCCGGACATCGACCCACACGTCAGTGCGTTCGGCATAATCGACAATCCCGGCATAGCCCGCAACCCCCCGCGACATGGCGTGACCCTGCCCATCATTGCCCGCCGACAGCTGCGGCCCCAGCGCAATCAACGCCCACATGGCGATGAAACCGATAACGCCGACAATGACAATGGCAGCGATGACGCGCGGGTCGAAGGGTGAGCGGGCGGTGTCGGCGCTCATGCGACCGCCCACGCCTTGGGCACCGTCAGTTCGGCATAGGCGGCACGGCATTCGCCCCACACGCCGGCATCGACCGGCTCGCCCCCGAACAGGCTGACCTCAACCGCGCGGGCGATCCGGGCAAAGGCCGTACGCACAATGCCCGGCAGATCGCGCGAGGCGGCCAGATCACGTGAGGTAAGCGCCGGTTTGACCAGGCCAGGGCGGCGCGCAGCAATATCATCGACGCTGCGATACAGCAGCAAATGCACCGCCTCAGCAAAGCGGCCAGCCGCCGCAAGGGCATCGGCGTCGGCAAGCCGGGCGCGCGCTGCACTGGCCTCGACCTGACCATATTCGGGCAAATCCTGTGCCACCACGTGCCTGCGCCGCGCATCGACCCATGCGGCAAAGCCGGGCAACAGGCGGTAGGCGATGTACAGCGCCAAGGCGATGCCGATGCCCCAGAGAATGTAGGGCAGCGCGGGGCCGGTCGCTTCAAAGAAATTGCCAATCGCCCTGATCAGATCCAGCAACCAGTCGGGCGCCGGCGGTTCAGGCGGGGTCACCGGCAAGCTGGTCTGAATCCCGCTGTTTGCCATCGTTTCGGCATAGGCGGGGTCGACCAGTTCGCTGTCCACCAGCCACGGTTGGGCAAGCGCCGCTGCATCCGCCTCGACCTGGACCGGTCCCACAGGCGCGGGCGGCGGTCCTTTCGCAGGGACGGCGGCCGGAACAGACGCCTTTACGGTCATGCAGGGTGGCGCGGCAGTGGCGTGATCATTACTTCATGTCCTAACGCTGGTTACGGTATTGGCAAGTAAAGAGCATGGTGACCGAGGCAATTGCCCGAATCACTTGCTTTTTGGCGCACGCTTCGCTAACGGGCCCGCTTCGCCGATGATCGCGTGATGACCTGCCTGGCGACAAGGGCTGCCAAGGCCGGTCGAGATCGTCCCAGAACAAGGAGACCGAAATGCCCAAACTGAAGACCAAAAGCGGTGTGAAGAAACGCTTCAAATTCACCGCGACAGGCAAGGTGAAGCACGGCGTTGCCGGCAAGCGTCACCGCCTGATCAACCACAATGCCAAATATATCCGCACCAACCGCGGCACCAGCGTGCTGAGCGATGCGGACGTCGGTCATGTGCGCCTCTGGGCGCCGTACGGCCTGAAATAAGGAGCGCGAGCCATGTCACGCATCAAACGCGGCACCACGACGCGCACCAAGCACAAGCGGATTCTGGAACAGGCGAAGGGCTTTTATGGCCGCCGCAAGAACACGATCCGTATTGCGCGCCAAGCCGTTGAAAAAGCCGGACAATATGCCTATCGCGACCGCAAGGTCAACAAGCGCAATTTCCGCGCCCTGTGGATCCAGCGCATCAACGCTGCCGTCCGCAGCGAAGGTCTGACTTATTCGCAGTTCATGCACGGCGTAAAGCTCGCCGGGATCGAACTCGACCGGAAAGTCATGGCCGATCTGGCAATGAACGAAGGCGCAGTGTTTACGACCATCATCGCGCAGGCGAAGGCGGCGTTGCCACAGGCGGCGTAACACACGACCTTTGAGTAATGTACGAAAGGGCGCGAGCGGCATTGGCTGCTCGCGCCCTTTCGTTTATGCCGCTTGTTTCTGCTCATTCGTCACGCCGGCGCGGGGATCACGAGACCTGTTTCCTCTTTTAGCCGCTATTCCGGTTTACCCACTATTGCGCAGCGCCGTTGCGATGGCGTTGATCGTCAGCTGAATCCCCTCGGCGATGCGGGGGTCGGTTTCGCCGGCGCGGTGGCGTTTCATCAGTTCGATCTGGAGCAGGTTGAGCGGTTCGATATAGGGCAGCCGCAGCCGGATTGAGGCGTCAAGCGCGGGGTTCTTTTCCAGCAGATGTCCTTGCCCGGTCGCGCCGAGCAGGCCATCATGGGCGCGGCCCCATCCGTCGCGGATGCGGGTAAAGATCGCCTCGCTACTCTCGACCTGACCCGCGAGCGCGGCATAGCGCGCCGCGATGCCCATATCCGATTTCGCCAGCACCATTTCCATATTGGCCAGCGCCGAGGCGAAGAATGGCCAGGTTGCCGCCATATCGGCCAGCCGCCCCTTGGCGCCGAAATCCGCCCGTGGCTCCCCCATCCCATACCAGCCGGGCAGCATCACGCGCGCCTGTGCCCAGCTGAACACCCAGGGGATGGCGCGCAGATCCTCGATCGCATCGCTCGTCGTCCGGCTCGGCGGGCGTGACCCGATCTTGAGCGTCGCAATTTCGGCAATTGGGGTCATGCTGCGGAAAAACTGGCGAAATCCCGGTGTATCGTAAACCAGCCCGCGATAGGCGGCAAATGCGCGCGCCGACAACTGGTCCATGGCGGCAGCGAAACGCGCGGCGTCGGCACTCGCCGCCTCTGGCTCCAGACTGGCGAGCAGGCTGGCCGACACCATCGCTTCAAGATTGCGCGCGGCGTGCTCCTGCGTGCCAAATTTGGCGGCAATAACCTCGCCCTGTTCGGTAATGCGGATGCGGCCTTGCACCGTGCCCGCCGGTTGAGCGCGGATCGCCGCAAAGGCGCTGCCCCCGCCGCGCCCGACCGCGCCGCCGCGCCCATGGAACAGCTGCATCCGCACGCCCGCATCCGCAAATACCGGGGTCAGCGCGCGCGATGCCTGATGCAGCCCCCAGGTCGAGGTGAGATAGCCGCCGTCCTTGTTCGAATCCGAATAGCCGATCATCACTTCCTGATGCCCGCGTGCCGTCGTGATGGCGTTAATGGCGGAGAGCGCGAAATAGCCGGCCATGATCGCCGGCGCGCGGTCCAGATCGGCGATGGTTTCGAACAAGGGCACGACCATCAACGCAGCGTCAGGGTCAGCCCCGCGCCGCCACAGCCCGGCTTCACGCGCCAGCACGTGCACCTCCAGCAGGTCAGACAGGCTTTCGGCCTTGCTGATGATCCATTGACGAATGACCGGTGCGCCCAGATCGGCGCGCAATTTGGCGGCGGCATGGATTATCGCGAGTTCGCCCGCCGTTTCGCCCGAATACGCATGCCATGCGGCACCGAGCGGGCGGTCTTGTTCCAGTTCGCGGGTAAGCAGGGCAACGCGTGCGGCTTCATCAAGCGCAATATAGTCCGGCTCGACCCCGGCGACCCTGAGCAGTTCGCCCAGCACCCGTTCGTGCACGGCGCTATTCTGACGCATGTCGAGCGTGGCGAGGTGGAATCCGAACACCTCGACCGCACGGATTAACCGCCCAAGCTCTCCCGGCCCCGCCAGGATGCCGTTGCCACCGCTGGCCAGGCCGTGCGCTATAGTGACCAGATCAGCTCGGAAAGCAGCCGCGTCGACATAGGCCGCGCCGACCAGTTTCGACCGGAGCTGAGGGTCTTGGCCGGTCAGCGCCCGGTGCGTAGCGGCCAGCCGCGCATATATACCACTAAGCGCCCGGCGATAGGGTTCGTCGCGGCGGCTGGCACTGTCATCACCGCTAGCTGCGGCCAGCATGGTCATGGCCGCGGACACGGGGGCCAGCGCTGCCGACACCGAAAGCTCCGCCCCCAATGCATGCACGGCATCAAGATAATGCGAAAGGATTGCCCCCGCCGACGCGCGCGCGGCGTAATCAAGCGTTTCGGCAGTAACAAACGGATTGCCATCGCGGTCGCCGCCAATCCAGCTGCCAACGCGCAAGAATGCGGGCGGGCGGCTGCCCAGTGCGGTTTCCCAGCGGGCATAGAGTTGCGGCAGCACCGGCACAAAGATATCGCGCAAATAGGTCAGCGCATTATCGATCTCGTCCGCCACCACCAGTTTTTCGGTGCGTAATGGGCGCGTCTGCCACAACAGCGCGACCTGCCGCCGGATTGCGCCATCGATATCATCGCCAACATCGTCCTTCACCGCGCCGCGATCGCGCGCCGCCATCAGCCGCGCGATACGGTTTTTATGGTCAAGCATCGATTTGCGCCGCACCTCGGTCGGGTGCGCGGTCAGCACCGGGACGATCAGCGCCGCTTCGGTCAGCGCCGTAACCGCTGCGGCATCCACGCCCGCCGCCGTCAGTCGCCTCAGCGCCTCGGCCACGCTCGCGCCTGGTTCGGCGGCGACCCCTTGGCGATCCTCAGCCAGATTGGCGAGCATCGAGAACAGCATGAAACCGCGCACAAAAGCGATGGTGTCGTCAAGTCCGAGCGCATCCAGCCCCGGATCAATCGCATCGGCCCCCGCGACCCCGCGATGCCGGTCAACACTGGCAGACCGGATATATTCGGTCTGGCGATACAGCTTTTCCCCACCATAAGCCCGGATGACATCGCCCAGGATGCGCCCCAGATAGCGGATATCGGGATTTTGCGTAATGGCGGGGCGGGGCGCGTTGGTCATGGTCCGGCGTTGTTGCGCCGCGCAACAATCGGGTCAAGCGCAGGTTGGTTTCAGGGGTAACTTGCCACCTGTTTCGTCATTGCCGCACGCGCGGCGAAATAGTCGGCTGCTCGCCCCTATGCCTCCAGTTCGACATCCCAGTACAGCCAGTCCATCCAGCTTTCGTGTAAATGGCCCGGCGGAAAAGCGCGGCCATTGTCCTGCAACTGCCAGTTGGTCGGCCGCCACGGCTGGCGGTGGAGTGGCATGTGGGCCTGCCCGGGCGTGCGGCCACCTTTCTTGAGGTTACAGGGCGCGCAGGCAGCGGTGACATTTTCCCAACTGGTTTGCCCGCCCAAACGGCGCGGGACGACATGGTCGAACGTCAGTTCCTTGCCCGATCCGCAATATTGGCACTGGAACCGGTCGCGCAGGAACAGGTTGAACCGGGTAAAGGCCGGATATTGCGACGGTTTCACATATTGTTTGAGCGCGATCACGCTGGGGATCGCCATGGTGCGAGTCGGAGAATGAATTTCGCGCATATAGCTTTCGACGATGATCACCCGGTCCAGGAAAACCGCCTTGACCGCCGTCTGCCACGGCCACAGGCTGAGCGGATAATAGCTGAGCGGCGTATAATCGGCGTTCAGGACCAGCGCAGGGCAAGAATCGGGATGACGGGTGAGTTCGGGATGGAACATGATCGCTGCGGCGTGCGCCCTTCTCTGCCTCGATATGCGGCCACATGCCGCGCTTTGGTGACGATGCCATTACAACGCGATGCGATTCATGGCGTCAAGGGGGCAAATGCCACCAGATGTGGCAGTGCAGCAATGCGCCCGCCGCTGCATCTGGATTTTTGTGCTGCATGACCGATACCCGCTTTGCTCCCAGCCCCAGCGGCCCCCTGCATCTGGGTCACGCCTATAGCGCCGTCATAGCACAGGAACTGGCGGTGCGCAGCGGCGGTCAGCTGCGGCTGCGTATCGACGATATCGATGGCAACCGATCGCAGCAGGATCATGTCGATACGGCGCTGGCCGATCTGGCCTGGCTTGGGGTGCCGTGGGTCACACCCTTGTGGCGGCAAAGCGATCATCTCACCAGCTATGCCGCTGCGCTCGACCTGTTGGTGGCGGCGGGCCTGGCCTATCCCTGTTTCTGTACCCGCAGCGATATAGCGGCGAGCGCAACCGCACCGCACGGCCCATCCGGGGCAGTCTATCCCGGCACTTGCCGCAACCTTAGCGCGGGAAAGCGCGCCGAACGAATGGCCGGCTCCGCGTGGTGCTGGCGCATCGACATGGCCTCCGCTGCGCGTGAGGCGGGACGGCTAACGGCGATCAGCAATGGCACGGCGGCCCATTTTGATGCCGCACCCCACGGCGATGTCGTGATCGCCCGCAAGGATGCCCCCACCAGCTATCACCTCGCCAGCACGGTGGATGATGCCGCGATGGGCATTGGCCTGGTCGTGCGCGGAGCCGACCTGCTGGCAGCAACCGCCGTGCATGTGTTGCTGCAAAAGCTGTTGGCACTACCGACGCCCGACTACCACCACCATGGCTTGGTGTGCGGCCCCGGCGGCGTGCGGCTGGCAAAGCGTGACCATCCGGCGAGCCTCGCCGTGATGCGCGCGGCGGGCGGCGATGGCAGGGAACTGGCCGCAGCCTTGCGCGTTCACAAACTGCCCGCTGGATATTCGCTGGCGAAGGCGTAAAGGGGCCCCATGAACATTATCTTGATTATTGGCATTGTCGCCGCCGCTGTCCTGGTTCTTGTCGCGCTGGCGCGCGGGCTGTTCCATTTTACACAAAGCCACCAGGCCATGTTGAACGGCACGCTGAAAGAAAATCAGATGATGCAGAATCGGATGATGATGGCCCGGGTAAAATGGCAGGCGATCACCATTTTGCTGTTGGTTCTGATCGGCATTTTCGCTGCCGCCACTTGAAGCTCTGGTCGTGGTCAAGCTCAACAAAATCTATACTCGCACCGGCGACGATGGCACAACCGGCTTGGTTGACGGGTCGCGCGTTGCCAAATCTGCCGCGCTGATGAGCGCGATCGGCGATGTCGACGAAGCCAACAGCATGATCGGTTTCGCCATCCGCGCGCTTGATGATGCCGACATGGCCGCGCAGTTGACGCGGATCCAGAATGACCTGTTCGACTTGGGGGCCGACCTGGCCACCCCGGCGGCGGACGGCGGCGAACCCTTTGCCCCCGGCGAAATGGCGCTGCGTATCATTGCCAGCCAGATCGCGCGGCTGGAGGAAGAAATTGACGCGATGAACGCGGCCATCCCGCCGCTGTCGAGCTTCATCCTGCCCGGCGGCAGCGAGGGCGCGGCGCGGTTACACCTGGCCCGCACCGCTGCGCGGCGCGCCGAACGCAGCGCCGTGACGGCGAGTGAAGTGCAGGCCCTGAACCCACAGGCGCTCGCCTATCTCAACCGGCTGTCAGACTGGCTGTTCGTCGCCTGCCGCGCCGCCAACGGCAATGGCGCGGGCGATGTGCTGTGGGTGCCGGGGGCGTCGCGGTAATTCAGCGTTTCAGGGGGGGCAGTATGCACATCATCGGAGTTGGCGGCGCGGGCCAGATGGGCGCAGGCATTGCGCAGGTCAGCGCAGGCGCGGGTTATGATGTACGCTTGTCCGATATCGACCTGACCCACGCCGAGGCTGGCAAGGCGGGGATTGCCAAAGCGCTGGCCCGCCTGATCGCCAAGGAAAAAATGACCGCCGCCGGTGCCGATGCCCTGCTTGCCCGCATCACCCCGGTGGCTGGCCACAGCGACTTTGCCCCCTGCGACCTGGTCATCGAGGCCGCGACCGAGCGCGAAGAGATCAAGCGCGCCATTTTCGCCAGCGTTGGCCCGCATCTCTCGTCCACTGCGATCCTGGCCACCAACACCAGCAGCATCCCGATCACCCGGCTGGCCCAGGCCGCGCCCGATCCCGCCCGCTTTATCGGTGTGCATTTCTTCAATCCCGTACCGGTCATGGGCCTGATCGAGCTGATCCGGGGGCTTGCGACCAGCGCAGCCACGCTTGCCGCCGTCGAAGCCTTTGGCCGTAAACTTGGCAAGGAAATCGTCCATGCCAATGACGCGCCAGGCTTCATCGTCAACCGGGTGCTGATGCCGATGATTAACGAAGCAATTTTCGCATTGGGTGAGGGCGTCGCAACGATGCGCGATATTGACGCGGGCTGCCGCCTGGGCCTTAACCACCCGATGGGCCCGATCACGCTGGCCGATTTTATCGGCCTGGATACCTGTCTTGAAATTATCCGCGTGCTGCACAGCGGCACCGGCGATCCCAAATTCCGCCCCGCCCCGCTGCTCGTCCAATATGTCGAGGCCGGGTGGATCGGGAAAAAGGCCGGACGCGGCTTTTACGATTGGACCGGACCCGAACCCGTTCCGACGCGTTAAGCTGATTGCGTCATGTCGGCGCAAAAGGATGTTGACGATGAAGCAATCTATACTGCCGCTCGCCTGCCTTATGCTGGCAGCCACACCCGCCGCAGCGCAGCAGGATGCGCCCAATGATACAACGATCAAGCAGATCGGCAATAGTGTAACCGAACCGTTTGACGGCAAGGATATCCCCGAAAAGCTGGCAGCGATCCAGACCGATCCCTATTCCCTGGTCGGCATGCGCAAATGCGCTGCCATCATGCAGGAAGTACGGGAACTGGATGACGTGCTGGGTCCCGACGTCAATGTGATTGTCGACAAGGATCAGGCCAAGAAACGCGAAGAGACTGCGGGACGCCTGGTCGCAACCGTCGGCAAAAGCCTGATACCGTTCCGCGGACTGGTGAGCGAAATTACAGGTGCCAATGCCGAGCGTCGCCGCTATGCTATCGCCGCCTACGCCGGAACCGCCCGGCGCGGCTTTCTGAAGGGTATCGGGCTGGAACGCGGGTGCAAAGCTCCGGCGCGGCCCTGAAGGAGATGATATGCAGGTCGGTGCGCCACGTCCGTTCAAGATCGAAATCCCGCAGGCCGCCATTGACGACCTGAAGGCGCGGCTGGCCAATACGCGCTGGCCTGAACGCGAAACGGTGACGGATTGGGATCAGGGCATACCGCTGGCCTATGCGCAGGAACTCGCCGCTTATTGGCGCGACGATTATGACTGGCGGCGGATCGAGGCACAGCTCAATGCCCTGCCGCAGTACGTGGCCGAGGTGGACGGGCTGGACATCCATTTTCTGCATATCCGTTCTGGCAATCCGGCGGCGCGCCCATTGATCCTGACCCACGGCTGGCCGGGATCGGTGCTGGAGTTTCTTGACGTCATGGCCCCGCTTTCGGAGGACTATCATCTCGTTATCCCAAGCCTCCCCGGTTATGGCTTTTCGGGCAAACCCGCTGAGGCGAAATGGTCGGTCGAGCATATTGCGGCGGGGTGGAACGCGCTGATGCTCAGCCTGGGTTATCCGCGTTATTTTGCGCAGGGTGGCGATTGGGGTAGCGCAGTGACCTGCGCCATCGGGGCGAACCATGCCGATACTTGCGCGGGCATCCACATCAATATGGTGATCGGCCAGCCAGACTCGGCAACGATGAACGACCTCACGCCCCAGGAACAAGCCTATCTCGCGCGGCTCGGCTGGTATCAGGCCAAGGATACGGGATATTCGGTGCAACAGGCGACCCGGCCACAGACCATCGGCTATGCCCTGACCGACAGCCCGGTCGGACAGATGTGCTGGATTGTCGAGAAATGCCACGGCTGGACCGACTGCGGCCACGAACCCGGCGGGCAATCCGTCGGCGGCCACCCCGAACAGGCGCTGAGCCGCGATGCGATGCTCGACAATGTCAGCCTGTATTGGTTCACCGCCAGTGCGGCATCATCGGCACGGCTGTACTGGCACAGTTTCCGCAATTTTTCGGGCGCGCCCGTTCATGTGCCAACGGGGTGCAGCCTGTTCCCGGAGGAGATTATGCGGCTGTCGCGGCGCTGGGCCGGGAAACGCTTCACCAACATCGTTCATTGGGGTGAACCGGCAAAAGGCGGCCATTTCGCAGCATGGGAACAGCCCGTGCTGTTTGCCGATGAGGTGAAAGCCGCGCTCAGTTCGATGGCGCTGTAACCGCAGCCGGCGTCAGCGGCGCAGTCGGCGTTAGCGGCGCGGTAAAGCTGAGGATCAGCCCCGCCAGCGTTGCCGACATCAAATTGGCAAGACTGCCTGCGAGCAGGGCTTTCAACCCCAGTCTGGCAATCACCGGGCGCTGATTGGGGGCCAGCCCGCCGGTCACCGCCATCTGGATCGCGATCGAGCTGAAATTGGCAAAGCCGCACAGCGCAAAAGTGCCGATGGCGACCCCTGCGGGGGACAGCGTACCCTGCACCGCGCCCAGTTCGATGAAGGCAACAAATTCGTTAAGCACGACCTTGGTCCCGAACAGGCCGCCGATTACGCCCGTTTCCTCCCAAGGCACACCGACCAGATACATGACCGGCGCGAACACAAACCCTGCTGCACGCTGGAAGGACCAGTCGTCCTCTCCCAGCATATTGCCGAGCCCGCCGAGCAGGCCATTGGCCAGCGCAACAAGCGCAACAAAGGCAAGCACCATCGCCCCAACGGCGACTGCAAGTTTCACGCCTGTCTGCGCCCCTTGGGCGGCAGCCATGATGATGTTCGCCGGCTTTTCCTCATCATGGCTGGCATCGGGCATGATGATGGGTTCGATGCCGATATCCTTGGGATCGTCGGGCATGATGATCTTGGCCATCAGGATGCCGCCGGGCGCCGACATGAAACTGGCGGCGAGCAGATAGGGCAATAATTGTTCGCCGATCATCCCGGCATAAGCACCAAGGATGGTGCCCGCGACCCCGGCCATACCCACACACATGATGGTGAACAGCTGTGGCGGGGTCAGACCAGCCAGGTAAGGACGGATCACCAACGGCGATTCGGACTGACCGACAAAAATGTTCGCCGCCGCGCCCAGGCTTTCAACCTTGGTGATGCCGGTGATTTTCTGGATACCGCCGCCAACCCATTTGATCACGAACTGCATGATGCCCAGATAATAGAGGATCGAGATCAGTGACGCGAAAAAGATAATCACCGGCAGCGCGGCGATTGCAAAGCTATTGCCGCCCATTTCGGCACTAGCGAGCGGACCAAAGATGAAATCGGTCCCCGCCTTGGCATAGCTGAGGAGGTTCGAGACGCCTTCCGACATTCCCTGAATGATGGCGCGGCCCCACGGCGTACCCAGCACCAGCAAGGCAAAACCGGCCTGAAGCAGAAACGCCGGAATTACCACGCGCAGGCGTATCCAACGGCGGTTCGACGAGAAGAGCAGCGCAATTGCCAGAATGGCAATGATGCCAACCAGTCCGATCAGGTGTTCCATTATGATGTGCGTTCCCCAAATTGACCGGAACGGTTTAGCTGGTAGAATCGCGCTGGCAAGGGCGGCAAAACCAGCAACCCTTTCCGCCAAGCCGCGTTTTAACAGAACTGGCGGACAGCAAGGATAAAGGAGCACGCATGACAAAGTCGAAATCCACGGCCGCGGCGGCTAAAAGCAAAGCGGTAGCCAAAGCCAAGGCGATTGCCCCCGAGCGCAGCGCGCGCATCGGCAGCACACCGCAAACCAAGTTTCGCGGGGATCCGGCCATTTTCGGGCAACTGGTTGCGGACCATGACCTGCACCGGGCCTTGCTGGCGATGATTGCGGACAGCGACGGCGACCGCACCAACCGCAGCAAGTTGTTTGCCGAGCTGAATCGAGAGCTTAAAGCCCATGCCGCCGCCGAAGAACAGGCGCTGTGGTCCACCGTGCTGCGCAATCCCGCGACCACCGCCGACGGCCGCCACGCGGTTGCCGAGCATA
>Ga0105044_10005284_pt1 | contig 17778 bp, 14 predicted proteins | sample MAT01_FD_78092 | JGI IMG/M metagenome (GOLD analysis project Ga0105044, IMG submission 78092) | Freshwater microbial communities from Lake Fryxell liftoff mats and glacier meltwater in Antarctica - MAT-01 | ecosystem: Environmental > Aquatic > Freshwater > Ice > Liftoff microbial mat | place...
TCCCTTCGGGACATTTTATTTTTTGGATTCTCTCTACCAATATGTCGTCCCTTCGGGACGTTGAAATGTTTGCTTCAATCTCTACCAATATGTTGTCCCTACGGGACGTTGTAACATTCGCATCAATCTCTACCAATATGTTGTCCCTATGGGACATTTTATTTTTTGGATTTTCTCTACCGATATGTCGTCCCTACGGGACGTTACAATTTTGAATTTATTCTCTTTTTACTTTCAACATTTCACATTTCACATTTCACTTTTAACATTTCACCCGCCAAAGGCGGGCAAGTTTTTCACTTCACGAAATCTTTTTTATCAAATCAACAACTCTGCAACTATAACCCCATTCATTATCATACCAGCCGACAACTTTGACAAGATTTCCCTGAGCCATAGTTGACAATGAATCAAAAATACAGGAAGAAGAATTTCCTATAATGTCACTTGAGACAATCGGATCTTCTGTGTATTCAAGAATTCCTTTCATCGCTCCTTCGGAAGCTTTTTTCATAGCTGCATTGATTTCTTCTTTAGTTGTTTCTTTCTCAAGAATACAAACAAAGTCGGTAAGAGAGCCGTCGGGAGTCGGAACCCGTAGTGCGAATCCGTCAAGTTTTCCTTTTAAATGCGGCATAACTTCACCGACAGCTTTTGCGGCACCCGTGGAAGTTGGGATAATATTCACAGCACCTGCTCTTGCCCTGCGCAGATCTTTATGCGGCTGGTCAAGTAAACCCTGATCATTTGTGTATGAGTGGATAGTTGTCATAAAACCTTTTACAACTTTAAAATTATCATCAAGAACTTTAACCATAGGAGCAAGACAATTGGTAGTACAGGAAGCATTTGAAACAATTTTCATATCCGGTTTTAATACAGAATCATTAACGCCAAGAACGATTGTGGCATCGAGAGCATCTTTAGCCGGAGCTGTAAGAATTACTTTTTTTGCACCGCCCAGAATATGTAGATTTAATTTTTCTTTTGAGGTAAAAATTCCGGTAGATTCAATCACGACATCAGTATTCATATCTCCCCAACCGAGTTTGCTCGGATCTTTTTCGGCAGTAATTTTAATATCATCACCGTCTACATTAATACCTGTATCTGTAACTTTTACAATTCCATTATATCTTCCGTGAATAGAATCATATTTCAGCAAATGAGCCAGAGTTTTATTGTCAGTAAGATCATTAATCGCGACAATATCGTAACCACCGAGTTCCTTTAACCTTCTGAAGACAAGTCTTCCAATTCTTCCAAAACCATTTATTCCAACTTTTATAGACATTTTTTAACCTTTCGTAATTAATTAAGAATTTTGATTTATAAGCAAAATTACTCAAAAATGCTCTCAAAAACAATTAAAATGCACGGATATTATGCAAATTTAATAAAAAATCAGATAAATCAATTGATTGATTTTCACACGTCAAATTGGTATTTTAGTAACAATAGTAAATTTAAACAGATTTTTAAGGAAAAAATTAGAAATGGCATCAACTTCAGACCTAAAAAACGGAGTCATAATAAATTACAACAACGAATTACACTCTGTTATGACAGTAGAGCACAGAACTCCGGGAAATTTAAGAGCATTTTTTCAGGTAAAGATGAGAAATTTGAAAAATGGTAAGATAATTGAGAATAGATTTCGTTCCGGAGAAGATATTCAGATTGAAAGATTAGATTCAATAAATTATCAGTTTTTATATAAGGAAGGTGAAGATTACGTTTTGATGGATAACGAATCTTATGATCAGATAACAATTTCAGGAGATTTAATCGGCAAAAGCGGCAATTATATAAAGGAAGGGGAAACAATTCAGATTTTATTTCACAATTCCAAGCCAATGTCAGTCGAAATTCCTCCACATGTATATCTTAAAGTTACGGAAGCATTACCGGGAATTAAAGGAGATACTGCTACAGGAGCTACAAAACCGGCTACTTTGGAAACCGGCGCAACTATAAATGTACCTTTATTTATTAATGAAGGTGATGTTTTAAGAGTTGATACCAGAACAGGTGAATATGTGGAAAGACAGAAAGCATAAATTTTCATTCTTAATCTTAAACACAAATAAAATTTACATTTAATCATTTATTAATATAAAAGTAATATGAAAATGGATTTAAATTATTTAAAAAAGTTAATCAGAATATTAGATACGAGTAATGTAGCCGAAATGGAAATCGAGGAAGAAGGAACGAAGATAAAATTATCCAAGCCAAAGCAGAAAATTATATATGGCACAGCTACATCCGGCATCCCTATTGCACATGCTAATTTCCATAATGAAAATAATGTAAATGAAGCAACTGAAGATTCTATTAAAGTTGAGATTTCAAAAGCAGATTTATCCTTACAAAGAAGTGAAAATTTAATTGAAGTAAAATCTCCGATGGTAGGAACGTTTTATCAGTCGCCATCAGCTGATGCAGATGCATATGTAAAAATAGGCAGTGATGTTTCATCCGGAACTGTACTTTGTATAATAGAAGCTATGAAACTTATGAATGAAATTGAATCAGAAGTTTCCGGAAAAATTGCAAAGATATTAGTAGAAAACGGACAACCTGTTGAATATAACCAACCGCTTTTTTTAATCGAAAAGGATTAAACTTTTACCATTTCCAATTCCGGATTTAAATCTATAAACTTTAATATTAAATTTTATAATTAATATTTTATATTTTACATTTTATAATTTATACTTTACAATTTTAATAGATGATAAAAAAATTACTCATTGCAAATAGAGGCGAGATTGCATTAAGAATAATCAGAACATGCAGGGAGATGGGCGTAAAGACAGTAGCAGTATACTCTGATGCGGACAAAGATTCTTTGCATGTGAAATTCGCTGATGAAGCAGTTTGTATCGGAGCACCGGCATCAAAAGAAAGCTATCTTAATATTTCGAGAATATTATCAGCAGCAAGTATTACCAATGCAGATGCGATACATCCGGGTTACGGGTTTTTAGCAGAGAATGCAGAGTTTGCGGAAATTTGTATTAATTCGAAATTGAATTTTATAGGTCCATTACCGAATATGATAACGTCAATGGGAAATAAATCTTTTGCAAAAGATACAATGCGTGCTGCCGGAGTACCTGTCGTACCGGGAAGTGACGGAGTGGTGAAAGATGTGGAAGAGGCAAAAAAAATAGCTATTGAAATGGGACTTCCGATTATGATAAAAGCATCTGCGGGCGGCGGCGGAAAAGGTATGAGAATAGTCCGTGAAATGGAAGAAATAGAAAGTGCATTTAATAATGCAAAGTCAGAAGCATTAAATTCATTTTCGAATGATGATGTTTATATAGAAAAGTTTGTAGATAAACCGAGACACATCGAAATACAATTACTTGGTGATAAGCACGGAAATATAATTACACTTGGCGAAAGGGATTGCTCTGTACAGAGAAGGCACCAGAAATTAATAGAAGAATCACCGTCACCTTTTATAGATGATGACGTAAGAGATAAAATGTCAAAAGCAGCTATACTTGGTGCAAAGTCGGTTAATTATCTTGGGGCAGGAACAATTGAATTTCTTGTTGATAAGGATAAGAATTTTTATTTTATGGAAATGAATACACGTATTCAGGTAGAGCATCCTGTTACAGAAGAAATCACGGGCACAGATTTGATAAAGGAGCAGATAAGAATTGCAAACGGAGAAAAATTAAGTAAGAAAAAAATTAAACCCGAAGGGCATGCAATAGAATGCAGAATAAATGCTGAAGATCCTGAAAATAATTTCAGACCTTCTCCAGGATTAGTGACAGCATTTAATCAGCCGGGAGGATTCGGAGTTAGAGTTGATACACATTGTTATGCGGGCTATAGAATTCCTCCTTATTATGATTCTATGATTGGCAAATTAATTACATTTGCACCAACGAGAAATGAAGCAATAAAAAAAATGTCAAGAGCTTTAGACGAATTTATAGTTGAAGGAATAAAGACAACAATTCCGTTTCATCAGATGATAATGCAGAACGAAACATTTTTGAATAATGATTATGACACAGGTTTTATTGATACTTTAAAAAAATAATTTAATTAAAGAATTAGAAATTTAATTTAACAGAACATTTTAAGATTAAAATGAAATTAGTTTATTTATTATTAACGGTTTTTTTATTTTTTAATATTTCGGCATTTAACATTGCTCCGGGAAATAAACCCCCCGATACTCAGTCGCTGTCACCCAACCAACCTCAGACCAAGACTCAGATACAAAAGTCAGATACCATTAAGGCACAAATAGATACAGCCAATAATAATAACAATAGTAATTCCGGTAATTTAGGAATTGATACAGCTTTAAAAACACCTAAGCAGGAAATTATTACAACTATTGATACAGTTAAAAAAATTGATTCGTTACTTACAGCACCTGATTCAGAAAATGTAATGACAAACACAAAATTATTTCTGTACATTTCATTAACCTTACTTGGGGCAGGATTATTCTTCTTTATATTTGTAATCAATCTTTTTAAAACATTTCACAAAAAGAAATCTACAAGGCAATCATTATTATTGAGCTGGAATTTATTTTTTATAGTATCAATTCTCTGGATATTTATAATCTGGGGACTGCTTGCAGGATTCTGGACATCGGCTACATTCATGACTATTGTGATTTTTTTATTTATAATAAGTCTTCTGATGACTATTATAGCCGTTAAATCAAAATAAGATTTTCATTTACATTTTAAAATAAAAATACAAAAATTATTTATATGAAAAAAAATTATGCGTTAATACTTGGAGCTTCAAGCGGATTCGGAAAATCTATAGCATTAGCGCTGGCAAATGACGGAGTAAATATAATTGGTGTTCATCTTGACAGGGCTACAACAATGCCTGATGTTATACAGCTTAAGGAAGATATAAATGCAAAAGGAGTTGAAGCTCATTTTTTTAATGTGAATGCTGCAGATTCTGTAAGAAGAGAAGAAGTAATAGCTGAGATGGGAAACATTTTCTCAAAAGATACAAATTCAACTTTGAAAATATTGGTTCATTCACTGGCATTTGGATCTCTAAAACCTTTTTTTGCAGATACACCTGCAGATGCAATAAATCAGAAACAAATTGAAATGACACTTGATGTAATGGCTAACAGTATAGTTTACTGGACGCAGGCAGTTGTGGATAAAAAATATATGGTAAGTGGCGGAAAGATTTATGCAATGACTTCATCAGGCGGCCAGAGACAGATTGAATTTTACGGAGCAGTATCGGCAGCAAAGGCATGCCTTGAATCATATGTGAGACAATTTGCAATGGAGCTCGGCAGAATAGGAATCTCAGCAAACTCAATAAGAGCAGGCGTTACACAGACTCCGGCACTTTCTAAAATTCCGGGCAGTCAGAAGATTATAGATAATGCAATTCAAAGAAACCCGCAGAGTATATTGACAAAACCGGAAGAAATTGCAGACTTTATTGTTGATAATTACAAACGTGATTCTCACTGGATGACAGGGAATGTAATTAACCTTGATGGCGGTGAAAGTGTAGTGGAATTGTAAATAATATATTCAGATTAAATATTTTAATTTAAAAAAATCTTTCTATGGAAGGTAAGTTAGTTACAGACAAAGAAATCAGTCAGCCAAATCTTATATTAGATATAGCGGCAAAAGAAAAACTTGAACTGAAAACTCAGGAATTGATGCCGACAATTATAATCGGATTAGGAGGAACAGGCAAGGAAGTTTTATTAAGAATCAGAAGACAGTTCGTAGAAAAATACGGTTCGATTTCAGAGTTCCCGATTATTTCATACTTATATATTGATACGGATAATGCACCTTCGGAAGAAAGCGGAGTTGCACGTGAGAGAGATTATTTAATTAACGAAATTGATTTTCAGCCTTCAGAAAAAGTATTTCATCCGGTAAATCCATCAGATTATATTTACAGAATACAGGATGTACCTCATGTAAAAGAATGGCTTAGTACGACAGGTGAGATTGCTAAACTCGGAACAATGAATACAGGAGCCGGTCAGATTAGACCTGCAGCGAGATTAGCTTTCTTTCATAATTATGATGAGATTGTTTCAAAGCTAACTTCTGCTAAATCAAAAATTACGGATTCACGTTCGATTAATTTAGTTAAAGAAATTCATAAAATTAAAAATGTAAATACTGATAAAATTAATGTATATGTAATTACTTCTGTAAGCGGCGGAACGGGTTCGGGAATGATAATGGACATGGGTTTTTTAATCAGAAGTATTTTCAGAAATCAGGCAGTATCTACTTGTTATGTAGTGCTTCCAAAAATTTATCAGTCATATGGAAAAGAAAGAGTTTTTGCAAACGGATATGCAGCATTAAAAGAATTTGAATATTATAATCTTAAGAATACATTTGAAATTTCATGGAGAAAAAATGAACCTCATATATTTCAGCCGGGAGTTTATGATGATACATACATTATTGACGGAGAGAATTCAAAAAATTTATCTTTATCTGATCAGAATAACAGAGATATTTATAAAATGCTCGCTGATACAATTTTCAATGATTTTTCAAATTCAGATTTTGCAAATTATAAAAGAGGCGTAAGAGTTAACCTTGTTCAGTATAAACAGAGACTCTGGCCGGATGATAATTCTGTAACAGACAATACATATTCAAGAAAATATTCTTCACTGGGACAGGCAACAATATCAATTCCGGTTGACAGAATAATAATTTCCTGTGCTTATAAACTTTGCGAAGATATAATAAATTATTATCTGACATATGCTGAAGGTTCTCAGAGCGAGGTTGATAATTATTTGATCAAAGAATTTTTACCTGAGCTTGGATTATTAGAGTCTAAAAATAAATTTCAGTTACTCGACTCACTTTATAAAAGCGGAGAGAAAACTTCTATTCAGTCAAATGTAAAATCATTTTTAACAAATCTGCAGAATGATCTGATAAGCGGTAAAAGAGGAACTAACTGGTCTTCATATCTTCTGAATGAGAAGATGAAATTCGATACAAACTTTAAAGATGACAATGATGTAAACAGGCAGGGAATGTTTTTATCTCAGATATTTTCGAACAGAACAAAGAATATTCAGAATGTTATAGGTGACCGTGAAAGAAATATTACAGGAACACTTGAAAGAAAAGTAAATTCTCTTGTTAATGATTCTACACGCGGAGTTTTTTATGCAATTAATTTATTGAAAAGATTACAATTTGTACTTACGGATGCTAACTTTGATTATATTCCGAAATATGAAAAAGAGATCAAAGATTTACAGTCTGTTGTAACGAGGCTTGATGCTGAGTTTAAGAGAAAATTTCAGGAATTAAAAGAAGACGAATCAAGATCTAAACTAAACGTATTGCGTAAATCAGCAATGGGCGGGACTTTGGAGAAGGTGCTTGGAAATATGGAAGAATATTACAATACATTGGTAAAGCTTAAATCCAGATATTATGCACGAGAAATATGTTTGAGGATTCTTGCATTAATTGAATCAAAAGAAAAAACCGCAAATGATAAAATCATTTCTTCGGGACTTATTTCAGATTTAAATAAGCTTACCGGTAACTTAGGAGTGTTGAAAAATAATTTTCAAAAAAAGTATAAATATTTTACTCAGAAACAGGAGACAAGTTTTAACCTTATGATGTATGAGCCTGATGAAGTGAAGGATATTTATTATGTAAAATATATAGGTACGGGTCAGGCATCTCAGGAAATTATTAAAGAGCTTTCAAATAAATTATTAAAAGAATTAGGTGCCTCTGATGTAACTGATATAGTAAATATTTTGAGTGAAAGAGATGCACAGATAATTGAGAACAGAATGCTTGCATTTGCAAAAAAACAATTCGAGAATATCAGGGAAGATTTTAATATTACAGATATATTGTTTGACAAAGATGCAATAAGAAGCGAGTCAAAGATCAGAGGAATGTTTAATCAGGCATTTCCATGGCTGAGGACTAGGGAAATTCCGGGAAGTTTTAAGTTAGATGAGTCTGCAAAGAAATTTTATATAGGAATAAAAACGAATACAGCTTCTTTTAAAAAATTCCAATCACTTATACAGTCGATAGCAGGAACATCAGTTGAGTTCAAAGATTCTGCTGATAATTCTTCAATAACATTTTATTCCGAATGGGCAGGATTTCCATTGTTTTATTCTTATACAATTGCTGAAGAGATGAAACCTTATTATAAACATTTATCACAGAATCACAATGTAGATCTTCACATAAATAAAAATCATTTTATATATCACGATATAATTCCTTTGAATGATGAAGAGAAAATCAGATTGGATGAAACATACAAATCATATTTGCTCGGATTAATATTCGGTGTATTCGATGTTATACCTGAAACTGAATCATCGAAAGCAATTTATAAATATACCAGACAGGAAGGAATAACTGTAAAGAGAGTGGAGCAGCTGGGAATTGAATCGCGTTTAATCAGCAGATTGTTTGAAGAACAGGGAAAGGATGCATTAAGATACAGAATTCTGAAAGATGCAGAAGACATTCAGAGTCAGTTATTTAAAGCCGGCAGATTGACAGAGATGCTTTCAATTTATGAATATTATTATGACATAATTTATAAACCACAGGAATTTGAAATTTCAGGAAATGCAAAGACAAAGATTGAAACTTACCAGTTTAAAATTCTGAGAAGTCTTGCACAGGAAATAGAAGATAAAATTTCTATAAATGAAAAAGCAGAATTTACAGAAAGAGTAATTTTTCTTAAGAATAGCCCGGGTGAAATATCTTATTTAGTTGGAGACGGAGAAAAGAGAGCTTTGAAAATAAAAGAGTTATTGAATTCAGCAAAAGTAGATAGTAAGTCTGAAACTATGACGAATAAAAATATAAATGATAAATCGATTTCAATGAAAAAACTAAAAGAATTTAAAGAAGCTTTAGATGACGGATTAATTTCAAAAGAAGAATATGAAAAAGCAAAAACCGAATTTCTAAAAATCTAAAATCTGATAATGCCAACATACGATTATAAATGTGAAAATTGCGGACACCTATTCGAAATTTATCAGTCAATGAAAGATGATAAACTTACAGAGTGTCCGGATTGTAAACATCATTCCCTTAAAAGACTGATCGGAGCAGGAGCAGGATTGATATTTAAAGGTTCAGGATTTTATTTAACCGATTATAAAAATAAATCTGCAGAAACATCTTCCGGCAATAATTCATCTTCAAATGAAAATTCAAATGAAAATTCAAATGAAAAAGGTGTTTTAAAAGAATCAGAATCTCAAACGAAAACTGCTGTAAACCAAACATCTGATTCAAAATCAGATACTAAATCAGATACTAAATCAGATACTAAATCAGATACTAAATCAGATTCGAAAACTGGTAAGAATTCCGAATCTAAATCTGATCAATCGAATAAAGATAAATCAGATAAGAAAGTTTCAGGGAAGAAAAAATCAGATTAGTAAATAAGAAAGTTTTATTTATAAGGTAGGTTTAATTTTTATTTGCAGAATATCTGTCTAAATTAAAATTCTCTCCAAGATAATATTTTTTTACCATTTCATCATTTGCAAGATCTGTAGCAATTCCTGATTTAAATATTTTTCCATCAATTAGAATATATGCTCTGTCAACAATAGATAATGTTTCATGTACATTGTGATCAGTAATCAATATTCCTATACCTCTGTCTTTTAAAATCGAGATTATTTTCATAATTTCTTCAGATGCTATAGGATCAATACCTGCAAATGGTTCATCAAGTAAAATAAATTTTGGATCAGTTGCCAGACATCTTGCAATTTCTGTTCTTCTTCTTTCACCACCGGAAAGCAAATAACCTTTTGAATCCTGAATTTTAGTTATATGAAAATCTTCCAAAAGTTTTTCACATTTTTCTTCCTGCTCTTTTTTATCCAGATTCATAAACTGAAGTACAGAAAGAATATTTTCCTTCACAGTCATTTTCCTGAATATAGATGCTTCCTGTGGTAAATAACCAATTCCCAATCTTGCTCTTTTATACATTGGAAGCTTTGTAACAATTTCCCTGTCTAATTCAATATCACCTATAGTTGGTGTAATCATTCCGCAAATCATATAAAAAGTTGTAGTCTTACCTGCACCATTTGGTCCCAGCAAGCCGACAATTTCACCCTGCTTAAGATTCAAAGAGACATTATTGACCACTGTTCTTTTCTTATATTCTTTGACAAGATTAATTGCTTTTAATTCAACCACTTAGTAATAATTAATTTATTAGTTACGATTAACTCTGATAATATTAAGCATATCTTCAACTGCTTTTTGCAAACCTGTAAATGCAGCTCTTGAAATAAGTGAATGCCCAATACTTACTTCAGTAATTTCCGTGATATTCAGTAAAGGAAATATATTTGTGTAATTTAGTCCATGACCCGCGGTTACAATCAGACCAAGCTCTGATGCCATTCTTGCTGTAACTCCAATTTTACTTAATTCAAATATCTGATCTTTTTCTTTAACAGTATTTGCATATTTCCCGGTATGAATTTCAATTATATCGGCATTCATCTCAATTGCTAAATCAACATTCGCAGGTTCCGGGTCAATAAACAAACTCACCATTATATCTTTTGCTTTCAATTCTTTAATAACATCTTCAAATCTTTTTTTATCAGATAAAATGTCAAGCCCACCTTCTGTGGTAAGTTCTTTTCTTTTTTCAGGAACAAGCGTTACAATTTCAGGAAGTATTTCAATTGCAATTTTAAGCATCTCATCTGTGGCAGCCATCTCAAGGTCAAGTTTAGTTTTAACAATATCACGAAGTAGTCTGACATCCCTGTCATTAATATGCCTTCTGTCTTCTCTTAAATGACATACAATCCCTTCTGCTCCCGCTAATTCACAAATACCGGCAGCAATTACCGGATCAGGTTCGTTTTCACCACGCGCTTCTCTTAAAGTTGCAATATGATCTATATTAACTGCAAGTTTCATTTTATTAAATGTTTTAATTAAAAAATAAATTAAATAAATCTGAAATGGAAATTCCGTAAATATCTTTCTGAGATCTCAAAACAGAAATTCCATCTATAGATAACATAACCAACCAGTGTAAAATCCAGCTATAGATAAATGATCTGCTTCGTAATGCCTGAACTCCTAATATAAGTCCTGCAAATATTGATGAGAACAATTCAATCTCCGGCTTTCCTTTATGTAAAATAAAAAATGGTATCATTTGTATAAACACAGAATAATATCCGAACTTTTCTTTTAAGCCAAATAGAGAATACCCTCTCCAAAAAAACTCCCAGCCAAGCATATAGATTAAAATACATAATTCATATAAGAAGAATGTTGTGAAGTTTTCTTTTACTTTGATCCCACCCTGTGGGTATGTTGCTGCAAAGGTAGGATTACCTGATACAATCCAGACAACTATCAACATTACAAATAAAAATATACCTGAGGTTATAAAGCCAAATTTTTTATCTCCAAGAGTAAATCCATAGTCAGATAATTTTTCTTTGAACAATAATTTTATTGACAAAACCGGAAGTATAAACATAAGAAAGCCGTCTGTTAAAAACCAGTAAACTCTGGAAAAGAATCTGTCCCTTCCAAAATTTTCATAATAAAAATTAGGTGAAGCTAACACCATAGACAGGAAAGTAATAAATGCAATAGAGAGGAATATATAAGAGACTTTGAAATCTAATTTTCTGATTTCTGTTATTAAGGATTTTATTTCAGAGTTTAAATATTGTATTAAATTATTAATCACAGTTTTTTCTTAATAATATACTGAAGTTTTTGAGGCTCGATTTTAAGAAGATTAGTCTGCGAAGGTACAATTACAGAGGGCACAATAAATCCCAGAGTGTCACTTTCTATTTCATTGAATTCAACATTGACATCTATATCCTGCAAAGTAATCTGAGATAACTCATCTACACCACCACGCAAAGAAAGATTTACCTTTGGAGGAATTAGCAATACTTCTTTATCATCAGGAACGTTCAGAATATTTACAATTACATCGTCATAGTCTTTTTCTGCCGATAATTGAACATTGTAGGAAAATTTTATTTCGTTAGGCTCTATTCTTACAATATTAGATAAAGTGTCTTTTAGGTTTATGATTCCACTGAAATCTGAATTTACGTTTTTAAAAATTTCTACTTCAGTTGGAATTGATTTAATCTTATTTATAAGATATGACGATCCAATAATTTTAACAGAGTCAGGAGTCAGTATTGGTTTTCCGATTATACTAAAACCTTCATTTAATTTAACAATAATATTATTTCTAACTGGGATATACTTCTCAGATATTTTATCAAAACTAATGTTAATTGTATCCGGATTTATTTTCTGAACTGAAACGCTAGACTGAAGATTTAAACGTTCATTAACAAATTGCTCTGTAATAATTTTTGTGTCTTTTTTAATCTTTGATATATCAAGAGAATATTTTAAATTTTTTGCCAGCATTATACTCAATAAATCCCAACCTCTTCCTTTCACAGTTACATCAATTGAATTTGGTATTTCTTCCGACAATGCCTGAGATTTTGAAGATTGAACTTCGACGGGAATTACAAGATCAAGAGAATAACTCAGGTTAAGATTTATATACATCCATAGTGCAAAAGCAAATATAAAAGAAAAAATTAATATTTTAGGATTTTGTTTCAATATACTTTATTACCTTAACTCTCTTTCCCAGTTAGGATTATTTAACTCACTTTTTAAAGTACTATGAGCCAGAGAATAAACACCTGATGATTGTATTCTCTCAATAAAAACACATTCACCTCTATTTACTGATGAAGAATACTGCCAGGTCTCATAACTTTTTGAATTAGATTCAAATGGAAATCTTTCTATTTCATCGGGCTTACCATAAAGTACATAAATTCTGCCTCTGTCAGTTTTCCAGCCCACTTTATATGATTCTTTATAGAATTTATTTGCATCCGATATTCTTTTTAAATAAGCAGTTTTATATTCTACTACCTGCGTACTTAAATTATTATCCCTTGCCTTCCAAAAGTTGTACATAAATTTTCTTCTATTATCAATATTTGTCAGTTTATCATAATTAGATTTTTCTTTATCCGTCATAATATAGCCTGCATATTCAAATTCATTTTCCAAATCTTTTTCATCCATTATCAGATATTCACTTTTTAAATAACTATCCTGTCCTTTAACAACCGGAGTGTTTATATTGTTTTTGAATATAAAAAAGTTTTTTTCTTTTGTTAAATTTACATTTTTTAAAGAGTCGGATATTGATACAATTAATTTGTATGAACCTCTGGGAAGACTGTCAGTATTTATTTTGCCAAAATCGGCTTTACTTTCCATTCCCCTTTTAAATATTTTATCAAAGGAAATTAGCTTTTCATTATTCAGTGAAACTACAGATAAATTAATTTTATAGTTTTCAGAAATATTGTCAGAAGTAATTCCATAAACTTCATAATAGTAGTAAATATTATTTAAATTCATTCCGAATAAGCCGGCAGGATTAGGAATTATTTCAAGAGTGTTTTTATAAAAAATACTTTTTTCATTACCGGATTTTTGAATATTATCAGCTAATTCAATATCACTGAATTTAAGAGATGGTGAACTGTGATAATTAATGTTAATATCTTCTTTAATAATTTCGGATTTCAGAGAATCATTAAAATCACTGCCTGTTATTTCAATTTTATAATTTCCATCAGGTAACAAAAAATTTAGTTGTCCAACCAGCTTTTGATTTAAATTCTTATCTGTAGTATCAGAAATAACCGAAGGAGTTTTAAATGTTTTTGAAATAATAACAGCATTAGTAGAAACTTCTGTAATCGCTATATTTATTTTCGCTGCTGCTTCAAATTTATCATCAACTTTCAGATAATTAAGTGACTTTTGATTTACTGAGTAATAAATTTCCAGAATTGATTTTTGATCATCAGATTTAAAAACAGCATAATCAAAATTGAAATAAACATTATCAATACTGTAACCAAGCTTTATAAAACTAAAAATACAAATGAATATTATTAAAACTTTTTTCAAGACAAGAAATATTAAAATTAAAAAAGGTAATCAAATTAATGATTACCTTTTTAAAAAACATTTTAAAAAAATTTATGTGACGAATTAAAATCCAAAATTTATTGTAAAAAATTGGTTTGCATCAAATATATCGGAAGATCTGTATGCGTAATCAAAACCTATATTAAAGTTGCTGCTTGATGCATATTTAAAACCTGCTCCAAAAGTTGGTCCGTTAAATCCGGAAACATTTGATTCGTCATTAGTGAATTGATATCCACCTCTTAGATAAACAAGTTTATTAAAATTATATTCCAAGCCTAAATTAACATTATCAGACGAGAAACTATTGTTTTGAAAAGTTCCATGTGTAGTCAGATTATTTTTTTTATCTAATTTGAAATCATAACTAATTCCAAGAGATAAAGCAGTTGGTAAATCAAATGTTGCTAACTCAGTAAGCCTTGGTTCAGCCGGTGTTCCTATTTGTGATCCTAACGGCACATAAAATTGTTCTAAATCCTGACCTGTAAAAGTCATACCCGGTCCAAAATTTTTCAGAACAACGCCAAACTGTAATCCGCTATTTACTACATTGTAGTTAATTCCAAAATCAAATGCATATGTTGAAGCAGTTTCTCTTGCAATTTTATTATAAACAAATTTAATAGTAGTACCTATTGAAATTCTGTCAGTCATAACTCTTCCGTAAGTTAATCCCCATGTAATATATGTTGGAGAGTATGTTTCACCCGTACCACCAGGATTATTAATAGTTGTTATAGGAATGTCTCCAAATCCTAACGCTTTTATGGAAAGTGCAAATGTTCCTAAACTTGGAACTTTGTAAGCTCCTGCAAAATAATTTACACTTATATCAGCAATATAAGACTGGTTTGAAAAAAGAACTTCACCTGTTTTACCATTTAATGATGTTAATCCTGATGGATTCCAGTAAATAGCATCTAAACCGGTAGCAGCAGCAAGATTAGAGCCTGCTAAAGCTGTACCCGCCGAACCAACGGGAATCAAAAGCTCCGGTGCTGAAGAGAGTCCGTATTTGTTTTTTGGTCCTGCATACATACTGTTTACGAAAACAAACAGCAGTAACAAAATTTTTATATTTAAGTATTTATTTTTCATTTTAATTGCTCCTATTTTAAATTTCATTTAAAGTTAAATAAAGTACCTGTGACTTTCATCACAGGTACAGTAAATATTCTAGAATGTTTGTATTCTTTCAACCGGTGTAAATATTGCAACTTTAAGAGTAGTAGTACCTATCGAACCTGCATCAATGTAAATAATATACATTCCACTTGCAACAGGAACTGCATTAGAGTTTAACAAATCCCATCTTTCAATTGAATTATTTGGATCAGCATTATTTCGATTTATCTGTTTCACTAATCCACCGTTGAGAGAGTATATGTAGATTGTACAAGTACTCGGTAAATGGCTAAAGTTAATAAATCTGTTAAACGGATCAGTTTCTAAAGATTGTCCACCAAAATAAGGATTTGGGAAAGCTCTTATCAAAGCTAACTGACTGGAAGCGTTTTGTTGATTTCCAGTTTGAGTTCCTGTAACATCCCATCCATAACTTATAGGGAAACCACTAACAAAATTTGGTCTGGTCAGGATATAAGGATAAACAGTTAAAATATCTCCCGGCATCCATGATAATTCAGTACCATTAACTACATTAACTCTTGGTAACCATGCATACATTACATCTAAAGCTGCGAAGCCTACTGTAGGTGAATTTATTCCAATATTTTTATTACTGTAATTTGAATCCGATACATCACTGTAGCTCGATGCAAAAATATATGTGAATTCATAACCTCCTAATTTTGAAGTATCTGGATTCCATGTACCGCTACTATCGTAATCCAAGAACCCTACTTTTAATTGTCTTGGAGCTCCATTAGATGAATCTAACGGATCAACAGCAAAAACCTGGAATGGTACATCTACAAATCCACTTCCTAATCCTAATCTGTTTGCCAAAGGAGTAGAAGCAATATTTGTATCAGAAGTTGCAAATCTGTAAGCTTTTGAAGTAGTTCCAAATACTATCTGGATTTTTCTCAATGGTCCTCCTGTAAGTATTGTATTTGTTGCAGGAATACTTGTAAAGTTTTGTCCGTTTGCCTTTACTCTTGATACTGAATTTCTAAAACTTCCGTTAGTCGGAAAACTCATTCCAAGCGATCTGCTTTGGAACTGTCTGTTGGTAATTACCTTTGCAGTTTTGACTGCTGTGGTATCAGGACCTCTGAACCATTGAGCTCCGGAAGGCTCGTATGTCCAACATGTTTGTCGAGTGTAACCTTTAAATCCATCAATATCTAATGCACCTTGTAAAGGGTCAACGATTAAGCCTGAGTCTTTTACAGTTTGAAATACAGGTAAGAAACCATCTACAGTCTGAGCAGTGTCCTGAGTACCTGTAAAATCAGTACTATTGTTCACGAGAACAGTTGAACTGCCATTTAGAGTTCTTGTCAAAGTCCATGTAGGTACTGCATTAGTTCCACCAAATACAGCATTATAGTTTGCATTCAACAAATTCAACGGTTCAATGACTAAAGGCATAGCACCTAAATCTCTTCTGTTTGTATTTACAGTATCACCCACATTATAGCTTACAATTGTTCCGGGTGCTAATGTTTGAGGTGTAACAGTAATTAAGCTACTGGTAATAGGAGATTCAATCACTCTAGTTGTTAAATTTCTTTCAAGATTTGCCAATGAATCATACATATAGGCAGTGACAGCGAATTTGTAAGGTGTTCCTGAAATAATAAAAGAATTATTGAAATAATCTTTATCTATTACTATATATCTGGATATTCCGGTGTTATTACCTTTTTGAACTGTTGTATAAATATAAGTACCATATTGTTCCGAGAATATACTATCTTGAATATCACCAATTCCATCAATCAAATCAAATGTATTAATTAATACTCTGTCAGATTCTGTTGTACCATTAGTACCAGTTCTCACAGCATATATATTATATCCCTGGAACTTGTATATTCCACCGGATAATTTATTTGGAATAATTGTCTTTTCATTAATATCACCCCATGATAAATAAACTCTTCCATTTCCGGGAGCATAAGAGCTTGTTACTGGTGAAGGAGGTGAAGCTGGAATTGCAAAATTATTATCAAAAATTCTTTGAGCAGAAAGTGACAGATTTTTTAACTTAGTCACACTTGCTAAATTCGTAGATGTTGATCTTGTAATCAACTGAGCAACAACAATAGATTGAGTATCATTTGGATTCACTGTTATAGGTCCCGAACATTGCATAAATCTTCTGTCATTACCATCAGTCATATTCCAGCCTGCTCCCGTTTCAGGATTACCTGAAAATGGAAAAACTGAAGGAAGATTTGTAGCAGGATTTATCCAGCTTGATCCGTCACTTTTGAATCCCTGTAAATTATTATATGTCTGAATATAATTTGCAGGATCACTCGCACCTATTAAACCATTGGAATATACAGCAAATGCTGTTAAACCTAATTCTTTAAAATTTGGTTTTACAATTAATTTATTACTTCCCGGAGGTTCGAAATATTTAACTGTATCTCCCGGACTTGGAACTAATGGTCCTCTGAAATAATCGTAACCCACAGCCGGAGGAGCAGTACCATATGATCCATCTGAAGCACCAAAATTATATGTTATACCAAGA
>Ga0105044_10005286_pt1 | contig 17775 bp, 12 predicted proteins | sample MAT01_FD_78092 | JGI IMG/M metagenome (GOLD analysis project Ga0105044, IMG submission 78092) | Freshwater microbial communities from Lake Fryxell liftoff mats and glacier meltwater in Antarctica - MAT-01 | ecosystem: Environmental > Aquatic > Freshwater > Ice > Liftoff microbial mat | place...
AGCGGCGCTGGGATCGAGAACCGCTTCCTCGTGGCGAATCCGGGCGGACTCGACAACCAGGTGAACCAGACCATCGGCTTGGGAAGTTTCGTGGCGACGTTCCAATCGCAATTGCTCGGTGCGGAAATCAATGCGATGGCCAACCTTCAGACCACCGACCGTAGGCGAATTGACGTCTTCGCCGGTTTCGCGTACCGCGGCCTCTACGAAAACCTGAAACTCGAATACAACCTGCCGGAAACGGGCGGAGGCATCGACTTTGGTGGAGAAGAGGAACAGCCGATTGTAACTCCCTCCATCGGCGGAAACGCTTTCGACCAATTCTCGACCCGCAACAACTTCTACGGTGGCCAAATCGGCACTCGAACGACGTGGGATTTCGGCCGGTTCTCCTTCGATTTCAGCGGCAAACTCGGCATCGGGGCGACGGTACAACAAGTGACGATCAACGGCGGAAGCCGGTTCACCAGCACCACGGCGGGCCGCTTCCAACAACCGGCAGCGGTTCTCAACCAGAGCAACCCCTTCGGTGTGTTCGCCCAACGCTCGAACATCGGCCGGTACACCCAAACGGCCTTCGCGTTGGTGCCCGAGTTCACCACACAACTCAACCTCCGGGCCACCGAGAGATTGAAGTTCTTCGTCGGCTACAACTTCATGTATTGGAACAACGTCGTCCGCCCCGGCGATCACATCGATCGAACGATCAATCGCGTGAACCCCGGAGATACTTCCCTGTTCATCACGAGTTTGCAAAGCGATGCACCCGCTGTGCCCAACCGCCCCGCCCCAACGCTGAAGACGACCGATCTGCTCGTGCAGGGCATCAACCTCGGGTTCGAATTGCAATATTGAACGGATTGGGAACTTCCGGTGGCGCAGATGTTGAGCGTTTCAAAACTCACGGCATCGGCACTTCCACCATCCGGAAGTTGCCGACGGTGAGGAACGTCAAGCGGGAATCGGCCGGGAGGTAATTCGCCGGGGGTTGGCAACGGAACGAAATACGGTGCCGGCCCGGCGGGATCATCACGGTTCGAGACGTGTGCAGCGGGAGGTCGTCCAAATCGGGAACGGTTTCGTTCCAAATCGTGCTTACTATATTCAAGGGGATCGGCTTTCGATTGGTGCCTTCTTTGCGGATGTTGGGCACGGGTATGCTCAGATCCATTTCGATGCTCACGGTCCTGGGCTGATCGGTGGGGTTCGTGAGGATCATCTCGGCCTTCGGCTGGCAATCGAGTTTCTTCGATTCCTTCCCGCTGAGTTCGAACACGATGAAACCGCGGAGGAAAAGCGCGGTGAGGCCATCGCGTTCGTTCCGCCGCATTTCCATATACCTGGCTGGCGAAGTGCGAATGAGGAACTCGGTGAACAGCGTGAGATCGTAGAACACGTAGTTGCCGTTGCCCGGTTGCAGGATACGCGGCACACTATTGCCGAGGATGTTTACGAGTTGGGAATCGAGTTCCTCGAACTCCTTCGGGGTGAACGCCCGAGTATCCACGAGCAAACCGCGGAAGCCCATCGCCACCAAACGATCGACCAGGCGGTCCGCCGGTTCATCCACGAGCGAACGGAAGCGGAGATCCCATTCGCGGCCCGTCATCGCCCCGAAGCTCCAACGAATGTTTTTCGTGTGCAGGTAGCCGCGAACGTGATCGTACGAAAAGATCGCGTCGCGGATCGGGTGGGCTTCCGGGAAGGGCTGGTACGGGTAGTTGTACACCGCCGGGGGTTCATCCCGGTACTCCGGCGGAATGCGATCCGCCGATTCGCGGAGGATTTCTTCCAACCGCTCGAAGAATTTGCGGTCGGCCCAGAACTGCTTGGCCACCTTGGCGCGGTCTTTCGCCATGCCCTCGTCTTCGGGGCGGAACCACGTGTTGTTCAATTGATCCCATAATCCCAGAGCGATCAACCCGATGAACGCGGGCCAGAGCAAGTGCCGCATTCGCCCCTTGCGGCTGGCGAAGTAACGATCTATCGCCCACACGCTGGCGAACAACGCCATGAACGCGATGTAAATACTGATGCGGTTCACGGCCCGCACCTGCGGCGTCACCAAATGGTTGAACACCGCACCGAGGCCGCCGACGGTACCGAGGAGCGTGGCAAAGAGCGTCATCGCCGAGAGTGCGCCGAGGGGCCACCCGAGTCGGCGGGGCACAAACGCCAGCACGATCAATCCGATGAAACCGCAGGCCCCCACGATGCCGAACGGCCCCCATTCGTTTTCGTTTTGCGAGGGCCGGCGTTGAATCGCATCGTATTCGGAACGCGCGCGGGCCAGCGGGAGCCAGTTGTGGCCACCCACGGGCAGCACCAGCTGAGCGATCTTCATCCCGTAAATTTCGGCCTCTTCGGAATACCTTACCGTCGGCCGCGTGTTATGCCCGTATTGCATTTGGTAGTTGATGGCCGGAGCGTGGTTCGCCACCCCGGCAATACCGATTACCCCCACCACGATCACCGCACTGAACATCGCCCGCCATGTACCGGTGACGAACCAGCCGTACACTCCCGCCGCCGCGAGCAAGGCGCAGGCGAAGAAGGCGTAGTAAGCCCCGGCACAAGCCGTGAGGATGCCCACGATCACGCCGACCCAGCCAAAACCATCGCGGAAGCGGAATTTTCGGCGGCCGAGTTCCGAACGCATCGGGAAGAACGGCAACCGCCCTTGGCAAATCCAGAGCGTGACCATCATCGTGAGCGGGATGATGTAGTACGCAGAGAGGAAGTAGTGAACCTCTTCCCGCATGTAGTGGTACGGTTGAAAAGCGTAGAGTATTCCGCCTGCCCCGGCGGCGGGGATGCTCAAGCCGAAGCGACGATACACAAACATTCCCGTGAGCGTTGTGAGCGGATACGTGAGCAGGTAGAAAAGGTTGAACGTGACAATCGGATCTCCTACGATCTTGCCGATCACCCAGATCACGGCGAAGTGGAGGTGATCGACCACCGGGAAATCGTGGAGTTCCTGAATGCCGGGAGCGCTCAAACGTTCGTTCCGCCAATGGCTCCCGCGTTCCACCGTCGCTTTCACGAATGGTAGAATGAGCAAGGCGTCTTGCTTGTAGGTGAACGGGGCCTTGTATTCCTCGTAGTTCAGCAAGTCGAGCCGCATCCCGTAATAGAGGATGCCCAGCGTGGCCGCGATCGCGGCGAGGTACCCCAAAGCGCAGCAGTACCAAGGTGTTCGGCGAAGGGTTGGCGGAGATTGCGAGGGAGGAAAAGGCGAATCCATAAACCCGAAACTCCGCGGGGCGAAGAACCCCGCTCACGAATCACGTTGCGAACATTCCCTAATATATCCCTTTCAAACTATCTCTCGGGCGATTCGATGGCACCCCCGGCTTGCGATGCGTTGATAATCGGCTGCGGATACTTGGGCCTCCGCACGGCCGAGGCATGGATCGCTGCCGGCCGAAGCGTGGCCGCACTCACGCGAAACCGTTCCGAATTGCTCTCGAACGAAGGCATCGTTCCGATCCGCGGAGACGTGCTCGACACCGCGAGTTTAGCGGCGCTTCCCCCGGCACGCACGATCCTCTACGCGGTGGGTATGGATCGCAGCTCCGGGCGCTCGATGCGCGAAGTGTACGTCGAAGGTTTGAGGAACGTGCTGAACGCGGTGCGGAACAACGCCCCCGATGCGAAGTTCCTCTACATCAGCAGCACTGGCGTGTACGGTCAAACCGATGGTTCCGAGGTGAACGAATCCAGCCCGACGGAACCGCTCGAAGAATCGGGCCGCGTGGTACTCGAAGCCGAGCGTATACTCCGCGAGTTGCGGCCTTCCGCCACGATCTTGCGCTTCGCCGGAATCTACGGGCCGAACCGTTTACTCCGGAAAGAACCCGTGTTGAAAGGCGAACCCTTCGTGGGGGACGCCGAGAAATGGCTCAACTTGATCCATGTGGCCGATGGCGTTGGCACGGTGATGCTCGCGGAGGAACGCGGCGCACCGGGGCGAACATATTTGATTTCCGATGGCACTCCCGTATCGCGGCGGGAGTATTATTCCCACTTGGCCGAGGTGTTGAACGCCCCTTCCGCCCGATTTGAAAGTGGCCCGCCCAAGGTGGAACCGAACCGGCGAATCTCGAACCGGCGTGCGATGGAAGAACTCGGCTTCACCCCGGAATTCCCGAGTTACCGCGAAGGATTGGAGCATTCATGCCCACGTTGTTCATCGACGCCGACGCCTGCCCAGTAAAGAGCGAGTGTTACCGCGTCGCCAAGCGTTACGCGATACCGGTGATCGTGGTCGCCAATTGCACCCTGTTCATTCCGACCGATGCCCTCATCTCGCTGATGGTCACGCCCGGCTTCGGGGCAGCCGATGATTGGATCGCGGAGAATGCCAAAGCGGGAGACATTTGCATTACAGCGGACATCCCCTTGGCGGCCCGCTGCGTGGCCAACGGCGTACGGGTTATCAATACCAAAGGGCACGCCTACACGGAGGCGAACGTGGGGGAAGCCTTGGCGATGCGGAACCTGCACGAGGAGCTTCGCCAGAGTGGCACGGCTCCGGGTGGCCCTTCACCGATGACGCCCAAGGATCGTTCTCGTTTCTTGGCCACGCTGGATCAAACGATGGTGGCAGTGAGTAAGGGCTGATTTGGATGGGGGCAAACGAAGAAAGCCGGCGGAGGTGATCCGTCGGCTTCCAGTGATTATTGTACTGATTTAGTAGCGGTCGCCGCCGCCACCGCCACCGTAGCCGCCGCCACTGCTGCTGCCGCCACCGCCGCCGTAACCGCCGCCGCCACCGCAGCGACCGCCGCCACCGCCGCCGTAACCGCCGCCGCCACCGGAGCGACCACCGCCGCCGCCGCCGTATCCACCACGCCCGCCGCCGCCACCACCACCGTAACCGCCGCCGCCGCCGCCACCACCGCCTGCACCGCCGGCGCCGCCGCCACCTTCACGGGGGCGAGCTTCGTTGACGGCCAAGCTACGGCCGTCCAATTGCGAACCGTTGAGAGCGGCAATTGCCTGTTCCCCGCCTTCGCTCATTTCGACGAACGCGAAGCCGCGTGGGCGGCCGGTTTCCCGATCCATGATCAGTTGCACTTTCGTTACCGTCCCGAATTGCGCGAATGCTTGGCGCAGCGTTTCTTCGGTGGTCGAGAACGCCATGTTTCCGACATACAAGTTCATTGCCACGTTCGTAAATCCTCAACGGCTCCGGCCGCAAGGGAGGGGGTGCGGAGAAGCCCACACTTGCCCTACCTTCACATATCCTACCCTTCCGGCCAAACTTCGCAAGATGATTGTGGAAATGATCGAATATTTCCCGCTCGGCTCATTCTTGCATTCATTCGAGGGACACCTGATCCACTGCAACGGCCCATTGTTGAGCACAACGGCCATGCGCCGTTGACCCCGGCCTACAATAGTGGCCTATGACACCCATTCGCGTTTTGCTGCTCGTCGCCTTCGTGCTTTTCGGCCTCGCCGTGCCCATGTACTTCTTGCTGGTGGAGAAGACCCGTCCCGGTGGCCCGGGTACCACTCTGCCCGAACCGATCAGTTACGCGAAGCCCACTCCCGGTGGGCGATTCGTGCTCGCGGTGTACGGTTCGGCGGAAGCCGAGGCGAATCTGAAACCCGGTGAGATGAAACGGCACGCCGAGGAAGTGCGGAAGAAATATCCGACGCAAGGGATGTATACGGCCGAGGGTACGCTCGTGTATCCGCTCGAGGGTTACACGCCGGACGACAACGTGTACCTCACGGCCGACGGGCGTTGCGTCGCACGCATCGAGGGGGATTGGTGGCAGACGCGGGCCTACCCCGCCGGTACCCGGCTCCCGCCCGAAGAAGAGCAGAAACAACTCGACGCCCCCGCCGTGAGTCTCTATGCCGACGGTAAGCTTTTGAAGAGTTATGCGTTGAAGGAACTGTTGCACGATCCGAGTGTCGTGCCGCATTCGCCCAAGCACATCCTCTGGCCGGGCGGCGCCGTGTTGAACGAACGGGACGATCACTTCCTCGTTTATACGCAAGATGCTCGACGGTCGACATTCGACGTTCGCACCGGCGAATTGGTGGCGAAGGAAGCGATGGGCTTTGGCAACCGCTTCGCCCAACAAACGATGTTCGCCACTCTGGGCCTGACTGCATTGCTCGCCATCGGCATGGGCGTTTGGGTGTGGAAGAAACGGCGGCTCGTCTGAAGTGGAAGTGCTGCTCGCGGTCGATTAGCAATCGCCGCGCATTCACGCCGAACGGATCTCGAGTTGTACTTCGCCAAGTGGAACGTTCAAAACGATTGCGACTTCGTTTCGCGGCAGCAACAGTCCTGTCACATCACAGACTGGTTCAATCTGCTGGCCGTTCAGATGAATTCGTGAACCTTCGGGGCAGATCAACCAGACCGATTCGCTGACCTCGTCGATCCTCGGCTTGCCAAACTTTCGCCGATATTCATTGTTGCCATCCGGTAGTGCCCGCACTTCCCACGGATCGCGCAATCGGATGGTGTGAACGGCACTCACGATACAAACGCGGCGGGCCGGCGCCCCTCGGTCACCGCGGCACCGCTTTCGATTGCACTCCGCATCGCGTCGGCGAGGGAACCGGCATCCAAACCGATGTCCTTCAGTAATTCGTTGCGGTCGCCGTGCTCGATGAAGTGATCCGGGATACCCTTGCGAATGATGTGCCGGGTGTCCAGACCCATCGAATTGGCGAGTTCGAGCACGGCGGAGCCGAAGCCCCCTTCCAACGTGCCCTCTTCGACAGTCATCACCAAGGGAAGGTTTTCGATCGCTGCGAGAATCGTCTTGGCATCCAGCGGCTTCACGAAGCGGGCACTGATGACGCCCACGTTGAGGCCGTCTTCGCGGAGGTTCTTGGCGGCGGTGAGGCAGGCGCTCGCAGCGGTGCCGAAGGCGAGGAAGCAACCGTCCTCCCCCTCGGCGAGGATTTCCGCTCGGCCGAGTTCGATCGGTGCGGGCTTCGCCATGCGGGGCAGCATTTCGAGGTTCGCCCGCGGGTAGCGAATACTCACCGGCCCGGGTTGTTTCATCGCCCATTGCAGCATCGGTTCGATGTCGGCTTCGTCCGCCGGGGCCATGCATGTCATGTTTGGGAACAGCCGCATGTACGGGATATCGAAGCAACCGTGGTGAGTGGGGCCATCCGGCCCGACGATCCCCGCACGATCCAACGTAAACACGACCGGCAGATTCTGCAGCGCCACTTCTTGGAAGATTTGATCGAAGCTACGCTGCAGGAAGGTGCTGTAGATATTGACGATCGGCCTCGCCCCGGCCTTGGCCATACCCGCGGCGAATGCCACGGCGTGGCTTTCGCAGATGCCGGTATCGAAGAATTGCTTCGGGAAGTCGGTTCGCACTTTTTCGAGCTTGGTCCCCTGGCACATCGCCGCCGTGAGCACAGCCGCTTTGGGATCGGCCGCGAGAGCGTTGTAAATGCTATCGGACATCGCATCGGTGAAGGCTTTCGCGGAACCCTTCTTCACGCTGATGTTCTCGAAATCGGGGCCGACTTCCATGAAAACGCCGGGGCTGTGGAACGCGACGGGATCTTCTTCCGCCTGGGGCACCCCTTGGCCCTTCGTGGTGAAGATGTGCAGTAGCAACGGCCCCTTTTGCCCTTTCAAATCCTTGAGAATCTTCCGCAAGCCGTGGACATCGTGGCCATCGACCGGGCCGAAGTAGCGGAAGCCGAACTCCTCGAAGAGGCCGCCATTCTTGAAGTAGGCTTTCAAGGCATCGCGGAAGGCTTCGAGCGAAGCGCGGGCCGCTTCGCCGACGAGCGGAATCGACTTCAGAAGATCGTTCAGCGTTTTCTTGCCGCCTTGGTACAACCCGGTGAGGCGGTACTGATCGAGGTACTTGGCGAGGCCGCCGGTACGCGGGCAGATGCCCATTTGATTATCGTTGAGAATGACGAGCGCGTTCTGGTTCATCCCGGCGATGTTGTTGAACGCCTCGAATACGATGCCGCTGGGGAGTGCCCCATCGCCGATTACGGCCACGGCGGATCGTTCCGTGTGGCCGAGGAGATCGTCGCCCGCTTTCAAGCCGGATACGGTGGACACGCTGCACCCGGCGTGGCCGGTCATGAAGAGATCGTATTCCGATTCGCCGGGGTGGGGGAAACCCATGAGGCCCCCCTTGGTGCGTATGGTCTGAAATTGTTCGTAGCGGCCGGTGATGAGCTTGTGCGGGTAAATCTGGTGGCCGGTGTCCCAGATCAGGCGATCGGTGCGGAAGTCGTAGGTGAGGTGCAACGCGACGCAGAGTTCGACGACGCCGAGGTTGCTGGCGAAGTGGGCCGAGCGGTTGGTGAGCACGCGCACGAGTTCGCTACGGATTTCTTGCGTGAGCTGTACGAGTTGTTCGTCGGACAGCTTTTGCAGATCCAAGGGCGATTTGATGTTCGGCAGCAGTGCGGGCATCGGAAGAAACTCCATCGTTGAATGATAGTCGGAGCCGCGCGAAAGCCCACCCGTAGCGACGGGTGTGCTCGGAATCTCGAACTCATCGATCGCGATCTCGAACGAAGCGGGCCAGCTCGGCGAGAAACTCGCCGCGTGATCCGAACGCATTCGCCGCTCGTATTGCCGCATCGGACAATTCCTTCGCTTTGATCCGGCTAGCTTCAATACCGATCAAGCCGGGGTAGGTGAGCTTTCCTCGCTCCGCATCCTTGTTGACCCGTTTGCCCGTCGCCTCGGCGGTGCTTTCCACATCGAGCAAGTCGTCGGTCACTTGGAATAATAGACCGAAGGCATTCGCGTAATCGTCAAGATGTTTCGCCGAATCGCCGGTTGCATTTGCGGCGAAACCCCCGAGGCGGAGCGAACTCCGGAACAACGCTCCGGTTTTGCGGATGTGGATCGCTTCCAATTCTCGCAGCGAGTGGGGGGCGTCAGCCCCCTGCGTTTTGGGTGACTTAGCGGGTTGACACCCGCCGCTCGGGTTCAAAATTCTGCCATCCGCGATCAGGTCGAGCACTTGCCCTCCGACCATTCCCGATGCTCCGCTGCCACGGGCGAGCTCTAAACACATAACCGAAGCGGCGCGGGGGCCGTAACCCGCACATACGGTTTGGGAGGCCAAGGCTTGCAGTGCGTCCCCGGCGAGAATCGCCAAGGCTTCCCCATACTTCACATGGTTCGCGGGCAAACCCCGGCGGAGGTCGTCGTCGTCCATCGCAGGGAGATCGTCGTGGATCAATGAATAGGCGTGAATCATTTCCAAGGCGCACGCGGCGGGAAGCGCTTCTTCGAGCGTTCCGCTATTGGCTTCGCAAGCGAGGATGCACAGCATCGGTCGCAGGCGTTTGCCCGGGGCGAGAAGGCTGTAACCCATCGCTTCCGCCAAGATCGGCGGGGCGTCGCTCGTGTGGCTACGCAGAGCCTCGGCGAGTGCCCGTTCGACGGCCTCCTGCCGGGGTTTCAAATGCTGCCAGATGTCGGCCATGGGGGTGAGTTTACTTTGCATCGCAAAGAGAATCAAGTGGAATCGATTCAGTATTCCGAATCTTCGCTGCTCGGGGAGTTCTGACGGCCCGGCTTCGGCTTTTCGACGGACGCGACGTGGGCGAAATCCTTGAACTCCGGTTTGCCATCCGGGCCGATGCCGGTGAGTTCCTTGATGCGTTGTTCCGCACCGCTGAGCGCGGTGTAGCAATGGCGAATCAGCGCTACGCCGCGTTCGTACTTGGCAAGCGCTTCATCGAGCGTGGTGCTGCCGTCTTCGAGTTCGCGCAGGGTCGCTTCGAGTTCGCGGAGGGCCACTTCGAATCTCGGCGGGTTCCCCGTGGGCGGAGCAGATTCATTGGCCATCGGTCACTCCGGGTGTGTTATTCGTGGAAATCACGCGGCTGAGAATTTCTCCCTCGGCCACGCGGGTGTGGAGGATTTCGCCGGGGGCCACGTCGGCTGCGTTCCGAACGACGGTGTTATCGCCGCGTTGGGTGAGGCTGTAACCGCGTTTGAGGATGTTCAACGGGCTGAGGGCGTCGAGTTGTTCCGCAACGCCTTGGGTTCGGAGCTTGGCACGGCCGAGGGTTTGCACCATCGCCCGTTGCAATCGGCCCGAAATTTCGTCGAGCCGCTGTTCGTTCTCGCGGATGCGATCGAACGGTTTGCGGAAGGCCGGTCGGCTGGCGAGTTGTTCGACCGTCTGTTTGCGAATCGAAATGCACTGCCGGGCGGCGTCGAGTAACCGCCTCTCGGTTCGCAGCAGTTCGCCCATGATGTCGAGGGCATCCGGAACCAATGTGGTAATTGCAGCGGAAGGGGTTTCCGCCCGCCAATCCGCGACCAAATCGGCGATGCTCACATCGGTTTCGTGGCCCACGGCAGAGATCACCGGCATGGCACATTCGTAAATCGCATCGGCCACGCATTCTTCGTTGAACGCGGCGAGGTCTTCGCGGGCACCGCCGCCGCGACCGATGACCACGGCGCACACCTTCATGCGGCCCCGGCAATGCAGGTCGTTCAACATTCGCAAGTTGGCCGCAATCGATTGGGCGGCCCCCGGCCCTTGCACTTGCGTCGGTCGCACGACGATTCGAGCGATGGGCCAACGCTGCCGAAGGAGTTCGAGCATATCGCGGATGGCGGCGCCGGAGGCACTCGTGATGAGGGCGATGACGCGCGGGAAGCGGGGCAGGGGCCTCGCCTGTTCGGGATCGAAGTAGCCCTTGGAACGGAGCTTCTGCTGGAGTTCGCGCAACCGAAGCTCGGCTTCGCCGAGGCCTTCCTGCTGCATTTCTTCGACGAAGATTTGATACTTGCCTTGCGATTCGTACACGGAGATCCCGCCGCGAACGATCACCTTTTGACCATCGTAGGGGGTGAAGCGTAGGCGAAGGTTGCTGCCGCGGTACATGGCGCAGGGGATCACCGATTTATCGTCTTTCAAACTGAAGTACATGTGCCCCGAGGCGAGGTGATGTTTGAAACCGATGATCTCGCCGGAAACCCAAACCGACGGGAAATGTTCCTCGATCCGCGCTTTCAGCGCTTGATTGAGTTTGGAGACCGTGATCGGCTTTTTTTCGGTGGGCGGCGGCATCCTGTCGATCTTACGGATTTGTTCGCATGTACACCACATTTCGATTGTATTGCAGAGGGAAACTCACAGGCAGGTTTCTTACGTTGGAGTTCCGCTTTAGGCAGTCTTGTTGCGACGACAAGCATGAAGACCGCCTGAAGGCGGAATTCGAACAACACCTTCCTTGATCGCTTTCGCTTTGCATCCGACGACTCCGCCCATTACATTGGCATTTCCTCCCACCCCCTCCCAGGCTCACGAATGACCGCTCCCGCCCCGGCTACCCGCACCCGCTACTGGATTCTCGGCCTCCTCTGCCTCCTTTCCATGATGACGTATATGGATCGCGCCGCCAACGCGAACGCCAAGACGGACATCATGGCGGCGGTCAACTCAGGCCTGCCCGAGGGGGAGAAATACCCGGTCGCGGATTTCTTCTACGTGCTCTTGGCGTTCCAACTCGCATACGCACTTTTTGAGGTGCCCTCGGGTTGGCTGGGCGACGTATTCGGGCCGCGTTCCACGCTGTTGCGGGTCGTTATCTGGTGGTCGCTGTTCATGTTCTTAATCGGCTTCACGGGAACGATGCTGCCCGGCGGTTTTTACGTCGGTTTCTATGCGCTCATCGCCATGCAGTTCCTTTTCGGCATGGGGGAAGCCGGGGCGTTCCCCAACATCGCCAAGGCTTTGTACAACTGGTTCCCGGCCGCCGATCGCGGCTTCGCCAAGTCCGCCATTTGGATGTGCGCCAGGCTCATGGGCGGGTTGACTCCGGCGCTTTGGATCGTGCTCGTGGAAATCGGCGGCTTGAAATGGAACCACGCCATGTGGATCTTCGCAGGTTCGGCGTTGGTGTGGTGCGCGATCTTCTACATCTACTTCAAAAACAAACCACGCGAGCATTCCGGCGTGAACGCCGCGGAGTTGGCAATGATCGACGAAGGGCGAATCGAAAGCACGAAACCGGTGCGCGTGCCGTGGGGAAAGCTGCTGCGATCCCGGAACCTCTGGGCGCTGTGCATCATGTACACCGTGACCAACTTCTGTTGGTACTTCCTCATGTACAACCATCCGACCGCCATCAAACGGGCCTATCCGGGTTACAACGGCACCGATTCGGGCAAGATCACCCTCGCGCTCCTCAGCGGGGCGCCGCTGCTCATCGGTATGCTCGGTTGTTTGTTGGGTGGCATTCTCTCCGATTACTACATCCGCCGAACCGGCAGCCGCAAGTGGGGCCGCCGCGTGTTCGGCATGATCGGCTACGGCATGGCCGGCGTGTGCTACTTCCTCGCCATCGCCGGGAAGGTGGAATTCCCCGATAACCTCTGGGCCTACGCGATACCGCTGGTGCTGATGGGCTTCTTCAACGATCTGATCATGGCTCCCGCGTGGGCCGCGGCCCAAGATATCGGCGGCCGCTATTCCGCGACCGTGGCCGGGGCGATGAACTCGGTGGGGAATCTCGTGGGGGCCGCGGGGGGTATCCTCATCACGGGGAACATCATCAAAGCCCACACGCCGGAAGGCGCTACCGACATGACGACCCAGGGGTATGTGGTGCTTTTCGCCATTTATGGCATCGTCTACTTCCTCGGGGCGTTCTCGTGGCTGTTTATCGACGCGAGCAAGCCAATCGTTCCCGAAGAAGAGTAATGATTGTTCAGCCGCGACGCGCAGGAGAGCGTCCGAGATCGCTCTGTTGCGCGTCGCGGCTAAACAAGACGGTAGTTTCGAGTAGAATGAGCATCCGTGCATCTCGTGAGATTCCCTATGCGCCATTTCTTCGTTCTTTGCCTCCTCGCCGTCCCCGCGTTCGGCCAAACGCCGGAGCAGGTGAAAGCCGCCGTCGCCGCGTTCCGAGAGGAGCGCGCCGCGGCGCTCAAGAGCTTCAGCAAGGAAGAATTGGCGATGGCGGAAGAACTCTTCGCCAAAGCGGAGGCCGCGAACGCTGCGGGGAACACCGCTTCTGCGTTGCGATTGGTGAGCGAAGCCCGCTGGCAAGTGCCTTTCGTTCCCGCGGGGGCGCCGGAACATGTGATACGCATTCTCGGTGCGGGTCGCCTCCGCCACGGGGATCGCGTCAACGCCATCGCTTACAGCCCCGATGGTTCCAAATTGGTTTCCGCTTCCCGCGATGGCACGGTTCGCATCTGGGATATCGGTAACGGTCGCGAACTGCTCGCTTACCGGGGCCATCTCGATCAAAAGTTACCCGCCGATGCCAAGGAAAATACGAATGTTCTCGTCGTTGGCGGTGTGGCTTACAGTGCCGATGGCGAATGGATCGCATCCGCCGGGGGTTCCGAAATCCACATTTGGGAAGCGAAGACGGGGAAACGAGTTCACACACTGAAAGGCTTGAAAGGCCCGTTCAAATCGGTGGCTTTCTTCAAAGATAAGAACGTGCTCCTTTCCGGTGGAGACGACCGCCGCTTGGCGATGTGGGACGTTCCCGGCGAGAAGACAACATTCGTGAGCGACGCTTCGGAAGATCAAGCGCTCGCCATCAACGCCGTGGCGATTTCCCCCACGGAGAAGCAAATCGCATCGGTGAATCACGCCGGGGGCTTGGTGGTGTATTCGCTCACTCCGCAGCCGAAGCTCGTGCTTTCGTTGGGCGTTTCGGATGAGGGCCGTCAAGTGCAATCGCTCGTGTTCAGCCGCGATGGCAATGGTATTTACACCGCCGGGAACGACCGCAAAGCGAAACTCGTGGCCGGATCGGATGGCATGCCAGGTTCCGCCGCCGGAACCACGGTTCGCAAATACGAAGGGCACAACGAAGCCGTGCACGCTATCGCACTTACGCCCAATGGCAAATCGCTGGTCACCGGTTCCAACGATCGTTCGGTAATCGTTTGGGACGCGGCGACGGGCAAAATTCAGCGGGTCTACCAAGGGCACATGAAGGAAGTGACCTGCGTGGCGATTCGCCCGGACGGCCTGCAGATCGCCTCGGCCAGCGAAGATGGCAGCATCCGTTTGTGGCCGCTCACGAATTCGGACGAACATAAATCCGTTGCGGATGCGTCCGACAACCTCTGGACAGTCGCCTATTCGCCCGACGGTCGCACCTTCGCCACCGGCGGAGCCGATCGCAAAATTCGCGTCTACGACACGAACAGCGGCAAGTTGTTGAACACGTTGGAAGGCCACAAGGGGGCCGTGACCGCAATCGTCTTCCTCACGCCAAACAAGTTGGCTTCGACCTCCGGCGATAAGACCGTGAAAATCTGGGACGTCGCTGCGGGCACCGCCAAAGATTGCATCGGCCATACGTCCGCCGTGCTTTGTGCGGCCCTCGGTGGACAGTGGCTCCTCACGGGCGGAACCGACAAAACCGTTCGCGGTTGGAACGCCAGTACCGGGGAACTCGCTTTCACATGGGCGGGCAAATCGGCAGTGTGCTCGATCGCCGTTCGCAAAGATGGCGGCCGCATCGCCGTCGGTTGTGCCAGCGGCGAAGTGATTTTGCTCGAAGCCAATGGAACCAAGGAACCAAAAGTCCAATCGACCACGACCGCCCATTCTGCCGGGGTCGCATCCCTCGCTTTCACCAACGATGGGGATCGCTTGGCGACGGCCGGCGGGGATGGTATCGTGCGACTCTGGAACATCGGCCAGAATACCGCCCCCGCGCAGCTCACCAAATTCGATCAATCGGTGAAGACCGGCACCTCGGGTACCGCACCGGTCACGGCCATCGCATTCTCGGCGGACGATAAGCAGATCGTCGGCGGCGGAGCCGAGGGCGTGGTGCGAATCTGGGACGTGGCCACCATCGGGGAAGTGCGGGTGCTCCGCGCCCACACCGGTTGGGTGACGGGAGTGGCCTACGCTCCGGATGGTCGAACGGTTCTTTCCTGCTCCGTGGATAAGACCGCCCGCGTGTTCGAACTTCCCCGCTCGGAATCATCGTCGCCGGGCCACATGGGCAAAGCGCTCAGCATTGCGGTGAGCCGGGATGGCAAGTACGCCGCGACCGGTTCGGAAGACAAAACCGTAATCGTGTGGGATCTCGCCACGGGCCGCGAAATCGCCACGCTTTCGGGCAGCGAGACGCACGTTTCCGCCGTGACATTCGTGGGGAAAGACAAAGTCGCGGGGGGTACCGCATCCCGCACTTCTTCTGAAAAAATGCGGGTTTGGGATTTCACAACGGGCCGGGAAGTATTCAGTGCGCCAACGGCGTCTGTGGTTTCGATCGCAGCATCGGAAGATGGCAAACGGATTGGCTTGGCATGGGCGAAAGGCACTTCCGATAACGGATCCGAAGGGGGATTCGATGTATTCCAAGGTTTGGTCAATACGCCGAACACATTGAAAGGCGGAATCATCCGTGCCGCAGCGATCTCCCCCGATGCAACGTGGGGAGCCACCGGAGATAAAGACGGCATCATCCGTCTGTGGAACCTAGAAAAGAAGGATCGCCTCGGCGGCGATTGGCCCATCCTCAAGAACGCCATCGCCGACATCGGCTTCACCCCGGATCGCAAATTCGTGGTGGTGATCGACGACACCGGCGAAGTGAAAGTGGCCGACGTGGCCAAGCGCGAAGTGACCGCGACGGTCAAAGCAGTATCCACCGGTGTGAACGGTGTGTGTGTCGCCCCGACCGGGAATAAGTTCGCCACGCTCAGCGCCACCGGCGAGGTGAAAGTCTGGGACATGAACTGCAAGGAACTGCGGAAATGGCAATTGCCCTTCGCCGCGAACGCCGCAGTGTTTACAATCGACGGTAAGAAGCTGCTGACGGCCAACGCCGACGGCACCGCTTATGTACTCGAAATTCCATAACCATATTTCCGAGCCGGAAGCGTGAGCGACGATTCTTCGTTGTAACAGAAGAATCGTCGCTCACGCTTCCGGCTCGGATGACCACAGGAGCCTCTCGTGATCCGCTCACTTTATTGTCTCGCCATCGCATTCGCATGCTTCGCCATCCCCGGCACCGCCGCGGATTCCAAAGCGAACGTCGAAAAAACCAAGGTCGCCCTCGGCGAACTCGGCGAGTTCATCGGCCAATGGAACATGGCCGGCGAAGACAACAAGAAAGCCGTGTGGAAAGAAGTTTGGATATGGGGTTGGAAGTTCCCCAAGAAAGACTCCGATGTCCTCGGTATGAACATCGAAATCAAAGATGGCAAATTCTTTACCGCCGCCGTCATCACCTACGATCTCGACAAAAAAGAATACAAGATCGCCGCGACCGCGAAAGACGGCAAGCCTCAGGACTTCACCGCGAAACTCGTCAAAGGCAAGTTCGTGATGGAACGCATCGATAGTGCATCCAAAGATCTGTACCGGATGACGCTCAGCACGGCGGCCCAAGGCGCACGCATCGTGGGCAACTACGAAGTCGTCACCGGTGGCAAAGGCCTCGGCAGCACGATCTACAAGCAAACCGGCGGCAAGGAAGGCGAATCGTTCGCGGGCGGCGGCAAGAAGCCCGAATGCGTCGTCACCGGCGGGGCAGGCACCATCGGCGTTTCCTTCGGCGGCAAGAACTACTTCGTCTGCTGCTCCGGTTGCCGCGACGAATTCAACGCCAACCCGAAGAAATATGTGGACGAATACGAGAAGAACAAGAAGAAGTGAACCCCAAGCCCACCCGTTGCAACGGGTGGGCTTTTTGCATTTCCGAGCCTCTCCCATGCGCACACTTTCCCTCCTTATCGCACTCCCCGCCATCGCCTTCGCACAACCGCGCGAAGTCGCACCGCCACCCCGGCAAGTCTTCCCCGGCGAGGCGATGATCGAAAGCTACTTCCGCAGCCAAGCGAAGCAGATCGCGGACAACTGCCTGAACGACCTCACCACCAAGGAAGCCTGGGAGAAGCGCCGGCCGGAACTGCGACGGCAGTTCCTCGAAATGGTCGGCCTCCATCCGCTGCCGCCGCGCACCGATTTGAAAGCGACGATCACCGGTACCGTCGAAGGCGATGGCTTCACCGTCGAGAAGCTGCACTTCCAATCGATGCCCGGCTTGTACGTCACTGCGAACTTCTATCTCCCGAAGAAACCGGTCGCTGACGCTCGCGGCTCTGAAAAACCAAAGCTGCCAACGATCCTTTACCTCTGCGGGCACGGCAACGTCGTCGAAGACAAAGTCTCCTACGGTAGCAAGGTCTTCTACCAGTACCACCCGGCGTGGTTCGCTAAGAACGGTTACGCCTGCCTCATTCTCGATACGCTGCAACTCGGCGAGATCCCCGGCGAACACCACGGCACCTACAAGCTCAACCAATGGTGGTGGCAGACCCGCGGCTACACCCCCGCCGGCATCGAACTCTGGAACGCCATGCGGGCACTCGACTACCTCGAAACCCGGCCCGAAGTCGATGCGAAGAAGATCGGCGTGACCGGCCGCAGCGGGGGCGGCGCCAGCAGTTGGTGGCTCGTGGCCGGGGACGAACGCCCGGCGTGTTACGCCCCTATCGCAGGCATCGTCGATCTGCAATCGCACCTCTGCGAGGGGACGACCGAGCGATTGAAGAAGGGCGTGATCGCCGGGCACTGCGATTGCATGTTCATGGTGAACAAGTACCGCTGGGACTTCCCAATGGTCGCGGCAATGGCCGCACCGCGCCCGGTGCTGCTGGGGAACAGCGACGTCGATCCGATCTTCCCGCTCGAAGGCTACCGCCGCCTCGCGGAGAACACGAGCAAGGTCTACGCGCTCTATGGCAAGGAGAAGGACAACTTCCAACTCCTCGAAACC
>Ga0105044_10005288_pt1 | contig 17772 bp, 11 predicted proteins | sample MAT01_FD_78092 | JGI IMG/M metagenome (GOLD analysis project Ga0105044, IMG submission 78092) | Freshwater microbial communities from Lake Fryxell liftoff mats and glacier meltwater in Antarctica - MAT-01 | ecosystem: Environmental > Aquatic > Freshwater > Ice > Liftoff microbial mat | place...
CGAGTGGTCTGGACGCCGACGGCATCGCTGCCGGACGCCGCACCATCGCCGGTGCCGCGCTGGTGTTGGCCTGCAGCGCACCAGATGCCCCGCTGCCGCATCAGACGCAGCAGACGCAGCAGACACAGCAGAACGATCTGCCAGCCACCGCGGTGGTGATTGCCACCAAGGCGGATCTGGTGGCGATGCCGGATCCTCGCGCGGTTTTGGCCGTCAGCGCCAACGACGGCACCGGACTGGTTCAACTCACTGGCTTGGTCGCCGATCGCTTGGCCGCCGTCGGTGCTGGCGAACCGCGTCAGCAACGATTGCTGGCCGAGGTCGACGTGCTGCTCGCACAACTGACGACGCACCTGCCCGGCGACGAACTCCTGGCCGACGATCTGCGCCGCATCAGCGACCTGCTCGGCGATCTGCTCGGCCTCACCACCACCGACGATGTGCTTGAAGCGATCTTCAGTCGCTTCTGCATCGGGAAGTGAGCAGGCGGGGATCTCCCCTCAACCGAGAACAGACTGACATGGAGGACCGGAGGACCGGAGGAAACCTGGCCATGCCTTTGAGCTCCGGTGCTCCGGTCCTCCCTGTGAAATCGAACCAACGCGTCAGCCTTTGGCGCCGAGCGTCTTTTTCGCCGCACCCTGTCCCATCGGATCCGCGCCGATGGTGCCGTGCAGGCGGTCGAGGTACGACGCGGCGGAAGCCTCCACCAAGCGTTCCTCGACCCAGCGCAGGCGCTTCGCCAGGTCCAGGCGTGCCGCTTCGTCAGCGTGGCTCGGACGCGCGAGGAACTCTTTCAGGTATGACACGTGCCGCGTCCACAGCGCCACATCGCGTTCCTGCTTCACCGTCAGGCGACGCTTGTACCAGTCGCTGGCAAGCAGCGATTCGCGGGTGAACAATACGCGCACCATCGGATCGCTGATGAGTTTGCCGTCCCAGTGACCGTGGACCATGCAGTGCAGCACGGCGGCGAGCGGCGGACAGGCTTCTTCAATTGAAGCGTCATCGAAATACGCCTGCGCAGCGTTGCGCTGGGATTCGACGATGTACTCGATACCGGCCGCGAAAGCGTCGACGTCCTGCAACTCAGGCTTAAGAATATCTTCACTGAACACCGCTTCCGGCGTGTCGAAGATCTTGCCGAAATAGGTGTGGATAAACTTGCTGGTGATGCGCCACCCCAGGCGGCTGGCGAGGATCTTGCGACCCTGGTACTCGTAATCCTGCACCGGTTCGAGGTGACCTTCACGAATGAACATCGCCGGATCGCGGTCCTTCACCGGCAGGCGACACCACATCTCAGGGATCAGCAGGCTGACGTCGTGATCGATCTGCACCTTCGGCCCGATGTGACCCGTGGCGGAGGTGAAGCCGTCGAAGCCACAGAGAATGTAGGAAACCAGCGCGTTGTTGAGATCCGCCGTCGCGCGCACCGCGTTGAACGGGCCCTTGGTCAATGCGCCTTCACTGCCAGCGCCAGTGGTCGACGGTGACTTGCCGGACAGGCTCGCCACGAAGTCCATGAACAGCTCAGGCAGCTCCTGATAATGGATCGGATTGTAGACCGCGAGCTGACGGATACCGGCCTTGGGCTCCGGCGGATTGTTGCGCCGCCCGGGCAGCACCGCGTTCACCGGACGCAGCACGGCGTCGGTGGATTTCAGTCGGCGGTAGAGCCGCGTGCCGACCTCAGCGAGGTAGCGGTTGCGATGGCCGGTCAGATCCGGACGCACCTGCAGGTAGCGCGGATTCTTGGTCGGCTTGCCATCAACGATGCGCGGATGTGCGGATGACACCACGTAACTCGCACCACTCGTCGCCGCGGACATCATCCGCTCACGCATCGGCGTGGTGAACTGGTCGAGACCAATGGCGTCAGCGACGATGGCCTTTATGTCCTGCTGGGCGAGCGGCGCGAAGTTGGAACAGAACAGGCCCATGGCCGCCATGTCGACTTCGGTCTGTTTATCGTAACCACGGTGGATCGCGTCGTCCGGACGCTGGAACAAACGGTATTCGCAGTTCTTCACTAGCTTGACGCTCGGCGCCTGGTGATCGCCCAGGTGGCCGAGCACCGACGACGGCACCACCACTGAGGCGGTGATGTCGTCTTCCATCTGCACTTTCTGTGCGGCGATGAAGTCCTGACGCAGCTTGAAGGTCCGCCAATTGCCGTCCTCGGTCAGACCAACGCGCAGGTAGCTGCCGACCAGTTTGCGTTCGCCGTATTTCAGTTCGTGACCGGGCCAGCCGTTGACCACGTCGACGCTGAAATGGTGGCGCCAGTTCTCTGCCCACTCCGGGCGGTAGAAACGTTTGATGATGAACACCAGCGCGCGGATGTGCTGTGGGATGGTGGTCAGCCACGCGTTGTACGGATCGGTGAATTCACCGGGCGAGGGCGTCAGCAATTTGATCACCGAGCCGAGCGAACGCTTCGTCGACAACAGCGGACGCGTCGGACGCTGGGTGTAGTCGTGGCGCAGGTGCGGCAGCATGCGGTCGCTGTAGTCGCGTTTGAACAACGCCTCGACCTGATCGAGATCATCCACCAGGTTCTTCACGAACACCGGACCGTAGATCACTGCGTCGATGATCGACTTGCTGATCTCCGACTTGCCGCCGCCGGACACCGTGCAGGGCTTGTGACAGAAGGTGCCTTCGGCGACCGAACCAACCAGGCGCCACGACGGCGCACCAGGATGTTTTTCCAAGTGCACGCGGTAGCCGCTCGGGTGGACGTAGGTCACGCCGGCGGTCAGCGGGATGTTCTGCTCCTTGCCGTTCTGTTTCCACGACACGCTCTGCTTCGGCAGGTTGATGCGCACGTCCTCCGGCACATAGAGCACGTCGCCATAGCGCTTGTCGATGCCATAGCCCTCGGGCCGGACCTCCATCATATCGCCGTTGCGCTTGATCACTTCGGCGAAGGTTTGTCCGAGTGAACCAACGATGGTCTCCTCGCCGCGGAACTCTTCACCCAGGTTGTAGGAGGCGAACGCCAGCGCACCGCCGGCGTGTTCTTCTTCCGCGAGGCCGAACAGATTGGCGCTGAAGCCGATCTGGGTCTTCACCTCTTTCTTGCAGTAGCCGTAATAATTGTCGGCCAGGATGGTAACCATGACACCGGCCGCGGTGCGGCAGGTGACCTTGAAGGCCGAGCCGTCGTTGTAGCGCTCGTCGTCCTGCTTCCAGCACATGCCATCGCGGCGCTGACGTGCCGTCGCCTGATCGTGGTGCGGCAGGCCAAGGTCCTTCTTCTTCAGCTCGGTCAGATGCGGCGCGAGAATCACGCAGCCGGTGTGGCCAGTCCAATGCTCCACATCCAGGCCCGCGTCGTTCTGCGCCAGGAACGGATCGCCGGCGTTGCCGAAGATCGATTCGACGAAGTCGAGATTCGACACCAGGCAACCCGGCGCGAAAAAACGGATCTCCATGGTCTTCTCCGGCGCGAAGCCGGGGACCTCCGGGCACACCACCGGACGCAGCAGCAGCGAGGTGAACAACTCCACCTCGCTCGCCGAACCGGCGGTGAACGGCAGCTTGAGCAACGATTGCGGCGGCCGCAGCGCGTGGTGCAGCAGGTTACCGTACGTCGCGAGCGGGACCTCTTTCTTGTCATCCGGCACCGGCAGACCGCCAGCAGCGACGTGGAAGACGCCCTTGGTGGTGCGACGATCGCTCTTGGGATTGTGCAACACGCCCTGCGCGGTGCGGTAGCTGCTCAGGATCTCCGACTGGTGCAGATCCTTGTCCACCGGCAGCGACAGTTCGCGGGCAAGTCCGTGGCTATCGAGCACGAAGGTCCGCGACGGCAGACGCACGGGTCCGATGAGCTTCAAGCCGACGAACTGCTGATCGAGGAACGCCTGGATGCGCTGATCGGCAGCGCACAGGTGGCCCGACAACAGACGCGCCTGCTCGCGATGATTCGCCAGCAGATCGTGAGCGACGTTCAGAAACTCGCGGTTGGACTCGTCGGTGTCGACGGTGAATCCGAGCGCGGCCAAGCGCAGATTGATGTAGCGCACGAGCTGCTTGCGCGTGCCACTGGCGGCATGGCCGTTCTGATCGAGACCGAGGGAGCGTTGCATATCCATGGGCGTCACCTGCAAAAGAAGGGGCGGGCATCTCATGGCGGGTCGTCGGAAAGGGAAGTCCCTACGCGCTGACGCCGCTGACGCACGTCGTTATGGAAGCATCACGCATCCGCCTGCACCGGAAACTGATGGTCTGACCACATCGGTCTCAGGACTTCTTCATGCGCCGGTGCCGGGTCCGAATGGCTACGCACCGGACCATGCCGGCCGCCATCCATCCCTGGGCAGCGGCGGTTCGATGTCATCATCCGGCCCATGGACCGGCGCCATTCCACCGCCCTGCGACCCGCACTGCTGTTGTTGTTAGCCGCCGGTGGCCTGTTGCTGGTCCTCACCGTCTGGTTGCTGTTGTGGTGGGGACTGCCGCGCTGGGCGCCGCGCTGGAGCATCGCCCACCTGCCGTGGTTCACGCCCGCACTGCGGGCGGCGCTCCATGATCCGGAACGGCACCGTGCCGCCTTGCATGAACGTGTTGGTCACGAGCGCGCAACTGCCGTGCCCGTGCTGATGGTTTTCCTGAACGACCACACGGTCAGCGGAGCCGAACGCCAGCTGGTCGCCGAGGCCCTGTCGCAGGTCGCCGACCACCGGGCATACGACACGCTCATGGATGCACTCGACGATCCCGCAGCGCACGTGCGCGCGCAGGTGGCGCTGGGACTTGGGCGAGTAGGTGAAGCCAGGGCTGCACCGGCGCTGATCGCACGCTGTGCCGATGAACATCCGTACGTCCGCCACCTAGCGGCCTATGCGCTCAGTCAGCTTCCTGGCATCGACCGCACCGCCCTGCTCCTGCCGTTGCTGCACCATCCGCATGCCGGCGTACGCGCCTCGACCGTGGCGGCGCTTGGGCGCCAACCGGATGCTCGTGCCACCGCGCCACTCATCGCCACCGCACAGGATCCGCAACCGCAGGTGCGCGCGGCCTGCGCCAGTGTGCTGCCCACGGTGAACGATCCCGCAGCGCACCAAGCGGCGGTGGCGCTGGGCGAGGATACCAACGCCAGCGTGCGTCGGGCGCTGATGGAGTCTGTGCTCGAAACGAAGCTGGAAGCCGCGCGTGCCATCACCTACCGCCTGCTGCGCGATCCCGATGAGGGTACGCGTCTGGCCGCGATTCGCGTGGTCGCGGTACTCGGTGGTGATCAGGCCAACGATGCGCTGCTGCCACTGCTCAACGATCCCACCAGCGAGATCCGCATCGCCACCGCCCGCGCCCTAGGCATGGTGGGTGATCAACGCTGTGCCGCGGCGTTGCAGCACGCCCTAGGCGATCCCGATCCGGTGGTGCAAGTGTGGGCGCGGCGGGCCTTGCGCATGTTGGGTATTGAAGCGGCGGCGGTGGCGACGCCGTAGGAGCGACTAATTTTGGCTCTGCGGCGTTTCGTGTGGGTCCTTTCCCTGCTCTTGGCTCGGCGTGTCCAACGACATTGAGTGAGAAACCGCATCGAATTGAACAGGAGGCGCGGAGACGCGGAGATCGGATGAGGGTAAAAGAGCAGGAGATGCTACTCCGCCACCAGGTTCCCAAGGTCGTGGGAGTGGCAAAGGTGCTCGCGATGAAACTTACGCTCACGCCGGACGAAAAGCGCAACTCAACGCCGCACCATGTCCACCTGCGTACGCTGACGTTGCGTGCTGAAAGGCCCTGATCCTGTCGTTCAGCCACCCACCCGCGCGACGAGCGGATCGATCACCCCCGCTTCACGAAACCCCTTCGCCCGCAGTTCGCACGCCGGGCACGTCCCACACGGCGGCACCGCGCCGTTGTAGCAGGTGTGGCTCCACGCCAGCAGGTCGAGTTTGCCGTAGTCCTGCATCATCTTCACCGTCTCGGCCTTTGAGAGGTACATCAGTGGCGTGTGCACGGTGACCGGGAACTCCATGCCTTTGCGCAACGATTCCTGCAGCGCGACCATGGTGTCGGCGCGGCAATCGGGATAGCCGCTGTAGTCGGTCTGGCAGACGCCGGTGACGATTTCGGTGATGCCGCGTTGGTAGGCGAAGGCCGCCGCGAGGGTGATGAACACCAAGTTGCGACCGGGAACAAAGGTGTTGGGCAGGTGGTTGTCATCGCGCACACCGCCGAGAACGGCTTCGTCGCCGGTCAGGGAGTTACCGCCGAGCGCGCGGAAGCTGTCGCAGGGGATGACGGTTTGCGGCACGCCGGCGCGCTTGGCGATCTCCGCCGCAGAGCCCAGTTCGATGTGGTGGCGCTGGCCGTACTCGATGGTGATGGCATGCAGGCGCTGGAAGCGTTTCTGCGCCCAGGCCAGGCAGGTGGCGCTGTCCTGTCCGCCGGACAGCAGGACGACGGCGGCATGGGGATTCGGATGCATGGGCGGCACCTTGGCCCCCTCTGGGGAGGCGGCAAGGCTGCCGGCTGCCGCGGTTCGCAGATTCAGGTGCGCTTGACCAAGCGGCCAGAGGGCTTGCGGTCTTCCAGCGCTTGCGGTTCGTACTCGTCCGGCAGCACGGGCTGGGGCTTGGCTGGGGTCGGCTGGCGCAACTTGTTCGTCACCCGCTGGGCCAGCGCCTCGGCTTCATCAGCCCAATCAGCAGATGCTACTTCTGCGCTGCGATGGACAGACGTGGGAATGGTGTTGTTCGGCATGGGGCTACTCAGCAGGTGAGTGTCGGCAATTTTACCACAAACTAAAGAGTTGAGCGGTGCAACAGGTGAAGAATCGGGGTAGGTGTGTGTGAGATGCGAGGGCAGGCGGAGCGAACAGGAGGGCGCCGAGGCGCAGAGACGCAGAGACGCAGAGGTGAAACACCAAAAAAACGGCGCGATGCTCGATGGACGAGACCATCAGCGCGGGCTTACCTTGGTTCTCCTCTGCCCTTCTGTTCGATCGACTATCGGTTGTCCTTGCCGCACCGGGACTGTGCCGGACCCTCCCTTTCCGATGTTCGACCTGCGCGCCCCCTACGAACCCACCGGCGACCAGCCGACCGCCATCGCCGACCTGGTGCAGGCGGTGAACGATGGCAAACGCGCGTCGACCCTGCTGGGCGTCACCGGCAGCGGCAAAACTTTCACCATCGCCAATGTCATCCAGCAGGTGAAGAAGCCGACGCTGGTGTTGTCGCACAACAAGACGCTTGCGGCGCAGCTCTACAGCGAGTTCAAGGGCTTCTTCCCCAACAACGCGGTCGAATACTTCGTCAGCTATTACGACTACTACCAGCCAGAGGCCTACGTCCCTGGGAAGGACCTCTACATCGAGAAGGAGTCGTCGATCAATGAGGAGATCGACAAGCTGCGGCTGTCCGCAACCCGCAGTCTGCTGTCGCGCCGCGATGTGATCATCGTCGCCTCGGTGTCATCGATCTACGGCCTCGGTTCGCCCAACAGTTATCAGGACCTGACGGTCGAAACCCACGTGGGCATGAAGGTCAGCCGCGACGACCTGCTACGCGAGATCATCAAGATCCAGTACAGCCGCGGCGACCTCAACTTCCAACGCGGCAAGTTCCGTGTGCGCGGCGACGTGGTGGAACTGTGGCCAGCCTATGACGACGCGGCCATCCGCCTGTCGTTCTTCGGCGACGAGATCGAGGAGATCGCCACGGTGAACACGCTCACGGGTGAGGTACTCGGTCGCCACGACAAGCTCAATATCTACCCGGCGAAACATTTCGTCGTCGAAGAACAGACCCTGCAAAAAGCGGTTTACGACATTGAGGCGGAGTTGGAGGTTCGTCACCGCGAGTTGCTGTTGGCTGGCGCGTTAGTCGAAGCGCAACGGATCCAATCACGCACCAAGTACGACATCGAAATGTTGCGCGAGGTCGGCACCTGCCCAGGAATCGAAAACTACTCGCGCCATCTGACCGGCCGCAAAGCCGGCGAACGTCCGTATTGTCTCTACGACTTCTTTCCGCCGGACTTCCTCTGCGTCATCGATGAAAGCCACGTCACCATCCCGCAGATCGGCGGCATGTACGCCGGCGACCGCAACCGGAAAGAAAACCTGGTCAACCACGGTTTCCGCCTGCCGAGCGCGCTCGACAACCGTCCGCTGCATTTCGCCGAATGGGAAAGCCTGGTGAAGCAGATGATCTTCGTCAGCGCGACGCCGTCGAAATACGAGGCGGCGCACGAACAGATGCGCACCGAACAGCTCATCCGCCCGACCGGCGTCATCGATCCGCCGATCAGCGTGCGCCCGACCAGCGGTCAGGTCGAAGACCTGATCACGGAAGTGAAGGAACGCTGCGTCCGCGGTGAACGCACGTTGGTAACCACACTAACGAAACGCTTGGCGGAAGATTTGAGCGAGTACCTCGCCGAGGCCGGCGTGCGCACGACGTTCCTGCACAGCGACATCGACGCGCTGGAACGCATCGACATCCTTAACGCTCTGCGCGCTGGCGAGACCGAATGCCTGGTCGGCGTCAACCTGCTGCGCGAAGGCCTTGATCTGCCGGAAGTTTCTCTCGTCGTCATTTTCGACGCCGACAAGGAAGGTTTCCTGCGCAGCGAAGGCGCGCTGATCCAAACCATCGGCCGCGCCGCCCGCCACGTCGATGGCCACGTGATCCTTTACGCCGACCGCACCTCCGCCGCCATGGCCGCCGCCATCCGCGAGACCGATCGCCGGCGCGCGCATCAGGTCGCCTACAACAGCGAGCACGGCATCATCCCACGCACCGCGGTGAAGCAGGCGAACTCCGGCGCGTTCAAAGATCAGATGGCCGCCCGTCGCGCCGCCGAAGCCGGTGGTGGCTACATCGCTGGCGGCACCGTGCTGACGCCCGCCGATATTCCCGAACTGACGCGTCAGATGATCGACGCGGCCGAGAACCTGCGCTTCGAAGAAGCCGCGCGTATCCGTGATCGCATCAAGGCGCTGGAAGCCGGTGAAGTCGTCAGCGGTGAGGACAAGCCGAAGGCGAAGAAACCGCAAAAGGGACGGTACCGGCGGAAGCGGTAGACTATCCTCTGGGAGCGCCGAGTACCGGCTCGGCATTCATTCGCTGCCGAACTGGTGATTGGCGCCCCCAGGGGAAACCAGACTGCCACTCAGGGCAACACCGCTTGCCGGTAGCGCAACCCAGCGCAACCCACACAACCCGCCATCCATGGACGCACTTGCCACCGGCTGGTTGTCGGTTGTTGGAATCACCAAACGCTTCGGCCAGACCGAGGTGCTGCGCGGGTGGGCAACCTCATCCAACAGCAGTTCGGCGCGAGTCGCGACTGGCCGTTCGGCGCGGCGATCTGCCTCGTGCTCATATTGCTGACGCTGCTCGGGCTGCTCGGCCTTGGCCGCCGTGGGCGCGAGGTGGTGGAATGAGCACGTCCGATGTCCGATGTCCGATGTCCGATGTCCGATGCTGCTCCGGCGCTTGGGCATCACCACGTTCGTCACCGAGAGAACATCTTCGTTCGACCGATCAACATCCAATCCCACAGGACATCGAACATCGGACATCGGACATCGGACGGCGTGCCTTCGACATCGGACATCAGACATCGGACATCGGACGGCGTGCCTTCGACATCGGACATCGGACATCGGACATCGGACGGCAGTCAGCATGAAGCGCCTCCACTGGTCGCTGACGCTCACCGGTTGGGCCACGCTCGGCTTTCTCTACCTGCCATTGCTGGCGGTGGCGGTGTGTTCGTTCAACGACTCGCGGCTGCTCGGTGATTGGCAGGGCTTCACGTTCCAGTGGTACGAACGACTCTTCGTCGAACACCCGGACAACCGCATCGATAGCGGGCCACTGTTCGCCGCCACGCGCAACACGCTGGTGTTGGCGGTGACCTCCACCGCGATCTCGACCGTGCTCGGAACCTTGCTGGCGCTCGGCCTGCGTGGGCGTTGGCCACGCTGGAGCCGTGCGCCGATGATGGCGGTGGTGATGCTGCCGGTGATCACGCCCGACATCATCCTGGCCGCGGCGATGATCGCGCTGCGCCAGGTGTGGTCGTTGTTCGATCCAGGAATGTTCGCCATGGTCGTGGCGCACGTGACCTTCCAGGTGTCGTTCGTCGCGCTGATCGTGCATGCGCGCCTAGCGCAGATCGGCCATGGGCAGGAAGAAGCGGCACGTGATCTCTACGCCTCGTCGTGGGGCGTGTTCCGCCGCGTACTCTTGCCGCAGTTGGCCCCCGCGATCGCCGCCGGAGCGATGCTCGCCTTTACCTTGTCGCTCGACGATTTCGTCATCAGCTTCTTCACCGCCAGTCCGCAATCGACGACGTTGCCGCTGCTGATCCAGGCCTCGATCAGGCGCGGCATCGCACCAGAGATCCATGCGCTCTCGACGTTGATCCTGCTCGCCACCGTCGTACTCGTGCTCGCCCTCACCCACCTCACCCGTCCCAAAACCCAGGAGTGACCGTCATGCGTCTGCTCACCACCATCGCCTCCCTGTTCTGTGCCGCGGTCATCCCGCTCACCCTCAGCGCCGCTGAAAAACCGGTGATGATGCTGTCGTACAGCGAGTACATCGACCCGGAGATCGCCAAGGCTTATGAGGCCGCCACCGGCGTGAAGGTGCAGATCGATGTCTATGAATCGCAGGACGACATGCTGGCCAAACTCCAGGCCGGCGGCGTCAGCCAGTACGACATCGTGGTCGCCACCGACGTGGTGGTGCCGACCATGATCAAGCTCGCGCTAGTGCAGAAGCTCGACAAGACCGCCATCCCCAACGGCGTGAACATCATGGAGAAGTTCAAGAACCCCGCCTTCGACCCAGGCAATACCTACAGCTATCCCTATCAGTGGGGCACCATCGGCCTGATGTATACCACCGCCAAGGTGAAGGGTGACGTGTCGTGGGCGCTGCTGTTCGATGAGGCCAAGCAACCTGGGCCCTTCGTGATGATGGATGAGATGCGCAGCATGAGCGGCATCGCCGCGATGTTCCTGGGCTACAACGCCAGCACCCGCAAGCCGGAGGAGATCAAGGCCTGCGGTGCGCTCCTGGCGAAGGCCAAGGCCTCATCCAAATGTATCGGCTTCGACGGCGGCGTCGGCGGCATGAACAAGGTGCTCGCCGGTGAAGCGGTCGCCGCGGTGGTCTACAACGGCGACGCGGTGCGCAACATCATGGACGAAAAATTCGCCTACACCGTGCCCAAGGAAGGCGGCATCCTGTGGGTCGATAGCATGCTGATCTGCGCCAAAGCCCCGAACAAGGCAGGCGGCGAGAAGTTCATCAACCACATCCTCGACGCCAAGGTCGGCGCGCAGCTGTCGAACTTCAATCGTTACGCCACGCCGAACCAGGCGTCTATGCCGCTGATCACTGAAGCGGATCAGAAGAATACCGGTATCTATCCGACCGCAGAACAGCTGAAGGTCTGCCAGTTCCAGGAAGACGTCGGCGCTGAGACCAAGATTTATGATCAGGTATGGACGGCGATGAAGGCGCGCTGAGGAACGCGTAGCTGCGAGCTACCAGCTACCAGCTACCAGCTACGAGTTCGCACCTGACCACAGGAAAGCCCTGGCTCTGGCCAGGGCTTTCGTTTTCGTAACTCGTAACTCGTAACTCGTAACTCGTAGCTCGTAGCTCGTAGCTCGTAGCTCGTAACTCGCAGCTCGCAGCTCGTAACTCACGCGTGCCTCATACGTGGTCCCCGCTCCTCTTGCGCCGCGCCTTGACTCCCAGGAGTGCTGAACACCGTCCCTCGCTTCCTGATTCACGGTTGGCTGACGTTCTGGTCACGTGAACACCACCGCGTTCGTGGGATGTCACCGATGATCGATTCCCTGCTGTCCACCATCACCGATGTGCTGATCAGCAGCAGCGATCAGGTGCTGGCTGCAGCCGATGCGGCCGCGACTACTGCACCGGCCGCCAGCGCGCCTGTTAGTCCCGGCAAACCTGAGGTCGGCGCTTTCCGCCTGATCTCCGCGATCGTCATCGGCATCACCGCGCTGCTGGTGCTGATCATCCGGTTCAAGATGCACCCCTTCATCACCCTGCTGGTGGTCAGCATGGGTGTCGGCATCGGTTCCGGTTTGGCTCCGCTGGAGACCCTCAAGTCGGTCGAGACCGGCATGGGCAAGGCGCTCGGCTTCATCGCCATCGTCGTCGGCCTGGGCGCGATGTTCGGACGGATGTTGGAGGTCTCGGGCGGAGCGGAGCGTTTGGCGCGTTCGATCGTGCGCGCCTTCGGTGAAAAAAACACGCAGTGGGCGATGACCCTGACCGGCTTCTTGATTTCGATCCCGATCTTCCTCGATGTCGGCTTGGTCATCCTCATCCCGATCATCTACAGCCTGTGCAAGAAGGCCGGCAAGCCGCTGCTCTATTACGGCATTCCGTTGTTGGCTGGCTTGGCGGTGTCGCACAGCTTCATCCCGCCGACGCCGGGACCGATGACCGCAACGGTGATGCTCCAGGCCGACCTGGGTTGGGTCATCCTCTTCGGCGTGATCGCCGGAATTCCCGCAGCGATCATCGCCGGTCCACTGTTCGGTAGTTACATCGCCGACAAGGTGACGTGCAACATCGTCTTTCCCGTGGAAGGCACGGAAGCAGACGACAAGGATCTGCCCGGCTTCGGCATGGTGCTGTTCCTGATCCTGCTGCCGCTGCTGATGATCTTGATCGGCACCCTGATCGCGATCCCCGCGATCGGCAATTATTTCACCGCCGTGATGTTCGATGGTGCCTCCATCGGCGACATCATCCGCTTCATCTGCCACCCGTTCTCGGCGCTCATCATCGTGTCGCTGGTGGCCTTCCGTCTGCTTGGAAAGTTCAAGGGCTACACCCGCGATGAAGTTCAGGAGATCGCCACCAAGTCGCTCGAACCGGTTGGTATCATCATCCTGGTGACCGGCGCCGGTGGGGTGTTCAAGAGCATTCTGAGCGATACCGGCATCGGCAGCATGATCGGAGACATGATGAAGACCTCGGCGATGTCGCCGCTGATCGCCGCCTTCCTGATCGCCGCCTTCATCCGCGTGGCGCAGGGTTCGGCCACCGTCGCCATGGTCACCACCTGTGGCCTGATGTTCCCCATCAACGAAGCGCTGGGAGTGGGTGGACGCACGCTCGACCTGATGGTCATCGCCATCGCCGCTGGCGCGACGGTGCTGTCGCATGTCAACGACTCCGGCTTCTGGCTGGTGAACCGCTTCTTCGGCATGAGCGTCAAGGACACCCTGAAATCGTGGACGGTCTCGCTCACCCTCGTCGGTCTGGTCGGCTTTGCCATGGTGCTGCTCATGAGCCTGTTTGTCTGAACTCTGGGTGACGGGTGACGGGTGACGGGTGACGGGTGACGGGCTACAGGCCACTGGATCATGCCTGCCCTCAAGCCGGCTTTGGACCAGCGCCGATCTGAAACGCTAGACTGCCAGCCACAGAGGCCACAGAGGCCACAGAGGCCACAGAGGCCACAGAGGCCACAGAGAGAAACAACCTTTCTCACCGCTGTGCCCTCCGTGGCCTCTGTGGCTAGGCTTTCTGCTTTCTGCTTTCTGCCTTCTGCCTTCTGCCTTTCGATTTTTTCTCCGCTTAGCTTTACGCCATGAGACCGCCGGTCGATGGCCTGTAGCCTGTAGCCGGTAGCCTGTAGCCTGCGCCCCAATGACCGATCGCATCTGGCTCATCGCCGTGTTGTTCGCGCTGCTGATGGGGGTCTTCCTCATCCGCCTGATCGATCTGCAGTTGGTCCAAGGCAGCCATTTGGCGCAGGTGGTCGACGATTCACGCCATGTGACCGAGATCGTGCCGCCTAGGCGGGGACGCATCCTTGATCGCAGCGGTGCGCCGCTGGTCGACAACCGCGCGGTTTATCATCTGGGAGTCGTGCTCGCCGACCTGGAGCTATCCGGACGCGAACGCCGACAGGTGCCGCTCTGGCGGCTCGACGAACAGCACACCGATGCACTGGTGGCGGAGCTGGCCGTGCGCCTGCGCCGACCACCGCTGGGAATACGTGAAGCGCTAACGCGCGACCTGATCAACCATCCGGCGGTGGCCGTGCGGCGCGGAGCCCGCGTACGTGACGACCAGCTGACGCTGGTGGCGGTGCCACGTCGCGCGCTGGTGCCGACCGGCAGCGAACGCGATTCCGAGGTCGCTCGTCTGGTCGAAGGTGATCTGGTCACCGAGGATCCACGCGAAGCCCTCAGCCGCGAACTGAGCGCACGCTGGCAGGCACCGATGGAGCTGATCACCGAGCGCGAGTTCCGCGCCGCCGCCGCCGTGCTCGACCAGGATTTTTCGCAGGAGGTCCCGCAGTGTGCGCCAGCGCTTGAACCGTTCCTGCCGCAGTTCCGCGTCGATCTGCAGTTGGAGGACGGCACTACGCTGGTGCTCGATTTGCGGCTGGTCGATCCCGATCGCCGGGCGCAGGCAGAGGAAGTGCTCGCACGTCTGCTGGGAGAAACGCCACAGCTGGTGCATGAACGTTTCGACCGCGCGCTGGCGTCGGCACGTGAGCGCCCGCCGGCCACGCCGTACTATTTTGCTCACTCCGCCCGGGCAGAAAGCATCGCTCCCCTGCTGCCCATCGATCAGGGTCTGCATGAGCTGCCGATCACCGGTGTGCCCGGACTGCGCGAACGCATTCTGTTGATCCAGGGCGATGCACCGGAAAGCGACGGCTTGTTCGCCCAGGTGACCCGCCGACTCGGTGCGACGCTCGGCGTCGAAGCGTCGCTCATCGAATCGCTCATCCTGCGGCACGCCGAACGGCAACGCGCGGTGTCGGCAGAACGTGAGTTCAAGATCCGTCAGGTGGTGTTCGATCCGGCGCGTTACGATCGGCTCTGCGCCGGTTTGTCTGCCGAGATGACGCGCCTCGGCCTGCCGCTCACGCGCCTGGATGTCGAAGCCGCGCTGTCCAAAGCGCGCGCCATCGCCGATCGCTCGTGGGCCGGCCAGACGCGCCTCGACCTGATCCCGCTGATTGAACGCGTGCCGCACGCCATCGCCGTGCGTCTTGCCGGCATCAGCGTGTTGCCGCCGTCCGATCTTGCGGCGAAGTACGAAGACACCGGTGCCACCTTGCCCGGGCTCGGCCTACAAGTCGATCTCGGGCGCTCCTATCCCTTCCCTGGTTCCGCCAGCCACCTGATCGGCAGCATCCGTCGTGGTGAAGATCCGGAAGAACCCGGCTCATTCAGCTGGCAAGGCATCAGTGGCCTGGAAAAACGCTACGACTCGATCCTACGCGGTGTTTCCGGAACGCTGATCCGCGCGCGTACGCCCGACGGTCCACGCGTGGTGCGCGATGATCCGCCCCTGGCCGGCAACGATCTGAGCACCGAACTCGACATGGAATTGCAGACGTTAGCAGAGGACAGCCTGAACAACTGGTTCAAACTTGCGGAGGATCTCGGCACCGCCACGGACAAGATGAAGGCCGCCCTGCCGGTGGGCAAAGGCCGCGCCGGATTCGCGCTGATCGATTGCCATACCGGCGCAATCATCGCACTCGCCAGCAGCCCAGGCTACCAACTCGACGATCTGCGTACGCGTTATGAGGAACTGCTGAAAGCGCCGGGCGACCCACTGCTCAATCATGCGACCATGCCTGACCAATCACCGGGCTCGGCGATGAAACTGTGCACCGCGCTCGCTGGCCTCGAACATGGCGTGCTGACGCCGGGTGAACACATCCACTCGCAGGGCTACATGACGTTGGTGCGTGGACAGAAAGTGCTGCGCGACCACGCGCCGCCGGGCGACTACGATCTGGCACACGCGATCCAGGTGTCATCCAACGTCTACTTCGCCACCATCGCTCAACGTTTGGGCGGGGAAAAACTCGCCGAGGTCGCCAGCAGCTTTGGCCTAGGGCGCGTCAATTCGCTCGACGTCAGCGATCAACGCCCAGGCATCCTGCCACGACCTTCGACCATCGCCCGACTGCGCCCGAAGGAACCCCACTGGTTGCCGAGCGACGACTGGCGCATGGGCATCGGCCAGTTCCTCACCGCGTCACCACTCCAGATCGCTGGACTCGCCGCCGCCGTCGCCAATGGCGGGCACATCGTGCGCCCCTACTTGGTCAAACCCGCAACGCAGCCCGTGGTGCAGGATCTGCACATCAAGCACGCCTACCTTGAAGAACTGCGGCGCGGCATGGAACTGGTGACCGAGAATATCCCTGGGTCCACCGCCAAACTGCTGGTGCTCGAAGACGCCGCTGCCGGCATCAAGGTTGCAGCCAAGACCGGCACCGCGGAATGGGGCAGTTCGGAATCGCGCGCCGCTGGTCGAACGCCCGACCACGCGTGGATGACAGGGTATGCTCCAGCGAAGAATCCCACCGTCGCCTTCGCCATATTCATCCACAGCGGGACTTTCGGCGGACAAGCCTGCACGCCGGTGGTGAAGCGCGTGCTCGAACGCTATTTCACGAAATACGGCGCCGCTGGGCATGCGGTGGAGCGGAAGGGGAATTGAAAGGCTTAAGGCTTAAGGCTTAAGGCTTAAGGCTTAAGGCTTAAGGCTTAAGGCTTAAGGCTTAAGGCTTAAGGCTTAAGGCTTAAGGCTTAAGGCTTAAGGCTTAAGGCTTAAGGCTTAAGGTTGACGCCATGATCTTCGATTTCAGAGGTCTCGAACCTCAAGCCTCAAGCCTCAAGCCTCAAGCCTTTCTCAAATCACTCACCCCAGCACCTGCCCATCCTGTTTCAGCCGTTCGCGCAGTGCACCGTAATCAAGATCGTGCGCGCCGCGATCGGCGGCGATGAGTTGGCAGGCCGCGGTCGCGGCCGCCTGTCCCAATGCCATACGCAGCGCATCACCCGTAAGCGCACCGCTGGCGACATGGCTGGCCGACAGACACACCGGTACCAGCAGGTTCTGCACCGAGTCGCTTGGCGGGATGAGTGCGCGCCACGACACCGGGAATGGTTTCGTCAGCGCCTCGTGCAGACCACCGTCGTTCTGCACGCGACCATCGACGATCACGCGTTGGCACGGCGGATGGTGCAGATCTCCACCCGCAAGTGCGACCGCGTCAGTGGCCAGACGTGACCGGCGACAGTCCTGCTCAGTGAGCACGTAGTCGCTGACCATTCGCCGCGTCACCGGCAGATGCAGGCGCTCGGGCCAGCCACCGGTTGCGATGAACTCATCGTTGCACAGACCCCACTGCGCCATCGGTTGGCGAATACGCTCCGGCACGCGGCGATCATTGGCGAGGAACCACAGCAAGCCCTGCTGATAACGGCGGTGCGCCTGAAAGATCTCCTCGCGTTTGGCGTAGTCCGCGGTGACCCACGCGTGATTCTGACCGATGACATCCATACCGATCGGGCCATGGGTGCCGGCCTCGGTCTTGTCGCCGGGAATGGGCAGAAAACTGCGGAAGACATCGTTCCAGCCAGTGGCGAAGTAGCGCAGGTGCAGCTCGTACCATTGCGGATCGTAATCATCCGGCTTGGTGAACCGCAGACATTTGTCCGCCGTGCGCGTCAGGCACAGGCGGAAACACGCGGCTGGCAACGCCTGATCACCACTGCCTGGGGCCGCCGCCACGCTGTCAGAGATACCCGCTATCACACCGCTCGCCGCCTGCCCAGGGACGATGTAGGGATCGACCGGGAATTCGAACTGCTGGTGCGCTCCGCGCTGAACGCCAGCCACGGTTTCGCCGTACACGTCGTGCGCTTCCCGGCCGCTGGTCCACGGCACCTGCGCCAACGCGAGCAGATCGCCCTCGCTGGTGGCG
>Ga0105044_10005290_pt1 | contig 17769 bp, 18 predicted proteins | sample MAT01_FD_78092 | JGI IMG/M metagenome (GOLD analysis project Ga0105044, IMG submission 78092) | Freshwater microbial communities from Lake Fryxell liftoff mats and glacier meltwater in Antarctica - MAT-01 | ecosystem: Environmental > Aquatic > Freshwater > Ice > Liftoff microbial mat | place...
AGGGTCTGCGCGTGCTCACGACCGTGCTCATAGCCTAACGGCCCACGGCCGGCCGTCCATGTGCGGCGGCGGTTGCAGCCCGAACAGCCGCAAGGCGGTGGGCGCGATGTCCACAATCGACAGCTCGCCGTTCGCCTCGACCTTGCGGTTGCAGAACATCACGCCCGGCACGAGTCGCGGGTCGATGCAGTGATCGCCGCTCCACGCCTTGGTGTTGGCCTCAAAGACCGGTCCCGACACCATCCCCGTGGCGCAGTCCCACGAGGTGCGGTAGCCAGCGTTGTAGCCGATGATGAGATCCGGCGCGTTCTCGCGGTACGGCCCGTCGTAGATCACGGCGGTGTCGAACGCCTCGCGGATGCCGATGTCGCCGCCCTCGGCGTCGTGCAGGTGGGCGAGCTTCCGCATGATCTCGGCCTTGAGCGCCGCGGCCTCGGCGCCGGGCCCCACGATGCCCGACTGCTCGCGTCCCTGCAGGTTCAGGAACATGCCGCTCAGGCCCAGGCAGTAGGCGCGGGTCTTCGACCAGTCCACGTCGCGCAGCCATTCGGTGGAGCCGTCGGTGCCCTCGCGCAGCGTGAGGTAGCCCTCGCGCAGCAGCCAGGCATTCAGGTTCACGCCGCGCCGGAAGGCGCTGAAGCCGTGGTCGGAAATCACCATCAGCACGTCGCGGGGCCCGAGCGTGTGCAGCACTTCGCCCACGAGCCGGTCGTTCTTCTGGTAGAGCTCGCGGATGGCGTGGCGGTGTAGTGCAGGAACGGCGTTGCCATAGGCGGGATTCCGCTCGTCGAGGTAGCGCCAGAACATGTGCTGGATGCGGTCGGTGGCGTCGAACACGCACACGAGCGCGCCCGAGCGCAGCTTCTCGAGGGCGCCCAGGAACATGGTGCGGCGCTCGTCGTCGATGTCGTGCGCCTGCTCGAGGAAGGTGGCATCGTCGGTGACGCCCTCGTTGAGCGCCCAGGTGTCTTCGGCCAGGCCGAGCGTGGCGAACGGTCCGTGACGCTTGGCCAGGTAGCCTGCGTAGTAGTCGGGATGCGAGATCGGCATCGCCGGCTGTTCGGGGTCGAGGTTGAGGGGCGACACATAGAGTGAGAAGTGCTCGCCGAGTTCCAGTATCTGAAAGCGCGCAATGCCCGAGACCGTGACGCCCGGAGCCGCCTTGAACGCCATCGGCACCCAGTCGCTCAACTGTCCAGGCGTGAGCGACACGGTCGTGTCGCTGAGCGTGAGCTGCGCGAGTGCGGCCGCGCGGTCGAGTCGAATGGTGAGGGGCGTGGTGAGCGGCGGATGGCCCTTCACGAAGCCGTTGTCGGGCCCGGTGATCACGGTGCTGATGGCGTCGCCCCGCACCTCCACCGGCACCCGGATGCCGCCTTCCTTGAAGCGGCCACTCGCGGGCCGCGTCGTGAAGAGCATGAACGTGCCCTGCGTGCCGAGCAGGTCGGGCACGCACATGGCGCTCAGCTCGGCGCCGTAGAAGCGATCGGGCGGAAACGTGATCGGCACGCGCAGGATCGTGCTCCAGATGCGCCGCTCGCCCAGGATCGTCCAGAACGGCTTCGAGCGTCGCAGGTTCGTGAGCTCCGGGCGATGGCGGGGGATGAGGTACTTGCCGAGCGAGAAGTACTTCTCGACCGTGCCGATGCGCGTCGACGACAGCATCGGCAGGTAGGTGCGTCGGTCGCGATCGAGGAAGTCGAAGATGTTGTGGCGCGCCGGGTGCGTACCGGTGCTGAACGACGACCACGCCACCGGCGAGAGCGCTGGGTAGGTGGTCTGCAACCGGCGATACGTGCCCTGGGCGGCCAGCTTTGCGAAGTTGGGCAGCAGGCCCTCATTCATGAACTGGTCGGTGAGCACGGGGTCCTGCCCATCGAAGCCGAGCACGATGAAGCGGTCGATCGCGGCGGGCGGCGGGCCGGTGCGGCGGACCACTCGCCAGAGCGCGCGGAACGGCCACGCGAGGATCGACGCGGCCACGGCCAGCATCGTCACCAGGATGACGAGGAACGACGACATCACCGCGAAGCCGGCGCCGGGGCCGATGTAGGCGGCGGCCGGCGCAGGCGCGAGCAGCACACCGGCGGCCAGCACGAGGGCAACGCGCGTGTGTGGTACAAGTCTGGCCATGCGGGTGCGCAGCGACGGCAGCATGTGTCGGGACGGTATTGTACTGCCCGAGCCGGGGCCGCAGGCCGACGGCTGCCGCACGCAATGATCGGCGCGACCTTCGACCAGACCATCGGCAAGCTCGTGCGCCGCTGGCGCTACGGCCGGCCGATCGTGGTCGTGTCGGGGCTGCCGCGATCGGGCACCTCGATGATGATGCGCATGCTCGAGGCCGGCGGCGTCGTGCCCCTGCAGGACGGCGTGCGGGCAGCCGACGACAGCAACCCGAAGGGCTACTTCGAGTTCGAACCCGTGAAAGAGCTCGACAAGGACGGCGACCTGTCGTGGCTGCCGGCGGCGCGCGGCAAAGCCGTAAAGATCATCTCCTTCCTGCTCACGTGGCTGCCCGAGGACTACAACTACCGGGTGGTCTTCATGCACCGCCATGCCGACGAGGTCGTCGCCTCGCAGCAGGCGATGCTGACCGCGCGCGGAGAGGCCATCGCCGACGGCGACGCGGCCCGCTCGCGCGAGGTGTTTCGCAGCCACCTGGCGCAGGTCGAGCGCTTCATGGCCGGCCGTGCCTGCTTCCGCGTGCTGCCGGTGCAGTATCACGAGGTGATTGCCGCGCCCGAGGCGGCCGCGGCACAGGTGGCGGCGTTTCTTGGACGGTCGCTCGACACCACGGCGATGGCCCGCTCGGTGGAACGCCAGTTGTATCGCAATCGCGTCGAGACAGCCGCGCGTTGAGCGCCCGTGCCCGTGCCGTGGCGCGACGCGACGCGCCGGACTAGAATGCGCGCCATGTCGACACGCGTGGTGGCCCTAGCGGCCGTGCTGATGCTGGCGGGCGCGGGATGGTGGATGGCCGGCCCGCGACCGGCGGCTCCCGTGGCGACTCTGGCGTTGGACGCGCCACCGCTGCAGTGGGTGGCCACCGCGCATCAGCAGGGCATCGTGGGTTATCGCGATCCCGCCGTGGCCATCGCGCCAGGGGGACGCCTGGTGGCCTACTCGGAAGGCCGCGTGCTGCGGGTGGCGCCGGTAGCGGGCGGCGTGGACGTGGCGTCCACCCGGGGTGTGGGCCAGATCCGTCACGTGGCGTGGATCGACGATCGCCGCGTCATCTTCGAAGATGGCGGGGCCGCGGCGCGCTGGCAGCTCCACGAGATCGGCGTTGGCACGCGGCCGCTGTGGCCCGAGGCCACGCTCGAGGGCGGTGGCGCATCGAGCGGCACCACGGTGCCGGCCAATGCGCTGCGTCAGTTGAGCGTGAGTTCCGACGGCGCGTGGGTGGCCGGACTCGTCGCGGGCCGCGAAGGGCCGGAACTGTGGCGCGTGCGCCTCGACGGTCAGGAGTTGTGGCGCTCGGCCATCACCACAGGGCGTCCGTCGTGGCCGGCCTGGGCCTCGGCCACCGAGATGGCGTGCGTGCTCGCCACACCAGCCGGCGAGGGCGTGTCGTCGCCGTGCGGCACGCCGCCGCTCGTGACTTCGCCCGACCTGCGCGTGTCGGGACCGATCGCGTTCTCGCCCGACGGCGGCACCATCTACGCGGCGGCCGCCAATCCGCGCGGCTTCGTCGACCTATGGCGCGTGGCCAGGGCCACCGGCGCGGCGGTGCAGCTCACACGCACCACCCGCGACAGCTACGGCCCGTCGGTGGCGCGCGACGGCTCGGTCGTCTACAAGACGCAGGAATACCGGACGCATCTCGGCGAATGGCGCGACGGGGCGGTGCGGCCGCTCACCACCTTCCAGGCGGAGACGCCGTGGTGGCATCCCACGCTGCCGCTCGTGTCGATGACCTACGGCACGTGGCGCCGCCAGATCGACGACGCGAAGTATCCCGACATCGCGCAGGAGGTGGGGGTCATCGACGTATCCGCGGGCCTGCCGGCGGATCGGCCGTCGCAGGTGATCGCGGAATCAGGTTCCGAGGACCAGGGCATGGCGTGGTCGCCCAACGGCGGGTGGATCGCCTTCCACTCGCACCGCGAGATGTCCGACGACGTGTGGCTGCGACCCACCGACGGCAGCCAGCCGGATCGCCGCATCACGATGCTGGGCCGGGGCGCCGAAGTGGGATGGCCGCGCTGGGCGCCGAGCGGCAAGACGCTGCTGCTCGATGGCACGAACCAGGCAGGCGAGTCGGTGATGTTCACGATCGGGCTCGACCAGGACACCGGCCAGGTCACCGGGGAGCTGAAGGAACTCGCCGCGTCGGGCTTCGAGATCACACACGGCGAATGGCTGCCTGACGGCCAGCGCGTGGTGGCGATTGCGAAGGAAGGACCCGGCCGCCATGCCGTGCTGCTCATGCCGGCAGCGGGCGGGGCGGCGCAGGTGCTGCACCGCTTCGACACGGAACACGATTTCCCAGGGCTGAGCGTGGCGCCCGACGGGTCGGCGTTCACGTTCGTCGCGCCCGCCAGCAACGGGTTCTACCAGTTGTTCCGGCGCGCGCTCGCGGGTGGGCCGGTGGAACAGCTCACGGTCGATCCGTCGCACAAGACACAACCAGCCTGGTCGCCGGATGGCGCCAGGCTGGCGTTCACTGCATGGAGCTACGACGCATCGATCTGGCGCCTCGGCCGGTAGGCCCGTGGCGCCTGGTGGGTGGTTACTTCGACGCGACGAACATGATCTCGAGCATGCCGTCGGCGACTAGCCCGGTCTTGACGGTGGCGCGAGCCGGCAGGTCCTTCACGACCGAGCGGTAGCCGGTGTTCATCGCCTCGAAGTTCTTCACGTCGGTGAGGTAGACGACGCCGTCGGCCACATCATTCCAGCCGAAGCCCGCCACCTGCAGCGTGCGCCCCACGCGCGCGAGGATTTCCTTGGTCTGCGCTTCGGTGTCGCCCTTGTTGGCGGCCGTGTTGCCGAGCAGCCCCGACAGGTAGAGGCGGTTGCCGACCTTGACGGCACTGCTCAGGATCGGGCTCGGCTTGCCGGGGGTGCCGTCGGCAGCGGGCGTCGTGAACACCTGCTTCGGAAGGCTCGAAGCGATGAGCGTGATCTCGACCGCGTTGGCGGCGCCCATGAGCGGCGCGACCACGGTGGCGCGGGCCGGGGGATCCTTGGTAAAGAACGTGCGGTAGGTCTCGTTCATCTCCTGGAACTTCGTCGCGTCGGTGATGAACACCTTCGAGCTCACGACGTGGTCGAACGTCATGCCGGCTTCCTTCAGGATCTCAGCGGCGTTGTCGAGCACCGCCTTGGTCTGCACGCCCATCGCGCCCTCGACCACCGAGTTGTCCTTGCCGTTGCGCGAGACGAGACCGGCCAGGAACAGGGTGCTGCCGCTCTTGATGCCGTAGCTATAGGGATTAGGCGACTTCATCCACGATGCCGGGTGGATGACCTTGCGCTCGCCGCCGTTCGGGATCCCGATGGCTGAAATCTCGAGCAGCGCGCCGGGGACGACGAAGTCGGACACGATCGTGGTGCGGGCCGGCGGATCGGCCTTGAAGAACGTGCGGTAGACCTCGTTCATCGCTGCGAACTCGGATGCGTTCTTGATGTAGACCTGCATCGAAGCCGCCATCGCCAGACTCGATCCGGCCTTCTTCAATGCCTCGTCGATGCTCTGCAGCACCTTGGTCGTCTGCGTGCGGATGTCGCCTTCGGCCACGATGGTGCCCGAGACGTAGACGAGTCCATCGGCCTTGGTGGCCGAGCTGAACGGAAACTGCGCCGGTCCTGCAAAGCGCTGCACCTGCGCCGTCATGCTGCCTCCGAGTCCGAGAATGCCGATGAGTCCTGCCGCCACCAGTCGTCGCACGTGAACCTCCTTCGCGCCGGGCCCATGGCCCGGACGGCGTTCACTCTACCTCACCGCGATGCCGGTGGGTTACACTGGCCGCGCACATGCCGTCGTCGATTCGTCTGCCGAGTATCGCCCGCAAACGCTCGAAGCTCCACGGTTGGGGCGTGTTTGCCGGTGAACCCATCAACAAGAACAAGTACATCATCGACTACGCGGGCGAGCTCATCTCGAACAAGGTGAGTGACAAGCGCGAAGACACGTACCTCAACCAGGGGTGCATCTGGGTCTTCCGTCTGAACCGGGCCTGGTCGCGCGACGCCAACGTAGGCGGCAACCACGCGCGCTTCATCAACCACTCCTGCCAGCCCAACTGCTACAGCTGGGTCGACGTGAAGAACAAGACCATCTGGATTCGTGCCGGCAAGCACATCGAGCCCGGTGACGAGCTGACCTACGACTACAACACCGAGGGCGACAAGAGCATCCAATGTCGCTGCACGCCCGGCTGCAAGACCAAGCTCTGACCCGCCGCTCACCCCACGCCGCCGCGGCGTTGATCCTGACGTGCGTGGCGCTCGGTGCCCTGACGTGGACGGCGCTGCTTGCGCAGCCCGCGAGGACCGCCGCGTCTGCCGCCCGATCCGGCCCAGCCACGCTGGTCGTCGAGTGGCCATCGCGGCGCATCGCCACGGAAACCGGCACGCGCGTGCTCGACGCCCCGGTGCTGCCAGGGGCGCTCGCGCACGTGTTCGCGCTGGCCGCGGCGGTTGACGCGGGCCTCGTGTCGCCGACGTCAACGCACCTGTGCCGGCGGGTGGCCACCGCCGACGGCCGCCGCTTCGTGTGCACGCATCCCGATCTGGAGAGGCCGCTCACACCCGCAGAGGCGCTGAGCTATTCGTGTACCGACTTCTTCGTGCACCTGGCCGCGCGGCTGCCGCGTGAGTCGTTGAACGAGGTGCGTCGCCGCGCTGGCCTCGAGCCGATCGCCGGCAACGCACTGTGGACGTCGAGCGTGCTCGGCCTGGCCGGCCCGCCCTCGTCGCCGCGCAGCCTGCTGGGTGCCGTGGCGCGCGTGGCGGGGGTTGGCCCTGACGCGGCGGTGTCCATGAAGCCGGCCACGCGGGCCGTGGTGCGGGCCGGACTGCGCGGCGCACCGGGATATGGCCCTGCGCTGGCGATGACCAGACGCGGCCAGACGGCGCTCATGAAGGCGGCGACGGCGCCCCTGGCCAACGGCCGCGCGTTGGGGCTGGTGGTGGCATTTGCTCCGGTCGAAACCCCGACCCGCGCCGTGCTCGTGGCGGCACCGAGCGGCGAGGGCGTCGACGCCGCGGACGTGGCCGCGCAGCTGGTGACGATGGACGCCCGTCCCGCAGCGACAGTGCCGGCCCCGGCCACGACGTCTTCAGCGACGCCGACGTCTACGGCACCAGGCGCGCCCACGTCTTCGCCGCCGCCGCCACCCGGCCTGCCCGTCACCGACGCCATGTTGCGCGCCGTCAGCGGCGCGCAGGTCGTGCGCGTGGGCGTGGCGCTGGCTAGCGGCTCGGTGCGCATCGACACGCTGCCGCTCGAGGAATACGTGGCGCGCGTGATCTCGGGCGAGGGGCAACCGCGCGCCGGCGCGGCGGCGCACGAAGCGCTGGCCATCGTGATCCGCACGTTTGCCCTGGCCAACCGGCACCGCCACCGCGCCGAGGGCTACGACCTGTGCGACAGCACGCACTGTCAGGTGATGCGGCCGGCGCTGAAAGTGGCGCGCGACGCGGCCCTGGCCACGGCTGGCCGCGTGCTGCTCGACCAGGGCCAGCCGGCCTTGGTCTACTACTCCGCGCACTGCGGCGGCATTCCCGCGCTGGCATCGGAGGTGTGGCCGGGCGCCGTGGACTATGCGCCAGGTGAGGCGCGCGACGACGCGTGCGCGGACCAACCCGCGTGGACGAGCGAACTCACGCCGGCGCAGGTTGAGCGGGCGCTGCGCGCCGCCGGTCTCAGCGGACGGCGGCTGCAGGGACTGACCGTCACCGAGCGCACGACGTCGCAGCGGGCCGGCCGACTGGCCGCGGAAGGCTTCACGCCCGCCTCGGTGTCGGCCTACGAGTTCCGCATGGCGGCCGGGCGCACGCTCGGCTGGCAGCTCGTGCGGAGCACGGCCTTCGTCGTGACGCGCACGGATGACGGCTATCGCTTCCGCGGCGTCGGCTACGGCCACGGCGTGGGGCTGTGCGTCGTGGGCGCCGGCAAGCGCGCGGCGCGTGGCGAGAGCGCCTCGCAGATCCTGCGCGCCTACTTTGGCGACCTCGCTCAGAGCACGGTGGGGGGCGCCACGCTGACCACCGCCGCGCGGCCCGCGACTGGCCCGCAGATCGGCGCGGCTCCGGCTTCGCGGACCGGCGCACCCGCTGCACCAGAGATAGGCGCAGCGCCGCTGCCGCAGATGGGCGCGCCAGGGTCGGTGCCCGCCGGGGTGCCGGCGATCGCCTTCGCCGCGGACGTGCGTCTCACCCTGCCGCCGCACGAGGAAAGCGAACGCGCGTTCGTGCTCGACCTGGTGCGCCGCACGCGCGCCGACGTGGCCGCGCGGGCCGGCGTCTCCGCTCCGGTGGCCATGGCGATCACGGTGCACGCCACGGTGGAGGCGTTCGGCCGCGCCACCGGTCAGCCGTGGTGGGTGGCGTCGTCAACCGTGGGTGCTGAGATCGAAGTGCTGCCACTTGCGGAACTGCGCCGCCGCGGCACGCTGGAATCCACGGTGCGGCAGGAAGTGGCGCACGTGGTGCTCGACGCGGCGCTGCAGTCCCGGCCCATGTGGGTGCGCGAGGGCGCGGCGATCTACTTCTCGTCGCCCGCAGGCCCGCCGCAGCCTCCGGGCGCGCGCGTATCGTGTCCGAAGGATGCCGAGCTGCTGCGGCCCGTGTCGGGCGGCGCGGAGCGCGAGGCCTTCTCGCGGGCCGATCGTTGCTTCCGCCGGCAGATCGCTCGAGGACGGACCTGGCGCGACGTGCGGTGACCGGCAGTGGTGCCGTGCCCGCGGCCCGCTTACGGCGGCGGCTACGCCGACACGGGGAAGACCACGTCCACACCCGCGCGCGTGCCCTGCACCAGCACCTCGTCGAGGTGTGCGCCGGCCTGCACGAGCGTCGTGGCGGCGACGACCAGCCGAAGCCCCAGGCCGGGGCGGAAGAGATTGAACGGCTCGCGCGTCGCGTCCGCCTCGTCGTGTGGTGCGTCGCCCGACGTCACGCGCACCTGGCAGATGGCCACCCCGTTGGCTGCTGGCCCCAGGGTGAGCGTGACGTCGGCGCCGTGCTCGCGCGCGACTGCCGCCGCCACGGACACGAGCGCGTCGGCCACGGCGGAGCGCGCCGCCGTCACGCGCAGCGGCGCGTCGGCCTGCGAGGTGGCGGTGAGGGCGAGTCCGTGCGTGGCGGCAGTGGCACGCACGTCGGCCATCAGCGCGTCGGGCGCCAGCGCGAGTGGGGCTGCGGTCTCGGCCCGCCACACGCTGGTGAGCCGGCTGGCGTCGTCCAGAATCTCGACCAGCCGGTGTTGCGCGCGGCGCGCACCGGCCACGGCCTGTTGTTGTTCAAGGGTGAGATGCTCCTGGGTGCGCTCGATCAGCGCGAGGTAGCCGCCGATCACGCCGGCCGGTGCGCGCAGCTCGTGGCCGAGCAAGGAGACGAGGAGAGCGGCATCGCGCATCGGCATGCGCTGAACGTACTATGGCCCGGCATCCCATGTCTGCCGCACTGCTCGTAAGCGTGATTGTGCCGGTGCGCGGCGACTCGGGCCCGCTCGGCGCCCTGCTCGCCCAATTGCCAGCGCGCGAGGGCGTGCAGGTGGTGGTGGCAAGCACCGGCGAGATCGATGCGGCCCACGCCGCGTTGCGCATCGCGCGACCCGACGTGCAGTGGGTGGTTGCGCCGCCCGGGCGGGGCCTGCAGCTCAATGCCGGCGCCGCGGTGGCGCAGGGCGCCTGGCTGTGGTTCGTGCATGCCGACAGCCAGCTGCCAGCGGCGTGGCGGGACGCGTTCACCACGCTCGACGCGAGTGCCGCCGTGGGCGGCAGCTTCGCGTTCCACCTCGACTCCACGGCCTGGCAGGCACGGTGGCTCGAACGGGCCGTGGCCCTGCGCGTGCGGCTCTTCGACCTGCCCTACGGCGACCAGGGAATATTCGTGCGGCGCTCCGTGTTCGTAGCTCTACAGGGATTCAAGGCCGTGCCGCTCATGGAAGACGTGGAGTTCGTGCGGCGCCTGAAACGGCAGGGCCGGCTGGAACATCTCAGCCATGCGCTCGTGACCTCGGCTCGCCGCTGGGAGCACCGGGGCTGGCTGCGGCAGAGCGCCGCCAATCTCGTGACGCTCGGGCTCTACGGATTGGGCGTGTCGCCGGAGCGGCTGGCGCGAAGGTATGATCGAGGCTCGTCTTCAACCCGAGGTTCATCACATGTTGATCAAGCAGGCGTCTGACCTCCGCGAGTCCGAGGTGACCCCCCGCGAGTTGTATCTGCGACGGCGCGAGTTCATCGGCGCCGCCGGCGTCACGGCCGCAGTTCTGGCCACGGGCGTGCTCGCCCCCGGTTCCGCCGACGCGCAGAATCCGGCCGCGCAGAAGCTGACCAACCTGAAGAAGAGCCCGTTCAACACCGACGAGAAGATGAACTCGTACCGCGACGTCACCACCTACAACAACTTCTACGAGTTCGGACTCGACAAGGGCGACCCGGCGCGCCACGCGCATTCGCTCAAGCCGCGCCCGTGGACGATCAAGGTGGAAGGCGAGTGCGCCAAGCCGGGCACCTACAACATCGACGACATCATCAAGTGGTTCCCGCTCGAGGAGCGCATCTACCGCATGCGCTGTGTCGAGGCGTGGTCGATGGTGATTCCGTGGAACGGCTTCCCGCTGGCCGACTTCGTGAAGCGCATGGAGCCCACCTCCAAGGCGAAGTACGTCGAGATGCGCACCCTGGTCGACCTGCGCCAGATGCCCGGACAGACCGAGCCCGCGCTGCAGTGGCCCTACCGCGAGGGGCTGCGCATGGACGAGGCGCTGCATCCGCTGGCGATGTTCGCCGTGGGCCTCTACGGCGAAGTGCTGCCGAATCAGAACGGCGCGCCGATTCGCCTGGTGGTGCCCTGGAAGTACGGCTTCAAGGGCATCAAGTCGATTGTGTCGGTGAAGTTCGTGGAGAAAGAGCCGCTCAACACCTGGCAGCAGACGCGCGCCGACGAGTACGGCTTCTACGCCAACGTCAACCCCGACCTGGATCATCCGCGCTGGACGCAGAAGTCGGAACGCCGCATCGGCGAGTTCTTCCGCCGCAAGACGCTGCCGTTCAACGGCTACGGCGATCAGGTGGCCTCGCTCTACGCGGGCATGGACCTCAAACGCCAGTACTGAGGGAATGACGCACACGCAGATCATGCGCCGGGTGGTGAAGCCGGTCGCGTTCCTGGTGGCATTGCAGCCGGCCGGCTGGCTGCTCTACAACGCGTTCTGGGGCGACCTGGGCGTGAATCCGGTGGAGACGATCACGAACCACACCGGCATCTGGTGCCTGCGGTTCATCGGGATCACGCTGGCACTCACGCCGCTGCGCTGGCTCACCGGCTTCAATCCGCTCGCGCTCTTCCGCCGCATGGCGGGTCTGTTTGCGTTCTTCTACGGCACGCTGCACTTCATGACCTACTTCGTGCTCGACCACTCGCTGCAGTTCGACGGCGTGTGGGAAGACGTGGTGAAGCGTCCCTACATCACGGCGGGCTTCACCGCCTTCGTGCTGATGATACCGCTGGCGATCACCTCCACGCAGGGCTGGATCCGCCGCATGGGCGGCAAGAAGTGGAACCTGTTGCACCGGCTGGTCTACCTCACCGCGATCGGCGGCGCCCTGCACTACTTCTGGAAGGTGAAGCTCGACACGACGAGCCCGATCTACTACGCGGCGATCTTTGGTGTGTTGCTGGCCGCGCGTCTGTGGCAGGCGGCGTCGAAGCGGCAGGCCGCAAGCGCGGTGGCCGCGGCCCGCGTGGCCAAGGCCTGATGGCCACCAGCCCCGCGCGGATCGCGCCCGTGGCGCATCCGGCGGTGGCGATGCTGGCGCGAAGTCCTCGCGTCGCCGGCAAGACGCGGCTCACCGTGGACCTTCCTCCCTCCTCCGCGGCGGCGCTGCGCTTGGCGCTGCTGCTCGACACGATTGAATGTGCGCTGGCCGCGCCATGGCCGCTGCATCTCTTCGTGACGCCAGCCGGAGAGCAAGCGCATGTGGCTGACGCGCTGCGCGCCGACGGCAGGCTTGCGCCCGCAGCCGGACAGTGGCAATTGCATCCGCAGGCCGAGGGCGACCTGGGCGTGCGCATGGCCGATGCGATGGCACGCACGCTCACGGCGGGACACGACGCCGTGGTGCTCGTGGGATCCGACCTGCCTGCACTGCCTGTGTCGGCGCTGACGGCTGCCGTTACGGCGCTCTCGACCCAGGGCGGCGATCGGCGTCTGGTCTTCGGGCCCGCAAGCGATGGCGGCTTCTATCTGGTGGCCGGCCGTGGCGTGTGGCCCGAGGCCTTTGCCACCGTGGCGTGGAGCCGCACCACAGTGCTGGCCGAGGTGACCGCACGCGCCCGTGCCGCAGCGATCGACGTGGCGCTCGTGGAGCCGGGCGACGACGTGGACGTGATGGCGGATCTCGAGCGCCTGCTGCACACGCAGCCTCTGAACCGCGCGCTCCGCACGCGCGCGTGGGCTACGCGGTGAACAGGCGGCGCGCCAGGGCCATGGTGTTGTACACGCCCCAGGCGAGCGGCACGGTCACGAGCAGCCAGGCCGCGGCCACGGCGAGCCACTGACCGGCCGGCGCGTTGAGGGCGGCACCGGCGGCCGAAGAATGTGCCGACGGCCCGGGCACGCGCGCGGCGTCCTGCTCGAACCACCGCTCGGCCACGGGCTGCACCGCAAGGTTGCAGAAGAAGCCGACGACCAGAAATCCAGCCAGGATGTACATCGTGATCTCGTAGGCCTGCGCGGGTGGCACGCCGCGATCGATCTGCCGCTCGCGAATGTAGTTCACGAGCACCGGCCCGAGGATGCCCGCCGTGGACCACGCCGTGAGCAGACGGCCGTGGATGGCGCTCACGTGGCCCACGCCGAAGAGGTCGGCGAGGTAGGCAGGAATCGTGGCGAAGCCGCCGCCGTACATCGTGAGGATGATCGAGAACACCGCCACGAACAGCACGAGGTTGCCGCGTGTGCCGATGGTGGGGATGCTGGCGTAGAGCGCCACGCCGAGCAGGAAGAAGATCGCGTAGGTGGGCTTGCGGCCGATGCGATCCGACAGCGACGCCCAGAAGATGCGGCCGCCGATGTTGAAGAGACTCAGCACGCCGGTGAAGCCGGCCGCCGCCGACGCGCTCACGCGGCCCTGGAACATCTCTTGAATCATCGGCGAGGCCATGCCGAGCACCCCGATGCCGGCACTCACGTTCAGGCACAGCACGCCCCACAGCAGCCAGAACTGCGGCGTCGTCCACGCCGTGTGCGCGGTCATGCCGGCCGCACGCACAGCGCTCTGCTGCGTGAGTGGCGGCGTCCATCCCGCAGGCTGCCAACCTGGCGCAGGCAGGCGATAGGCAAAGGCGCCCGCCAGCATGAACGCGAGGTAGAGCGCGCCCATCACCACGAACGTCTGCCACACGCCGACGGACGTGGGCGTTGCGAAGCGCCGCATCAGCTGGTCAGCCAGCGGCGTGCCGATCATGGCGCCGCCGCCGAAGCCCATGATGGCCAGGCCCGTGGCCATGCCGCGCCGGTCGGGAAACCATTTCATGAGCGTCGACACGGGCGAGATGTAGCCGAGGCCGAGCCCGCAGCCGCCGATCACGCCCGATCCGAGCCAGAGCAGCCAGACCTGGTGCGTGTAGACGCCGAGCGCCGACAAGAAGAAGCCGCCACCCCAGCAGCACGCGGCGACCACCCCGGCCTTGCGCGGCCCCTCACGCTCGACCCATTCGCCGAAGAGGGCGGCTGAGGAGCCCAGCATCACGAAGAACAGGGTGTACATCCACCCCAAGGTGCTGATCTTCCAGTCACTTGGCGCGGATTCGGTGATGCCCACGGCCCGACTGAGCGGCAGCCAGAACACGCTGAAGCCGTAGGCCATGCCGATGCACAGGTGGATGGCGAGGGCGGCGGGCGGCACCAGCCAGCGGTTGAAACCTGACGGGGCGATGATGCGGTTTCTGGCCAGCAGGGGCAGGGCCTGGAGCATGCGCGAGATTATGTGCTACTATCAACTTCTTCTGTCGCGGGGTGGAGCAGTCCGGTAGCTCGTTGGGCTCATAACCCAAAGGTCGCGGGTTCAAATCCCGCCCCCGCAACCAACTTTCAGCGAACGGCCGCCGGGCAACCGGCGGCCGTTTTGCGTTTTGGGCGGCAGTCAGCATCGCGGCCAGATTTCCTTCAGGGCCTCTCCCGTCCGGTTTCAGCACGATCGCCTCGATCAGTTCGCGAATCGAGCCCGACCCGCGATCCGCCTGTCCTCGCGCTCGAGCGCCTGAACCAGCCCAGTCACCCGCTCGCGATACACGTTCGCGCGTCCGTCGTCGTCATGCCTGCCATTCCGCCGTGGCCCGGCTGGCATTCCGCCTTGTCGGGTCCAGTCGTACATCCCAGTCCTCGAAAGCGCGCGCCGCGATTGCCTCAAGCTCCGCATCTTCGGGCAGGACGAGTTCCCGCAACTGGCCCGCCAGCGGCAACAGCGTTCGATGCGCCTGCCGAGTCGTGGCCGCCAGCTCCTTCATGCGTTCGCTGAGATGCAGGATCACCTCGAGCCGGACCACTTCAGGGAGGGCGATACGGGCGTCGTGCCGGCGAAGATAGAAGCGGACAGCGGCGCCAGCGCTGTGGCGGAGCATCTGCTCCGATAGCCAGATGTTTGAGTCAAGGACGACGGTTAGCGCACCGTGCACTCCCGCGAGATCGCCGCTTCCCCACTCGTGTGAATCCCACAACGTCATCAGTTCTTGGGGGAGCTACAGGACCGCTCCCAATCCCTTGTCCGCGATCACGTTCAGCAGCTTCAGGGCAGGCCCGGCGGGCCGCGTGTCGCCCTGCTCCCACTTGCGCACGGTCGACGCCGTCGTGTGGAGCAGGTGGGCGAACACGGGCTGGCTGCACTTCAGCCGCGCGCGCAGCCGCTTGATGTCAGTCGCGCTGAAGTCGCGCACTGGCGGCGGACAGACCGCGTCGAGCTGCCGCATCGTCACCTTGCCTACGGCGCCGGCCTTCTCCAGCGCGGCGAGATCACCGCGGAGCGACTCGATGAGCTTGCTGGACACGGTGTACCTCCACCAGTAGGCCGACTTGGCGTGCTTCCGATAGCCCGGCAGGCGAGTCGATCAGGGCAGTCGACTCCAGAAGCATACCCGATACGGGTAGTGTGCGCTGGAAGCTGGACCGGAGCCGTGCCGAGTGTTGCCCAAAGAAGGCTGTTGCCCACCGTGGGCAACAGCGTGCCCGACGCCTTCTCGAAGGCCGGCGTCATCCACAGAACCCGCCGGGAAATCGGGAAGGGAGCGAGGCGCGAGATCGGGCGCAAAATGGGGTTATGACGGGGATCACGGTCGACGTACCCGAAGACATCGCGAAGCGCCTTGAATCCGCATGGCACGACGTGTCGCGAGGCGCGTTGGAAGCGGTCGCGCTGGAGGGCTCCCGCGACGGCACCCTGAGCCGGGAACAGATCGGGCGCATCCTCGGGCTGTCGTTCGGGGAGACGGAAGCCTTCCTGAAGGCCCGTCAGGCGTACCTGGCGTACGACGAAGAGGACTTCAAGAGCGACCTATCAGGGCTGCGCCAACTCGGCTCCCGATGATCGTCGTCTCGGATTGGTCCTTCCGGACACACCCAATTCCATACGCAAATCGCGTATGATTGAGCCGTGGAGTTCATCGAGGCCCCGACGTTCACCGCGCACTTGGCGGAGTACCTCGTGGACGATGAGTACCGGGCCTTGCAGGCATTCCTGGCAGCGGATCCAGAAGCCGGCGACGTCATCCCTGGGACCGGTGGCTTCCGGAAGCTCAGATGGGCGGACCCGGTCAGGGGCAAAGGCAAGCGTGGAGGGCTCAGGGTGATCTACTACTACCTCCTGAGCGATGCCCAGGTCTGGCTGATGACCCTCTACAACAAGGGCGAGATGTCAGACCTGAACGCGACCGAGAAGCGCGCGCTGAAGTCGGCTCTCGAGGTGGAACTCGCCCGGCGCTCTGCTCGCCGTGCACCCAGAAGGAAGTGAGTGATGGCTACCACCCAGAAGCGACCACAGAACACGAAGAAGCGCAGCCTGCTCACCGAGTTCATGTCCGGTGTCGCTGCCATGGGTGACCACCGGGAAGGGCGCATCACACTCAAGACTCAGGAGGTGCGCCCGATTGCGGTGCCGCCCATTGGTCCCGCCGTCGTTCGTGAGACGCGCGAGGCGCTGAAGATGTCGCGGCACGTGTTCGCGTTCAAACTCGGCGTCAACCCGAGAACGCTGGAACGGTGGGAGCAGGGACGCAGCAAACCGAACGAACAGGCCGCGGCGTTGATCTGGCTCGTCCGCAAGTACCCCGACATGTTGAAGCGCCTGGAATCGCTCGCGGCTTCGGCCTGAGATCGATGTCGCTCTTTGCCGTGAGATCTGCGGGCGCTACTCATACAGGATGTCGTCCATTCACCGGGGCCGTTGTGCCAAGGCGGCAGCGATGGATAGGATTCGCGGATGGCGAACAGGCACCTCCGAGGGCTCACTGACGATGAAATCTACGCAAGATGGCAAGAGCGCTTCGAGCGGGTACGGTTGGAGCTGACGTTCCTGTTCTCGGTCCGCCGGAAGTTCAGGCAAGTGCAGGCGATGTTCACCGACAACAAGCGGCTCAACGCTATCGGGAGCCAAGCGTGGGGATGGGTGCTGCTGCTGTGGGGCAGGGATGCCGTGATGGCCGTCAGACGGGAGCTGGACGACGACACCAACACGATATCGCTTGGCACCCTCCTGGACGAGATGGCTGCGCGCCCTGACGTGTTGACCCGCCGCCGATACATGGCGCACATGACGGGCTGCGATGAGACGCTAATTCATCTGAACGACGAGGCTTTCACCAAGCGGGGAATCATCGCATCCGCCAGCGACCGCACGGGCGACCATCTTGACCCGGCTGCGATTCTCGCAGATCGGGACGGGCTCGTCGGGGCAGCAAGCCCTGTTATCAAGTACGCCAACCTCATGATTGCGCACCGGTCGCCGGTGGAGGGACTCGAAATGACCGTCGAGGACATCCACGTCGCACTCGACGCGATGCAGCCGGTGGTGAAGAAGTACCACGTCCTGCTCTCCGGCTCCGCACTTACGGCGATCGAGCCCACAGAGGTTGGCGACGACTGGCGCGAAGCATTCACCTTCGCGTGGTTTGACAGGCCTCAGCGCGGCGCGTGACGCACGCCCTTTCGTGAGGCGAGCGACAGACGTCAACTGGCCTCAGTCGACTTGACGCCCACTGATTCCCAGAACGTCGCCACCAGCCGTTGGGCAGTTGCGACCGTGTGGTCCAGACCGCACTCGCCGGCCAGCTCGACGAACGGCTTCGTCCACTGAGACGGTTTCTCCGGAACTACTTGTGGGACGTCATGGGTGTTGCGTCGCGTGAAGGTTGCAGTGACTGCCTGGCGCACCCGCACCGCGTCGAGGTCGTGCCGCTCGATGAGTAGCGAGGTCCACAAGGTCCCTGACACGGCTGTTCGCAGAATCCGGCATGGCGTTCTCGAGGGGCACCTGGCGAAGGGTCGTCGCGGTTGTCATCTTTCAACTCGCTGTGCGGTGCGGATCCATCCGCCCGCGAAGG
>Ga0105044_10005292_pt1 | contig 17766 bp, 12 predicted proteins | sample MAT01_FD_78092 | JGI IMG/M metagenome (GOLD analysis project Ga0105044, IMG submission 78092) | Freshwater microbial communities from Lake Fryxell liftoff mats and glacier meltwater in Antarctica - MAT-01 | ecosystem: Environmental > Aquatic > Freshwater > Ice > Liftoff microbial mat | place...
GGCGGGGCGGGGTCGAGCTTTTTGCGGGGGAACTTGGCCATCTGCTTATAAGTGGGATTTGGGCGGAGAAATTCTCATTTATTTTTGGGCGCAGGCAAAGAAAGTTGTGGAAAAGTTGGGCCCGAGTCGGCGCCAATTGGGGGCCGGGGGAAGTCGCTTTCGTGTAACCGCTTAATAAGAATGGCTTTATTGTCTCGTCGGACCGACGGTAACGGATCGACGGTAACGAGACCGACGGTAACGAGAATACTCAGTTGGCCGGTGGCGCGGGTTTTTAGGCGAAGGAAGTCTGGAGTTAGGTCGAAGCTGGCGGACGCGAGGCGGTCGATTTGGCCTTCGAGCTTGACCTCGCCGGTCCAGCCAATGCGCATGGACTCCTCAATTCGCTGGCGTTCCGACATCAGAAAGCTGACCAGGTTCACTTGGGCCGAACTGGTGAACTGGCGACGGTATAGGTCCTGACGTAGCCAGTTGGCGAGGCGAATCAGCATGCTGTCGGTGTCGAGGCTATAGCGAAGGTCGTCGAAAGCCAGGATGCCATCCCGAATCACCGGTCGGCCGCTCATTACCAGCCGACCCTTGAAGGACCCATCGACCATCGCCTCCAGCACCAGCCGGTCGCCGTTGGGGGCGGCAGAAATGGCGGTCAGCCGTAGCCGACGATTCCCGGCCGTCTTGAAGACTTTGCCCAGCATGGCCTCCTGCAAGCGGCGATTGAACTCCGGCCACGTCAAATCAAGATCCAGGTCGAGGGCGAACGAGGGCGCCTCGGCAGAATCTATAGCGACTAGCGGGGGCAGGGCACTGACCACGGTGAGGGCCTCCTTGGCCCCCGACACGCGTGGGTCTCCCAATAGACGGAGCCCCGTGCGGACCTCGCCATTCTCGAGCCGCGGCCGATCGATTCCCACGGACTGCGGCCTCAGCTCGAGCCATAAATTGGGACCCAACGACAAAGGCTCATGCAAGCGCGTCCAAAGGGTCGTCGCGAGCCGGCGCAGGTCGGACCGACGCTGAATCTGTGCGTCCAGTTCGCGTGCCGCCCGCTCCAGGCTGGCCGTGAAGACCTGCCGCACCTGGGGCGTGATGTCGAGCGCCAAGTTCCGCAGTCGGCACGGCGCCGGAAGTTCGACAATCGGCCGGCTATGGGAGAGGATGGCCCACGTGGGCTGGAGTTCGAGCCGGGTTTCTACGCGCAGCACTGCGCCGGCCTTAGGTTCACAGGAACTCACGGTCTGCCAACCCATTCCCAAACGGGCGCTCGACTTCCGCTCCACGTTGGGAATGCCGAGTTCGACACGGTAGACCACCGGCAGCCGCATTTCGAGGTAAGCACCCGCCGTCCGCCACTCGATCGGCAGCCGACGGAGAGAGAACCGGGTCGCCAACGGGGCCTTGAGACTCTGTCCGAAAGCCGACTTCTCCAGGGCCTGCCATTCGGACTGATGTTGCATCGGAATCCAGGCCTCCGCTTCCCGAACAAAGCCATCGAGCGGAATCCGAATCGGCAGAATTACCGTGGAGGGGGCCGCCAAACCTACCGGCGAAAGGGCGGCGAAGAGAAAAAGAGACCAAGCCTTCAAACCCGGATTATCGCACTACACCGCTGAATGTTGCCAAAGAATGCAGGTACGTGTTCCGCATACCCGTAGCGACGGCTTCCAAAATTGGGAGGCACCAAGCTGCGCAAAATGTAACCAGCTGAAAAACAAGGTTAATTGACAGGTCATGGAGCTCCTACAAAATGGCCCCAAACGTGCATACAATGGACGACGGGAGAAGTGTATTCTCTCGCGGACCATCCGAATGAAAGAGCTGAAGACCCAGATCGTAAGCGCGGCGCTCGTCATCTTGACGCTGGCGGCGATCGTGGCGGCTAGTCTCAATTTTCGGCAGCAGAACCTCTATCCCACTCCGATGGACGGGGTTGACTGGGTAGATCGGTTGGACCGTCATCCGCAAGCGCAGGCCGGGGCCGGGATGGTGGAAGCGCGTTACGTAGCGCCGAACAGCCCGGCCGACAAAGCAGGCATTCACGTTGGTGACGTGCTCGAACGCATTCAAACCGTGCCCATCGAAAAAGCCCAGGACGTCCCGCAGGTGCTTTACCGGATCGGGCCCTGGGAGAAGGCTGACTATTTCATCCTGCGCCGTGGGGTGGAAACGAAAGCCAAGCTGGTGGTGGGTGAACGCCAGGTTTCCTCTGGCATCTATTATCAGTATCTGGTCGGCATGGCCTATCTCGGGATCGGTCTGTTCGTTTTCTTTCGTCGTGGGGGAGCGCCGCGCGGGCAACTGTTCTATGTGCTTTGCCTCGCCAGCTTTATTCTCTGCTCCTTCCACTACACCGGCAAGCTAAACTTCTTCGATCGATTGATCTACTGGGGAAACGTCGCAGCGGGATATCTGGCGCCCACGCTGTTCCTGCACTTCTGCCTCACCTATCCGGAACCCACCCGGCGGTGGCAGGGCTTCTGGCGCTCCGCAGTCCTGTATCTCCCTGCCGGGTTGCTGATCGGGATCACTTTCGCGCTCGGCACGGGTTTGATTCAGGTGGCCACGCCGCTCGCTCAACTGCGCTGGGCGCTCGATCGGTTCTGGATGGGCTTCCTGGTGGCGGTTTATCTGCTAGGCGCGGCCGTGGTGACTTGGCGACAACGAAAAGTGGACGATTCCATTCTGCGGCAGCAGATGAAGTGGGTGCGCAACGGGGCGGTGTTGGGAATTTTGCCGTTCGCCATGTTCTACGCCTTGCCTTATGCCTGGGGGTCGGCGCCTTCCGGCTTTGCCGAAATGAGCATCTTCTCGCTGGCGCTCATTCCGCTCACCTGGGCTTATGCGATCGCACGCTACCGTCTCATGGACGTCGACGTGATCTTCCAGCAGGGTTATGTCTACACTTTGGCCACCCTCGCGGTGCTGACGATCTTCTATGGCTTGGTCTATTCAGTCACCCGCCTCGGCAACCTCGAAGAGCTGAGCCCGTCGGGCTTCGGCATCCTGATCGTGATTGCCACCTTCGTGTTCCAACCGATCCGGCAGTGGCTCCAGGAGAATTTGGACCGTTACTTTTTCTACAAAGAAAGTTACAACTACCGCCGTACCTTAATCGACTTTGCCCGCGACCTGAGTTCGGAAACCGACCTTGACCGGATGCTCTCATCCACCGCCGAGCGTTTGCTGCGGACATTATCGATTCAACACTTAACGTTTTTTCTGGCTGACGAAGAAGGCCAGTTCGCATTGGCGCTCGCCGCCGGCAACCGTCCCCAGCCCGTGCCCGAGTATCAGGACTTGGCCTTCCTCGATTCGGCAAGCGACAAGCCCTACTTGTTCTTTGAACGGACGCGCACGCAGTTGGATATTCTGTTTCAGCACTTGGCGCCGGGCGTGCGGCAAACCATCGGCGACCTGGACCTTACCTATTACATGCCCTGCGCGGTGCGTGGCCGCACCATCGCCTACCTCGGCGTCTCCCGTACGATTGAAGGCGACTTCCTCACCAGCGACGACGTCGAGCTCTTGATGACCCTCTCGGGTTACGTGGGCATCGCGATCGAGAACGCCCGGCTTTACAACTCTCTGCAGCGCAAGGTAGACGAATACGAGCGGCTGAAGGACTTTAGCGAGAACATCGTCGAATCGATCAACGTCGGAATCATGGCCGCCGATCTGGACGACCGGGTGGAGAGTTGGAACGGACAGATCGAAAGGCTTACTGGAATTCGCCGCGAGCGGGCGCTGGGCCGGCGCTTGCCCGAATTACTGCCGGTGGAATTGTCCGATCGTTTGGCCGCCTTGCGCGGCGAAATGGGCATTCACCACATCGAACGCTTCCGTTTACGTTTGCCGAAGCCGGTGACTCTGAATGGGGCAACCAACGGCAATGGTCGCCATGCCCTCGGCAACCAAACGCACAGCGGAATAGCGGTGGCGACGGCGCCCGTGCAGCGCGAAGCGATCCTCAATATCGCCATTGCGCCTTTAGTTTCAAAGGACGGCGTGCAGATCGGTCGCATTATCCTTTTTGACGACATCACTGACCGGTCCGAACTCGAACGCCAATTGGTGCAGGCCGACAAACTGAGCTCGATCGGGCTTCTGGCCGCCGGTGTCGCGCACGAAGTGAACACGCCGCTGGCGGTCATCTCCACCTACGCCCAGATGCTGGCCAAGCAGGTGGGGGGTGACGTGGCCAAGTCCGTACTGCTCGAGAAGATCGCCAAGCAGACCTTCCGGGCCAGCGAGATCGTCAACTCGCTCCTGAACTTCTCGCGCACTTCCACCACCGAAGTCTGCGATGTCGACCTCAACCGGCTCGTCCGCGATACTATTTCGTTGATCGATCATCAACTGCGGCAGGCCAATGTGACGGTGAACCTGGACCTCGCAAAGACCGTCGCTCCGGTGCGCGGAAACTCGGGCAAGCTGCAGCAGGTTTTGCTGAATCTATTCATCAACGCGCGCGACGCCATGGAGGGCCAGGCCGCCGATGGGGCAGGGAAGCAGTTGACGGTTTGCACGATTGCGGTGAACGATCAGTTGGCGCGCATTGACGTGGCCGACAACGGGAGCGGCATTCCGGAGGAGATCCTGCCACGCATCTTCGATCCATTCTTCACCACGAAGGGGGCGAAGAAGGGAACTGGGTTGGGCTTATCGGTTTCCTATGGTATCGTGCAAGAGCACGGCGGGTCCATTGTGGTGGACAGCCGGGCTGGAGTGGGCACCCGCTTCCAGCTCGATTTCCCGGCCGCGCACCATTTGCCGCATGTCTGAACTCCGCATCCCCCGCAATCTCAACTTGGCGAATTTGCCGCCGGATGATGTCATCCTTGACGCGGTACACGGTCGCATTCTCGTCATCGACGACGAAGCCGATATCCGCGAATCGCTTGAAGCACTCCTGACGCTCGAAGGCTATCAGGTTGAGCTTGCCTCCACGGCGAACGAAGGGATTGCGCGCGTCGAAGCCGTGCAGTACGACCTGGTGCTGTTGGACCTGATGCTGCCCGACAAAAGCGGCATCGACGTCATCACCGAACTGCGCGAGCGAGACAACGAGACGCCTATCTTCCTCATCACCGCCTACGGGTCCATCGAAGTGGCGGTGCAAGCCGTCAAGGCCGGCGCGAACGACTATTTCTCGAAGCCCTGGAACAACGACAAGCTGATCATGGAGATCGGACGCATGATTCACGCCCGGCGCTTGGCGAGTGAGAATCTGCAACTCAAACGTGCGCTGAAGCAGCGTTACGAGTTTCCCAACATTGTTGGCAAGAGCGATAAGATGATCCGCGTGCTCGACATGGTGGCCCAGGTGGCGCCCACACGGTCGACGGTGCTGATTACGGGCGAAACGGGCACGGGCAAAGAGGTGATTGCCAAGGCGATCCACGCCAACTCGGCGCGCGCGTCGCAAATGTTCGTGGCGGTAAACTCGGGGTCGTTGCCGCCGGACCTGCTTGAGTCCACCTTGTTCGGCCATATGAAGGGCGCGTTCACCGGCGCGGTGAGTTCGCGCAAAGGCTACTTTGAGATGGCCGACCGCGGCACGATCTTCTTCGACGAAATCGGCACCATCGGCGCGGAGACCCAGGCCAAATTACTGCGGGTGATTCAAGAGAAAGAGTTCATGCCGCTCGGCTCCAACGAGACCATGAAGGTGGATGTGCGTATCGTGGCCGCGACCAACGCCGACTTGCGGCGGCTGGTGGAAGAAGGGAGGTTCCGCGAGGACCTCTACTACCGCCTCAACGTCATCCCCATTCACCTCCCGCCGCTGCGGGATCGCAAGGAAGACATCCCGCCGCTGGTGGAGCACTTCTTTAACGTTTACTGCCGTGAGAACGAGAAGATGATCGGGCAGAACGGCAAGAGTCAGCTGCGCTTCGATCCGGAAGCGATGCAAGTGCTGATCGACCATACTTGGCCGGGCAACGTCCGCGAACTTGAGAACGTGGTGGAGCGCGCCGTGGTGCTGGCATCGGCGATGGTGGTGGGCGCCGACGTCCTGCCCGATCACTTGCTGCAAGCCGGCGGTCTTCGCATCCGACGCGACTCGGCCGGCAATCTCGCGCCCGACGCATCGCTGTACGAAGTGGTCGCGGACTTTGAACGCACGCGGATTCTCGAAGCGCTCGACGCGGCCAATTGGTCGCAAACCGAGGCCGCTGAAGTGTTGCGCATTCCGCTCTCGACGCTCAACCAGAAGATCAAGCGGCTGAATATCGATGTGAAACGGCGCGGCGCTTAGATCCGAGACTGGTCCGCGTTATCCTCTAGTCATGGTCGTCCAAATCGAATTTCCCGAGCTGGAAGCACCCGCCAGAATCTTTTTCGACGGAAAGCGCTTCAATCACGAAGCCTATGCTCAAGGAGAGATCGTCATCGTGCCACCAGCGGGCGGGGAATCGTCATACCAAAGCGCGGACGTCTGCATCCAATTAGTCTTCTGGGCTCGGCGGGATGGGTGCGGTAAAGCTTTCGATAGCAGCGGCGGCTTCATTCTGCCGAGCGGTGCCGTCTCCGCACCGGATGCCGCCTGGGTCTCGCGCGCCCGACTCGAAACCCTCACCAAACGTCAACGGCAAAAATTCATTCCGCTCGCGCCAGAGTTCGTCATCGAAGTGATGTCGCCTAAGGATACACTCCCGGTCGCGCAAGCCAAGATGGAAGCGTGGATCGCAGGTGGAGTGGAAGTGGGATGGCTGATCGGATTCACGGTCACTAGATTCACTTCTGATAACATGTATTATGTCAACTCGTGAATCAATCGCTCGCGTAATCTTTGGCTGACTTCCTGGGCGTTGGCAATCTTCAATACCTCGAGTCCGGCCGAGCGAGCGCTATTGGCACCGTGGTCGGAGTCCTCGATGACCAGGATGTTCTCGACGCCTAATGCGGCGGCACCCTTGAGGTAGGGCTCCGGATGCGGCTTGCGAAATGTGACGTCATCGCGGAAGATGCAAGGGTTGAAGGTTAGTCCTCCAACTTGAAGAATTGGAATGACTTCTTCTCTTGAACTTGAGGTGACCAAACCGCATGGTAGGCCAGCGGTGGCTAGATCTTCAAGAAGCTGGTGAAGGCCTGGAGCGAAAGGCGGCGCGACGCGCATGGCTTCTCGATAGCGTGCCGTCTTCGCCGCGTAGACTTCGCGAACCTGGTCGCCCGTTGCCAAGGGATTCAGGCTGGCGATGGTGTCGAAAAGCTCAGTGTCGGCAATACCCACGCAGTGAGCCTTAAACCATTCCCACGTGGGACTAATTCCAATAGGATCAAGTAGTTCCAGCCAAGATTGAAAGTGAATGGGCTCGCTGTCGACGACGACACCGTCGAAGTCGAACAGCAAGCCCCCAATTTTACCTGCGCCTGACGGCTTACCTGGCAAGCTTGATAGACCCAATGATCTGGTCGAAGGTCGACTCAGCGTTCTTCCACTGCGACTCGGGGCAAATCAGCACCAGGTACAGCAGACCGTCCGGGCGCTGGATGGTCACCAGCAGGTCCATCTCGTTGCCACGCTCCAGAGGCGAGGGCGAGGTGAACATGGTAAGCAACGCCGGCTGGCCGTTGATGGTGCGGCTGGCCGGCGCTTGCGTCTGCTGCATACCTTGGTTGCCCTTGAGGGTTTCGGCGGCTAGGGCCTGGGTGTCGCGGGCGAGGTCGCCTCTGCCGCTGGGTGCTTTGTAACGCGCGACGATGACGCCCAAGCCGATGGCGGTTTGCTGGCCGTTCTGCTTGACGCCTTCGGCCGGCGCGACGGTGAGGGCGTCGGCTTCGGGGTTGCCTTGGGCCATCCAGTTCTTGGGGTAGGAGATTTCGAAGGTGGCACCGCGGAAATAGCTGAAGCCTTTGACGGTGGTGGACTCCGGGGCAGGGGGACCTCCCTGCCCTCCTTGAGTGACGTTTTTGGGCTTGGCCGGCACCACCTTGCTGGCGGCGGCCTTGAAGCGGGCGAAGTCGCCGGTCTCGGCACCGTAGCTCGCGCTCGGCATGGCCAGGATCTCTTGCTCAATCAGCTGGGAGCGGCTACCGGGATCGGGGTGCGACGCCATCCATCCGGCCACGCCGCCGGCTTGTTTGCCGCCGGACATTTGCTGCATCTTTTCGAAGAAGCGGGCAAGCTCGAGGGGATTGTATCCGGCCTGGGACATCAGGCGGGCGCCGAAGGCATCGGAGTCTTTCTCGTGGTTGCGGGAGAACTTCATCATCATCATCTGGGCGCCGAGTCCGCTACCCATTTGGGCGGCCATCCCGGCGATTCCGCCCTTCATTTCGCCCACCATGGCGCCGGCGGTAGCCAGGCCTTGGAGCAACATGCCTTTCGACATCTGATTTGCGCTATGTCGCAAAATCGCGTGGCCGATCTCATGGCCCATCACGCCCACTACCTGCCCCTCGTTTTCGGCATTGATGAGGATCCCGGTGTTGACGTAAACAAAGCCGCCGGGTACACAGAAGGCGTTAAGCTGCGGATCGTTCACGATCTTGTAGGTGAACGGAAAGGGCGGATTCTTGATATTGTTGGTGATCGAATCGCCGAGCCGCTTAATGTAAGCCGTCATCGCCGGGTCGTTCAAAATGGTGATGGTGGGCTCAATCTCTTTGATCGCCGCCTTTCCCATTTCGATGTCCTGTTCGACGCCGAACATGGTGAAGCCGGGCTTCAGTTGCCGCTGTTTGGGCGGCTTGGCGGGCTTCTTGCTTTGTGCGCTCAGGACCGGCAGCGACAAAATTAGGATCACGAACAAGCGACGGATCATAATAAACAACTCCTCAAAGGTATAATACCGAAATGAAGCCAACCGAGACAATCTGGCACAACGGACAATGGATTCGCTGGGAGGACGCGCACATTCACGTCCTTTCCCACGTCGTAAGCTATGGCAGCTCGGTATTCGAGGGCGTCCGGTGTTACGCCACCAAAACGGGGCCCGCAATCTTCCGGTTGCAGGAACATACACAGCGCTTGATCGACAGCGCCAAGATTTATCGCATGGACCTGCCGTTCACGCGCGCCGAGCTCGCCGAAGCGATGGTGGAGTTGGTGGCGGTGAACAAACTGCCGTCCTGCTACATCCGGCCGATCGCCCTGCGCGGTTACGGCGAACTGGGGATTTATCCGCTCCGGAATCCGGTGGAGGTCTACCTGGCAGCTTGGGAATGGGGCAAGTACCTGGGTGCCGAGGCGCTCGAGAACGGCGTCGACGTCTGCGTCTCCAGTTGGCAGCGGATCGCCCCCAATACCCTGCCCGCCCTAGCCAAGGCAGGCGGCAATTACCTGAATTCGCAGTTGATCAAGATGGAGGCAATCGGCAATGGCTTCTCCGAAGGCATCGCGCTCGACCATCTCGGAACGGTGAGTGAAGGTTCCGGCGAAAACATCTTCATCGTCCGCGGCGGCAAGCTTTACACGCCTCCGCTCTCGAACTCGGTGCTGCCGGGTATCACCCGTGACACAGTGGCGCAATTGGCGCGCGGGCAAGGCTACGAGATCGTCGAAGGTGCCATTCCGCGTGAGTTCCTTTACCTGGCCGACGAGATCTTCTTCACCGGGACGGCGGCTGAGATCAGCCCCATCCGCTCGGTAGACCGCATCCAGGTTGGCTCCGGCAAGCGCGGCCCCATCACCGCGGCCTTGCAAAACGAGTTCTTTGCCATCGTGGAAGGCCGTCAGGAAGACCGGTTTGGCTGGCTTACTCCCGTCCCGGCGGCCGTATCCGCATGATTTAAAATCACTAATGGAAACGGCCCGATCTTTGCAGATTGGGCCGTATTTCATTTAAAACGGGGCGTGGGAGGTAGAAAACTTCTTACTTGAATCGATCGATCCGCGGGCGCATTCGCGACGGCCACCTCCCCCGAGATTATCCGCCTCTTCATACGCCCGCAGGCGATCTAGATTGTGTTGTACCAAGACGACGGCCACGGGGGAAGGGGTATCTGGGGTAGGAGCAGGGGTTTTTAACAGCTTTTTTCCCCTTGTATTGCAGTAGTTTACAAATAGGGGTAGTGAGGGAAAGCTGTGGAAAAACCATCGGCGGGAAGAAATGGTCCAGAGGAGTGAGGGCATGAACAGGCAAACAGCTAAGGGAATTCACGTAGGCACGGGCGAAGGCGTGGCGGTAGAGTTCAATACTGTATTGGAGAGGATAAAACCGGTCTCCTCGGGAATCGGCGGACAATATCTGGCACCCGGCTTCATCGACCTGCAGGTGAATGGCTTCGCCGGGGTGGATTACAACTCGCCGGTCGCCCCGCACGATGAGATTGCGCGGTCGATCCTGGCGCTGTTCGCTACAGGCGTCACGCGCTTCTACCCGACGGTGATCACCGGGTCGGCGGAGGATATGACCGGTGCGCTCAAGAACCTGGCGGCGGCGCGCGGCAAAGTCGCTTACGGTGAGGCGATGGAAGGCTTCCATGTCGAAGGGCCGTTTATCTCCGCCGATGATGGCCCTCGCGGCGCTCATCCTCGGCATTGCGTGCGCGCGCCGTCGATTGACGAATATCGCCGCTTTCAGGATGCCGCCGATGGCCGCGTGCGGCTGATGACGGTGTCACCGCATTGGCCCGGCATCACCACCTTAATCGAAACCATGGTGGCCGAAGACGTAGTGGTAAGCATCGGGCACACGGGGGCCTCCGGCGAGCAGATCGACGAAGCCGTACGGGCCGGCGCCACCATGTCGACCCATTTGGGCAATGGCGCGCACGCCGAAATGCGCCGCCATCCCAACTACCTGTGGGACCAGATGGCGAACGACCACCTAACCGCCAGCTTCATCACCGACGGCATCCACATTGGGCAAAACTTTTTCCGCGTCGCGTTGCGAGCCAAAGGGCTGGAGCGCTGCGTGCTGGTCACCGACGCCGTAATGCCGGCCGGCTGCGCGCCCGGTGACTATATGCTAGGCGAAATCCCGGTGACGCTTCATCCCGGCGACCGCGTCACCCTGCGCGGTGGTGACCGCCTGGCTGGGGCCGCACTCAAGATGCACGACGGCATTGCCAACGCCATACGTCTGGGCGGGATCACGCTTCGCGACGCCGTCACCATGGCCACCACCAACGCGGCGCGCGTGGGCCGCATCGCGGGCCGTCTGCGGGGGCTCGAGACCGGCGATCGCGCTGACCTGGTGGCCTTCGACTTTAGCAGCGAAAGGCTTACCGTGCGCCAAGTGTGGATGGGCGGCCAGCCGGTGTACACGGCGTGACGCGCTTCCTCACCCTTACCATCAACCTCCACCTCGCGATGATCCCGGTGCTGCTGCTACTGGCTTGGCTCGACCCACGCGAGCTTGCGGGCGCGAACGTTTGGTGGAAGCCCGTCAAGTTCTTTGTGAGCGTCACCCTCTACCTGATGACGGTGCGGTACCTGCTGCAGTGGACCACGGGGCGCGCCCGAAGCTGGATCGGCTACGGCATCGCGGTCACCATGACCGGCGAGAACGCGGCCGTCTCTGGACAAGCGTGGCGCGGCGTGCCTTCGCACTTCAATGAGGCGTCGCCGTTTGACGGCCTCGTCTTCGCGCTCATGGGCGTGCTCATTTTGATCAACACGCTACTGCTGGCGTGGCTGTTCGTGTGGCATTGCCGCAACCGAGTGCCTACCGGCCCCGGCCAACGCTGGGGCATCCGCTGGGGAATATTCGCCACCCTGTTTGCCAGCGCCATCGGCGGCTTGATGATCGCGCACCAAGGCCACACCATCGGCGCCCCGGACGGCGGCACCGGACTTCCCTTCCTCAACTGGAGCAGCCGCGCCGGCGACCTGCGGATCGCGCACTTCGTGGGGATGCACGGCCTCCAGTTGTTGCCGCTGCTAGGCTGGGCCGTTGACTGGTCCGGGTCACCCCGCGGGTGGCTGCTGGTGGCCGTGGCGGCCCTGGCTTATCTGCTGGTGACGGGGCTCTTGATGCTGCAGGCATTGGGCGGCAAGCCGCTGGTGGCCTGACGCGTTAACTTGGCGCGGAAGGATCGACGGAACTCATCAAGTGGCTTCACGCGGCCAGCTTCCACGTCCGTCAAGCCTTTTCTTACGCCAAGCAACTGATCGTCAGGACGAGCGGATCACGCATTTGTTCGACCAGTTGGCCTGCTGCTAGCCGGCTTTGGGAGTAAAGTCGTCGGTAGAATCATACCCTATTTAGGACGCTTTTCGTGATTGGGCCGACCGCCACCAGAACAACCGTCGCTGGCACATCGATCTGGCCTAGGGGTGCCACAGGATGTCGACGTAGTGTGCTCCGCGGACCTGGCCGTCGCCGGTGAGGACCGTCTCCACCCTGGCCGGTCCGGTAGCGGGCTGCATGCCGGTCACCTTTGCCGATCGAGCCCTGGCCGGAATCTTCACCTTGCCCACCGCAGTGCCGAGCCTTACCACCGCCTCGGCCTCCGCCGCGAAAGGTGGAAAGCGCATTTCCACGTCGTAGGCACCCTTCCCCGCCAGCGCAATCTCCCAAAAGCCCATCGCATCGGGCAGCTTCCATTCCGCCTTAGGACCTCGCCAATCCTGACGGTTGAGCGTCAGCGGATTCTCGAAGCGCGTGCCGGCGATGAAGCGCACCGGCGCGAAGCCACGCGTCGTGGTAACATCGCCAAACCAAGCCACGTAGGCAGCCTTCAACTCGGCGGCCATGACCGGTTGCACGTCGATCAGGTTCTTGTTCTCGCCGGGGTCATTCTTCAAGTCGTAGAGCTCAAGCTGCAATTCCGCCGGCATCGGTCGACCGATCGGCACATTATGCAGCAGCTTCCAGCGCTCGGTGCGGACGCAGAAGTTGCGATAAAGCACTGGGGTGTCGCCGCGGTGGATCTGCAGGAAGATCTTACGGTCCGCCCAGGGCGCATCGGGCTTCTGGAGCAAAGGCTTCAGACTCTGGCCATCGAAAGGGACCTTCGACGCAATCCCACATACGTCCAGCAGTGTCGGAGTGACGTCGATCATGGCCGCCATCCGCTCCACCTTCCCGGCCCGGCCGGCGCCTGGCCCGCGCCAGAAGAACGGACTGCGGATGCCGCCTTCGTAAACGGTGGACTTCTGGTTACGCAGACCCGTCGTGTAGTGCTGATTCGTGGCGCCGTTATCGGTCATGAAGATGACGATCGTGTTCTCGGCCAGCTTCAAATCGTCAAGCCGCTTCAGCAGTCGCCCCACGTTTTCGTCGATGTTCTCGATCATCCCGTAGATGTTCGCCACCTTCTCGGGCAGGCCCTTGACGAGATAGGGCTGCGAATACTTCTTGTCGATCAAGTAAGGATCGTGCGGCGAGTTGGTCGGAAGGTAAGCGAAGAAGGGGCGCGTTTGGTGGCGTTCGATAAAGGCGATCGTTTCGTTGGCGAAGATGTCGGTGCAGTAGCCTTTGGCGCGTTCCCATTTCCCGTTGCGCAACAGCATCGGATCCCAGTAGTCGCCGCCGCCTTCGGGTGCCGAGGGCTGTTGGAGCCCACCGCCCAAGTGGACCAGCGCTTCGGCAAAGCCCTTGTCGATGGGGCGCGTCGGGTAGCAATCGCCCAGGTGCCACTTGCCGAAGATGCCGGTGGCGTAGCCGTTCTCGCGTAGCATCTCAGCCAGTGTGCGATTGCTGGGATCCATGATCGCCTGCCCCTGGTAGGTGTCGGTGACGCCGGTGCGGTAGTAGTAGCGGCCGGTGAGCAGGCTGGCGCGCGTGGGGGCGCACAGGGGCGAGACGCAGAAGTTGGTAAACTCCACCGATTGCTGGGCCAGCCGGTCGAGATTCGGGGTCCGCAGGTGGGGGTTGCCGTGATAGCCGAGGTCGGCGGTGCCCTGGTCATCCGTCATGATGAGGACAATGTTGGGTGGCCGCTTGGTTTGAGCAATCAGGCCAGCGGCGGTCGCCGTCACCAGAAATTCGCGTCGAGTTTGCATCGGGGTTATCTTACCCCAGGCTATCGCCCGCCATCGAGAACGGCGCGAAGCCGATCGGCCAGTTCCCCCGGCGTAAACGGCTTGGGCAGGAACGCCCCGGTGATGCGCTGCTGCTCGAGCACGCTCTCCGGATAGCCTGACATGTACACCACGCGCAGCCCCGGCTGCCGGCGCTCAAACTCCCGCGCCATTTCTCCGACGTTCCCCTGGGGCACAATGACGTCGGTAAGTAGTAAGGAGGTCTCGCGGCCGTGCTTATCGAACAGGGCTCGCGCTTCGGCGAACGTGGCGGCGGTCAGCACCCGATAGCCACGCCGCTCCAGCGAATCCCGCAGCAACTCCCGCACTCCGGCTTCGTCCTCCAGCACCAGGATCATCTCCGAGCCTCGCCGGCCAACGCCAGCCGCGGTGCGCGGGCGTTCGGCCACTGTGGATCGCCACGCCGGGAAGTAGACGTCAAAGCGCGTCCCTTCCCCCGGCTGTGAGAGCACGCCAATTTCGCCGCCGCACTTCTTCAAAATGCCGTAGACCACCGCGAGGCCCAATCCAGTGCCCTGCCCCGGCGCCTTCGTCGTGAAGAACGGGTCGAAGATCTGCGCCTTCACCTCTTCGCTCATCCCCGCGCCTTCGTCGAGTACGGTCAGCCGCACAAAGTCCCCGGTCACGCGGCCGCTGGGCAAAGGTTCGGGGCCCGCCGTGCGCACCGTCAGCGCGCCGCCGCTGGGCATCGCGTCCTTGGCGTTCAGGGCCAGATTCAGGATCACCTGCTCCACTTGGCCGGGGTCGGCAAAGATCTGCGGCACGGCTACGTCGAGTTCGGAGCGCCAATGGATCTGCTCGCCGATCACCCGCTCCAACATCCGCTCGACGCTACGCACGCTATCGTTCAGTTGAATGGCGCGCGGCTCGACGACCTGCCGTCGCCCCAGCGCCAGCAACTGCCGCGTCAGGCCGGCGCCGCGCTCCGCGGCACGCACCACTTCGGTCGCGTTGGCTTGGTGCGAGCTGCCGTCTTGGAGCTCGGACATGAGGACATGGCCGAAGCCCAGAATCACCGTCAGCAGGTTGCTAAACTCGTGCGACACGCCGCCCGCCAACTGTCCCACCGCCTCCATCTTCTGCGATTGCTGCAACTGGCGCTCCAGCCGCTTGGTCTCCGTCAGGTCTTCACAGATGCGTACGTAGCCGCCATGCAGTTCCCGCGTCCAGGACCGAACCTCCACCTGCCCGCCGGACTTGGTGCGCACCGTCTCCTCACTGCGCTCGCCCACCGGCAGCGGCCAGCCCCACGGCACCCGCCGGCCCAAAATCTCATCCGCCGGCCAGCCAAACAGGATCGCCGCCGAAGCGTTCCAACTGGTCACTTGCCCATCCCGCGACAGCGCCAGGATCGGCAAGGGCGAGCCCTCAATGATCGCCTGCAGCGTCTCGTTCGTCTTCTCGAGCAACGCGGCCGTAAAGTGCTGATCCGTCGTTTCCACGTGCATCACCACCGCGCCATCGGGCAAGGGCGCCACCAGCATCCGGTACCAGCGAATGCCGCTGCGGCGCGTAATGGCGTACTCGCGGTCGAACAGCGACACCTTACCGGCCAGAATGCTCGCCAGCCCTTCGCCCACCGAGTCATAGTCGTCGGCCTCGCGCACCGTGCGATAGGCCCGGCCCACCCCCGCGTCCTTCTCGGCGGTCATGGCGCCGCGCCAGGCGTGGTTTACCTGGCGGATGATCCCCTGCTGGTCCACCACCGCGATCTCGGCGGGCGCCGCGTCGATGATCGCTTGCAAGGTCTCGGCCTTGTTGCGCAGCGTTTGCTCATATTGCCGGGCTTCGGTGATCTCGCGCAAAGCGAGTTGACACCCTCCGCCGGGCGTGCGCGTGGCACAGATCTCGAGCGTCCGTGGTGCGCCGTGGGTCGACGGGAAACTCACCGCGCTGCGGACCACGCCTTGTATATCGAGCCCCGATAGGTCCACTTGCGCGCCATAATCGCCCAGCAGGTTCCGCAGTTGCGCCAGGTTCCAGGTGAGCAGTGTCGCCCGCGCCTGCCCCGCCAATGCGACCGCCCGTGGATTCGCATCGACAATCAGATTCTGCCGGTCGAGCACAAAGACGGCGTCGAAGGAGTTCTCGAAAAGCCCGCGGTAGTGCGACTCGGCGCGGCGGCGCAACCAATCCACTCGCAGCAGGTAGGCCACGCCCCCCAACAGTCCCAGGCCAAACAAGGCGCTAACGGCAATCAACCACGCTGACGTCAATCCCCTCAGTGTATCCTGTCTGCTTGCGGCCCCTTCTCTTCTATTGCGACCATTACGAGCCCACCCTCCCCCCCGGCCATCGCTTTCCCATGGCTAAGTACCGCCTTCTGCGGGAGCGCCTCACTGGCCACTTCGATCTGGAACCGGCCCCCCTCGCCACCGCGCAAGAGATCGAAATCGCCCACGATCCCGCCTACGTCCAGAACTTCCTCACCGGCAACCTCTCGCCCGCCGCCATGCGCCGCATCGGCTTCCCCTGGAGCGCTGGACTGGTTCAACGCACCTGTGCCTCCGTCGGCGGCACCCTCGCCGCCGCCCGGCACGCGCTGTCCCACGGCTGGGGTGGCACCCTCGCCGGCGGCACCCACCATGGTTTCTATGCCGAAGGCTCCGGCTACTGCATCTTCAACGACCTCGTCATCGCCATCAAGACCCTCCGCCAAGAAGGACTCATCCGCCGCGCCGCCGTCATCGACCTCGACGTCCACCAAGGCGACGGCACCGCCCTGCTGCTCGCCGATGATCCCCTCTCCTACACCCTGTCTGCCCACGGCCGGTTGAACTTTCCCTTCCGCAAACAGCGCAGCACGGTTGATATCGAGTTTGAGGACGGCACCGAGGATGCCGAGTACCTCGCCCGCCTCGCCACTGCCTTGCCCACCGTAATGGACTTCGGCCCCGACATCGTTTTCTTCCAGTCCGGAGTCGACGCCCTAAAAACCGACGCCCTCGGCCGCCTCGCACTCACCCTCGCCGGCATGGGCGCACGCGACCGCTTGGTCTTTCAGGCGGTGGCGGACGTGCCGCTCGTCATTACGCTAGGCGGCGGTTACTCGACTCCCATCGAGCACACCGTCGACGCCCATGCGCAGACGTTTCTAGCAGCCGCACAACTGCGCTGACCGCTTGATGCATTTCGGAAGCCGGGCAATCCGTGTTTACGGGCTTTCACCCGTCCGTCGGGTCGACCAGTAAGTTGTAGGTAGGAAGGGGTCTCATGGATGAGCCCGCAGTCCGGAGAATGAACCACCTTCAGGGTCAAGAGCGGCACCAGTAGCGCGAGAAGCCAATCCAGGCGAAGGCGTGGGGGCTGATTAGGGTTTAGCTGAGGCGAAGCAGTTCGGCTTGGGCGACTTCGAGGAGCAACCCGAGATCATGCAATGCGGTGTGCCAAATCAAGGCCTCGTCGACGGAATCGTACTCGTGGCGGAACACATTTCCGGCGGCGGCGACAAAGGCCAGTCGATTTCGGGGTGTCGCACCAGTAGGTCCGTCGGTAGTCTGCGCGAAACTTCGGAGATGATTTCCAGGGCCCGCGTCACAGCGTACACTGTTCTCCGGTCAGCACGAAAGCTGTCAATCGTGAATCCAGTGGTGAATGATTGGACAGCCTCGACATTTTCAATGATGTCAGCCAAACGTTGGGCGGGATTCTTAGAAGGCATTTACTGCGTCTTGCAGAATATTATCGCGCAGAAGCGGTTTCAGCGTCCGCAAATTCACCACATCCGCAGCACCGCTGAGTAATTCATTCAAGTAGAGCTTTAGCCGGGCGTACTCAAAGATCCCGATCAACCGGTCGGCATCCAATTCGACTAGGATATCAACATCGCTCCC
>Ga0105044_10005293_pt1 | contig 17764 bp, 14 predicted proteins | sample MAT01_FD_78092 | JGI IMG/M metagenome (GOLD analysis project Ga0105044, IMG submission 78092) | Freshwater microbial communities from Lake Fryxell liftoff mats and glacier meltwater in Antarctica - MAT-01 | ecosystem: Environmental > Aquatic > Freshwater > Ice > Liftoff microbial mat | place...
GTACTGTACGAATTGAATAACGCTACAAACTATTTGCGGCTATCGGTCGATTGCGGTTGCCACCCTGTCGTGCGCTAGCTGCAATGTACGATAGATTCCATAGCCTTTGGAAGGCTATCATACGATTGAGTCACTGTCAAGTGGCAAAAGGCCAAAAAACAATATTCTATGCCTATTGGGCGGGCGCTGCACCAGATTCTACGCATGATGGCGTAGGGTGGTTAGAGCTCGATCTGATAAATTGCCCCAAATTTCCCCCGCAAATAGTCAAAATAGGGGGTAAGCGAAAGCGATTCACCCGTGACGCGCTGGACTAGTTCGGCGGTCGTAAATTTGGCACCATGCTGATAAATATTTTCACGCAGCCAATCGTATAGGGTGGCAAATTGACCCTCTGCAATCTCAGTGGGAATCGCGGGATGGGCTTGGATCGCTTGCGCATAGAATTGGGCGGCCAAAATATTGCCCAAACTATAGCCTTGGAACGCACCACCAATCGTCCCCGCAAACCAATGGACATCTTGCAGCACACCATCGCGCGGGCTGGGGGCCGTGACGCCCAAACTGGTTGCATAGAGTTCGTCCCAGGCGTCGGGCAATTCCTTGACTGCCAGCTTGCCTTCGAGCAGAGCCAATTCTAATTCAAAGCGAATCGCAACATGCAGATTGTAGGTCAGTTCATCGGCATCGGTGCGAATCAAAGAAGGCTGTACTTTGTTGATGGCACGATAGAACGTTTCCAACCCCACCGTGCCTAGTTGGGCCGGGAAAGTCGCCTGTAGCTGGGGATAGTAGTGATGCCAAAAATCCAGGCTGCGGCCTACTTGGTTTTCCCACAGGCGCGATTGACTTTCGTGTACCCCAGAAGAGGTGCCCTCGGCGAGCGGGGTGCGTTCAAAACTAGCATCGATGCCTTGTTCGTAGAGCGCGTGGCCCGTTTCGTGCATGGTGCTGAACAGACACTCGCCCAGATGATCCTCGCGTATACGTGTGGTAATGCGCACATCGCCCAGCGAAAACTTGGTCATAAACGGATGATAGGTCTTATCTTGGCGACCACGCGTAAAATCATAGCCAAATTGCTGAATCACGCCTACGCCAAAATCCAACTGTTGTTGTTCGGGAAAATGTTGGGCCAGGCAACTATCATCAACTTGTGGCTGCTCGCTAATCGCTTTGACTAATGGCTGTAAGCGCGTGCGTAGGTCGCTAAAGAGCGGACGCAGTGTTGCCACATTCATGCCGTAGTCATTTCTATCGATCAGAGGATCGGCAATATGCTGATAGCCCGGAAAGTAATCGGCGAGTTGGCGACTGAGATCCAACGTCTTTTCCAGGTACGGAACGACAACGGCAAAATCATCGGCCGGGCGCGCCTTGGCCCAGACTTCGTAGGCATCGGCAACATGATTGGTCATTTTTTCCGTAAAACTGGGTGGCACGCGTGTCGCAAGCTCATACCGGCGTCTGGTTTCGCGCAGAAGGGCCGCCTCATCCGTTTCTGGGGCCAAGGTTTGCCGATAGCTCTCTAGTTGATCGAGCAGTTGGCCAATCGCAACATCCGTAAATTTTTCGTGCGCCAAACGTTCCAGCGTCGCCAGTTGTCGGCCTCGGGCTGCGCCGCCACCGGAGGGCATATAGGTAGCCTGATCCCAATTCAGCAAAGCTGCCGCTGATTGTAGATCATTGACTTCGCCGAGAAGCTCAAGCAGCGTGGTTACTTTTTTCTGAATTTCTGGAGATTGGGTCGTAATCTTCACGAATTGATTTATCTTTCTATGCCTATGCAGCAACTATAGTGACATTGACGCACTTTCTCGCCAAATTATACGGCAGATCCGGTTGTTCAACAATTTCATCTTTCTTTGCAAGAATGCCCTGCCGCGCCGAGCCAGGTGTTGTTACTATCGCCAAAACGCGCAAAACTGGCGGCAATTTGCTGATCAAGCGGGTTGATAATAGCACTGCAAAGCCCTGAATATACGCTGGATATACGCCGAATATACGCCGAAAAAGGCTCGGAAATTTAATATGTTACAATGTTCACAAGCCAGATAAATCTTTGGCATATCCCGTGGCAACAGGTATAATATTTTAATAGCAGCTATTTATATTCAAAAGGTAGAGGAGCACAACGTCGTACTAGGTCATAAGAACAGGGCGAGCTCTGTTCGACTTGCGGCGTTGTAAGTATCGGGGAGGCAAAAATGAGTGACGAGACACAACTAGGTGTGGCAGGGATGGATGCCGCAACAGAGGATGAACATACCACAACACCCTCTGCAGAGAATGTACTATCGACGCCTGCAGCCGAGGAAGTTGTCACAACACCCTCCGCAGAGAACGTTGCTACCAGCAGTGAGGCAGCAACAGCCGATGAACATACCACAACACCCTCTGCAGAGAATGTACTATCGACGCCTGCAGCCGAGGAAGTTGTCACAACACCTTCTACAGAGGATGTCGCTACCAGCAGTGAAACAGCCGCCGCCGCCGAATCGATGAGCGATGAAGGGCTGACTGATGAAGAGGGCCGTGTTGTAAAACTGCTCGCTGTTGGTCAACAAGTGATCGGTCTTGTGAAACGGGTCACTGAATTCGGTGCCTTTGTTGATATTGGTGTTGGGCGCGATGGCTTGGTGCATATTTCCGAGCTCTCTGTTCGGCGCATTGGCAAGGTAACGGATGTCCTCAAGGACGGCGAAGAGATTACTGTCTGGATCAAGAAGCTGGATCGCGACCGCAATCGGATCAGCCTTAGCATGATCGAGCCAGGCACAAAGACAATTCGCGACCTAGAGAAGGGTGAGCTTGTCCAGGGGACAGTCACACGCATTCTGCCTTACGGTGCCTTTATTGATATTGGTGTCGGGCGCGATGCCTTGCTGCATATCCGCGAGATGAGCGAACGCTATATTGCCCGGCCTGAAGATGTTGTAACGGTTGGCGATGTGATCGAAGCCCGCATCATTGAACTCAGCCGCCGCCGCCAGCGTGTTGACCTGAGCATGAAGGGGCTACGTCCAGAGCCCGAGCCAGAACCCGTGGCTACCCCTGTTGCCGAACAATCGGCTGCGCCAGCCGAGCCTGAGGTAGAGGAAGAAGTTGACGACTTTGCCGATATGGAAGTGCTGTCGCCCATGGAAATGGCCTTCAAGCGCGCTATGGAAGCAGAAGGTGTCAAGCTTGACATGGGTGACAAGAAGAATCGCAAGAAGGGCAAGCGTACCCGCTCGATCCAAGATGAGATCATTGCCCGCACCTTAGAAGTTGCCGGCAAGCATTAAGCCGCACGCTTTCTGAAGTGTATTGCATGAATGACTAAAGAGGCAGCCCACACGGGGTTGCCTCTTTTTATTTATTGGCACCGAGTAGACTGTTAACGATTCCGGTATCGTTTTTACGCCTGGGAACACCGCCATCCTAACGGCAATAATTCGCTCGCCGCCAGGATGGCGGTGTTCCCAGGTTGGTCGTTACCTTTACAGGATATTCATGCGCGGGTTGGCCATTCTGCGTCACCATAGAAATCGCCATGATCGTTGGCGACAAAAGTCTCGATCTGTGCCCGTACATCGCCAAGCCGGAAAGCGGGGCCATGCCCGGGATAACATAGCGTCGCGTCGGGCCATGCCAAGACTACATTACGCAACGTTGCCAGTGTGGTTTGAAAGTCTGCGGCAGACCATGTCTTGCCTGGACCGCCCGCAAAAATTGTATCGCCCACGATTGTGCGCGGATCACCCTCGATCGCAAAACAGATCTGATCCTCGATATGGCCGGGGGTTTCATAGATCCGTAGTGTATGTGGGCCTACCTGGACGCTATCGCCTGCGGCCAACGTGCGGTCGCGCTGGATACCCCGATTGGCGGTTTTCGCATGTGCCATAACCGGTACACCCAGCCGTTTGCGCATTTCCTCAAGCGCCCCCACATGATCCGGATGCGAGTGCGTCAGCAAGATGGCAATGGGTGTGCTGCCGGCGAGCATCTCTTCCAAAACGTCTAGGTCAGCGCCTGGATCAAAGAGGACACTCTCGCCCGTGTGGGGACAGATCAGTGCATAGGTGTTCATAGGCCAAGGGCCGACCTGCCGGTGGCGTAGTTCAAGTGATGCGTCTGCCATGATGATTTCCTTTGCTATGGATAGCCTGTAAAAAGTATATGCTATAGGCGTTACGCAGTTGGCAGCGTTCCCAGGCAACTGCGTAACGTCTATGCTAATCAAAATCGATTGATGTTCGCACCCAGTGTACAAAATTTTCGCCGTCAACTCTGTTGGCTTTGTCACAGGTATGGCGCTAGTCCCAACAATTTCGCCTCCATATTGCGGACTACCTATCAGCAGCTGCGCGCAAGCGCCCGTTGCGGGTGACACTGCGCGCTCAAAGCGCATCTACAAGAGGCAGAGGGAACACAGGCATGGCTTACTTACCGCTTTGACGCGCAAAGTCGGCTTTCTGCCCAATAATGGTTACTTCATAGAGTTGAAAACTTGCTCCCTCCGGTGTGATCTGGGGCTGCAGAAAGGCCTTGGCCTCGCCCGTCACCTCGCTGAGCATGGCGCGTAAATAACGCTGCATTACAGCATCATGGCGCTGTGCCCAAAAGGCGAAATCCATAGATTTGTTGAGCGTCTCGTGGTGTTGCACGTGCAGGCCAGCTTGTTCATAGCCAGCCAGCCACTCGGCAACACTGAGACAGCGCCCGTGGCTGGGATCGCGCAGCTTCTCAAAGGCATTGACATAATCACCCCCAGCTCCATCGGGCACAAAGTTATCGACTACGGCCAGGATCCCGCCTGACCGCAACACGCGCGCCGACTCTTGCAGAAAGAGGCCAATATTGGGAAAGTGGTGGGGGGCAATTCGGCAAGTGACGAGATCAAAGCTGGCATCGGCATAGGGCAATTTTTCTGCATCCGCATATTCAACCGTGACATTGGTGAGACCGCGTTCATTCGCCTGTTGCTTGGCGATTTCCAACATTTCAGATGTAATATCCGTAGCCCATGCTTGTGCAACGTGTGGGGCGAAGGCAAAGGCCGTATGTCCGGCTGCGGTGGCAATGTCCAATGTGTGCCAGTGGGGCTGGGGCTGCACCAGTCCTACGAGGTGTGTCAGTCGATTGCTGTTGGCGTGGGTGGGGCTGTTGATATACCGGGTGGCATTCGCACCGAACTGTTCTTGGACGCTCGTTTTGGCTTCGCTCATTGGGAACTCCTTGCTATCTAGTTGGAATTGCGCTACAGGGTGTTGATGATAGTGCATAGTGTACCGTAGATGCGCCTGCTATGTCATGTCTGGTTTGGTACAAAATTAGGCTAACCACCACCAGGATTGGCTGCCCGATTTAGCCTGCCTATGGTATTATGATAGAAAATTAGCCCAGTCAACGAAAGGTTTGGCAATGGAAATTGCAGGGAAAGTCGCTCTGATTACAGGGGGTGCGCATCGGGTAGGTAAAGCCATTACGCTGATGCTAGCGCAGGCCGGGGCCAATGTTGTGGTCAATTATAACGCGGCGGCAGACGCCGCATTGGCAACGGTGGCCGAAGCCGAAGCGCTGGGTGTTGCTGCCATGGCCGTCCAGGCCGATGTTGCAAATCTAGAAGCGGTGCAGCAGATGGTGGCTGCGATTACGGAACGCTTTGGTGGGGTGGATATCATTGTGAACAGCGCCAGTTATTTTGGCAAGACCCCCTTCCCCAGCACGGATCCGGCGATCTATGCGCGCTGGGCAGAGGTGACTCGTGTGGTGATCGACGGACCTTTTTTTGTTTGCAACATGCTGGTGCCTGGCATGTTGGCGCGCGGCAGCGGGGCAATTGTCAATATTGTGGACCTGTCCATTTCGCAACCGTGGGCCGATTTTACAGCGCATGCTGTGGGCAAGTCGGGCTTGTTGGCGCTAACACGCCAACTGGCGTATGAGCTGTCGCCCACCATACGCGTCAATGCCGTGGCCCCTGGGTTGGTGCTGCCGCCGCCGGGTCTCAATCAAAAGCGTGAAGCCAAGATGACCGAACGCAATCTCTTGGAACAATGGGGCACGCCCAACGATGTGGCGCAGGCCGTAAAATATTTGCTCGAAGCCGATTTTGTGACGGGTGAAGTCATTCATGTAGATGGTGGCGAGCGCTACGGTCCGAATAAGTTGCATCGCCCAAAGTACTAAACGCCGTGTGCAGCGCCTTTCACGAGCAGATGCTGCACTTGTGATACGCTGATTAGAAACAGGGAGAAGCACATGCAGGTGACGCGCCAAGATTTAGAGCATCGAGAAGAACAATTTTTGGCTTCCTATGGGATGCGCAGTCGTGCCAGCCGGGGTCGCCTCTACGCCGAAGAGGAACATCCCTATCGCACTGCCTATCAGCGCGATAGGGATCGCATTGTGCATACCACGGCCTTTCGGCGGCTGGAATATAAGACGCAAGTCTTTGTCTATTCCGAAGGCGATCACTATCGCAACCGGCTGACACACAGCATCGAGGTGGCGCAGATCGGGCGTACCTTGGCACGCACCCTGGGCGGTAACGAAGATCTATCTGAAGCCATCTGTCTCGCACATGACCTGGGACATCCACCGTTTGGTCATGTGGGGGAAGCAACCTTAAATGATCTGATGCTGAATTTTGGCGGGTATAATCATCAAAAGCAAACCTATCGCATTCTCACCGAGCTGGAAATGCGTTACCCAGAACACCCGGGTCTGAATGTGACCTACGAGGTGCGCGAGGGTGTGGTGAAACATGACACCGATTATGATGTGGTGGACGCCCGCGACTATTGGCCGGAAGAGCGCGGCACCCTGGAATGCCAGTTGAGCAATCTGGCCGATGAAATTGCCTACAACACGAGCGACATGGATGATGGCTTGCGCAGTGGTATTCTCGATCCCGCCGCTGTGCTCGGATTGGGCATAGCGCAGCGTGTCTTGGAAAGTTTGGGCGAGGCGTCGCCGGTGGATTTGCGCGAACCGATGGTCCGCTATCGCTTTGTACGTCGATTGGTAGCCCTAGAAGTAAGTGATGTGATTGCTGCCACCGAACAGAATCTCAATCAGGGCGCTGTCCAGTCTCTGGATGATTTGCGTGGCTTGCCCTATAACGTGGCTGACTATTCGGCAGATTTCCAGCGGTTGAATGGTGAACTCAAGCAATACTTATACAAGAATTTTTATCGTCATTACCGGGTGGTACGCATGGCGAGCAAGGCCGAACGGACACTGCGCGATCTCTTTCATGCCTATGTGCAAGAGCCGCTACAACTGCCGCCAGAAATACAACAACGCGCCCTCACCCATGCTGGTGGGCGAGAACGCGTTGTCTGTGACTATCTGGCGGGGATGACCGACCGTTATGCCATTCAAGAACACAAGCGGCTCTTCGATCTAGAAGAGCGGGCATAAACCAGGGGGCCGATAGCAGATAAATAGAAGAACTTATCTGTTCCCTGCTCCCTGTTCCTTGCTACCCCTTCTGCTGGACAGACATGTCTACGGTGATTTCTTGGAAGATGCCTTTGGTCGCGCTGCTTGTGCTGTACAAAACATCCACAATGGTACAGTCAAGCAGCAGATTTTGGCTTTCCAATTGAAAATGGACACCGGATTGTGCGGTGAAGGGACGTGGATTATCCTGACGTTCCTTTAGAAACAGCTGTTCCAGATTATGATCAATTGCATATTCGCTCAGCAAGATGCGCGTTTGATTGCCCAGGTTGCGCTCATCTGATTTATCGAAGATCCACACCTCAAGCGCTACTAGCTGGTGCGGTCCTGTTTGCATCAACGCGTTCTTGTCGCTGGCCCCCATGCCAAACTCGCCAATGTATTTCCCCGATTTCGGATCGACAATTGGCCGCGATTCATCGTATTCCATCATGCCGATTTGGTAGTGAAAGACGTGCTGATCGATCACGGTGGGGCGAGCACGGGTCGTAAACGGCGCGCGTGCAGCACTTTGGGGATTCGCCTGGCGAGTTGACAAAGTGCCTGGCAGCGGTGCCACGGCTGTCGACAAAGCTGCCTTGGGTTTTGGATCATCACTTTGCGCTAGATCCGCATCGATGTCGAGATCGCGCTGCCGGTTGCGGGCATCCGTCGCCGAGGAGGGGGGGGCATAGGCTGCCGAATTGCCCGACGGGGGATTTTCATCTGTCACATCAATTGTATAACTTTTGCCAGCCGGTCGCCACGCGGCATCATCATCCTCATCATCAAACGGCGGTTCGTCATCCACATCTTCGACAAAGTCGCTCTCAGCATAGCTTTCATTCGTGTAGTCGCCGTCGACGTACTCATCCTTGCCGAAATCACCATCTGCACTGTAGCGATTGGAGATCGTGCGCCGCACCTGTTCATCACCAATCGGCGGCCACTCGTCATCATCTTCAAATGGATAGTCGGCAGTGGCTGCGGGCTGTGGAGAAATCAGCTTGTTGCGCAACTGATTGCGCGGTTGACGCGCCGCGGGTGTTTCAAACTCGTCAATTTCATCCTCTGTGGCCGGCTGGGTACGCGCTCTGAGCATGGCTTGCAGATCGGGCAGTCCAGCTTTGCGCAGAATATACATCCCCCCTGCCAGCAGCAACACAGCCGTTAAAAACCACAGCAACCAGCCAACCCAACCCAATTCACCCGTGGATTCATCTGGCGCAGGGATGGGGGTAGGAAATACGGTGGCCGTGGTTGCTGTTGCCTCTCCCCCACTGGTCTGGGCTTGTGGCGCAACGGCTATGGTCGGTGGTACCATGTTCAGCGCTACAGCAAGCCGCCGAATGTTGCTATCGCGGATCGCCTTATCGCTATAGCTGCTTGCCCCGAAGTAGCCCAGCGCATCTTGAAACGTCTGCGCCAGGTTGCCATCGTCGATCGCGGTTAGACGGCGTAGGGCCACCTCGGCGGCTTCCGGGCTGTCATAAATGACAAAGGCATCGGCCACGGCAGCAATGTACTCGGCTTTTTCGGATGGGTAGAGGTCGCGTAGTGTCGCCCCTTCCCATTGGACAGGCCAGAAAACCCAGCCAATCAGCAAGCCGAGGATCAGACCCGCGGCCGCACCAATGGCGAGAAAGGTAAAGGCAGGTTGACGGAGGATGGCGTGGTTTCTCATGATGGCTTTTCTCTGTCCTCTCTGCGTTCCGGATGGACAAATAGCGTAAAATCGTTCCTCCTGGGGATGGCAGAGCGATTTATGCGACTTTATCGATTGTTATGATAGCAAACAAACAGGGTACTGCTTAGCGGCAAGGTAATGAGCTTATAAAAGTTCGTTGCGCCCCTGGCTGCGTAATTGTTCAACCACATTTTTAACTTTTTGCATCTCGGATTTATGACCGATGAGTAGGGCGTCACCCGTGTCAATAATGGCAAGATCATGTACGCCAATCAACGCAACAAACCGTTCGCTATATATAATATTCCCCTGGCTGTTAATCGTCAATGTTTCGCCTTGGGCGATGCAGTTTTGGTCCTCATTGAGGGGAATCACACTGGCTAGCGCATCCCAACTGCCCACATCGTTCCAGCCAGCGTCGAGCGGGGTTACAGCCACCTGGCGCGCCCCTTCCATCACCCCATAGTCGATACTAACATCGGGCATTGTCTGCCAGGCTTCGGCCAACGTGCTGGCTGCGTCTTGTCCATCCAGCGCAGCCAAGATCTGTGCCAGGCGGCTATAGACTTCGGGCAACTGCCGTTGAATCTCGGCGAGCATTTGGTCGGCGCGGCTAATAAAAATGCCGCCATTCCAGTAATAGCCACCATCGGCCAAGAACGATTCGGCCGTCGCCAAATTAGGCTTTTCCAGGAAACGTTCCACGCTATACATCGGTTGCGTTTCCGAGGTTTCCAGCGGCAAAGCCTCTCCCCGCTTAATGTAGCCATAGCCGGTGTGGGCAAAGGTGGGCGTAATGCCCAGGGTCACCAAATGACCGGCCTGGGCGGCATCGACGGCACTGCGCAACGCGGCGCAGAATGTTTCTGTATCAGGAATCACATGATCTGCTGGTAAAAAGGCGACCACAGCATCAGGATCCCGGTGATAGAGGTGGACACAGGCCAGCCCGATGGCGGGTGCCGTATTGCGTCCACTGGGCTCGATAATAATCTGGTGTTTGGCCAAATTGGGTAATTGGTCATACGCGAGCTGAGCAAAGGTTTCGCCCACCACAACATACAACTCATCGTCGCTAACTAATCCTTGTAGACGATCTGCCGTGGCTTGAATGAGGGTGCGCCCTGAACCTGTGATATCGGCAAATTGTTTTGGTTGTTTTTTACGGCTGCGTGGCCACAAGCGAGTGCCGCTACCGCCGGCTAGAATTGCTGCATACATTTCGATAATCCCTTCTCTTTTTACACGAGCGCCATTGCCAGTGCAAATCTTTTTGCACAAGTGTCATTGCCAGTGCATTATACTAAGGAATTGTTGATCAACAACTTCGTAAGGGCGCAATATGTCAACAATATGTAAACAAAATTATGTACGAATCGTGTAAATCATTCCGCCGACCTGGCGCACCATGCCTTTGAGCTCTAGCAGTGTCAACAGGCTGCCCACTTGCCCGGATGGCAATGCCATGCGCCGCACAAGTTCATCAATATGTTGGGCTTCCTGGGCCAGGATTGTCATAATCTGCGCTTCGAGTGGATCGACGGGCGTGTTTTGGCGTACTTGGGCTTGGGTTGTGAGGGTAGCGAAGTTGAGCTGATCCAGCACATCATTGACCGAAAGAAAGGGTGTGGCGCCCTGGCGAATCAAATCATTACAGCCAGCGCTGCCCGGGTGCAGAATGCTGCCCGGCACAGCAAAGACGTCGCGTCCCTGTTCGGCGGCAAATTCAGCCGTGATCAGCGCACCGCTGCGTTGGCTGGCTTCGACAATGATCACACCCCGGCTGAGACCGCTGATAATGCGATTACGGGGCGGGAAATTGTTGGCTTCGGGACGTGTGCCAAGCGGATATTCACTGACCAGCGCGCCATGCTTCATAATGGCGTCGCCCAGTTCCCGGTTCTGGGGCGGATATATTTGGTCCACCCCGCTGCCCAGCACGGCAATGGTGCGTCCGCCAGCCTCCAACGCTGCGTGATGCGCCATCGTGTCGATGCCAAGCGCTAATCCGCTGACAACGGTGATATTGTTATGGGCAAATTCGGTCGCGGCCATGTGCGTCACTTCCCGCCCATAAGCACTGGCGCGTCGTGTGCCAACCAGCGCGACGGCCAAAATGTCCTCGTCGCGCAGTTGGCCGCGTACATAAAGCACAGGCGGTGCTGCATCTGTTTCACGGAGATTCGTTGGGTAGGCCGCGTCATCCCATGTCAGCACTGTTACACCCGCTTGTCGTACGCGCTGCCATTCGGCGGCTAGATCAAATTGGCGGCGCGCCAACAGCAGATTTTCCAACGTGCGTTTGTCGAGATGGGCCGCTTGCAACTGCTGGATCGAGGCTTTCCAGGCAGCTTCAACCGAGCCACAAATATCGAGCAATGCTGTGAGACGGGCGGGGCCAATCCCGGCTACTTTATTAAATGCGATCCAATAGGCTTGGGTAGGAAGTGCTGTCACGGATGAATATCCAACCTTACTAGAACTTTACATTTGCTTCTGCGAGGATACTCAAGATGTTGCACTTTGTCAATACGCGCGCCACCCGATCTACTCGTCGAGAATGCCGGGTAACAAGCGCACGGTCATCCGTTTGGCCTCGAGATCAACCTGCTGCACCACATCGGCGATCGCAGGGACTAGGATTTCCCGCTCGCTGTCTACCATTTTGATCACATAGACCTCGTTCGCGCCGGTGAATAGCACTTCACTGATCACGCCCAACGCCTGGCCCGTTTCGGTTTGGACATGCAAGCCAATAATATCGTGTACCCAGTAAGTATCATCTTCCAGATCGACAACCTCTGTCTCTGGGATAAAGAGCCATTCTCTGCTCAATGCCTCGGCCTGATTGCGTGTATCAACGCCTTCTAGCTTGACCAGCAATTGTAATTTGTGCGGACGCGCATAGTCAACGGTATACTCGGTCAGCGCTTCGCCCATGTAAATGGTCATACCTGGCACAAAGCGTTCTGGAAAATCAGTGTGCAATTCGACGCGCACTTCCCCTTTGAGCGAATGTGCCGTGGTAATGCGCCCGACGGCTAGATAGCCATCGGGAATGCTCACTGCTTCATTGCGGTGATAGTATACTTGGCTGGCCGATGCAGTTGTGGGTTGTTTACGTTCGGTTAGTGGTTTGCGTTTTTGATTCATGCGCTAGATTTACGTGTATTCCTGTGCTATGCCAGTTGTGTAGGGGATCTGATCCTGCGTTTTGTCACCCTCCAGAACTAGCCAGATGCCAGACGCTGGTTTTGATAAAAAACAGCGGAAGACCTGCTTCCGCTGTTTTGCCCAATCATTATTCAGTCTCAGTGCCAATGCTGTTGGCTGACATCTTATAAACTTATGAAGATGTCAGTCAATATCCAACATGACTTCGCGACTTTCGTTGCGTGCCGCGGCGCGCAGTAAGCCGCGAATCGCATTGGCGACACGCCCACTGCGACCGATCACACGGCCCATGTCCGAAGGAGCAACGCGCAACTTAAAGATCGTTGCATAGCGGGTCTCTTTGCGGTAGACATGGACCGCTGAGGGATCCTCAACAAGCGATTTGGCTAAAAATTCGACTAAATTTTCCATGAATTTACTTGTTGTTCCCTGGGCTATCCCACTTTGTGATCTATGCCATGTTGCGCTTCGCACAGGTGACAAAGTAACAAAGCAGCGATCGCGCGTAGTGTACAGAAATCAGTTAATGGTCAGTTTATTGCCAATTAATTGGCTGCAACAGCGCTTTCGGCAGGCTTGACAAACGGAATGGGCTTGCCACTCTTGTCGATCAAGTTGGCATTGCGCAACAACTGTGTGACACCCTCGCTGGGCTGTGCGCCAACTTGGAGCCAGTGCGCTGCGCGTTCTTGGCGCAATTCGACGGCTTTATCGGCAGCCAAGGCCGGATTGTAGGTGCCGATGGTTTCAATAAACCGGCCATCACGCGGCGAGCGGCCATCTGCAACGACAATGCGATAAAAGGCACGCTTTTTGGCACCCATACGGCGTAGACGAATTCGAACCACGATTATTTACTCCTTATTCAGTATAACTAGAGACATTCGATTTACTACAGGCAAACTTAGCGAATACGTGCAATCGTTTTTAAACAGAGCAAAGAATTAATTGGACCCACCAAACAGGTTCATTAAATTTTGAGGAAGACCCCGGCCACGGCGTTTCTTGCCGCCACCCATGATCCCCATTTGTTTCATCATCTTTTGCATATCGCGGAACTGCTTGAGCAAGGCATTCACATCTTGGACGTTTGTGCCGCTCCCCGTCGCAATGCGTCGCCGCCGACTGGCATTTAACACATCTGGCGCGCGCCGTTCTTGGCGGGTCATACTATTAATAATGGCTTCGGTTTTTTTCAAGCTACCCTCGGCCATCTGTGGATCGACATCCTTCATCGCACGGTTGACACCCGGAATCATGGACAGAAGATCGGAGATCGGACCCAGCTTTTTGATCTGCTGCAACTGTTGGAGAAAATCTTCAAGGTTGAATTCTCCTTCACGCAGCTTCTGCTCCATCGCCATTGCGTCTTCTTCGGTGATGTTGGTCTGCGCACGTTCGATCAAGGTCAGTACGTCGCCCATGCCCAAAATGCGACCGGCAAGACGGTCCGGCTGAAAGGGTTCCAGATCCGTGAGCTTTTCGCCAACGCCCAAAAATTTGATCGGCACCCCAGTCACTTGGCGTACACTGAGCGCTGCGCCGCCGCGTGCATCTCCATCCACTTTGGTCATAATCAGACCAGTTAGCGGGACGCGTGCATTAAATCCAGCGGCAACATTGACTGCTTCCTGGCCAGTCATGGCGTCGATAACCAACAGAATTTCGCTAGGACGGGCAACCATGCGCACCTGTTCTAGCTCTTGCATCATCTCTTCGGCAATTTGCAAACGGCCTGCGGTGTCCAAAATGACAACATTATAGGCCTTTTCGCGGGCCAGTTTCAGCGCGTTCTTGGCAATTGTCGAAGGTGGCGTGTTGGTGCCCTCGCTGTGTACAGGAATATCGATCTGGCGACCCAAAATTTCGAGCTGCTGGATGGCGGCTGGTCGATAAATATCTGCGCCGACGAGCAATGGCCGCTGCCCCGACTTGCGCAGGCGCAACGCCAATTTGCCAGCCATGGTTGTCTTACCAGCACCCTGGAGGCCAACGAGCATAATCACCTGTGGCGGCGTGCCCGATAGATTGAGCGGAGCCGGCGCGCCTAACAGTTCAATCAGTTCTTCATTGACAATTTTGACAACTTGCTGGGCCGGCGTTAAGCTGTTCATCACTTCCGCACCAATGGCGCGGACTTTGACGCGGTCAATAAATTCTTTGACAACCTTGAAATTGACGTCCGCTTCCAGCAAGGCTAGCCGCACTTCGCGCATAGCGACATTAACGTCGCCCTCGCTAAGCTTGCCTTGCCGCGAAAGGCCATCAAATATACTCTGTAATTTGTCGGTCAGATTTTCAAACACAGCACTTATCTCAGTGTACTAATAGATAAAACCCTTAAAAGTCATAAATACGCTCTCGTGTATTACCAAGCTTATTTGTATGACTTTTAAATGGTTTGTCCATAAGTTGGCCAGGTAAGCCACAAACAAAAATTATGCGCCTGTTGGGTCAGATCGCCATACGCGATACTGACAGGCGCAAAATCCATTCAACTATTGTACTGTGAGTCGGGCGCTAGGTCAAATATGACCAGCCCTCTGGTGGGAGAAACCAATGCAGGGCGCTACCACAGCGCAAGTAGACAAGCTTCGGCGGGAAGCGTGCCCGTATCCTCGGCGAGCAGCAGATCGATCTCGCAGCCCAAACAGGACGCAAGGTGGCGCTTTAGCTGGAGATAGTGCGTTAGGTCGGGTAGCGGTTCAAAACGCACAACCAGTTTTATTAGGGAGACGGCTGCGCTGGGCAACACTACGCCCATCGCTGTGATCGCATATTGCTGGGTGAGATCTAGTTTTAGGCGTTGCAACACAGCTTGGATGGCTGCCATGTCCGCTGCTGGCGCAGCCTTATTGGCTGGCGCTGCAATGACGGTTGGCAGAGTGGCCTGCGTGGCGCGACAGTAAACTGTACCGCGCCCTTTGCCTTCTACCTGCAATAGACCTTTTTCGACCCAGGTGGTTAGGCGGCGCGTGGCTGTGGCGCGGCTAATATTGGCAACATCCATCAACCGTTTCGGCGTAACCACACCTTCCGTTGCCAGGAGTGATAACAGGAGTTGTTCGTCAGTATCCAGTTTGGGTGCTTGCTCTGCTGTTCCAGCGTGCTGAGTATTGTTTTCGCGAGGATTTAATTCCGGCAGTGCCAGCGTCGTATGCAAGACCAGAAAGAGCGCTTCCTGATCGTCAAAGTTTAATTGGCGGCAGAGATCATAGCCGGCTTGCCAGTGCTGCTGCGCCGCCTGGGTTTGGTGAATGGCCGCAAACGCCTCGGCCAGATTGTAGTGGGCTTTGATCTCGATCAACGGTAGCGTAATCGCTTGGCAAATCGTCAACGATTGCTGATAGGCCGCAATCGCACTGGATAGCTTCTGCGCCAGAAAATAAGTCGCGCCAAGATTGAGCAGCGCCGTGGCTGTTAATTCCTGGTTGCCCAATTTTTGATAGGTATGCAGTGCTTCTTGATGTGCCGCTGCCGCTGGTCCATATTCGCCCATGGCCCGGTATAAGAGCCCCAGGTTGCCCAACGATTTGGCAATCCGCATCAGATCGCCCCCTTCTTCACGCAAGGATAGCGCATTTTCGGCATAGGTCAGGGCTTGGCGATACTTGCCTGTGCCGCGATGCAGGCTGGCCATAGCATCATAGATGTCGGCGCGCAAGCTATGCGCAGTTTGGGGTGCGACGTGCAATGCCTGCTGTAAATCATTTTGCGCCGCATCCCATTCTTTGCGCAGACAGTAGAGCCAGCCGCGATCTTTGAGCAGTTCCGCCAATTCCGGGTCAGTGGGTTGGAAACGCTCAGCCGCTTGTTGGTAATAGCGCAAGGCATGGAGTTGGTTGCGAATTTCGTATAGTTTGCCAATGCGCCGGTAGACGCGTGCTTGTTTGGTGGGATCGGCGCTGGCTTGCAGCGCTTGGCGGCCCGCTGCTAGCGCCTCTTCGTGTTGGCCGCTCCGCTGAAAGAGATCGCTCAACCGCAATTGTACGGCATACCACTGTTCATCAACGAGCCGTTTGGGATCAAGCTGTTGAAAGAATTCAATCAGCTCTTTGCCATGCAATTCATGAATAAGTTCATCGACTACTGGAAATAGCACGCGTACCGCACGCGCATCTTGCTGGGCGCGCCGCCAATGACGGGCGGCCAGGAGAGGGGCAGCTTGTGCTTCATAATAGGCGGCAGCCAAGCGGTGGCGGCGTTGGCAATCGGCTTTGCTCTGTCGTTCATAGACATATGCCCGCAGGATCGGGGAGAGCCAGAGATTGGTCTCTTCGGTATCGGTTAACAGAAACCGTTGTGTTGTGAGCGCGTCGAGCGCGGCCGCGGGCAGACCATTCTGTTCCTGTTGTATCATCTCGACCAGCAGACCGCGCGGGAAAATATCGTCGAAAATGGCGGCGATGCCCAACAACTTGGCAGCTTCGTCCTGTTTTTCCAACGGCAACAGGGCTTCTTGCAGGGCCAGGCGTTGCAGATCGCTATTGGCGCGCCCATCAATCAACTGTTGGCGCAGTCGCTCTGCCAAGGTACGGATGGCCCGATTGCGCTCATCGAAAAACGCATCTGGACTGCTGATGCCTGTTAAGGCAAGCAGCGATTCGGTATAGCGTCCACCGCCCACAAAATCGTCGGGGTGGAGCGGCTCCAGGTAGCGATGGCGCAAAATGTTATAGCGCCACCAGTGTGGATCGCGCCACGTAGGATCATCCAGGGGGCGATAGGTGCCCAGTGGATAGGCCGCGGTGCCGGGTGCCAATTGATTGACCGCCCACTGTAGGACCAGACGCAGCCCGTGCCCCCGTTCTTCAGCCGTAGGTGACGCTTCGTCCTTGACAAGTGTCGGGGTCACCAGCTGCGAATTGGCCAGCGCCGACCGTGACAGTGCCAGCGTGCGCGGATAGTTGCGCAGCGCATCATTGACCAATTGGGTGAACGACAGATCCGCAAGCCGCCCAAGCATCTGTCCTGTCGGTGCTTGGGGAATGGGCGCGCAGGGTGGCTCGTGTTTGTTCAAGCGGTCAGCCGGTGCATTGATTGTCATAGCAGAAGTTGCCATAAATTCGTGCTCGTTACTGATTCAAGATCCTATGCGTCACCAACTGTGAGGCAATTTTGAGGCAATTTGGCCCCAGGGGTTACCAGCAATTTGCTAGAAATTCTTTATACTAAACGTAGACTCGCGCAGAAATTACGTTTAATCATACTGTACACCTATCGCGGCGATATGCATAGTGGTCGAGCGTATGCAGTAATAACTGACTTCGGATAGGGTATGGACAGTAACTTTCACTTGGTACGGCTAAGTACAGTGTAAAGTAAGTTTTTTTGGCAATTGCAACCCCACCCTCGCCCTCCCCTGGTAAGGGAGGGAACCATGGGCTACGGCATTGGCACCTCCCCTTAGCAGGGGGAGGCTGGGTAGGGGTAGATTTCTATCAACTTACTTTGTTTACACTCTATTCA
>Ga0105044_10005295_pt1 | contig 17764 bp, 12 predicted proteins | sample MAT01_FD_78092 | JGI IMG/M metagenome (GOLD analysis project Ga0105044, IMG submission 78092) | Freshwater microbial communities from Lake Fryxell liftoff mats and glacier meltwater in Antarctica - MAT-01 | ecosystem: Environmental > Aquatic > Freshwater > Ice > Liftoff microbial mat | place...
AACGGGATGAAGCGCCGCTGAACGACCACCACGGCGGCGATTTGCTCGTCCTTGCGCTCCATCGTCATGAAGATGTCCCCGCCCGGACGCCCGCGCTCCACCACCGGGAAGCGTTTGGCGCTGAGTTCTTTGGCCTTGCCTCGGTTGCTCAACAACCACGCGGTCTGATCAGGCATAAGGCTGGCCGTAGCCACAATTTCTTTGCTCGACTTGGCGAATCGCATGGCGATCACGCCGCCGCCCGCCCGTCCCTGAAGCGGATAATTGCTCCCCATCGACACTTTGGCTACCGCGTCATCGGTCACGTTCAAAATTAATCGGTCATCGGCTGCGATGTCCGCGCCGACCACTCGCGTCTTGGGCGCAAGTTTTATCCCACGCATCCCGCCCGCTGGTAAACCGGTAGGTCGCACGGTATTTTCGTGGAATCGGATCGCTTGGGCGTTGTTGGTGGTCAGGACGATTTCTTGACGGCCATCGGTGGGCATCACCCAGCCAAGCCGGTCATCCTCCGCGATGTTCATCACCATGAACGGCTTGCTGACATTGCCGGGGATGTCCGATAATCGGACGCGCTTGACTTGGCCGGTCTCGCTGGCGAGCAGCAGATAGCCGTGTTCTAAGCCGGTTGGCATACAGTGGACGGCCACCACCTCGTCATCGCTGCCCAGCGGCATGATGTCTGAGAACGGCGTGCCGTCGGCGGGCGTATCGACCTCTGGCAGTTGTTGGACGGGCAAGGTGGCGCACCAACCTTTGGCCGTGAAGACATACAACGTCTCGTTGGCCGTGCCTTCGAGGATGAAACGCGGCGGCTCTTTGGTCTCAACCGTGATACGCGGAATTTGATGGTCGTGCATCCGCGCCAGTTTGCCGGTGGCGCTCAGGGTGATGAGGGCGGGTTCTTCTGGCATGAGCAGGTCGGCGACGTTGATGGTCAAACTGGCGGTGCTGTCCACGATTTTTGACCGACGCTTGTCGCCATAGGCGGCGCGGATGTCTTTTAATTCCGCGCCAATCACGGCGCGCATCTTGGTCGGCGTGCCGAGCAAATCTTCGAGATAGGCGATCAGGCGGATTTTCTCGTCGTATTCCTCTTGAATCTTCTGACGCTCCAACGCGGCAAGGCGGCGCAACTGCATATCGAGGATGGCTTGGGCTTGAATCTCATCAATGTCCAGCAGCGCCATCACACCGAGTTTGGCGGCTTCAGTGTCATCGGCTTGGCGGATGGTGCGGATGACGGCATCAATCGCGTCAATCGCCTTCAATAAGCCTTGCAAGATGTGGGCGCGGGCGCGGGCTTTGTTCAGGTCATACACGCTACGTCGGCGGACGATTTCCAGCCGATGGTCGAGGTAGACTTTTAGCGCCTGTTTGAGCGACAACACACGCGGTTCTTTGTTGACCAGCGCCAACATGATAATCCCAAACGTCTCTTGGAGTTGAGTCAGCTTGTACATTTTCGCCAGCACTTCCGAGGCATCGACGCCTCGCTGAAGTTCGACCACCAGTCGCAAACCCTGACGGTCTGATTCGTCGCGCAAGTCGGACAAGCCTTCCAGCCGCCCCTCACGTACCAGCGACGCGATGCGCTCAATCAGCGAGGTCTTATTGACTTGATAGGGCAGTTCGCTGACGATGATGCGCTGTTTGCCGCGCCCCATATCCTCGATGAAGGCTTTGGCGCGCACGATGATTTTGCCGCGCCCGGTGGCATAAGCCGACACCAGCGTATTGTCCTCGCTGTCGTCACTCGCGCCTTCTTCGTGGCGATAAATCAGGCCGCCGGTGGGGAAGTCTGGCCCTTTCACAAATTGCATCAGTTCGGTGGTGGTGATGTCCGAGAAGTCATCCCAACGGCTGAGGATATAAGTCAGGGCGTCACAGACCTCGGCGAGGTTGTGGGGGGGGATGTTGGTACTCATGCCGACGGCGATGCCGGTCACGCCGTTGACCAGCAGATTCGGGATGGCCGACGGCAGCACGACGGGTTCTTGCAAGCTGCCGTCAAAGTTGTCTGTGAAATCGACAGTCTCTTTTTCGATGTCGCCCATCAACTCTTCGCCGACTTGCGCCATGCGCGCTTCGGTATAGCGCATGGCGGCGGCGCCGTCACCGTCGATGCTGCCAAAGTTGCCTTGACCGTCAACCAGCATGTAGCGCATCGAGAAATCTTGCGCCATACGAACCAGTGACTCATAGACGGCGCTGTCACCGTGTGGGTGATACTTGCCCAGCACTTCGCCGACGATACGGGCGCACTTTTTGAAGGCGGTATCACTGCGGATGCCCATATCGTGCATGGCGTACAAAATTCGACGGTGGACGGGTTTGAGTCCGTCCCGCGCATCAGGCAACGCCCGCGAGATAATCACGCTCATCGCGTAATCTAGGAAAGCATCGCGCATTTCCTGTTCGATGTTGATTTGCCGAGTGTGACCGATGTCCATATAGAGTCCTCAGTGATAAGTTTGAAGTGAGTCGTTTTGATGATTAAACGCCCGAATGGGCGGGAGAGATGTTGATTAGGGTGGTGGATGAGTGTTGTGATGTATGGTTGCTTATCGCTGATGCTTTTGCAACAGCAAACTGCAAATTTTCATGATTACGTTACGGCGGCGGTTTTTACGGTTGAAAACTTCCAACGTCAAGCTGCTGGCTGTAAACTATAAATATCTGTTCTATTCTAGCACGGGCGGTGGAAAATCGCACGGTAGAAACGGGGTAAACGGCGTGTTGCGATGTGGGATGGTGTGGTAGCATCGCTGGTTATGAGCATAAAACGATTTCCCCAACTTGTCATGATTCTAGTGTCGCTGGCGCTGACTGCGTGCAACGGCACGCCGCCGCGTGTGATTTACGTCACACCAACGCCAGAGACCTCACCCGTCCCGACGCTGGCGGGACAGGTCGAGCAATCACAGCCGACCACCGATGTGACTCGTGCGCCTCTGGTGGTCGGGCCAGCGGTTGACGCGCAGTATACCTTACCACCTAGTCCGACGGCAGCGGCCACCGATATCCCGCTTGGCCCGCCCACCGAGACCGTCCCGCCACGGGGCGCGTTGCCGACGGCAGGCGCGACCTCAACCCCGGTCACGCCGCAGCCATCTGCGACTTCTGCCCCATCGACTCAAGCACTTCCGCCGACGGCCATCCCGACGGCTATCCCCTTAATGGACAAGACCCGAATGGGGATTCAATTGGTGACCAACTTGGGGCGCGCCGAATGGGACACGAGCCTGAGCCGCGCCAAAGAATTGGGCGTGGAGTGGATTAAAGTCCAATTGAACTGGTCGTTTTTGCAACCCAACGGCATGAATCCCAACGAGGAGCGCCTCAAACTGTTCGAGATTAACCTTGAGACCGCTAAACAGTTCGGTTTTAAGGTGATTTTGAGCGTGGCGAAAGCCCCAGCTTGGACGCGCAACGGCGATCAGGCGAGCGGCCCGCCCAGTGATCCGCAATCGTTGGCGGATTTCCTGAGCATGATCTTCACTCAGACCAAAATCGGCTCGACGCTGGACGCGATTGAGATTTGGAACGAGCCGAACTTGGGGGCGGAGTGGAACACCGACGCTTACCCGTTCAGCGGTGAAGGCTATATGCGCTTGTTCGGCCCGGCGTATGGCGCGATTCGCGGCTATAGCTCAAGTATGGTGATTATCTCAGCCGGGCTTGCACCGACGGGCAACACAGACCGCACGCGCAATGACCGAGAGTATTTGCAAGAGATGTATGACGCCGGTTTGGGCAATTATCGCGATATCGTGATTGGCGCGCACCCGTATGGCTGGGCAAACTCGCCCGATACGCGCTGCTGTGACCCGTCGCTGGATCGAGGCTGGGATGATCAACCGCAGTTCTTCTTCCTCGACACCCTAGACGATACTCGCGCCACGATGAACCGCAACGGCCACACCGACATCCCGATTTGGGTCACGGAATTTGGCTGGACGGTCTGGGGAGATTTGGGCGTGCCGCTGCCCGACCCTCCCGAAAATAATCTGTGGATGATGGAAAATAGCGCGCAGGAACAGGCGAATTATACGCTGCGGGCGTTTGAAATTGGCCTGAGTCGGGCGGACGTTGGCGTGATGGTGCTGTGGAACTTGAACTTTGCCAGCCCGCTGCCGATCCAAAATCGTGAAGAAATCGCCGGCTACAGTTTGCTCATCATGGCGGAGGATCATACCCAATTCACGTCGGCGCGCCCGCTGTTTTATTTGCTGCCGTTCGCCACACGCGGGACGCCATGAGCCGACCCCGCCCGCTGACGGTCTGGCTGGGCGTGGTCGTCCTGATGTTGGGCGCGTTCGCCCGCATCGGGGCATTCACTGACTCGCCGCCGGGGATGCAGCACGATGAGATGTTCAAAGCGATTGAAGGTCGTCAGCTTGCACAAGCTGGCGATTTTCGCGTTTTCTACCCGACCAATCAAGGGCATGAGGGCGGCTACGTCTGGGCATTGGCGGTCAGCGAGGCATTGTTAGGCGTCAATTTACTCAGTGTGCGTTTTCCGGCCATGATTTTTGGATTGCTGGCCGTCGCCTTGACTTATCGCGCCGCTGGGCAAATCGGCGGACGGCGAGCGGGCTTCGTCGCGGCTGGGATGGTCGCAGTCTCATATTGGGGCGCGTTCATCGGGCGGGTGGGCTTGCGCGCCTCAATGTTGCCCGCCTGTGTGCTGCTGGTCGCGCTGGGAGTCTGGGCGCTGACGAGTCAGAGGCCGCCGCGCCGCCCGATTCTGACCGCCGCGTTGACCGGTTTGGCGTTGGGCGGCAGTCTATATACGTATACGTCGGCTTTTGCGCTATTCGGGGGAGTCGGGGCGCTGATTGTGGCGCTCGCCCTGTTTGACCGCCGGTTGTTGCGCGCTCGCTGGAAACTTTTAACCTTCGTCAGCGTAGTAGCGGTGATTGTGGCGCTACCGATGCTCAATGCGCGCCTGACAGACCGCAATGGCTTCAATCGCGCCAGCACCATCACGCGCCCGTTGACCGACGCGCTGGCGGGTAAGCCGACAGAATTGCTGGACAATGCCGTCAAATTAGCTGGGATGTTCGCTTTCACCGGCGACCCGGAAGCGCGCTATAACTTACCAGAACGCCCAGCGTTTCCGGTAGCGGGCGCGTTGGTTTACGTTGGGGCGGCGCTGATGGTCTGGCGTCTGCGTCGTCAACCGGTGCTGGCCTATTGGCTGGGCGTCGGGCTGGTCGGACTTGTCCCAAGTTTATTGACCGTAGGCGCGCCGTCATTTTTACGGAGCGTGGCCGTTTTACCAGTGGCGGCGGCTTGTATCGGCCTGAGCGTCGGATTACTCAAGCCGCGAATTGGCTGGGCTGTGGCGGCGGGATTGGTCGGGCTGACGGGCCTCTTGGATTTGCGCGCCTTATGGGTCGAATGGCCGACTCTGCCAACCGTCCAAGCGATTTACCGCGATGACCTGCAACAATTGACCGTCGATATTCGCCGAAACGGGGTAGGGCGAGCCCTCATCAGCACGCCAGATGTTGAACTTGACGCGCTGATGCTGCCGTTTGAATTGCCGGACGGCGTGAGCGCGACCACCCTTTTTGACGGGGACACCAACCTTGTTGTAGCTGACGATGCGACGCTATATGTCTCACCGTTTGCGCCGATTACGCCGCCGCATCAGCAGTGGTTGACGGCGGACTATGGGACGGAACGCTTGTCGGATGTGCTGACTCAGGACGGTCAAGTCGCGTTTGAAGTCTACCGATTGGGCGAGTCGATCATCCGCCCGACGAGTGAAACCGCCTATCGTTGGGATGGATCGGGGCGCTACCCCAAAGGCGAGCTGTCCGAATGGGCTGCGCCGCTGGCCTATCCGGTCAATTTCGGCGGCGTGGTCGAGTTGGTGGGTGTGGATTTGTCTGACCGAGTGCTTGACCCTAAAAACGACGGCGTGAACATCCAGCTTTATTTGAAGCCATTGGTCGAGCGCGAGTCGTTAACGATTCAAGCCTTTGTGCATGTTTACCGGCGTAACGGGGTGCTGCACGCGCAACGCGACTTGCTCGGCGTGCCGACCAGTCAATGGCGGCGCGATATGACCATCATCCAAGATAATTTCGTGGTGATGGGCGACAGCGGCGCGGGCGCGTATGTCGTGACGGTGGGATTTTACAATTACCAGACCGGTGAACGCCTGCCGGTGTTGGGCGACGATGGCGAAGTTTTGGCTGACCATGTGCTGGTCGGGCGAGTGAGGGTGCGTCAATGAGAAGATTGTTTCGAGTAGAGGGCTGGCGTGCTATGTCCATTTCACGGCGCGCCATGCCGGTTTTGTTATTAGCCCTGATGATTGGCGTCACATCGGCGCAGCCCACGGGCGTGATGCCGCCGCGCAGTCGTATCACGGCGGCCAATGCTGAGACGCTCTCGCTCTATATGGTAGGGGCTAAACGAGCCGAACGGGTATTGTGGTCGCCCGGCGGTTCGACTCTGGCGGTGATGGACGGCACGGACATCGACCTATACAGCGTGACCGATTGGTTATTAGCGCCGGTGAAAATCCGGCTGGATCAAACGCCCAACGACCTAGCTTTTAGCCCAAACGGCCAAACGTTGTATGTCGCTGTGCCGGGCAGCGTGATTGGCTTTGCCACGATGGGCGGCGGTCAGGTCGAAAGCCACTTGATTGACGCCCGTCGTATTGCGCTCTCACCGGATGGGGCGCTGTTGGCGTGGGTGGCGCGGTCTGGCGCGCTGGAAATTTATAACCTGACCGAACGCGCCAGTTTTCAACTCGCACCGGCGGCAGATGATGTCAGCTTCACCCCTGATGGGCGGCGGGTTGCGGCGCGCTTGGCGGATGGCTCGGCATTGATGTTTGACCTGATTACCCGCCAGTCGGAGTCCGCTTATGTTGCCGATGTGACGGAGGCGGCCATGAATGATGTCCCGCTGCATGGCGTGCTGGTCACAGGTGACGGGCGGACGCTGATGCTCCCGGCGGGGAACGGCGCTGCGTTGGCCGCCTTTTCGGTGCGCCAACCGGAAGCAGACGCGGCGCTACTCACGCTGTCCGCGCCGTATACGCGAGTCTACGGTTGGGGGGTTAATCCCCGTGCGCGGCTAGTAGTCGGTGCGGCCATCGCTCAGACGCCCCAGCAGAGCGCGATTTTGGTCTGGGATATGGCGGGCGGCCTGCCGTTGACGACGCTCAAACACCCCGGCGTCCGCGATGCCGCCCTCAGCCCGGATGGGACGTTAATCGCTTCGGTAGGCGGCGGGACATTACGGTTATGGGCGCTGGCCGAGTCGCTGCCGACGGCGGAACAGGCCAGAAATCTGAGCGCGACCAATGTTGTCGCGGCCTGTGATGTGTATGGCGGGCGTCCGACACTAGGTGCGATTTTGGACGGTCAAACCATGAGCTTGGTCTGGAGTTGGTACGCTTCCACCCCTCAACAAGTGCGTGATTATCTGGACGCGGCCTTGTTTCAATTGGAATTGGATGGTCAGCCTGTTCGCCCGTGGGTATTCGTCAGCCAGACCGCGCCCGACCCGGTGAATGAGGGTAATCCCACCGTGTATTTCTATGCGCCCGTCGGCGTATTGACATTTGGGAATCACGTTAGCGCCGTTCAAGTGACATGGGTTCGCACCATTAACGATGGATTTGCTGATTTTGGTCCCGGAACGGCTGCCGAATCTGACGGTGGGACGTGTCAGTTTGGCGTAAGCTGATTTTTTGGGTAGGTTGCAAACGTCAATAGTCTCATTTGCGGTTCAGCCGATTGTCAACTCGTCTTAGTCTATACACCTTATACTTAAGTATGAGAAATCATTTGAGGCATGAGGTAAATATGTCTGAGACCCAAAATCACCGCGTTTTCGAAAAACGCACGGTGTTTAACACGACTCTAGCGAAAATGGAAGCATTTCATCAAGACCGTGCCGCGCTCAGCACGTTGACGCCGCCGCCGATTTTCGTTCAACTACACCATGACGGGCGCACCTCCTTAACTGAGGGCGACCTTGATTTCACGTTGTGGTTCGCCTTCATCCCGATTCGTTGGTTGGCGCGGCACGAAGCCGTCCCCGGTCAACACGGGTTTGCTGAGTGGCAAGTCAAAGGCCCGATGGGCTATTGGCGGCACGAGCATTTATTTGAGCCGGTCGAGGGCGGCGTGGCGCTGCATGATCGCGTGACATTGGCGCATAAACCGGGCTTGGCGGGGTTGCTCACACGGCTGATGTTTGACGGATTACCGCTCAAATTTCTATTTTTTTACCGTCACTGGCGGACACGTCAAGCAGTGGGGCGCTAAACGACTGTGGCAGAGCGGATTGCTTCTCGGATTGTGGTGGTCGGTGCTGGCGTTGGCGGCTTGACCAGTGCGGCGTTGCTGGCGCAGGCGGGCTATCAAGTCACTGTGTTGGAAGCGCAGACCTATCCCGGCGGTTGCGCCAGCACATGGACGCACAAAGGCTTTCGATTTGAATCAGGCGCGACGGTGGCCGGCGGCTTCCAAGAGAATGGCCCGCACGCGGTTGTCGGACGGATGTTGGACATTCAATGGCCTGTTAAGCGACATGACCCCGCATGGGTGGTACACTTACCCAGTAGGGATGTTGCGCTGACGGGCGATAACGCCGATGTGCTGAAGAAATTCCCCGGCACAGAAAGATTCTGGGCGCAGCAGGCCGCACTGGCTGATGTGTCTTGGAAACTATCAGCGGCGGGGTTGCCGTGGCCGCCCACCTGTATGGCCGAATGGATGAAACTGGTACACATCGGCCTAAAGTTCTTTCCGGCGGATTTGGCGCTGATCCCGTATGCGTTCATGACCGTTTACGATTGGATTAGGCGTCTGGGTTTGGCCGGTGACAAGGCGTTTGTACGCTTTTTGGACGGTCAATTGCTGATTTCTGCCCAAACGACGACCCGCCATGTGAATGCCATTTGGGGCGCGACGGCGCTTGATCTCGCACGACAGGGCGTTTATCACGTTCGAGGCGGCATGGGCGGGTTGGCTCTGACATTGGTCGATAAACTGCGCGACCTCGGTGGTGAAATTATCTACCGTCAGCATGTGACCCGGCTGGAAGTCAGCAACGGCGAAGTGGTCGGGGTATGGGCCAGACAAGGGCGGCATGGTAAACAAGAGACGTTTTATCCCGCCGAATTTGTGATCGCCAATACGACGCCGTGGAACGTGGGCGAGTTGTTGGGGAAGGACGCCCCTTCATCGCTCAAGCGCGAGGTGAATGGGCGCAAAAAAGGTTGGGGCGCGTTCGTGCTGCATTTGGGCGTGCGTGAAGAGGCTTTCCCAGAAGGATTCCCCGACCATCACCAGATTTTGCTAGACATTGAGGGTGCATTGGGCGAGACTCGTAGCGTGTTCATATCGCTGTCGCCGGTGTGGGACGAGGAGCGTGCGCCATTTGGTCAGCGCGCCGTCACTGTCACAACCCATACAGATGTCCACCAGTGGTGGGCGCTGTTAGAGGCCGATAAAGAGGCTTATCACGCCAAAAAAGACGACTATACTCAAAAAATCATCGCTGCACTGGAGACTGTACTGCCTAACCTACGCGAATATATCACCCTGACTTTACCGGGTTCGCCGGTGACCTATCAGTTTTACACCGATAGACATGAGGGACAAGTCGGTGGTTTCCCCATCACCTCATTATTTAAGGCACGCGGGCCGCGCACAGGACTTCATAATCTGCGCTTGGTCGGCGACTCGATTTTCCCCGGCCAATCGACGGCGGGGGTGACATTAGGCGCGATGCGCGTCGCGGCGGATGTCGAGCGCAATTTACCACGTTGGATGAGCCGAGTTGGGGTGAGATACCCTGTCCGGCTGACCACTGAACTTGAAGAAGATCAACAGTTTGAGGAAGTTACACCATGAGCCAACCCACTGCGGTAGTCTGGCTGCGGCGTGACCTGCGGCTGGCCGATAATCTGGCGTTACATCATGCCGTCGAAAGTGGCGCAAAAATCGTTGTGCTGTATGTGCTTGACCCCGTCATTTTGGGGTCAAATTACATCGGCGCACCCCGTGTCAAGTTCATGACCGAGGCGCTCAACGACCTCGACCTCCGGTTGCGCGAATACGGCGCACATTTACTGATTCGCCACGGCGAGCCGTCCGAAATAGTGGCGTCGGTTGCGCTTGAAGTGGGCGCGGATCAAGTCTATTACAATCACGACTATACCCCATATACGCGCAAGCGTGATGAGGCGGTACAGATTGCGCTGGGGGCGCACGGCATCGGCTTTCACGCCTATCATGACCGGGTATTGCTGGCGCCGGATGCGATTTTCACCGGGTCGGGCAAGCCGTATGCGGTGTACACCCCGTATAAAACCAAGTGGCGCGAGACCGCCAAACCGTTCTCCGAGCCGGTCAAGACCGATTTTCAGGGCGTGTTCCACGACTTAAGCGGCGTAGATGGGCTGTCCGTCCCGACACCGGCCAGTTTGGGCTTTGAGGGCAACATCATCTCGACGCCTGAAGCCACGCCAAAGGTCGCCCAACGCCTATTGAGTGACTTCATCCGGCGCAATATTTTTAGCTATGCCGAGGCGCGTGATACGCTGGCAGAGCCGTTTGATGATCCGCGCAATGGCACATCATCGTTGTCACCCTACATCCGCTGGGGGTTAGTCTCGCCGCGCCAATTGCGTAAGGCGGCGGCGGATGCCACTGCCGCAGCGCCGAATGAGGCGGCGCGAGAGGGCGTGACGACTTGGGTGGATGAACTCATCTGGGCAGAGTTCTACACACAGGTTTTGTGGCACTTTCCGCACGTCAAGACGCAGAGTTTCAAGCCGGAATATGACTTGATTGAGTGGCGTCATGCGCCGGATGACCTCGCAGCATGGCAAGAGGGGCGCACGGGCTACCCTGTCGTGGACGCGGCCATGCGCCAACTCAACGCCACCGGCTGGATGCACAACCGGGCGCGCATGATCGTCGCCAGTTTCTTGACCAAAGACCTACTGATTGATTGGCGCGAAGGCGAACGCTACTTCATGCAGAAATTATTGGACGGCGATTTGGCGGCTAATAATGGCGGTTGGCAGTGGGCGGCGGGGACGGGGACGGACGCGCAACCCTATTTCCGCATCTTCAACCCGGCCAGTCAGAGCGAGAAATTCGACCCCGAAGCCATTTTCATCCAAAAGTGGATTCCGGCCTTGCGCGGCTATTCGGTTAAGTACATTCATGCCCCGTGGACGATGAACAACGCCCCGCACGGCTATCCGCGCCCGATGGTAGACCATTCTGAGGCGCGCCATCGCACGCTAGAGGCGTTCTCAGTGGTCAAGAAGCAACAACCGCCGAAGGTCGTGACCTTCACACAATAAGGTCGATTGTCAAACATCCGCCGCTGGAGGCTCATGCTTCCAGCGGAAAGCACTCCCGAGAATGGAAGCGAGTCCAATGCGTATTGTTTTAGCTTTACTCATGTCTTTAGCGTGTATCGGCCCTGCTTTCGCGCAAGACGATGCCCCGATTTTGGACGCTGATGCGCGCTATATTGAGGTTGATGGTGCGTCAATTTATGTGATTGAGCGCGGCGACCCAGACGGCTTGCCGGTCATGCTATTGCACGGATTTGGCGGCTCGGTCTTCACTTGGCGCTATACGATTGACCCGCTGGCCGAGGCAGGCTATCACGTCATCGCGTTTGACCGCCCGCCGTATGGGTTGTCCGAGAAAAGCGCGGATTTTGATTGGACGGGGACGGCCTACGCCGATTTGACCGTCGGGGTGATGGACGCGCTCGGCATTGACGCTGCCGTGTTGGTTGGTCATAGCGCGGGCGGCGCGGTGATTGCGGATGTGGCAGCTTTGTACCCTGAGCGAGTCTTGGGCTTAGATTTTGCGGCGGGCGCGGTCATCACCGGCGACGCCGAGGCCGATGCGTGGTTCACCCAGCAAGCCGAGGCACAAGATTCTGATGGCGGCGGTCTGAACGGTCTGGCGGGTAATCTGCGGGACATCAATCCCAATTCACCGCTGGCGCAATTGGCTGTCCGGGCGATCCTCACGCCGGAGCGTTTCGCCGACTTGCTGACCAGCGCGTATTACTCCCCAGAGGATGTCCCGGCTGACGCTGTGGAAGGCTATGGCCGTCCGCTGACCGTGCCGGGCTGGGAGGCCGCTTTCCTCAAGCTACTGTCAGGTGGGATGAGCGCGCCGACCTATACGTCGGAACTTTGGGATACCCTCAGCGTGCCGGTCTTGTTGCAATGGGGCGAGAACGACACATGGGTGTCTCCGGTTGTCGGGCGCGCTTTATCTGAACGCATTGACGGCTCGGTGCTAAAAATCTATCCTGAGACCGGGCATATCGCGATGGAAGAACAAATCGACGCCTTCAACACGGACTTGCTGGCGTGGTTGGCCGGAATAGGCTTATGAATTCTCTATGTTGGGGCATGGCTCACCATGCCCCAACTTTAGTGCTGACAGGTGTTTTAGGACGCGCTGGGCGCGCCGCTTTCTATCGCCTTTTTGCGCTCATCGACTTGGCGGACGAACTCGGCACGGTCTTTCTTCCATGTCTTTTCCGCGTCTTTGTCCGTCCCAGCCAACGCCCACGGCACGCGCTGACGGATGGCTTCAAAGCTGGATGTCAGGTCATTCTTTTTGACCTGCCCTTGCAGTAGAACGCCGTGACGATCATAGGCTCTGACGAAATAGGTGCTGCCGTAGCGCCCATTTTGGATGAGGGTGTAGAGCCATACGATGTCTTGAATCCGTGCGATTTGAAGATTTCCCATGCCGCGCTGTACCAGCCAATTACGAGTCAACGTCAAGTTGCCGTATTTCTGTGTGGGGCCGCCGCTGTCTTTCTCCGCTTGGATACCGCGTAGCGTGTCCTTTGACGGCATGTTATAGCGGGCAATGTTCTTCCAGACCGGGTGGCTATTTCCATTCAAAGTGCGACCCAGCGAACGTAGCACCAAATACAGGCCGAACAGTGCCGCGCTGACACAAGCTATCGCACCTGCAATCCAGAACCCCTTATTTTCGGCATCGGTCATGTCGAGGACTTTTGAGTAAATCAGGTTGCGGAACTCAGGGTATTCGACACCGATGTCGTAGCGGATTTGATTGCCAATCGTATCAAAATCTTTGAGCGTACCCGTAACCCGGTAGTCGTTCACCAAATCTGGTAATAGATTCCCGGACTTGGTGAGCAATACGGTGTCATCACCTAGCAGCGTAATCCCATAGTGAGATTGGCCGAGAGGGATGAACAGGTAAGTGGTTTCTTCATAATACCCACTAGGGCCAGCGACATCCGCATCGACGCTTAAAAAGTACACATCTTGATCGGGGACATCGCGTTGGACGAAATCCTTAGCCGTCCAAGTCGTTCCGCCAGTGAACCATGCGCTGAAATAGGGGTATACGAGAAAGTAGATGACTACCGCCGCGACCCCAGCGATCAGCACGCCTAATAAGAAATTGCCGAGATTGCTGAAGAATACGGCTCGTCTTGCTGCACCGACCATGTGAAAATTCCCCTTATGTTGATATAAGATTAGCTGTGGATAAGCCCATGATGCAGTTTATAAGCATTGTGAGATTACGCGCAAGTCTTTTAGGGATAGACAACAAAAAACGGGATGCCGCACACAGCATCCCGTTTTTTTCATCCGAATTCGAGGCTTAATCGCCGTCGTCAACCTTACCCATGCGCCGCTTTAGGCGTTCGATGCGGCCTTGCTCCGGGCGGATACGATTGAGCAGACTGCTGTACTGTCGCTTAATGCGCCGGAAGGATGAGGCGGCTGACGATTGCAAAAGCTCTAACTGCTTCATCGGGCCGGTCTTGCGGGGGACAGCGCCCGCGCCCGTCCATTGCACGATGGAGGCCGCCCATGTCAGGCCGCCGCCGAATCCAATGAAGGCCACATAATCGCCTTTTTGGATGCGACCCTCGCGCTCGGCTTCAACCAACGCCAGCGGGATCGAGGCTGCGGAGGTGTTGCCATAGCGGTCAAGATTGGTATAGAACATCGACTTATCAAAACCCAATTGACGGGCGGCTGCGTCAATGATTCGTAGATTGGCTTGGTGTGGGATGATGAGGTTGATGTCTTCTGGCTTGATGCCTGCGTCGTGAGCCGCCCGCCTGATGCCGTCGCTCAGGACGCGGGTAGCAAATTTGAACACCTCTTGACCGTCCATATACATCTTGCCCATCTTGTGACCATTGATGGCCTCGTGATGAAGGTCAAGGTCTTGGCTACCAAAGGCCGGGATGCCGAGGTGCTTGGCGTTTTTGCCCTCACTTCGAAGGATGGCCGACAACACGCCGCCGGGTTGTTCGTTGCGTTGGAGCAAGACCGCGCCCGCGCCGTCTCCGAACAAAATGCACGTCCCACGGTCTGTCCAGTCCATCACGCGGCTCATCGTCTCTGCGCCGATGACCAGCGCAGTATCTATCGAACCGGTGCGGATGGATTGGGCGGCCATCTGTAAGGCATAGACGAACCCGCTGCACGCCGCACTTAGATCGAATGCACCGGCGTTGTCCGCCCCGATTTCGGATTGAATCAGGCTGGCGGTAGACGGGAAAATACATTCCGGCGTCGAGGTCGCGCAGATGATTAAATCGACCAGTGAGGCGTGTAGACTGCCCATTTGCAATGCGCCTAGCGCGGCTTTCGCGCCGAGAGTCATGGTCGACTCGGAGTCGCTGGCGATTCGGCGCTCTCGGATGCCTGTGCGAGCCACAATCCACTCGTCAGTCGTTTCGATGAAAGCCGAGAGGTCATGATTGGTCATGACCTTCTCAGGCACGCCCATCCCCCACCCAACGATGTGGGCGTAGTAGGGCGGTTTGGGTGTCTCGTTAGGCTCGGCCATTCACGTTTTTACCAAATACCAACACTGCGTTGTGGCCTCCGAACCCAAATGAATTCGACATCGCCACCGAGATAGGGTGTGTCTTGCCGACGTGAGGGGTGTAGTCTAGGTCGCAGTCGGGGTCGGGCGTATCGAGGTTGATGGTGGGCGGGACGAAGCTGTTTTGCATCGCCATGATGGTCAAGACGGCCTCAACCGACCCGGCGCTGCCCATCAGGTGGCCGGTCACGGATTTGGTCGAACTGATGGGAATGTTATAGGCCTGTTCGCCAAATGCTCGTTTGATGGCGGTGGTCTCGCTCTTGTCGTTCAGGTAAGTTGATGTGCCGTGCGCGTTAATATAGTCGATTTGCGCGGGCGTGATGTTGGCGTCCTTGAGGGCGCGCTCCATCGCTTTGGACGCGCCTTCACCATTCTCTAGCGGGGCGGTGACATGGTGGGCATCCGACGTGTGGCCGTAGCCGAGAATTTCGGCGTAAATTTTCGCGCCACGCGCTTTGGCGTGTTCGTATTCCTCAAGCACGAGGATGGCCGCACCTTCGCTGACGACGAAGCCGTCGCGCTCTTTGTCGAATGGGCGACTGGCGCGCACTGGGTCGTCGTTACGGCGGCTAAGGGCGGTCATGTTGTTGAAGCTGGCGATGGTCAATTCGACATTGGCCGCTTCACTACTGCCCGCCAGCGCGACATCCGCTTGGCCGCGCCGAATCATCTCGGTAGCCTCGCCAATGCAATTGTTGCCGGTGGCGCAAGCTGTCGCCAGCGAGTAATTAGGGCCGCGCATCCCATATTGCATCGAAATTCGCGATGAAATGGCGTCAGGCAGCATCATCGGGACGAGCAGCGGGCTAACAGCGTGCGCGCCGCTTTCTAAGAAGGTGATGACGGATTGGAAGATGGTATGGATGCCGCCGATGCCCGTCCCGACCACCACTGCGATCTCGTAACGGTTGTCCTCGGTGACGATCAGGCCGCTGTCCTCAACGGCTTGTTTGGCGGCATACAGCGCCAATTGAGTCACACGGTCAGTCCGGCGAGCTTCACGCTTGCCGAGGAAGATTTCGGGGTCGAAATTTTTGACCTCGCCTGCGAAACGATTTTCCAGCTTGTAGGGGTCAAAATGGGTGATTGGCCCGATGCCAGAGACGCCATCGGCTGCGTTCTGCCAAGCCTCTTGGACTGAGTTGCCGATGGGACAAATGATTCCCATACCGGTGACAACGACACGCTTTCTTTCAGCCACGGTCAAAAACTCCCGTTGTTTGGTAGCGGTAGGCGAAGTGCCATTGATGATAGCACATGCTTGAAATAGCGCATTGATGTTCTAATGGTGTGAACACCCCAGAACGCACGGGGTTTCGATGTTATAATCTGTGCGGGTTATTATGGGAAATAAGCGTCAACGACCACCCCCATAAAGGAGGTGGCTTGCTTATCGCAAGCCCATGTTGACCAGCCTCAGTCTCATCCGTGAGACACCATTATTCGAGTCATGATACCGACGGGTGACTGAACCAGCCCGTCGCTCTATCGCCCACCGTTAAACATGCCGAGGGTCTAGGCAAGTGCGGTGGGCATGACAAGCCCGAATAACCTTGGCGAGGTTCACTTTATCGTCGTAAGACGAAAACAATGAGGTAACTCATGCAACGAGTATTGGTGTTAGACAAGAACAAAACCCCGCTGATGCCGTGTCATCCGGCGCGTGCGCGTCAATTGCTCACGCGAGGGAAGGCGGCGGTCTTTTGTCAATATCCCTTCACCATCCTCTTGAAAGAACGCGACGGCGGAGATGTTCAGCCCATCGCACTCAAGCTAGACCCGGGCAGTAAGACGACTGGAATAGCACTGGTCGCCGACTTCAAACGAGGCAAGCGCGTGATTTGGGCTGGGAAGCTCAGCCATCGTGGGCAGCAGATTCGAGATAAGTTATTATAGCGCAGTCAAATCAGGTGGGGTCGGCGTCACCGGAAAACACGTTACCGCCCGGCGCGTTTTCTGAATCGGCGTCGTGCGGAAGGTTGGCTTGCGCCATCGTTACAAAGCCGAGTCGAGAACACGCTAACTTGGGTCAATCGTTTACGCCGTTGGTCGCCAGTTCGCTCATTGTTGATGGAATTGGTGCGTTTTGACACGCAATTGATGCAAAACGCTGAAATATCTGGCGTGGAATATCAGCAGGGCGAACTCGCTGGTTATAAGGTTAGAGAATATCTACTGGAAAAATGGGGGCGTAAGTGTGCTTATTGCCATGCCTGTAATCAGCGCAAGGGTAGCCAAACTGCGACAGAATTTGGGCATCCGAATATTCAAAAGCAAGCCAAGCAGCCCCTCAAAGATGCGGCGGCGGTCAATGCGACGCGGTGGGCGCTGTGGAGACGGATGGACAATTTGGGTTTGCCATTGGAAGTTGGGACAGGCGGAAGAACGAAATTTAATCGGGTAAAACAAGACTATCCAAAAGCGCATTGGATTGATGCGGCTTGTGTCGGAGAAAGTGGAGAACAAGTTTGCATCAACCCAAATCATGCGCCACTTCATATTAAAGCGACGGGGCATCAATCGCGCCAAATGTGTCGCGTCGATAAGTACGGCTTCCCAAGAACCAGCCCCAAACAAGGGCGTGTCCATTTTGGTTTCCAGACGGGGGATATGGTCAAGGCGATGGTCACAAAAGGAGTAAAACGCGGTATGTATATCGGGAGAGTCAGTGTCAGGGCTAGTGGTTTTTTCAATATCACTACCCCTACCGGAACGATTCAGGGTATCAACTATCGCTACTGCACCTCGATTCACAAATCCGATGGCTATCTTTACGAGAAAGGAGAGGCGCTTTCCTCCGCTACCACAAGGGTAGCGGTATACCCGCGCCAAGTTCAATGAAA
>Ga0105044_10005298_pt1 | contig 17757 bp, 18 predicted proteins | sample MAT01_FD_78092 | JGI IMG/M metagenome (GOLD analysis project Ga0105044, IMG submission 78092) | Freshwater microbial communities from Lake Fryxell liftoff mats and glacier meltwater in Antarctica - MAT-01 | ecosystem: Environmental > Aquatic > Freshwater > Ice > Liftoff microbial mat | place...
CCGGGCACGCCGCCGAGGAACTGGGCCTGGGCGACGGCGGCGCCCGCGAGCATGGCGAGCGCGAGGACAACGAGCATGAGCGTGCGGCGCATCACCGGTGGGCCTCGCCGCGGAGGGCCGAGAGGCGGTCGCGGAGCGAGCCGAAGGACTCGGAGGCGGAGACGGGCTGGGGCACCGGGGCCGCGTGGGCCGGGGGGGCCGGGGGGCGGCGGTCGGTGTAGACGGGGATGATCGGGATGTTCAGGACATCGGCGCGTTCGTTCCAGAGCTCGGCACGGTCGCCCGCGGGCGTGGAGCGCGCGGTTCGCAGGTTGACCGACGCGGGGGTCTCGAAGTCGGGCTCGCGCGGGCCGTGGCGGTCATCGAACTCGCGGAGCATCGTCTGGAAGCGGGCCGCGGAGGACGCGTCGGCGGCGTCCTGGGCCTTGAGAAGGATGGACGCGACATCCTCCGGGCTCGAGAGCTCGCAGAGCGTCGAGAGCGAGCCGCCGCCGGCGCGGAGTGTGCCGGTGGTCTGCCCGATGAGCAGGACGCGCTGGTCGAGCTTGATGAGCAGGAGCGTCTGGCCGCGGCCCAGCGGGTAGCGGCCGAGCGTCTCGAGCAGGCCCGAGGGCGCACGCGCACCGGCGGCGATCGAGCCGCCCACGAGCACGCCGCGGCGTTTCAGAACGCGGATGCCCAGCGCACAGACGCCGATCAGGGCAAGGACAACGCCCAGGGACAGGCTCGTGCGGACGATGGTGCTCTGCGAGAGCGCCGGGGCGGGCCCGGGCGTCTCGGCACCAGTCGCGGCCGCCGCGGCCTTCTGCGGCCCGGGCCGACCGAGCGGACGCGGGTTGAGGTCGACGGTCGACGCGGGCCCGGCGGCCGGCTGAAGCGCGGGCCCGGGCGCAGGCCCGGGCGCAGGCGGGGGCGCAGGCGGGGACGCGGGCGGGGGGGCAGGCTGCTCGATCACGCTCGCAGGCTGCTCGGGCTCGGGGCCCTGGGCCAGCCCCGCGACGGGCCCGATCGCGACGAGCGCAAGGATCGCCCCTGCGGCCAAGGTCGAAGATGAATGGTTGGTGCGAACGGTCACGGCCTTCCTGGCCTCTGCAAGCGCCGCGGGCTCCGCCGCGACGGTGGGGACGATTGGAGATGCGATGCGGGGCGCAGGCCGATCAGCGTTTGGCGGGCTGGTCGGAGAGGTTGGCGACGATCTCGTTGATGCGGACGCAGAAGTTGTCGTTGAGCACGAGCACCTCGCCGCGGGCGACGTGGCGGTCGTTGACATAGACGTCGACGGGGTCGCCGGCGAGCTTGTCGAGTTCGACGACGCTGCCCTCGCCAAGGCGGAGCACGTCCTCGACGAGCATGCGGGTCCGGCCGAGCTCGATCTTGACGTTCAGGTTGACATCGGCGAGCAGGTCGATGCCCTCGGGCTTGCGCTGCGCGGGCTGGGGCGTGAAGCTGGGCATCGAGAAGGGCTGGGCGGCGGGCTGGCTCGCGGCCGCGTAGGCGGGGCGCGCGGGGGCCGGCTGCGGGGATTGCGTCGTGGCCTCGCTCATGAGCTTGGCCGCTGCGATGGCGGCCTGGGCGGCGGAGAGGGCGTCCTGCGACGCGTCGACGATGGGCTGGGGCGCGGCCGCGGCGTCGGAGTCGGACTTGAGCCCGAGGACGGCCTGCTGGGCGGCCTTGAGTGCCGCCGCGGCGAGGTCGCCGGCGTTGCCTGGATTGTTGGGCGTCTGGCTCATGCGCGTTCCACGCTCGTGAGCCGGCCGCGCACCGCGACCGGCGGGAGACTCCGCTCCCGTGGCGAGTATCGGGCGATGGGTGCGCGATCGTGCAGTTTCCGCGCGGCAGCATGCCCGCGGGTCGAGCGGGAAGCGCAGTTCGTGCGCGTCGGGTTGTCAAGATCCGTTGGTTGGGCGTCCGGGTGGAGGCCCGGGCTCAGAAGTCGGCTGGGAAGCCGCGGCACTTGGGGATCAGCAGACGGTCGAGCAGCGACTTGCCGTCGGGGTCCTGGCCCACGACCTTATCGAGATACGACGTGAACTGGCGGTTGAGGCTCTGTCGCTCGGGCTCCTTGAGCTGGGCGTGCTGGGCCCTTGAGACGATCTGGTTCAGACCTTCTTTGATCTCGGCGGCGCGCTGTTCGAGCACCTTCTCTACGCGCTGGGCGTTCTTCTCCTTGACCTGCACGAACACATCGATATCCCAGACCCACACCTTGCCGGTGGTGAGGTTCTGGAACTTGTCGGAGATGATCTGGATCTCCTTGATGTCGTGGGACGTGTCCTCCACGAGCGACTTGGGGTCCACGGCGGCCTCGGACTTCTTGGGCCCGAGCATCCCCATCACCACCACGATCGCGCCCGCCTCGAGCGCCATCACCACCGCGATGACCGCGATGGTCTTGATCGGCAGGCCCTTCTTGGGCGCCGCGGCCGCCGCTGAGTCCTTGTCGGGCTGCTCGGAGGGCTTTTCCTTCTTGTCGGCCATGGGCGGGCTCCGTGGGGCGTGGTCCGAGAACGCGGCCGGGCGTGGGCGCGGGGTCGGGAACACCGCGGGGACGCACGCCTTCGCGGGCTTCATCGGTCGGATCAGGATGCGGAATCAGCGAGCTCAGGCGACGCGACGCGTCTGCCGCAAGCTCCGCCCGGAGGCCCGCTCGGGGTGCAGCAGACGGCCCAGGCTCTCGCGGATGCGGTCGGGGGCGTCGCCCTCGCGCAGGCGGGCCAGGGCCTCGATGACCAGCTCGGCTCCCAGCTCGTGCTCGAGGGTCTGGGCCTCGAGCCGCTCGCCGACACGGGCGGCGTGGAGCATGATGGCGAAGGCGCCGCAGATGATCAGGAGCACCGCCGCGGGAACGCTCGTGCCCACGGGCTCGGAGCGGGCGATGAGCAGCGTGAGATACAGAACGCCCGCGAGGGCGGCGGCCGATGCGATGACGGGGATCGTGCGGCAGGCGGCGAGACCGACCGCCCGCTCGCGGTGGGCCTTCTCAAGCTGGTGCTGGGCCAGGCTGGCCAGCTCGGAGCGCATCTGGGCCGGGAGCTGGGCCCGGACGAGCATGCGGGCACCCTCGCTGAAGAGCGTCTGGTGCCGAGACGCCTCAGCGCTCCCCAAGAGAAGGATGCCCTTCTCGGAGGCGACCGCGGCGTGGGACGCCAGCTCGTCGGCGAATGCCTCGAGACGGTTGGCGGCGACGGGGAGCGCTTGGGCGCGGCGGCGCGACATGGCCGCGGCCGACACCGCGGCGAGCGCGAGAACCGTCGACGCGCCCGCGCCGCCCAGGACGGCGATGGCCGTGCCGACGGCGGACCACTCGGGGCGGAAGTGCGCGAGGCACAGGCCCCCCGCCGTGCAGAGAATCGGGGCCGAGATGGCGATGAGCGTGCGGTGCGACATTCCGGGTTCCGCGGGTGCGGCTGGCCGCTTATCGGAGCCTCGGGGCCGGGACTTGAGCCCGGCGAGGCCGGGCTGGACATTCGATCACCGGCCGATGGTCAGCAGCTGCTGGACGAGCTGGTCGGTTGTGGTGATGACGCGGGAGGCGGCGGAGTAGCCGGTGGTGGCCAGAATCATGTTGATGAACTCCTGGCTGAGGTCGACGTTGGAGAGTTCGAGAGCTCCGGCGGAGATCTTGCCAGCGCCCAGTGCCAGGGGCTCGGTGACGACCGGGTTTCCGCTGTTGGGGCCGGCATTGAACATGTTTCCGCCGACCTCGACGAGGCCCTCGGGGTTGGAGAAGTTGGCCAGGGCGATCTGCCCGAGCGTGCGGACCAGGCCGTTGGTGAACCCGCCGGTGATAGTGCCGTTCTGCCCGATGGAATAGCTGGCCAGGGTGCCGATGGGCGCGCCGTCCTGGAAGGTCGAGGCGACCGAAGAGGTCTGGTCTCGGAGGGCGGTGAGCCCGCCGGACTGGGAGTTGATGTCGAGGCTGAAGGTGAGCGGCGAGACGGCGCCCGTGCCGTTGCGATCGATCGTGATGGGGAAAGTGGGCGTGCCCACGAGCCGGCCGTTGGCATCGAAGTCGAGGGTGCCGGCGGCGACGGCGGGGTCGATGCCTCGGTTGTCGCGGCTCTCGGCGAAGTAGCGCCAGGTCGTGCCGTTGCCCCCCTGCTTGGACTGCAGGACCAGGGACATGGCGACGCGGACCTCGTTACCCAGCGAATCGAAGGCGACAAAGTTCGTGCGGATGCTCTCGCCGTCGGAGTTCTGGGCCTGAGTCGCGCCGAAGGGCGTGGAGACGGTGCCGCCCGCATCGACCACGGCGAGGTTTGGCGAGCGGAGGTCCAAGGTGTTGACGCTGCCGACGTTGCCGACGATGCTGATGACGCCGGTGGCGGCGTCGAGCAGTGCGCCCGGGGTCCGGCCGTCGGGGTTGTTGCCGGAGTTTGAGTTGATGGCGGCGGCGCGGGTGAGGAAGTCGAGCACGTCCTGAACGATGGTGAGGGCGGTGATGGGCAGCTCGGCGACGGGCAGGTCCGTCGTGCCCTTCCTGGCCCCGGTGATGCGGAGCGTGGAGCCGACGGGCAGGAGCGGAGTATTGGGCGACGAGGGGCTGGCCAGATCGGACGCGCGGCTGGTGAGCTCGACGGAGTTGCCGGCGCTGGCCGGGGGCGTGGCGGTGGGGAGGAGCGTGAGCGCGTCAAGGTTGGTGATGGAGCCGATCGTCGCGACGTTGCCACCGGCGTTCAGGTTGCCGGTCATCTGCACGTTCCGCGTGGCCTGGGCGAGGGTCATGGTGCCCACCGGGATGTTGACGTTCCGGAGGGTGCCGGGGACGATGTTGAAGTTGGCGTCCACGCCATAGCCCTGAAGACGTTCGCCGGTGCCCGCGACGACCAGGTCGTTGCTCGTGTTGGCGCGGAAGGAGCCGGCCCGGGTGTAGAGGGTCTGGTTGCCGCGCTGGACGACGAAGAAGCCGTTGCCGTCGATGGCCATGTCGCGCGGGTCGCCGGTGGGCGAGATGGAGCCGGTGGAGAAGTTGCGCTGCGTGCCGGCGACCTGGACGCCCAGGCCGATCTGGTTGGGGTTGGTCCCGCCCGTGGTGGTGGCGGGCTGGGTGCCGCCGGAGAGGGTTCTAGAGAACTGTGTCGCGAAGAGCGTGCGGCTGGACTTGAAGGCCGTGGTGTTGACGTTGGCGATGTTGTTGCCGATGACGTCGAGGCTGCGGGCGTTTGCGATCAGGCCGGTCAGACCGTTGAACATCGCGGTGGTCGAGGCCATGGGTTCGCTCCTGTTGACGTTCTGCGTTGATTCGGAGACTCGGGGGCCGACGCCGTGGGGCTACGCAAGCGGCTTGCCGTGCGCGGGTCCGGATAAATTCGCAGTCCCAGGGGGTCTTGGGCGGCCCGGCGGTCACGCCGCCAGGTCGGCGCCGGCGATGGCCTTGAGCACGCCCGGGTGCCCGGCGATTCCTGCGCCCGCTAGGCCCATCCTGCCTGCACCGGCCGCGCCGAGGCTCGAGACCGTGCCGGCGGGCGAGGCGAGCAGATCGATCACACCGTCGACGCCGGGATAGACGCCCGCGGCGCCGCCCGCTCCGCTCGCGGCCGGGGCCTTGCCGGTGATCTGCCGCGTGCTTACATCGAGCACGAGCTTCTGGTCGCCGATCATGACCAGGGCCGTTCGGATGCCCGCGGCCTCGGCACGGTCGGCGGCAACTGAGAGCCGCGCCAGCTCGTCGGGTGTGAGCGACACCTTGGCGTCGGGCGCGATGGTGACGGGTGTCGCGCTGCCGAGCCCGCCCGAGCGGGCCTGGGCGAGCAGCTCGGCGAAGCCGGTGGACTCGATGCTCTGGCCCGAGGCCTGAACCGACGACGGGGCGTTTGTGCGCGAGCCGAGCTGCTTGAGCAGAGTGACGGAGTCGGTGGTCATGCGTGGCTCGCTTGGTGGCGGGGGCGGGAACGGGGGTCAGGGCGCGGCGGGGGTCGTCGGAGCGGCCGTCGGGGCCGTCCCGGGCGGAATCGAATCGAGCATCTCGCTGACCTGCTTGAACGCCAATCGCACCCCGTTGGGCAGGTTGAAGACCGGGCCATCCCGCGTCTGGCTGACGGACCGGACGACACCCTCGACCAGCTCGCCTTCCTCGGTGATACCGCGGACCGTCTTGCCCAGCAGGGCACCGGCGGTCGAGAGCTGGTTCTGGCTCACGACGTCGGAGAGCTTGGTCTGCAGGTCGATGTTGGACTGAATGCTGCGGAGGTTGGACATCTGCTCCAGCAGCTGGTTGGAGTCGTTGGGCTTCAGCGGATCCTGGTTGGAGAGCTCGGTGAACATGATCCGCACGAACTCCTCGCTGGAGAGCTCGCTGAACTTGTTCTTGCCGGTGGATGCGGCGGCGCTGCTGGACGACCCGAGCAGGGACGATGAGGAGATCTGCGACATGCGTGATGCTCCGGGCGGTGCGGGTGAATCAGGCGAGGGCGACGACGCCGAGGCGGCCGTCGGGCGTGGTGATGTAGCGGAATCCGGCCTGCTCGAACGACGAGAGGTCCAGGGGTGATTGCGCCGCGAGATCGGTGTCGTCGGGCGAACGGCCGGTGTATGAACGGTCGTCGGAAGCGCCCTGTTGCCCGCCCCGCGACGAGCCCTGATCGCCGACGGACGTGTTGGCGAGCCCGACCCCCGGCTGCTCGACGCTCGGCGGAGTCGGGGACGGCAAACCGAGTTCCCGCTGCGGCAAGGGCTGAGCGAGGGTCACCTCGATCCGGTCTACGACCAGGCCGTTGGCCGCAAGCGCGTCCTTGAGCGTTCCGATCGACTGCTCGACGGCCTTCCTTGCCTGCGGACTCGAGGCCTCGAAGGCCGCCGTGACGGCACCCTTCTCCACGCTCACGCGGACCTTCAGCGGCCCGAGTTGCTCGGGCGAGAGACGGAGCGTGACCACCCCGTCGCGGCTGTTCAACGCGGCCGACACGCCGCGCTCGAGCTGGGCGCTCAGGGCCCGCGTCGCGGCGGGATCGGCGGTGCCTGCCGATGCGCGAGCCTTTGCGGCCGGTCGGTTGAGCATGGCATCGAGGCCGCGGAGGGACGCATCGCTCTGGCGGCCGGGCTGATCCTGCCGCGACGAGTTGTCTTGACGGGCCTGTCCCTGCGGCTGTGCGGACGGTGCATCGGCCGCACGCCCGGCGGCACGCGGCGACGAATCCGATGGCGCGTCGACCTTGGGCGTCGCGGCCCGGCCGGCCGGGTCGATCGACGCCGTGACAGCCGCGTGCACCGGCGTTGTCGTCGAGATCGGCGAGGGCGACGGCTGGATGCTCGGCTGCACTGGAGCGGACGGGGGACGCTCGGCCGCGGCGGATCTGGGCTGGTCGGTGTTCGGCGACGCAGGCACGGATGCGGGTCTGGCGGCCTGATCAGCCAAACCCTCCGTGACCGCGCCCGGCTTGAACTTCGGCGAAACCAAGGCAAAGCGTCCCACGGCCTGGCCCTGCAGCGCAAGCTCCGTCAAAATCTGCGCCGTCACGGGGCCGGTCTTGGCCTGCTCGGCGACGCCCGTGGTCGCCCGCGCGCGGGCGACCTGGGCGTGATCGGGGAGGGCCGGGCCGCGGCTCTCGACCGCGGCTTCGGTGCTCGGCGATCCCGCGGAGTTCACGTGCGCCGCGCTTCCCGCGTGTGCGCGGTCATCAGCACCCGCGTCGGCGACCTCTCGCTCCGCGCGTTCCCGATCTTCGCTCTCGTCGGCGAGGGCCGCCTTGGCCTCCCGATCCTCGGCACGCTCTCGGTCGGTACGGATCTGGCGGGTGTCGGGCGTTGCTGCCGGGCCGTCGGTGGGCCGGCCGCCGAGGCGGTCGAGGGTGGAGGCGAATCCTGCGCCCGCTCCCGCCGGTTCTGCGCGGGCGATGGTCGCCTGGCGCAACGAACGCGTGCCGACCTTCAGCAGACTAAGGACGCTCGGGCTGCTTTGGCTCATTCGCGGCTGCCTGGGGCGGATCGGGCGTCGGGCTGGGCGGGGACATCCCCCGCGTCCGCAGACGTTCGAGCAAATCCGCTGCCACCGCTGGGTCGTCCTTCACGAACTCTGCGACCACCTTGGCCCGCTTCCCCTCGTCCATCTTCGCCAGGTACGACACCACCTGCGGCATCTGCCGCCCGGCGATCAGCGACGCCAGCACGGACTTCGCGTCCTTGGGCTTCTGCCCCTCCAGCGTCGTCAGGGCCAGTTTGAACTGGGCCTGCCCGTCGTTCTCGGCGATCCGCTTCCGCTCCTCGGCGAAGGCGACCCGCTCGGCCGCCAGCTTCTTCTCCCGGGATTCGAGGTCCGCCAGCTTGCTCAGGAGCGACGCCCGCAGATTCTCGAGGTCCTGCTGCTGCCGCTGGAGCGTCTGGGTTTTCTGCTCGTCGCGGAACTGCTGCTCGGCGATCACCTCGCCCGCGGGCTTGGGGGGCATGCCCGCCTTCTCGGTCAGCTTCCGCTCGTCGTCGGCCCGCATCGCATCGGCCTCGCGTATCGACTGCTCGGCCCGCTCCTGCTCGACGGTCTTGGTGAATACCTGTTTGATCGCCAAGGCGCGCTCGCGGCTGAGCCGACCAGAGGAATGCAGCCAGCCCAGCAGCGAGCCGATGGCCACGATGTTGAGCACCGCGACGACCGCGAGGATCGACCAGATCGATTTCATCGAACATCACTCCCCATCTGGGCCCGCGCCGATCGGACCGAGACGATGTCGTCGAGCTCGGCCAGCTCGCGCTTGGCCTGGTCGCGCTTGAACTCGTCCAGCCGCCGCTCCTTGAGCGTCGCGACGGCCTTCCGCCCCGTCATGGCGGCCAGGAGCTCGCGCCGGGCCGCCTCGGCGCGCTGGTAGCAGCCGGCCAGCTCGAGCGCCGCCCGCTGGGCCGACTGGGCCATGTGCAGCGAGGCGCTGGCCTGGAGCCGGACATCCACGACGTTGACGGCCCGCGGCCCGTCGCCGGCCAGCCGCTGACGCAGGTCGAGCTTGGCCTGGGCGATCTGGTGCTGCAGCCCGCGCAGGCGCGACTCGGCATCCAGCCGCTCGCGCTCGCGCTGGGCAACCACGCGCGTGCGGTCGTCCTCGATGCGCTCGCGCTGCTCGAGGACGGGCTGGAGACGGAACACGAACTTGCGAGGCATGAGCGGGGCCCTTCAGTTAGACCGACCGGACTACTTCTTGCCCGAGAGCTTCTGATATTCGACGCCCGCCTCGATCGCCAGGGCGATCATGCGCTTGCGGGCCGCGTCGAACGGCTCCTGCTCGCGCGTGCCCTGCTGGAGGAGCGAGACGATCTGCTGATGGTACTTGATCGCCACGTCCGCCTCGGGGCTCGATCCCTTGGCGTACGCGCCGATCTGCACCAGGTCCTCGACCTGCTTGTACGCCGCCAAGAGCCGGACCAGCTGCCTGCGCGCGTGCGCGTGGGCCGGGTCGACGACGTCGTCGGCGATGCGGCTGATCGAGTCCAGCACGTCGATAGCGGGGTAGTGGTTGCGCTGCGCGAGCGTTCGCGAGAGCATGATGTGCCCGTCGAGGATGCCGCGGGCGGCGTCGGCGATCGGCTCGGTCATGTCGTCGCCCTCGACGAGCACCGAGTAGAGACCGGTGATCGACCCGGCGGCCTCGCCCGTGGGCCCGGCGACCTGGCCGGCGCGCTCGAGCAGACGGGCAAGGGTCGAGAAGACGCTGGGCGTGTAGCCGCGGGTCGCGGGGGGCTCGCCGACCGAGAGGCCGATCTGCCGCTGCGCGTGTGCATACCGCGTGACAGAGTCCATGATGAGCAGAACACTCAGCCCCTGGTCGCGGAAATACTCGGCGATAGCGCAGCCGGCCATCGCCGCCCGCACGCGGAGCAGCGGCGACTCGTCGCTGGTCGCCGCCACGAGCACCGCCTTGCGCATTCCCGCCGGACCGAGGTTGTTCGCGATGAAGTCCTGCACCTCGCGGCCCCGCTCGCCGATGAGCGCGACGACAACGACGTCCGCCTCGGTGCCCCGCGCGATCGAGCCCAAGAGCGTGCTCTTGCCCACCCCTGGGCCCGCGAACACGCCCATCCGCTGCCCGCGCCCCAGCGTCGTCATCAGGTCGATCGCCCGAACGCCCGTCGCCAGGGCCCGCTTGATCCGTGCCCGCGAGAGCGGCGTGACCGGGCTTGCATCCAGCGGGCGCGGGCTGAGCCCGAGCATCGGGCCCTTGCCGTCGATCGGCTCGCCAAGCCCGTTGAGCACGCGGCCGAGCATCCCGGGGCCGACGCCGATGGTCTGCCGCGAGTGGAGCCCGACGACCGCGTCGCCCGAGCGGATGCCCGCGACCGAGCCGAGCATCATCACGATCGACTGCCGCCCGTCGAAGCCGATGACTTCGCCGGGCGATCCTGTAGTGCCCGCTGGAGTATCGAGCGTGCAGACGCCCACCAGCGAGCCCACGGGCATCGGCAGGTCGCGCACCAGCACCGTCAGCCCGCGCAGGGCGGCGACGCGTCCCGTCAGCCGCATCGGCTGGGCCGCACGCACCGACTGAATCTGGGCTCCAAGGCCGATCATCGCCGATGCTCCGAGGGGTGGGGAGGCAGGCTCACCACGAAGCCTCCCCGCGTTCAGACTCGCCCGGGGGCGTGGCGGCCGGGGCCGCGTCGGTCGTCGCGGGAACGGTGTCCGCGCGGGCTTCCGCTGCGGAGTTGGCGGGAGCGGCATCGCGCACCAGCGGGCGCTGCGCCCCGGGCAGGATGACCTCGACGATGCGGTCCAGCTGGGTCTGGATCGAGGCGTCGATCTCGCCGCCGGCCCCCGCGTCGGCGGCCTGATCGCCGCGCATGCGGGCGACGCACGAGCCGCGATCCAGCGCCGGGTCGTCGGCGAGCTCGGCGTGGCGGATCATGCTCATCGCGGCGAGCAGGGCCGGCAGCGAACGCTGCACCAGCGGCCGGTCCTCGGGGTGGATGCGGACGACCAGCTCGGTGGGACGCACGACCACCGCCAGCACCGCGCGGAGCTGCTCGACGACGACCCCCGGGTCGACCGCGATCGACCGCTTAACCACCTTCTCCGCGACCGCGACGGCGAGCGTCACCACGTCCCGGGTTGCATGCTCGATCATCGCCTCCCGCTGGGCCGCAAACTCCGAGAGCGCCGTGGCCCACGCCGACTCGACGCCCGCCAGCGCATCGGCGTGCTGGGCCACCGCGGCTTCGAGCGCGTCGGCGTGCCCCCGCGTCCTGCCCTCCTCGATCCCGCGGCTCAGCCCCTCGGCGTGGCCCTTCTCCGCCGCCCCGGCGACCAGCCGCTGCCGCTCGTTCTGCGCGTCGGCGATGATCTTGTGGGCCTGCGCCTGGGCCTGCTGGACGTACACGAGCGCCTGGCTCTGCAGGTCGCCAAGGTCCAGCACGACGGCGTCGCGGGCGAGGTCTCGGGCGATGGCGTTCTTGATCAGGGCCATGGGGTTGGGGTCGAGAGATCAGGGACCGAGGGGTCAAGGAATCAAGAGACTGGCGCATCAAGCGATGGACAACGCGGGGCAGATGAGAGTCTGTGGGCGACGGACCGTTCTTCAGTGCCCGCCTCCATCGATCCCACGCTCCCTCCTCAAACGATCAGGTCGCTCTCGCCGCCGCGGCCGGCGATGATGATGTCGCCCGCGTCCTCGAGACGCCGGACGATGTCGACGATCCGCTGCTGGGCCGACTCGACGTCGCTGACCCGCACCGGGCCCATGTACTGCATGTCCTCCTTGATGAGCGTCGCGGCCCGCTCGGACATATTTTTGAAAATCTTGTTCTGCAGCTCGGTGCTCGCGGTCTTGAGCGCCAGCGACAGCTCGTCGTTGTCGATCTCCTTGAGGATTCCCTGGATGCCCTTGTCGTCCACCTTCAGGATGTCCTCGAAGACGAACATCAGCCGACGGATCTCCTCGACCAGCTCCGGGTCGTCGGCCTCCAGGCCCTCCATGATCGACTTCTCGGTGGCCCGGTCGGCGAGATTCAGGATCTCCGCCACGGTGTTCACGCCGCCGGCCTTCTCCATGCTCTGGGTCAGCATGTTGCTCAGACGGCTCTCCAGCCCCTTCTCGACCTCGCGGATGACCTCCGGATTGGTCTGCTCCATGTTCGCGATCCGCTTGATGACCTCGACCTGCTTCTGCATCGGCAGGCCCGACAGGATCTCCGCGGCCTTGTGGTGCGGCAGGTGGCAGACGATCAGCGCGATCGTCTGCGGGTGCTCCTCCTGGATGAACGTCAGCAGGTTCGCGCTCTCGGCCTTCTGCAGGAACGCGAAGGGTGTCTTCTGCACCTGCGTCTGGATCTGCTGAAGCACACGGTCCGCCGTCGTCGGGTCCAGCGATTCCTTCAGCAGCACCTTGGCGTAGTCGAGCCCGCCCTCGTTGACAAACTGGCTCGCGACGGCGACGGAATAGAACTCCGTCACCACCGCTCGCCGGAGACGATCGGGAACCCGCCCCAGCCCCGCCAGCTCCCGCGTCACGTCCTCCACCGCGCCCGGCGGCATCGTCTTGAGCAGCGATGCGGCCGCCCCCGTCTCCAGCGTCATCAGCAGGATCGCGGCCTTGGTGATGCCCTCCAGCTGGGCCGGATCATCGGGCAGGGGTTCGTTGGGCTTGCGCGGCATCGTTCTGGCTCGGCCTTCTCACTGTTCGGTGTTGACCCAGCGGTTGAAGACCTGCGACGCCTGCGACGGGTTGTTCTTCACCAGCGTCGCCACCTCCTCGAGCATCTTGCTGGCCTTGAGCGATTCGTCGTCGATCTCGATGCCCGTCATCGCCGTCTGCGTTTCGTCGGCCTCGCCCACCACGTCGTTGTTGGGCTCGAGCGCGGGCGGGATGCCCACCAGCTCCTCGGCCGAGGGCAGCGCGGGCTGGCGGCTGGCCTTGCGGACCATGCTCACCATCATGCCCAGCGACAGCAGCACCAGTGCTCCGAGCGCCACCGGCTTGACGATCCCCCCGTCGAGCATGCTCAGAACGCTCCCACCGCCACCCGAGCCGCCCAGCAGCCCGCCGGCGCCGAGCCGGGCTGGCCCGGCGGTCATCACCACCGGGATCATGAATGCGCGGACGGTACCGGTCGCCAGCTGCACCGCGCCGCTACCGGGCTGGCCCGTGGGCGCCTCGGTCTCGATCAGCGGGGCGATCATCTCCTCCAGCCGGACCTTCACGCCGCCCTCTCGCTCCCACTCCTGCCTCAGCTCCTCGTCGCCCGGCTCGGGATCAGCGGCCGCCCCGGCCGCCCCGCCGGCGGCCCCGGCCGCGGCCTTCTTGGACTTGACGACCTGAGCAACATACTCCCGCGGCACGTTGATCGTCACGTTGATCTTCGTCGGCCGCCCGCGGGCATCCTGCTGGACGACCCGGCGTTCGCCGATCCGCACGTCGCTCTTGACGGTCGTCGACTCGTCGGTCGTGCTGTTGCCCGAGGCGCCGCCGCCGCGGTTGACGTCCATCGTCACGTTGCTGCCCAGGCCCGGCTCGGCGGACCGGCTGGTGTTGCTGGTCGCGCGGTTCTCGCTGGTCTCTTCGAGCGGGACGCTGACGGTGCCCTCGCCCTTGTTGAGGTAGGTCTTGGAATCGATCTCCCGCCGCGCGCCATCGACGATCGCGTTCACCGACACGGTCACGCCGCCCATGAACCGGAGGTGGCTCTCGAGCTTCTCCTGCACGCGCTGCTCGACCTTGGCGGCCTGCTCGAGGTAGCTCGACGCGAAGAAGTCGTTGACGCCAACGGCGCGGTACGACCGCCGGTTGGTGCCGTCGATGATCGCCACGTCCCGCATGTCGAGCCCCGCCACCGAGCCCGCCACCAGGTCCGCCAGCGCGTTGACCGTCGCCTGGTCCAGCGGCTGGCCCTGGCGCGAGAACACCGCGACCTGCGCGACGGGCTTGCGGAAGCTCGTGTTGAGCCCCTTGGGCTCCGGCGCCGAGATCGTCACGCTCGCGCCCTCGATACCGGGGAACGCCCGGATGATGCTCGAGAGCTCGTTCTGCAGCGTGATCGTGTACTGCTGGTCCAGCTGCTGCTTGCTCATCCAGATGTTCTGCTGCCCGATCAGCCCGTCGAACATCACCTTCTTGTCGCCCGGCAGCGCGTTCTCCTTGGCCAGGGCGGCCAAGGCGACGTACCTCTGGTCCACCGCGACCATCACCTTGCCGTCGGTCCCGACGGTGTGGCTCAGCCCGCGGTTGTCGAGGAACGTCGAGGCCTTCTGCTGGTCGTCCGCCGTGCCGCCCGGGATCAGCGCGATCGTCTTGGCCGATCCGGCGTACTGGCTGGCCAGGAACAGGGCCATGACCAGCAGGATCGCCATCGAGGCGATGAGCAGCCGCTGCGTCACACTCAGCAGCGAGAGCTGCTTGCCGATCGATCCCAGGATGCGCCTGAGCTGGTCCATTCCCACGCGGCCTCCGGCCAGTCACCAACTCCCCCCGCGCGCCGTGCTCCGACGACGCGCGTGCCCCTTTGTCGGCTCACGCGGTCTTTGCGCTTGAAACCCGCGGCCATACACCACGCATTGCGCCCACGCGCAAAAATCGCCGACCGCGAGTGGTACAGGGAACGCGGATCAGACCCGTAGCTGCTTGATCTCTTCAACCGCCTGCTGCATCTTGCCCCGCAGGCTTACCAGCATCCGGAACGCCATGTCGGCCTTCTGCGTCGCGAGCATCACGCCCTCGACGTCGTTCCGCTTGCCGGCCTGGAGATCCTCGATCGCCCGCGTCGCGTCCTGCTGAAGCGAGTTGACCTGCTTGATGTTCTCCATCAGCACGTCCTTGAACGAGGGCCCACCCGGCTCGGGCTTCTGTGCGCCGCCGGACGGCAGGCCCATGGGCGCGGACCCGCCGGGGCCGAACACACCGCCCGCGCCGCCGCCAGTCCGAGAGATGAAGCCGAGTGGATCCGACATCGCCTGGCGAACCTCTCATGCCCCGCGAGGACGCTCGGCGTCGTCGCGGTGGGCGGTTGGTGCCGCGGGCCTCCGTGCCCGCAGGGAGCGGTCTTCGCAACCGCCGTGCCAGTCTAACCCGACCGCGCTGCTCACGCGATCAGCCGCAGGGCCGTGCTCATCATCTGCTTGGTCGCCTCCGCCACCGTCACGTTGGCCTCGTAGGAACGCTGGGCCTGCAGCGCGTTGAGCTGCTCGAAGGTGCTGTTGATGTTCGGGTACTTCACGTACCCCTTGTCGTCGGCGTAGGGGTTGTTCGGCTCGAACCGCACCTGAAAACCCTCCTCCTGCTCGATGCTGTGAACATGCACGCCCGACGCCCGTCCCGCGGCGGACTTCGCCGCCGGATCGCCGGGCGCGAACATCGCCACACGCCGCTTGAAGGGGTTGTTCCGCCCGTTCTCGTCGAGGAACGTGTTCTGGTTCACGATGTTCACCGTGATCGCTTCCAGCCGCGTCCGCTGGGCGATCATCCCGCTTGTTGAAACGTCCAGGGCGCCGTACACGTGAGGTCCTCCGAAATGGTCCAAGCCCGCTTCAGGGCGGCTTACACGCGTTCGCTGATCGCCGCACGAAGGATCTCGTATCGGCCCCTGAGCAGGTCCACCGCCACCCGGAACACCGAGGCGTTCTCGGCGTTGTCCTGCATCAGGCGCTCGAGGTCCCGGTTGTTGCGGTCGTGGAACAGGATCCCGCGCCCCGACGAGGTGGGCGTGAGCGTCAACCGCCCGTCGGCCTCGCGCCGAACCTGCGCGGTCTCCTTGAAGCGGAGCGCACCTTCCTGACCGCCGGTGCGGGCACGACGCTCATCGATCGCCCGGCCAAGGGCCTGCTGGAAGCCCACGGGCGAGACATCGGTCTGGCGGAAATCGGGGGTGTCGAGGTTGGCGACGTTGTGGGCGATGACCCGCTGCCGTGCGCCGGCAAAGCGGACCATGAGCTCCAGCGAAGGAATCGCCCCGGTGTTGGAAAGTTTGCCGATCGGCACGATTGATCGCCTCCGCAAAGCCGGTGCCGGGCTCAGAGGCCGGCGTCGACCAGTTGCATTTGCTTCCACTTCTTGAGCTTGAGGCCCAGTGTCCGCACGCCGATGCCCAGGGCCTGGGCCGTTCGCTGGCGGTGCCCGCCGAACTTGGTGAGCGTGCGAACGATCGCGTCTCGCTCGATCTCCTCCAGCACCCGTCCCTGCATGGGGATCAGGTCGGCGTCGGTGCGGACAGGGCCCGCGCCCGGGGTCGTGGTGGCCAGGATGCCCGCCCCGGCCGCGTCGACCGATGCGGTGGCGATGGGCTTGGGCTCGGGCATCGGCACCTGGGAGACGTGCCCCGCGTGGGACATCGTCTGCACGCCGGGCATCATCGCCCCCATCGGCAGGAGCCACGGCTCGATCAGGGCCTTCTCCACCAGTTCGCCGCGGCAGAGCACCACGGCACGCTCGACGATGTTCTGCAGTTCCCGCACGTTGCCGGGCCAGGAATAGGTCTGCATGAGCTCGACGGCGTCGGGCGCAAAGGTCTTGAGCGCCTTGCCCTCCCGCCGCGTGATCGTCGCGACGAAGTGCTCGACCAGCGCCGGCACGTCCTCGAGCCGGTCGCGGAGCGAGGGCAGGTGGATCGGCAGAACGTTGAGGCGGAAGAATAGGTCCTGGCGGAAGTCCCCCCGGGCCACGCTCTTGGGCAGGTCGCGGTTGCTGGTCGCCACCACGCGGACGTCGACCCCGATCGACAGCCCCGAGCCCACGCGCTCCAGCGACCGCTCCTGCAGCACGCGCAGCAGTTTGGCCTGCACCCGCGGCGAGATCTCGCTGATCTCGTCGAGCAGAAGCGTGCCGCGGTCGGCCAGCTCGAAGCGGCCCTTCCGCATCTTCTCGGCCCCGGTGAACGCGCCGCGCTCGTGCCCGAAGAGCTCGCTCTCAAGCAGGCTCTCCGAAAGCGCCGCGCAGTTCACGCCCAGGAATGCCTCGCTGACCCGCGGGCTCAGCTCGTGGATCGCCCGCGCGACGACCTCCTTGCCCGTGCCGCTCTCGCCGCAGATCATCACCGTGCTCTGGCTCTCGGCGACGGCCATGATCTGCTGCTTGACGCGGCGCATCGCCGGCGAGTCGCCCACGACCCGGTCCATCCCGCGCCGGCCGTCCGGGCCCGCGCCGCCGGTGTGCCCGCCCGACCTCCCGCCCTCGGCCGCCGTCCGCAAGAGGGCGTTCTCGCGGAACACCCGCGCGTGCTCGATGGCCCGCTTGACGCCGATCACCAGCTCGTCGCCCTCGAAGGGCTTGGTGATGTAGTCGAAGGCCCCGAGCTTGATGGCCTGCACCGCCGTGTCGACCGCCCCGTAGGCCGTCATGACCACAAACGGCAACGCGTCGTCGATCTGCTTGGCCTGCTCGAGCAGCTCCAGGCCCGTCATGCCGGGCATCTTCAGGTCCGTCACGACGCAGTCGGGCCGCCGCCGCGCGATCGCCTCCAGCGCCGACCCGCCATCGGTCGCCGTCACCACGCCGAACCCCGCCCGCTGCAGCGTCGCCCCCACGCTGTCCCGCAGCATTTCTTTATCGTCCACCACCAGGATCGTGCTCATCCGTGCTCTCCCGCTCCCCGGCCGTCCTTGACGCGGGGAGTGTCGTTGTCCAAAGGAAGTAGAAGCTCCACCACCGCCCCGCACACCCCGCCCCCCGGCGTCGTCTGGTTCCAAACCTCCACGCGGCCCCCGTGGGCATCGATGATCCGGTGCACGATCGCGAGGCCAAGGCCGGTGCCCGTCGCACGCGTTGTGAAGAACGGGTTGAAGATCCGCCCCATGACCTCGGGCGGGATGCCCGGCCCGCTGTCGTGAACCGCGATCGCCAAGAACCGCCTCGCCGCCCC
>Ga0105044_10005299_pt1 | contig 17757 bp, 6 predicted proteins | sample MAT01_FD_78092 | JGI IMG/M metagenome (GOLD analysis project Ga0105044, IMG submission 78092) | Freshwater microbial communities from Lake Fryxell liftoff mats and glacier meltwater in Antarctica - MAT-01 | ecosystem: Environmental > Aquatic > Freshwater > Ice > Liftoff microbial mat | place...
CCCGATGAAGCGCTGGTACCGCAACTGGTCCGGCAACTGGAACAACTGAACGTTGCTTCCGACTGGGTCGAAGGAGCACGCGTGGGTGGAACAGCCCCGTTCCGACTGCTTCAGGCCGCGGTGGCCGCGGTTGACGGCGACTATGATGCGTTGGCCGGCATTCTTCGGCATCCGGATGTCAGCGCCTGGCTGTCGCAGGATGTTGACCGCACTCTGCTGACGCGACTCGACGAGTACTACGGCCAATGGTTCCCCAGCAAAGTGGACGCAAAGCGGATGGAAGCAGGTCCGCTGCACGATGCTGTGCAGCGCATCGAACGCTGGTTGTCGCCGTTGCGGAAGCCGCTGCCGCTGCGGCAATGGAGCGAACCGTTTCAGCAGGTGCTGGAAACGATCTACGGTGAGTCGACCCTGGAACTCGATCGCCCGGAACACGATCGCCTGCATCGGGCCTTCCGGCGACTGGTCGCCCGGCTTGACCAGGCTACTGCGATCCCGCCCGCACTCGACCTGACCGCGTATCGTGCAGGGGATGCGTTCGAAGTGCTGTTGAAGCCGCTGGCGGACAAGGCGGTTCCCTCACCCGGCCGAACCGATTCGCTGTCGATTCTCGGCTGGCTGGAACTGCCGTTCGATGATGCCCCGGCCCTGATCGTCACCTCGTTCAACGACGGCATTGTTCCAACAAACACATCCGGCGACCCGTTTCTGCCTGATGCGATCCGGCAGCACCTGGGCCTGAACTGTGATGATCGCCGTTTGGCCCGCGATGCCTACTATGCGTCCGCCATCGCGCATTCGCGCCGCGAACTGCGGCTCGTTCTGGCCCGCAAGAATGCCGACCGTGAACCGCTGCGACCGAGCCGACTGCTGTTCACGGGTGACGACGCCCGCGTGATCGATCGCGCCCGGCGGTACTTCGATGAAGGCCATGCCGACCCGGTCGTGCGCATCCCCAACCTCGGTCGCGGGCTGGCGGACATTCCCGCCAAGTCGACGTTCGCGGTACCGCCGCCGGAGAAGAAGTTCGGCGGCGATGTCTTCACGGTCACCGATTTCAAGAAGTACATCGCCTGCCCCTATCGCTACTACCTTGAACGGGTCGAGAAACTCGGCTCGATGGATGACAGTGCCCGCGAACTGGACCCGAGTGCCTTCGGAACGCTCGTTCATCAGGTCGTCAGCGACTTCGGACGCGATCCATCGATCAGCGGCAGCATGAAAGCGGCCGCGATCGAAGCGTATGCGATCGACCGGCTCGATGCCTTCACCCAGCAGTGGTTCGGGCATGGCCAGCATCGGCCGGCGCTGCGGCTGCAGATCGAGCAGGCTCGCCGACGGCTGCGCGCGTTCGCCAGGCACCAGGCCGAACTGACGATGGCAGGCTGGCGGATTGCCTATGCCGAGAACGAAAGCGACAGCAAGGCGATCATTGCCCCGTTCGCCGTCGCGGACGGCGCAGTGTCACTCAAGGGCCGAATCGACCGCGTTGACTTCCATGAGCAGAATGGCGTTGTCCGCATCGTCGACTACAAGACGGCCGACACCGCCAAGGACCCGGCCAAGGCCCATTACGACAATGAAGCGTGGATCGATCTGCAACTGCCGCTGTATCGGCACCTCTGGCCGTTCGTCGCGCCGGACGTGCCGCGCGACAGCCGGCTGGAGTTGGCCTACTTCAACCTGCCGAAGAACGACAAGTCCGGCATCGTCCTGGCGGAATGGGATGGCGACATGCTCGATACAGCAGACGAACGGGCGCGGGAGATCATCGGCGGGATTCGCAACAACATCTTCTGGCCGCCGGCCGACCCGGCCCCGGAGTACGACAACTACCCCGCCATCTGCCTGGCCGGCTACCTTTCGAAGAAGCCGTTGGAGAGTGCTGAGGAGGAACGCCCATGACCGCCGAACCGTTTGTGCACCGCCTGATCCGTGCGTCGGCCGGCAGCGGCAAGACCCACCAGTTGACCAACCGCTACATCGGCCTGCTCGCCGCGGGCGTGGCCCCCGAAGCGATCCTCGCCAGCACCTTCACGCGTGCTGCCGCAGGGGAGATCTTCGATCGCGTGCTGCTGCGCCTGGCGAAGGCGGCGTATTCAAGCGACGAGGCCGGCGGCCTGTCGAAACAACTTGGCGACGATGAGTTGTCCACAATCGACTTTACCCGACTGCTGCGCGGTCTGCTCACGCGCATGCACCGGGTTCGCGTCGGCACGCTCGACAGCTACTTCATCAAACTGGCCGGCAGCATGCGCTTCGAACTCGGCCTCCCGCCGGGTTGGTCGATCGGCGAGGATGCGGACAACGCCCGGCTGCGCCTGCAGGCGCTCGAATCGCTTCTGATGTTCGATCACGCCAATACTCTGTTCGCACTTTATGATCGTCTGACGAAAGGCGACGCCAAGCGCGGTGTGCAGGATACGCTGCTGAACGTGATCGATACTCTGTACACGCTCAGCCGCGAAACACCGGCCGGGATCTGGAACCTGATCCAAGCACCCGAACCGATGGACAAGGCCGACTTTCAAACTGCGTTGGACAACGTCGGTAAATTCGACGGCTATCCCAACGACCGAATGCGGACCGCGTGCATAAACGATATCGACAAGCTGTCGAACGCGGATTGGTCCGGCTTCCTGGGCGCGGGCATCCCGGCGAAGATCGTGTCGGAGCAGTATGTGTACTCCCGCACGCCGATCTCCGACCCGTTGATTGCCCTCTATCGCCCGCTGATGGGGCACGCGATGGCCGGCATTCTCTCACCGATCGCCGAGCAGAACGTGGCCACGCGGGAGTTCCTGGACCAGTTTCACCAGCACCTGGCCGAGCGCAAGGCAGCAACCGGCTTGCTGCGGTTCGATGAAGTGACCCAGTGCCTGGTTGACGGGCTGAAGTTGGCCGGGATCGATGGCGACACAATCGCGTTCCGTATGAACGGCCGGATCGAGCACTTATTGCTCGACGAGTTTCAGGACACGTCGCTGGCGCAATGGCGCGTGCTCGAACCGATGACCCGGCAGATCATGGGCGCCACGAAGAAGAGTAAACAGTCGTTCTTCTGCGTCGGCGACATCAAGCAGGCGATCTACGGCTGGCGCGGCGGCCTGCCGGCGCTGCTCGGCTCGCTGGAAACGGCGTTGCCGGGGCTGACGACGCTGCCGATCAACGAAAGCCGCCGATCCGCTCCGCCGATCATCGAAACAGTCAACCGCCTGTTCGAAGGAATCAAACCCGCGACCTACGAGAAACAACAAGCCGGCCTGGCCGCATGGCAGGAGCGGTTCAATCATCATGACACGTTCAGAAAGAAGGCTGTCGGCTATGTCCTGATGAAGCGCGGCCCGGACCAGGCGGAAGGTGAAGACATCAACGGCATGCGCGAACGCCACTGCGACGAAGCCGCCGGGCTGATCGGGGACGTGTACCGCAAAGCCCCCGCGGCCACGATCGGCGTGTTGTGCCGGAAGAACGACACGGTCGCGCGCATCATCTTTGAACTGCGGCACCGCGGTCTGGCGGCCAGTGAAGAAGGGGGCAACACGCTCGATGACTCACCGGCCGTCGAGTTGATGCTGTCGTTGTTCAAGATCACCGACCATCCCGGCGACAGCACCTGCTGGTACCACCTGCGGCATTCACCGCTGGGCGCGCATGTTGACGCAAGCCCGACCGGTACCGGGCAACGGCTGCGCGATCAACTGATGCACGACGGCTACGGCCGTTTCACGGAAGGCTGGGCCCGGCGGCTGGCCCCCGCCTGCGACCTGCGCGATCTGAGCCGGCTGCAACAACTGGTGGAACTGGCGTACGGTTACGAAGAGCGGGCTACCCTGCGTGCCGACGACTTCATCAATCGTGTGCGCGAGCAGCGTGTTCCCGACCCCTCGGCCGCCCGCATCCGCGTGATGACGATGCATGGTTCGAAGGGCCTGCAGTTCGACTGCGTCGTGCTGCCGGAACTCGATGCGCTCCTCAATCGCGGCGGGGCCGGCGACTTCGTGCAGGATCGGGACGCCGTGACGCTCGATGCGACATTCGTCACGCGCTACATGGATCAGAACACCCGCGCGCTGCTTCCCGATGCACAGCGGCAGGCGTTCGATCGTGCGAAGCAGTTCGAGGTCGAGGAATCACTGTCGCTCTTGTATGTCGCCCTGACGCGAGCCAAGAACGCGATGTACATGCTGGCCCCCGGCAAGCGCCGCAGAGAGAGCGGCGTGCGCTGGGAGAAACTGCTGGAGGACGCGCTGGGAAACAAGAACAACGCCACGGCGAATGTCCGCTTCGAGTGTGGCACGCCCGCCTGGGCGACGCAGTTCGCGGATACCCCGGCGGCGGCGCCCCCGGCCGAACCGCTGACGGCCATCACCTTCCGGACAGACGATCAACCGCGCCGCCGCGGGTTGAAGCACCTGACGCCATCGCAGCGCGAGGGCAATGCGCGGGTGATGGCCGGGTCGCTGTTCAGTGCCACATCGCAGGCGCAGCGCGGGCTGGGCACACTGGTGCACGCCTGGTATGCGGCGATTGAATGGTTGGATGACGGGGTGCCCGGCGCGGACCAACTGAAGTCGATCGCCGAAGGATTGCGTGCGGAGCTACCCGCGGACGTGATGGCAGACCTGGTGACGCCGCAAGCGGCCTTTCTGAAGAGCTTGAAACAACCGCAGATCGCGGCGCTGTTGCGCCGACCAACGGGCAACGTGACCGTGGAACGTGAGCGCCGGTTTGTCTCCCCCGATGGGGATACCCTCTGGTCGGGCAGTTTCGATCGCGTCGTCTGGGTGCGCGAGAACGGTAAGCTGGTCGCCGCGGAGATCATCGACTTCAAGACGGATGAGATTAAGAAGGGCGGTTTGAAGACCCGCGTCGGCCACTATCGCCCGCAGATGGACGCCTACCGCCAGTCACTGGCAAGGCTGAGCCGGCTGCCGGTGGACAAGATCACTGTGAAGTTGGCGTTCACCCACCTGGGCGAGGTGGTTGAACTGCAAAAGACCTGACTGTCGTTCTTATCCCCTTTCCCCCGGCTTTTCGGAGGAGAGGGTTAGGGGGCCAGCTCTCGCACATTGCAAGGTTCGCCCCCTCACCCCGGCCCTCTCCCCCGAAGCGGGGGAGAGGGGGAAAGACGGCTTCAGCAACCGCCCTACTGCGCCGGCGGGGCCGCTTCCTTGATCACTGCCCCTTGCGTATCGCTGAGCACCAGTACGCTGAAACGCTGGATGGCCGAGCGTTCCGGCGTGCTGACCGAGGCGTAGTCGAACTTGCCGCGGTGGTCGGTGTAGCCGTCCTTGTGGAACTTCACCGTGCCATCGCCGAGGCGGACATACGCTTTCACATACACCTTCGCCAGCATCTTGCCGTTCTGGGCATCGGTGACCTGCAACTGCCCGTAGTTCTCATTCACGCTGACCTGCATCACCCCGGCCAGCACCGGCACTGCGCGCGTCTTGCCGTTGGCGACAATCTCGACCAGCACATTCTTGTCGGCCAGGTTTTCCGGCATCGGTATCGCCAGCTTGTTCTGGAAGTTCGGGAGCTTGTATTCGGCCGTGTCGTTCGGGCGGATCAGCGAGAACTGCCCGCTTCCCTGGGCGACGAACGGAGCCCGGCTGAACAGCAACTCGACATCCATCAAGTAGTAGTTCACGCGCACCTTCTCGACGTTCTTCCAGGTGAGGTTGATCGTCTTGGCGGCGACGCCGAACTCGAAGGTCGATTCCTGGGCGGCGAGCTTCGCCTGCTGCTGGGCCTGGTCGTCCTTATCGACCAGCTTGCCATTCTTGCCGTCGATCTCGTCAAGCTGGTTCTGGATCGCCGCGAAGGCGTTGCGCCAGCGCTCGACCGGATGGTTGTTGTAACGGGCGATGATCGAACGCACCTTCTTCAAGTCATCGCTGAACAGGTCCATGTAGGCAGCACAGTAGTCGTACTGCATCTTCGCCGTCACGTTGGCGGGGTTGACGCGGTTGAAGGCATCCAGCGCCTCTTCGACGCGATCCTGCAGCAGCAGGTAGTGTGCGGCGTCGAGCAAGTCGTCGTCGGTCAGTTTGCCGCGAAAGCTGATCATGTGCAGGTAGCGTGAATACTGCTCGTGCACGCGGTTGTTGACGATCTGCCGATTCTGCCCCAGGGAATGGGCACGGGCGTTGATCAGCGGCTTGTACTCCAGGTGCTCGTAGCGATGGCGTTCGACAAGATCGACCGTCAGCAGCGGCGCTTCGATCGGTCCGCCCAGTTCGCCGACAAGCTGTTCGTTCGTCGTCAGAAACTCGCGCGACTGCGGCAGTGCGTTGTGGTACAGCCCATACGACCAGAGTACCGGGTGGAAGGCATGGCGATCCTTCAACAGGGCGATCGCTTCCTCGAAGAATGCCTTGTCGCGCATGCGCCAGGCGATCTTGCCGAGGTCGAGCCCGGCAACGTTTTCGCGGTTCAGGAACTCGGCCACCCGGGCGTTGGTGCCATTCTGTGAGATGTAGTCCCACGATTCGGTATCGAGTGATGACGGCTCGTTGACCACGTTGAAGCGGAACGGCTTGGCGGCCGCGGCGAGCGTTTCCCCCTTGGCGACATGCACGGGGAAGTGCGCGAACTGCCCGGCCCGCGGGAAGTAGAACATCGTATCGAGCGTGCGCGTATGGTATGGCTCGAGTTCGATCCAGACGGTCTTCGTCAATTGCCCGTTGCTGACCGGCAGCGCGCCGACCGGCACCTGCAACAACACCGACAGGCGCTGGCGCGACGACGTCGGGTTGGTGATGACCACCTGGCAACCGTAGACGGTGTGGATGACGAATTCATTGGTGATGAACTTGTCAACCTGCTCGCCATCCACCTGGGTGAAGCGATCGCCGGCACGGTAGAAGTTCTGCGAAACGAGGATCTGCACTTTGTCGCCCGCGGCGGCGACCGGCTTCACTTCTTCGTGGAAGGCCAGCACCTGATTGCCGGGCGTGAAGATCATGCTGCCGTTGTCGAACTTCACCAGATGCTGCTCAGCGGCGAACGGCAGATCAATCACGGCCAGCGCCAGCATCATCTCGGCAAAGTTGCGCGACGCATCGGCCAGGTTCGACGAAAGGAACGGCTTGCCCGCCTCATGCTTCGCATAGTCGTGCCAGAAGCCGCTGACCGGAACGAGGACGGCGACCTGCGACTGGATCGGCAGTTTGTAGTAGTTGTTCTCGGCCAATTCCTGGGTGACATCGACCTTGCGGTACAGCCGCGCGGGCGCGTCTTTACCCTTGCGGTCCTCGTCATGGAATGAGAGTTCGACGTCCTTTACCGAATCCTGCAACTTGTGCAGTTCGGCTCTTTCCTCCTTCAGATCGTCGACTTGTTCCATCGCCTTTTTCGCCTCGTCCTTGGCGTCGCCCGCCGAGCGGCCATCGCGCTCCCGCATCATCTGTACCTTGGCCTTACCGGAACGGCCCATCATGCCGGGCATGGCACCGCCGGCGGCCATATCTGCAGGCCCGGATTTCGGGTCCCCGTTGGGGACAACTGGTTCAGGAGGTGCCGCGGGAATCAGGCTGACCGGTGTTGGCACGGGATTCTTTAACGTTGCATCCAGCCCCAGTTCGCCGTTCCGCAGCGCCGTTTCAAACAGCATCTTCTCCCGGTCGTTCTGTGGCGGCAGCAGGCGCAGCACGTCTTGCAGATGGCGGGCTGTCTTCACTTGCTCGCCCTGAATGCGGCGGGCCAGCAGCACGCGCTCTGCGGAGTTCAGGCGCGCATGTGCGAACGGTTGCAGGTAGCTCTGCAGGTCATGGCCCAGCAGGTAGTGGTCCATGAACGTCTGGTCTTTCTTGTTCGCCAGGTAGGGCTTCACCGTGGCGACGAAGAAGGCCGGGTCTTTCTGCGCGATGAAGAAGTTCAGTTCATGGCAGGCGTACTTCGAGTAGAGCGCTTGCTTCTCTTCAAGTTTCAACGTCGGCCACTTGAGGATGAACGCGAACTCGGCCAGTTTCGGGTCGTGCGACAGCGTGTTGTACAGGCTGTAAACCTTGGCGAGGCTGTCGTACATCTCGAACCGACTGCTGGCGGCGTCGGCAATCGTGAACGGCTGCTTCGCGGCCAGCGTGCTCGTCTGCTTCTGCTGCGTGAAGTGCCGGGCCGGGTCGAGGCCGTTGCGCAGGCGCAGGTCGACAAACCCGGCCTTCTGCTCCGCCAGCGAGAGCGTCCGGGCGGTCGTATTCAGCGGATCGACAGCAATCACATGGATCATGCTGTGCGGCCCGAGATCCCCCTTCTTGATCTTGATGATGCCGTCCTTGTCCGGAATATGGTTGAGCAGGATCGCGGAGGCGTCGGCCAGGTAGTCGATGTTGGCGAACTGGCTGCTGCCGGCCTGCCAGCCATTGCCGCCACCGCTGCGAAGCAACTCCTGCATGGCAACGCCGCCCTGGGATTTCAGCATTTTCCTGTGCTCTTCACCCTCCATGGCCTGCTGCTCGCCGGCGTCCGTACTGCGGACGATCCACGGGTTCAAGAGGAACGAGGGGCGTTCGAGCATGTTGCCGGGGAACTTCTTCTGCAGGCGGCGGTCGAGGATGTAGCGATACTCATCGCCGATGTTCCGGCCGGCCAGATACATCGATTCAGTCATCAGGGGCAACTGGCCGCGCAGCGGCACATCGCGCACCCGGCCCAGATTATCGAAGCCGTCGAACTCCGGCAGGTAGCGTGTCGCGAACAGGTGTACCCGCGTAAACGGCGAGTGGTCGCGCAGGCGGATCGAGATGAACTCTTCATCACTGGTCAGCCCCGTGACCTGCACCGGCTTCAGGGCCGGCAGTTGCAGATGCCGGATCTTGCCCAGGACGTAACCCGCTTCGACCGTACCGTCGACCACGCGCAACCGCACCGCTTCACGCGAGTTCTTCAACAGCAGTTGGTAGTCGCCAGCCGGCAGGTCGGCGATTTCGATCATGCCGTCCTTGATCGTGATGTTGTCGAAACGATCGGAATAGAGATGTTCGCCGCGGAGTTCAAAGAGGGCGAATTCAGAACGGTTCGGCTTCGTCTCGCTGCCGACATACGGCAGCGTGATCGTGTCGCCGAGTTTCGCGTGCATCGTCTGCCGGTAGGTGTGCCGGGTCGTCGGCAGCTTCCAATTGTGCACGACGCCCGACGAGCCGTTGGCCGTCACGCTGTCGATGTCGGCCAACGCCCCCAGATGCACCCGGCCGTTGGCATCGCACTTCAGTTGAGTGCGATACGGCTCGGTGTAATGGCGATGCTTGAGTACGACAGCGACGGTCTGATCCGGCCGGGCTTCACCGGTACGGCCCAGGGTTTCGATCACGTAATTGTCGCCGAACTTCGCGAAGTGCAGGTCTTCCAGTTTGTCCGTCTTGTCGATGCCGTTCATCTCGAACGACGCGACAGAGAACAGGTCGATTTCCTGGCCCGTACTCAGGCACTTGACCTTCGCATGCATCGACACGGTCAGCCGACTGAGCCGGGTGGGCACGCGGAAGTCGTAGATCGATTCACGATCTTCGAACAGCTTGAAGCTCGGCACCTGAGTGGCGGTGTTGATCCCGTCGTGATCGGTCGCGGTGACCACGAGGCGAACTTCCTCGAGCAGCTTGATCGACACCGGGAAACCGTTCAGTTTCAACGACGGCCGGACAACCAGCGACGACACCCGCTGCGGCAGCAGCGATTCACGATCGACATGGATGCCCGCCTCCATCGCGTACGTTTCCGCGCGATGATCGAGGAAATCGAGACTTGAAAAGTCGCCCTTGCTGAGGACGATCGGCTGGCGCGATGGCGTGGTGCTGAACGGCACGATGGCGACGCCGTTCTCGTTGGCCTTGTACTCCTGCCCGCCGAACCAGACGGCGGCACCAGGCACCACTTTGTCGGATTCATTGATGATCGTCAGCTTCTGCCCGGCGGTGCTCATCCCTTCGATGGCGCGCAGCCGGCCTTTGCGGATCAGCGCCCGGCTGCTCTTGCCGGCACCGATGAAGTCGATGACGTAGACGCCGGGCTTGGAAATTTGCGGAAATTCGAGCTTACGGGGCACCCGGCGGAATGGCGTTTCGGTGTACGTGTAGATCTTCTCGGCGTTCGCCACCAGGCCATCGAGGCTGACAGCGGTGTCGATTTCGCGGCGTTGGCCGCGATAGAAGTTCGAGGTGTTGATCTCGAAGATCTTCACCATGAGCGTCGGCACGTTCTTGGTGTACAGTTCCAGCGAGACAGCTTCATCCGCAGTGAATGTGGTCTTGTTCGTCGCCGCAAAGTCGATGTCGATGCGGTCCTTGAGTTGGCGGAACAGTTCGGGCGGCAGCAGTGCCGCATGCGTTTCCGGTTCGCCCAGGCCGTTCTCGATCTTCACCTCGGCGAACAGGTGTTTCAGGAACGTGTCGTTGATGTAGGGCTCAAACGCTTTGGGCGTTTCGGCGTTGAGCAGGAAGTTCTTCAGGTAGTTGCGAACCAGGGCCTCATCGCTGCCGATCGGTTGCAGGCGCGTGAACGACTGGTAGTTCATGTTCAGATCGGCCGCCGGGTTGCGGGCGTCATGGCGATTGAGCATCACCTGGGACATGTACGGCTGGAAGCGCGGTAGATTCAGGTACTCGATGAACATATCGCGATTGAAGACGCCGAGCGTTTCATCAAGCAGCAACCGATGGTACAGCGCATGGGCCTTCAGCGAGTTGAACGCCGGGTTCAGCTTGCGCGTGAAGGCAACCAGGCGATCGAGGTAGGCTTTCGTCAGCTCGGGGGTGCGGCGCCAGTCTTCGTCGTTGCCCGGGGCGAGGCGCACGATCCAGGCGTTCACGAGGTTGCCGTTGTCGATCAGGTCGGGGCGGATCTTAAGCAGGGCTTCGAGTTGTGATTGCGTCAGGCGGTTGTGGATGTTCAGCGACCCGAAGCCGCCCGAGTGTTCGAAGCTCAGGTCATCGCTGATGTGCTTGACGAGATTGTCGACATCGGGCCGGGTAAGCCGTTGCAGCATATGCCGGCGCAGGTTGCCGTCCGGGGCACTGGCGAGGGCGATGTCGATCGCCTGTTCTTCGTAGACATCGGTCCCCTGCGCCCAGCGTTGCCGAGCCACGTTGCCCATCTCGCGGGCGGAGATGCGGTTCTGGTCCAGTGTCGTCGGCAGGTTGTTGACGACATTGTTCGACACCTTCTGGTGATCGAACGACAGGCTCAGCCGTTGCGTGAGATACGCCAGCGTCGCCTTGGGGTTCTTGTCGTACGAGAGAATCGCATGCCGGGTCTGCATCTGGGTCAGTCGGCCGGTCTGGTTGAAGCGCTGGTACCAGGGGCCGAAGGTGGCCGCGGCCTTGTCGAGTTCGCCGGTATTGAGATAGTGCAGGACGTGGTAGTAGTAGTAATCTTCCGTGCCGGGGATCAGTTTCTTCAACGCCTCGGCCCGCTCCTTCGCCAGAGCAAAGTCCTCGACATAGCCGATGTCGCCGGCATAGGCAAGCTCGGCGGAGAACATGGCCAGTGCACCAATGGCCAGTGCGAACTGCTTCATCGCGATACTCCGGAAGAGGATCAACGGACGGGGAGACTCTCAAGTAAGACGAGCAGGGCGGCGAATCGTTTGGCGGACACTTCGACAGCGACAACCGGGAAGTGTCGCGGGAGGACCGCTTACCAATTCAGCGGCAGCCTCGCGAGAAATTCATTCAACGGTCCGCTTGCATCGTCAATCGTGAATCGACGAGTCTCTGCAAATTCAAGTTCTTCATGAATCAGGCAGTTCCGAAATCGACGAATCTCGTGTACCTCGTCGAGTTTTTCCCGTGGCACGGAATGCCTGGCGGCAACAGAGTTCAGCAGCACCTCCGTCAGCGGTCTGGTGGCTCGAACCCGCGCTGTCCAATAATCTCTGAGGGAGGACTCGAACGCGGCAAACATTCGAGTGAAATAGATCTCCTCCAACTCGTCCGCTGCCCTCTTGAGATCACCGATGTCCAGTTCGTTTTCGAAGAGTAAACCAGGTTGTTGCTCGGCAAGTCTGATCATGACCGTGAGAGCACGTCGCGCGACGTGATACCGGCTTCTGACGGCTTTGATCCGGCCGTGGCAATCAAGTCGACGCATCATGCTTTCGACAGTCCGGAAACCAAATCGATAAAATTCGACTTATTGAATGGTCGCTGGTTCAGGCTGCCGTACGGCGAAACAATTTGCCATTGCCCGTTCCGCAGCGTGATCATGCAGGCCGTTTCGTATCGGGGCAATACGACCAGGTCAACGATTCCCTTGCCGCCGCTGCCGAAGAGGGCAATCGGGTCAAGAACAACCTCACTGTCCGGCGTTCGGATGCGCAGACGCGGCGAGCGGTACGTACCGAGCAGGCTTTCCTGAATTCCTTTATCATCTCGATCCACATGCCAGTTTCTTGATTGAGCCGCCTGGGTGGCTTCGTCCATCATATGTTCCTGTGCGGCAAGCCACTCAACAAGCAGCCATTCGCGAACGATGTCGATGATGGCCTGCAAATGCCGGCGCGCCTGCTCACTCTGCTCTCCGGTCGCCGGTTGGTTCGCAGGAACCTGATGAGCGACCTCGAGAAACCGCGAGATTTCCAGTTCGAGTTCTGTTACTTCCTTCGCCGGTTTGTCGCCGTAGTCACCGGGATGATAATCCGCTACGACTCTCGGTGTCAGCCACAAGTCCGCGTTGTCCAACGAATTGCCGGTTCGTGAATTGAACTCCGGTTCGCGATTACTGGAGACCCTTGTCGGCCGCAGCAATTTCGATGCGACCCGAAGGCTATTGTTGAACTGTTCGCGTGCCATGGAACGAGTCTCCCCGGGAGTCGCCGACCTCACACAAGTTATCATGTGGTTCTTTCCGCCGCAAGCTGGACACTTCAAACAGCATTCCCCCGAATCATTTCGATTTCCAGCAATTACTTCACCACCCGCACCGACACTGACGACCCCTTCTCCGCCCCGGTGAGCACGCGCATCGTCGACTTCTGGAAGTCCTTCTCGCTCGCCTGATAGATATCGCAGAACGTTTGCGGGTTACGGTCGATGATGGGGAACCAGGTGCTTTGCACCTGCACCATCAAGCGATGGCCGGGGCGGAACGTGTGGCACATATCCGGCAGCGTGAAGCGCACGCGCGCCGGCTCGTTCGGCTTGAATGCTTCGGGCTTCTCGAAGCTGTTGCGGAACTTGCCGCGCATCACGTCGCCGCGAACGAGCATCTGGTAGCCGCCCATCTTCACGCCCGTCGGGTTCGGGTCGGGGTTCGGGTATTCGGTCGGGAACACGTCGATGACCTTCACGATGAAGTCGGCATCGGTGCCGGACGTACTCACGTTCAGGTCCACTTCGATCGGCCCCGCGATCGTCATGTCTTCCGTCAGTTCCGGCGTCTGGTAGACGAGCACATCAGGCCGACGGCTCGCGAAGCGCTGGTCGGCGGTCATGTAGTCACCGGTCATGCCGATGTCGGTCTTCTCGATGAACGGCACCGGTTTCGCCGGATCGCTGATGTACTCGTCGAAGCCCTGCTTGGTCGGCCGCTTGCCGCTGAGGCCGCCTTCGGGTTGCAGGTACCATGTCGTCGCCTCGCTCTCGGCCGGCGGCCAGGCGGTGAACTTGCGCCAGCGATTGGTACCGGTCTCGAAGACCCACGCCTTCGGAAACTCATTCTTGCCGGTGCCCTTGAGATGGTGTTCGAAGAACGGCAGTTCCATCTTCTCGCGGAATGTGGCCGCGGTCTTGCTGTTGAACGGCAGCGGGCCCAGGTGGTCGCCATCGCCCTTCGACCACGAGCCGTGCGCCCAAGGGCCCATGATCAGGTGGTTGCCTGCCATCGGATTGTTCTTCTCTGCATGCTTGAAGGTTTCGAGCGCGCCGAACAGGTTCTCGGCATCGAACCACCCGCCCACGGTCAGCACGGCCGGCTTCACGTTCTTGATGTGCGCGCGGACGTTGCGGGATTGCCAGAATTCATCGTAGTTCGGGTGCAGCAGCACCTCATTCCAGAAAGCGATCTTCCCCTTGAGGATATCGCGATCGAAGTTCTTCAACGGGCCGACCTTCAGGAAGTAGTCGTACCCGTCCGCAGTTCCGTGATCGAACGGCGGGTTATCCTTCTTCGTCGGTTCGGGGCGGGCGTAGCCGAAGCGCACCATGAAATTGAACATGTGCGACATGAAGAACGCACCGTTGTGGTGCCAGTCGTCCCCCATGAACCAGTCAGCCACGGGGGCCTGCGGCGAAACGGCCTTCAATGCCGGGTGCGCGTCGATCATCCCGCAGATCGTGTAGAAGCCGGGGTATGAGATACCCGATTGGCCGACCTTGCCGTTGTGGTTCGGCACGTGCTTCAGCAGCCAATCGATCGTGTCGTACGTGTCGCTGCTCTCGTCGAATTCTTTGTCCTTTTTGTTCGCGATATACGGGCGCACATGCACAAACTCCCCTTCGGACATCCAACGCCCGCGTACATCCTGATAGACGAAGATGTAGCCGGCCTTCGAGAATTCGGGCGTCGGCCCCAGCTCGGTCGGGTACACGTCCGGACCGTACGGTTTGCAACTGTACGGCGTGCGTTTCAGCATGATCGGCCACTTTTGCGTGTCGTCCTTCGGCACATACACCGACGTGAACAGCCGAGTGCCGTCGCGCATGGGGATGCGGTACTCGAACTTGGTGTACGCCGCCTTGATCGGCAACGGCGGGTCATCGGCGGCGAAGGCCGGGGACGCGATCAGCAGGAGCAATCCAACAACGCGCATCATGCAGCACTCGGGGTTCAGGCCGGGGGTGTCCAACGTTTCGCCAGTACGCGCCGCAACAGCGGCTCGAAGGTACTCATCGGTTCATTCTTGTAAGCGGGGTCGAAGGAGATTTCGTCGTACTTCGCGCAGAATTCGACAGTGCGATCGTAGGCCGGGTCGTCCTTGAAGCGGTCGCGAGCGTTCGGGTCCAGCCCCAAGTGCGAAGCAAAGAAGTAGGTCTGGAACAGGCCATGCTGTTCGAGCATGAAATGATTGTCGCGGCTGATGAACGGATGCAGAATCGAGGCGATCACTTCGCCGTGGTTGAATGGCCCCAGCGTCTCAGTCGCATCGTGCAGCAGGGCGACAACGACGTACTCCTCATCCTTGTCGTCGCGCAGGGCGCGCGTCGCGGCCTGCAGGCAATGATCGTAGCGCGTGATGTTGTAGGCAGTGTCCTGCTTCAGGTTGTTGAGAAAGCTGATCATCAGGTCGGGCAGTTCGTGCAAAGCCCGCTCATGCACGCGCTTGAGAACCTGGTAGTCTTCATCAGTTCCCAGATCCATGCGCGCGAAGTGCATCCTTCCGACATCGGGTTCCGCCATCTATTCGCCTCCATATCACTTCGGTTTCTTGATGTCACTTGGTGCCGCGGGCGGTTCGCCGCCCGCGAGGGGGCCGTAGGCGTATGCTTTTCCCTGATACTCTTTGTCATTGGGGACCGGTTCCCATTTGATGCCGTCGCTGCTGTGCGAGATTTTGCTGACCGGCCAGCCGTAGCCGTACAGATGGCCGTTGATGAGGCGGACCTGGTTGGGCACCGTCTCGGTGACTGGTTTCCACGCAATACCATCGACGGAACGCAGCGTGCCCTTGGTCGTGGTGGCGAGGAAGTCCTTGCCCAGGAACTCAACGCATTTGATGTCGCCACGGTCGGCATTCACCTTGTTGTTCTGCCACGTTTTGCCGTCCTTGCTGACGGCCAACAACCCGCCCTGACCGCCGACGACGAACACCCCATTGCCGAAGGCGACACGCTTCCAGCCGGCATTCTTGTCCACCTGCCCATCCATCTGCGTGACGGTGATCTTCTCGCTCTTCGGGTCGAAGACGATGGCGGGGCCGAAGTCGCCCGAGCCGACGATGAGGCCGTTACCCTGGGCGGTGGCGCGGATCCAGTGCGTTTTGGTCGGCATCTCCGCGGCGGCGACGGCTTGCCAGCGTTCGCCGTCGGCCGACTTGAAGACCTTGCCGCGCAGGTCGATCGCGTAGACCGTGTCGCCCATCACTTCGAGACCGAAGATCGGCGACGAGCCGGGGACAACGCCATCGGACCAGCGCTCGCCATCGCGCGTTCCCGTCAGCCGACCACTGAAGTAGCCGCCACCCGCCATAAACGTGCCTTTGAAGTTGCAGGCGACGTTCAGGTCATTCTGATCGTGCTTCGGTTCGCCCCAGGAAACGTGCTTCTCCCAGGTTTTGCCATCTCGCGACAGCATCCGATGCCCGCCGTGACCGACGGCAAGATACCAGTTGTCGCCCTTCGGCGGGTCGGCGGCGATGGTGAACGGTACGGCGGCAATAAGCAGTATCAGCACAATCAGTCGCATGGTGCGTTCTCCTTCGCAGCAGAATAACGAAGATGGCGTCGAAAGGAAACGAAATCATCCGAAACAGGGGGCTAAGAACAGCGCCAAGTTAACTTGCTGCCTCGGGCGAGCGGCGGCCGGTTCAGGACTTCGGCTCAATGCGTTCAAGGGCTTCCTGGGCAGTCTCGGCAAGGGCCGGTTCGGTGCGGACGATCTCACGCAGCCGCGCCGCCGCCGGCTTGGCATCGGGGCCGATCTGGCCCAGCGACTCGATAGCGGCTTTCTTCAACACCGGGTCAACGTCCTTGAGCATCAGTGCCAGGCGCTTGACGGCATCCTTCGCGGCGGGTCCCATCTTACCGAGTGCCGTCGCCGCCCGCACGCAGACGGGGCTCTTGTCGAACTGCGAGATCGGCGTGCGATCATCCAGCGAGACAATCAGTTCGGGGATGATACCCTTCGCGCTCGGCCCCAGAAGGTCGGCAAAATCCATTGCCGCGAGGCGACCCCCCTGCCCCGTACCCGGCGTGCGCGTCTTGAGTGCGTTGGTGATGACCGCCAGTTGCGAATCCGGATTCACACCCAGCCGATACAGGGCCGTCGCGGCCCATACGCCGGAAGCGGGGTCCTTACTCATCGCAAGTTTTTGCAACTGCGGTGTGGCCGCCTTCGCCGCGGGGCCCATCAGCGCCAGCGCCCGGGCCGATGCCTTGCGCTCGGCCGTCTCGCCGCGATCGAGGCGTTCACCCAACAGGGCCAATGCCTCGGGCGTCGGTTGCCCGATGCGGCCGAGCGCGCGTAGCGTTGCCGCCTTCATCAACGGTGAGCCGCGGAAATCCTTAACGATGGCCGGGATGGCCGACTTCGCATTGGCCCCCTGGCTGCCGAGCGCTTCGAGTACCAACACCCGCTCCTTATCGTCCTGCGATGGCAACAGTGCGGCAATCGCCGCCACGTCGGCGGGCACCTGATCGCCCAGCGCGGCCAGCGCTTCGAGCACTTCGCGGCGCAATGCCTCATCCTGTTCGCCGAGTTGCTTGCAGAGTTGCGGCGCGATCGGTGCCGCAAGCGGCCCCAGCGCCTTCAACACGCTGACTGCACCCCGACGAACATCGAAGTCCGGGTCGGCCAGCTTCGCCCCCAACGCGGGCACCGCTTCCTTTGCGGCCGGGCCGAACGCGCTGAGCGTCAAGATCGCCTGTTCGCGAAGAACGACGTTCTCATCATCCAGCAGCTTGACGATCGCAGGGACAGCGGCCGCCCCCTTGCGGCCGAAGCGAGCCAGTGTCATGGCGGCGCTGTACTTCTGGTTCGGCGTGGCCAGGCTCAGCAGCTCGGCGATCTTCGCCACCAGGGGTTCAGAATCCGCGCCGAGTTGCGACATCGCCAACCCCGACGTTGATACCAGCAGCATGTCGGGCATCAGCTTGTCGGCTTCAC
>Ga0105044_10005301_pt1 | contig 17754 bp, 14 predicted proteins | sample MAT01_FD_78092 | JGI IMG/M metagenome (GOLD analysis project Ga0105044, IMG submission 78092) | Freshwater microbial communities from Lake Fryxell liftoff mats and glacier meltwater in Antarctica - MAT-01 | ecosystem: Environmental > Aquatic > Freshwater > Ice > Liftoff microbial mat | place...
GAAGGCCGCAAAGCAGTCGCCCTCATCTGCGCGATCTACGAGTCGATGCGCACGGGGCGGGTGGTGAATTTGCGATAAGCAAGCGCGCAGTCACTTCGAAACAATGAGCCAGTACAACCGACTTCTCGGCCGGGAAGTGTAAGTCACGGAACATCGAGTGGGTCATTAAACTGCAGCGAGGCGAATAAGTATGCACTTGGCAAAAGGGATTGTATGCTGTTATTCCCTCAGCCATAATCACCAGCAGATGCGTTTAGTTCGAACGAGAGCCAAAATGATCGAAATAGAAGATGTCAACTGGCATTCAACTGCGGGCCTGATTGCCGACGGTGTTCCGCCATTGGAATACGAACCGAGCATTCATCAAATCAACGAACAACTCGCGGATCGCATTGACGAAGAAGTGAAAAATAATCCCAGTTCGCCATATGCCGGCAAGTTCGTGGCCATTGCCAATGGCGAAGTTTTTGCTGTGTGTAGCTCTCTCGAAGAATGCTACAGTGCGTTTGGCACCATGGATCCAGAGAACAATTTCACATTGCTTCATGAGGTCGGCCGTCAGATAAATGTCGTCATGGAAGTGGGAGGATTCCACTGATGCGTGCCAGTTGGCCATTGCGCTCGGGAAGGCCCTGTATTGAAGTAGTTTTGTGGCGCACGGCTGATGGAACAGACTATCCCCGTGTACTCTTGGCCGATACCGGAGCCGGAGCAGCGGATTTGGATGTCGAATTAATTCTGGCCGAGTCCGACTGTTTGACATGCAGTCGCCGACGTGCCGGCCACACAAGCATTACGGGCGCGTTTGCCGGCTACTATTCGCTCTTCGAGATTCGGGTTTGCGTACCGGTCATCGGGTTTGACCAGATTGTTATCGCGGCCGGAGTCAGATCAATCTCTCGCAACTTCGACGGCGTCGCCGGCTATCGCTTCCTCAACCGCTTCACTTTCGGCAACTTCGGGCTGCGCGATCAGTTCGGAATCGAAGTCTGATTTACTTTACCATTGCCATAATCAGCGTCATGTCGTCGATTGGTTTCTGCGTGCCGCGGTATTCTTTCAGCAGGCCGACCAGATTATCGGTGGCTTGCTTGCCGGTGGTATCCGGGGGCATGGCTGCGATCGCTTCGCGGACGCTGTCGCTGCCGAACGAGTCGCCGCGTTCGTTCATCGAATCGGGGATGCCGTCCGTGTAGAAACACAATCGATCGCCGGGTTCCAACTCCAGGCACTTCTCGCGATAGACCTCTTCGGGATTGATACCCAGCAGAAAGCCGCGGGCCGAGAGCGTCTGAATCTCCTGCCTGCGGGCTGACCAGTGGAACGGTAGGGGGTGACCGGCGTTCGCGTAAGTCAACTTCCGCGTGCGGCGATTGAGCACGGCATAGAACGCAGTGACGAAGCGTTCGTCAATCAGTTCCTGCAACCGCACATTCAACTCGGCCAGCACTTCTCCCGGCGAAAGCGTCTTCGGGGAGACCTCGATGAACGCGAAGCGTGCCATGATCGCCACCATCGCGGCGGGGATACCGTGGCCACTCGCATCGGCGATCAGGATGCCGAGATGGTCTTCGTCCGGTTGCACGAAGTCGTAATAGTCGCCGCCCAACGCATCGAGCGGCGCGTAGTAGACACCCAGCGAAATCTCATCCCAGTCGGGCGGCGCGTGCGGCAGCACGACTTTTCGCTGCAGCTTGGCGGCAGCCTTCATGTAATGGCTCATCTCGGAGTCGCGGGCAAGCAAGGCGTCATTTGCCTGCTTCAACTCGCTCATCCGGGCATCGACGGCCCCCTTCAGATGCTCGGCCCGCTTGCCGATCAACTGCCTGGCAGAGACGATGCCGACCACACGACCGTCGTCGACGACCGGCAGATGCCGCACGCGCAGCCGTTCGAGGCTGCTCAGGGCGTTCTCCCAGCCTGTGTCCGATTCAATCGTGTAGGGGTTGGGCGACATCCATTCCTTCAGTGGAATGACACGCCAGCCGGGAACGGCCGTTGATGCCCTGCGAAGGAAGTCACGTTCCGTGAAAATGCCGACCAGTTTCCCCTCATCGACTATCAGCACCGCCCCGACGCGATGCAGGTTCATCAGATCGAGCGCGTCCTGGATCGGCCGGTCGGAAGAGAGACGGATCGGGTCGGTCATCATGACCTGACCGACCGTGATGTCGTTCAGATTGGACATGAAGTAAATCTATGAACCATAACGAGCCGCGACCGGGAGGGAGCGGCCTGGAAGAACCGCTCCCTCTCGGTCGCGGCTCGTAAACGTTCGTGATGAGCAGTTGCTTACTGGCCGAACGGCGGCGCGATCACGTTCGGGCGTGTGATCATCGGGTTCGGGTTGACCTTCGGCGGCATCGGATTGGACGGGGGCATCGGCGGAACGTACTGCGGCATCGGGAAGTACGGCTGCACCGGGTAGTTGCCCATCATCGGCGGGCCATTCCACGCTCCCTGGACGGGGGCCGGCGTCATGAAGTGCGCGTCGTATGGCCAGTAGAGGTACCACGGGGCGGCCATGAAGACCGGCAGCGTGCGGCCGTACGAGTGGTACGAGCCATGCTGATTGCTGTACGGGCTGGGGCTGTGCCCGCTGAAGCCCTGGGCGTTGGCACCACCGACCGCGAAGGCCAGCACTGCCACGGCGCTGAGAATCCACTTGTTCATGTTCGATCTCGATCAGTTCCGATCCGTAGAAAACGGCCCGCTCACGCTGAGCGGACTCGAGAGTCGCATCCCTTAACCATTCCCGATCGGTTCACCCGATGCAAGCACCGCGGCGCAGGAAGCGGCACTCGAGCCGGGGCCCGGCTACGCGTCTTCCGCATGACCGGCACGGCGGACATGATTGCCCGACCTTGACTCAGCGTTGCGACCGATTCCGAAAGAAGCGGCCGGATGTCGGCGTTGCCTGGATCGGCGTTGCGTCCGGTACGACCTGCATCTGCGGAGCCTGAGCCATCGGTTGCACCGGTTGTGCCGGCTGCGCGCCGCTGAAGAAATCACTGGGCGAAGCGATCGGGGCCTGCGGATAGACCGGACTGGTCAGGACCGGGTTGATGGTGTTCCACTGTGTCTCAATGTGGCCGGGCATGTTCTGATAGACCGACGGATAGGCCGGCATGTATGAGCCGATATGCGGGTTGCGCACGAACTGGTCCTGGTACCCGTAGCCGCCGTAGTAGGGCCCGTAGTTGTAAAGGGGGCCGTGGAAGTGAGCGCTGGGGAAGAAGTTCAGTGCCCGCGAATGCCACCAGCCGAAGCCGGCCGTCGTCTGCGGGGAGTTCCAGTAGGCCCGCGATTCGCCCGGCGAGATCGCGACAATCGAAACAGCAAGAACAAACAGACTGAGCAGTTTTTTCATCGCGCGAATCCTGTCGGGTCCCTGCCGGGTGCCGGCCAACTCCTGGCCTGCCTTTCCCGGCAACTGAAGGATTGCCGAAATTCGCGCGATGTGCCAATCATCACACGTGATTCTGCTGGCTTCAATCAACTTCGTTCACGCAAAGTCGATCTGCACGCGCTGGAAGTCGTTCGCGGAAAAATCGATGCGGATCGCATCACCCGTGATCGGCAGTTCGGTCGATGTCGTCCCCTCGCCATCGAGCGTGTAGGCGCTTGACGGATTGCGCACGCAGCGAACCTCCGCACTGCCGCTGTAGCCGGTCGACTCCAGAAAGTGCGCGTTCAGCCGACGGATGCCGTCGCTGTTGAGCACCGGTTTCAGGCTGGTCATCACGAGGTTCGGCGCATCGACATGGAACAGCCAGCCGCTGGGGCCGATATGCGGTGGTCCCTTTGAAGTCGGCACGATCGCCACGGGGGAGGTGAACCCCAGAGACGTTTGCAGATGATTCTCGCGGTCGAGCGCCAGACCCAGCTCGAAGACGCGTGTCGCCTCGCCTTCCGGCTGCAGAATGACATCGACCATGCGCGAGCCGTGCCGTTGATGAAACGGCAGCCCGCCGGTGAAGATCAGCGTGTTCTGCTTCCCGTTACGCACTTCCAAGTATTCCGGCGATTGCGGCCGGGTGTGGTTCGTTTGATTGGAGACGCCCAGCACGCCGCGCATCAGCCCTGCCCGCTCTTCACGCCAGGCGAAGCGGGCCGCGTAGTACGAATGCCACGGATAGCCGCTGGGTGCATGCGTCGGCTCGATCTCGATGCGGATGTCGAGCATCGGCCGATTCAACCAGGCGCGGAATCGCTGTTTGAAAGTCGCAAGAGGCTGGTTCTGTTCATCGACGATGACACCCTCCGCGGTGATTTCGCCCAGCGCAGGACCGTTCGCGGTGATGGTGACGCTCTTCGCCTCCATCTTGCTGCCCGGGTTGAAGACGAGTTGCTGCCCCAGGCGGGGGATACGCGTCTTCAGATCGCGGATGGCGCGCAGGCCGCCGGTCAGCGGGTCGATCTCGGCCTCGAAGAACTCGTTGCGTACCATGAACTCATCGGCCAGTTTCAATCTCGCTTTGGGCGGCGACGCCCGCCCTTCCCGCGGCAGCCATGCGAAACCGAGCGGCGGCACCTCGACCACGACACGCAGCTTGTCCGCATCGAACTGCGCCGCCTTGATCGGCCCTTCGACCGCGAACGGCTGACTCACGGGGTCGAGTTCCAGCGCCACACGCCGCGGGAACGGGCACGGGTTCAGCAGCATGGTCCCCGGCTGATTCTCGGCCGCCCTGCCCTGCAAGCGCGCACACAGTTTGTCCGCGAACTCCTGGCCGATCTTCAGCACTTCCTGCTCGGCCGGCGACTGGTACTCGGGCACGCCGTCCAGGCCTTCTGTTTCCAGCGTCGTCTCGGCCGCCAGCAATCGGCGGATGGCGTCGTCGTCGGCTTCGGTCGGCGTCAACATCACGCGATGGATCGCCGCGTAGGTGTGGGCCGCGTCGATCTGCCGGCGCAAGCGAGCCTGGCGGGCGAACGCACTGACCGGGTCGCGGCGATGAGCGTTGACTCGCTCTTCGAGGTAGTCGGGGAAGAAGTCGTCCACATTGGCGGCACCAGCGTACTCGCCGGCCATGGCGTCGCTGAAGTAGCGGCTGAACGTTGTCCACTCGCCGAACACGAAGCTCAGTTCGTTGAGGGCCAGCCAGTCGTCGTACATCGCGAACGCGGGTTGGCCTTCGTGCGACAGCGCGAGCGTCGGGGCCGAGTCGTTCGATATCGATTGATGCAGGCTGTAGACGAGATTGAAGAACGTCTCAGGCTTGTGAGCCTTGATCGGCACGCGCGTAAACGCGTCAATCGACCTGCCATCCGGCGATGCCCAGTTCACCACAGTCGCCCGATGATTCGGAATCACCGAGGCATCGAAGTTCATGAACAGCGCATGGCGGAAGCCGGTCGCTCCCAGCAACAACGGCGTCTGCGGGTGCAGGGCCATCCGACGCCGGCCGTAGACCTGGACCTCGACGCCGAACAGCCGCTTGATGAGCGCCTTGCCCGCCTCGAAGTTCCAAATTTGTGATTCGAGCGGCAGCAGCGCATCTTCCCGTTCGCGTACATGCCCGCCGACGATCTCAAGCTGCGGCGGCTGCACATCAACTGACAGCCGTTCCTTCCACAACGCGATTGTCTCGGGATACTGCCCGGCCAGTGCTTCCAGCGTCTGCCCGGTCGCGACGATGTTGAGAGGCAGCTTTTGCCCGAACGCGGCTGGCATCAGCTCATCGAGCTTGTCGGCATCAAGGAACAGGATGTCGAGCACATGCACCGCGATCGGGTACAGAATCTCGCGGGCGGCCAAGAGTCGGCCGGCGGCATCCTTCAGCTTCTGCTGAACTTCTTCCTGTCCGTCGGGGCGCAGCATCGCGGCGAGCGCTGCCTGGATGTCGTTCCAGAAATCTTCCACCGACAGCAGATGCTCGTGATCCATCGCATCGAACAGCGATTCGATCATCAGGTAGCCGAACCCCAGCCCCAGGAACGGCCGAACCTGCTCAGCGGGAAGGGCCAGCAATGCTTCGATCTCAGGCGTGCCGAAACTGGCTTTCGCGTCGGGTTCGCCGGTGTCGATCGCTTCCCGCAGGGCCTGTTTCAGGTTAGCGAGCGTCGCCTGCCGGTCGGCCGCGGCTTCGAAACGAATCGCACCGGCGTTGAGGACGCGGTACGGCCAATCGTCCGGCTGGAACAGCGGTGGCGCGCTCGGGATGGCGAACACCTGGCCGGCGCTCGGCATTTCGTGGTCGTAGCACGAATCAACCTTGGGCGGCTCCTTCGCGCCGAAGATCAGCGCGGGATGCCACAGGCAGATCATGCCGTTGAGCCACGCGGCCATTTCATCCTCATTCAGGGAAATCTGATGATGAGTCGGCAGCCGATACGGCGACAGCAGATACAGTTGACGTTCGCTCATGGCGGGAGGGACCAGCGGGTGGCTCGAACCGGGCTTTTGAATATAGTACGGAAGGGCGATTCGGTCACCATCAAGAGGATGCTTCCTTGCGGCAGAAAATCAAGGACCCACCGAAGCGGCCGAAGTTGAGCCCCCCTATCGCGTTCGTTGATGAGGCACTCGCGCGGGCCGAGTTCAGTCAGGCAGTCAAGCTCATTGACATCCTTGTCGGCCACCAATCGACTCCGGAGTACCATGCCCGGCGGCGAAGCGTCTACCTCCAGGCGATCGACCACGCGATCCGCATCGGATCTCTATCGGGTGCCACAGTATTGCTGACGACGGCGGAAAAACTCGACTACACCGAAACAGATTGGCGCGAAGGCCTTGTCATCGCCTGGATGAGGCTCGACGATTTCGAGCGGGCGAAGCGAATTGCCGCCAGCATCCCCGATTCGAAGATACTGGAAAAGGCAATCCTGTTTCAGGCCGATAATGCCATGGTGGACCGTCAGCGGGGTCGCGATCGCATGCCGTTCGAGCATCGCGCCGCATTCGATGCGATTCGCACGGCGTTTGCCAATTACGAACGAAACAACGATGAAGAAGCTCGCACGGCACTGCAGGCGGTGGGCTTGCAGTCGCCGTTCCTCGAATGGAAACTGCTGCTGCGCGGCCTGATCGCCTGGTCGGCCAAGGACGATGCCCGGGCGATCGAGAACTGGTCGCGCCTCGACCGGCAACGAGTGCCGGCCCGGTTGATCGCCAGCGTTCGGGCGAAGATCGATCCGGTGTTCGCCGCCGGCATCAACCGGATACGCACCGAGTTGCCGGGGCACGGTTCGTCGCGAGACACGAACCCGTTGATTGCCGCGCTGCAGCAGGTGCAGATGTCGATCTCGCATTCGGAGGGGCTCGAACTCGCCTTCCGCAAAGTCGAATCGATCATCGGCCTTATGAAGTCGGCCTACCCGGAGATCGCTTCGCGATTGGCCGACCTTTTCTACTGGCAGATCATCCATCACGATGAGCCGCCGCCGACGGACCGTTACACGAAGGTGTTCGGCACCCGGCCGGACGATAAGAGCCTTCTCCGGATGGTAGCGCAATATGGCGATCGGATCGGCATGGGCCCTCTCGCTTCGATGGCGTGGCAGGGTTATGAGTTCGAAATGTCGCTGGAACCCTTGCGATTCACGGGCGAAAGCGGCAGTTTGGCCCGCGCGATGGTACTGTATGCCGCCGCGCAAAGCATCATCTCCTCCGATTACGACGCCATCCCCGAGGCAGAACTGAACGCGGCCGTTCGTGGGATCCAGCGGGCGATGCCGAACTGCCATGTCGACATCACCGATGCCCACCCCCTTGTGCGAAAGGCGATCGAACTGGCACCTGACTGGGAAGTACCGGTCGCTGCCCTTGCCAGCCGTTTGATCGAAGAAGGTTTGTTTGCCGAGTCAGCCGAGGTGTCGACTCGATTCCTGCTTCTTCAGCCGAACAACATCGGCGCGTTGACGACACTGTCCACCGCCCAAATGATGATTGGTCAACTCGATGAATCGATCGCAACCGCGCGCCGGGCGATTGCGGTCGACCCGCTCGACCGCGACCTGCGGGAATCGCTGGGCACGGCCTGTCTGGTGAAGGCCCGCGAGTTGGCACTCAAGTCGAAATTCGGGGAAGCGGACGAATGCCTTCGCGAAGTAATTGCTCATTCCCCGGAACTGCGGGCATGTGCCGCCGCGATCGGTACGATCATCGCGATCAAGCAGAAAAACCAGGCCGATCTCGAACGCTGGACCGGGGTCATTCCTAACGAATCGAAGCCGCTGCTGAGTACGTACATCTTTGCCGTCGAAGCGATTCGCCTCAAGGCAGGCAAGCCCGTCGTCGACTCGGCAAATCAGCGATTCAACGAGCAACTGACCAAGCCGGCGACCATCGACGATGTCATCCCGTTTTTGCAGGCGTTCAACTCCTGCCGAAACGTCAAGCCCGTTTATCGCGGTGCGCCGGCCCACGAAAAGGCGATCATCGCCTGGTTGGCCCGCTGGGCCGCGGAGAACATCAATCCGAAAGAGCCGCTGATTGAACTTGGCTTCTCGCTGTTGGAGATAAAGAACGCCAAACTGCTCGATATCGTCGCCAAAACCGGCCGTGCGAAGTACCGATCGGAAAACCTCTTCCAGTACCTCGCGGGTGAGGCGGCCATCATGTTGAAGCCCCAGACCTTCAACATCAGGACCGTCAGCCGCTTGTTCCTCCAGGTGTTGATGCGAATCGAAGACGCCACCGATGATCGTTCACACAAAATGTGCGACGCGATCGAGCGCCATCGCGGCATGCACCCCGACCTGGACGACGAGATGACGCCATATAACCCGTTCGACTTCTTCGGCTTTGCTTAGGTGCAACACGATGACTGATCCGTACAAAACCCTCGGGATTTCCCTCGACGCCGACGACGACACCATCCGCCGGCGCTACCTGGAACTCGTGCGCGAGTTTTCGCCGGAGCACCATCCGCAGCGATTCGCGGCAATCCGCAACGCCTACGAAGCGGTGCGGGACAAACAGCGCCGCGTGCGCTCGCGGCTGTTCGAAGTCGGCAAGAACGAGTCGATCGAGCAGATTATCGTCGACCTGGAAGCCCTCACGCCCCGACCCCGGTTGGGCCTTTTCACCCTACTTGAGAACGCCAAGCCAAGCAAATGACACCTGAACAGATCGAGCGCACGCTGGCCGACTTCCGCGACTGGCTGACAACGGCCCCTGACCCCGCCGATGAACCGCCGGCGGATTCGCCGGTTGATCTCGCCACACTGGTAGGCCAGTTCACCGCTCTGCGCCAGGATGTCAACCTGCAGACAAAGGCCACGCGCACCACGCTGGAGCAGAACGCCACGCTGATTGCCCGGCTTGAAGAAGCGGTCGATGCCCTGCAGGCCCCCGAGGAGGATGAAGCACCCGCGGCTACGCTGCCGCCGATGCTCAAAACCCTGATCGACGTCTACGACACGCTCGCGCTCGCCCATCGGCAGATCGAGAAACAGCAGGCCGCGTTCCACGGACAGATCCATTCGTTGCTGGAGTCGATCGTGGTCGAGATGCCGCCGGCCGTCATTCCCGAATCGGGCGAGAAGCCGACCTTCTGGCAGAAGTTCTTCGGCAACGAGCCGCCACAGGTTGAGAAGAGCCCGCTGATCGACTGGCACCGCGTTACGACAAAGAAATTGCAGGACCGACAGGCGGTCGTTCGCGAAATGACCGAGTATCTGCGCGATGCGCTCGCCGGTATTCTGACCGGCTACGCCATGGGCATGCACCGCATCGACCGCATGCTGACTTCGCAGGGGTTGGAAATCATCAAGTGCACCGGCCGGCGCTTCGACCCCGAGGAGATGGAGGTCGCCGAAGCGGTCAATGTTCCCGGCAAGCAGTTGGGCGAAGTGCTCGATGAAGTCCGCCGCGGTTATACGAAGGATGGTATTGTGGTCCGCTTCGCGCAGGTGCGCGTGGCCCGCTGACTTCGAGGTGAGGGACATCTGATGGCTGATACGATTGTCGGGATCGACCTGGGCACAACCAACAGCGAAGTCGCCATCATCCGCGACGGGCAGCCGTTCGTCATCCCCGGCGACGACGGCGACCCGATCCTTCCTTCGTTCGTCGGCCTGGGTGACGACGGCAAACTGCTCGTCGGCAAGCCGGCCCGCAACCAGTACGCCCTCGCCCCCGATCGCACCATCAAGTCGATCAAACGGCAGATGGGCAACGACATGAAGGTCCCGCTGGGCGATCAGCAGTACCGTCCGCAGGAAATCTCCGCCATGATCCTGCGCGCCCTGCGCGATCGGGCGAGCAGGTTCCTGGGATCCGAAGTCACCCGCGCGGTCATCACGGTGCCGGCCTACTTCAACGATGCCCAACGCCAGGCCACCATCGAAGCGGGGGAACTGGCCGGCCTCGAAGTGAAACGCATCCTGAACGAGCCGACTGCCGCCGCCTTGACCTACGATCCGCAGCAGACCGACGGCATGCGTGTCCTGGTCTATGACTTGGGCGGCGGCACGTTCGATGTCTCGATCGTTCATACCGAAGGCGGCGTCGTCGAAGTACTCGCCAGCCACGGCGATACGAAACTCGGCGGCGACGACTTCGACGATCTGCTGCTCGATCATCTCTGCAACCAGTTCCAGACCGAACACGGCATCGACCTGCGCGCGGACCGCACCGCGAAGGCCCGAGTGCTGCGCGCGGCCGAGGCCGCCAAGCGGCAACTCAGCGACCATTCCTTTACTCGCATCGAAGAAGAGTTCATTGCCGAGAAATCCGGCGTGGCGCTGCACCTGTCGATGGAAGTCACCCGGCTCGAATTTGAACGCCTGATCCAGCCGCAACTCGATCGCACCATGGAATGCGTTCAGCGTGCGCTCGAAGACGCGCACCTCACGGCTGTGCAGATCGACCGGATCGTGCTGGTCGGCGGCAGCACGCGCACACCGATCGTTGGAGAATTGCTGGAAGCCCGCCTCGGCCGACCGGCCCACCGCGAGATTAATCCCGACCTGTGCGTCGCGATGGGTGCAGCGGTGCAGGGGGCAATCATCAACGGAGCGCAAGTCGGGGCCGTGCTGGTGGACATCACGCCGCATTCGCTCGGCATCAAGTGCCTCGACTCGGACGACATGTTCGGCTTCAGCGGCCCCAGTTTCCGCTTCGCGCCGATCATCCGCCGCGGTACCGCCCTGCCCGCCTCCTGCAGCGAATCATTCCGGACGGTCAGCGACAACCAGGACAAAGTCGAAATCGACATTTACCAGGGTGAACACGAAGACCCGCGCCGCAACCACCCGGTCGGCATGTTCCTGATCGAAGGCCTGGCCAAGCTGCCGGCCGGCAACCAGATTGTCGTGCAGCTCGATCTGACGCTCGATGGCGTGCTCAAGGTGGCCGCCCGCGAGAAGGCGACCGGGCTGGTGAAACAGGTGACGATCGAAAACGCCCTGGCCCGCTTCGAGCGCGATGAACGCCGCTCCGCCGCGGATCGGCTCGATGAACTCTGGAAACAGAGCTTCGATGAGGAAGACTTCGAAGACGATGAGTTCGCCGACGATGAATCGCCCGACCCGGCCACGTTCCTTGAACCCTCCGGCGCAGGCGGCGCGGGCGGCATGCCTTCACTTGAGGCCGGCCCGCGCGAGGGCCAGCGCGAAACCGTGCAGGCGCGGGCCCTGATCGAGAAGGCCGAGCGCCTGCGCGAAAAGGCCTCGGCCGACGACCAGAAGGAACTCGACCGGTTGATCAAGAACATCCATGTCGCCCTGCAGGACCGCAACTGGAGTACGCTCGACACCGCCATGAATGCCCTGGCGGACGTACTCTTTTACCTGGAAGATGCCTGAAATGACCATTACCGTACGTTGCTCCGCCTGCCGGGCCGACAACAGCGAAGGCACCGCCTGCCGACGCTGCAAGGCAGACCTGTCGCTGTTGTGGGGGCTGGAACGACAACGGGCTCAGTTGATCTTCCGTGCCGATCACGCCCGCGCAGCCGGTGACTGGGAGGCGTTCGAAAAACAACTCCGTGCAGCAGCAGCGATCCGCGACGGGGCGGACACGGCCCGCCTGCTGGCACTTTCCCACTTGAAGTCCGGCCGATTCGCCGATGCCCTGAATGCCTACCGGCAGGCAGCCAACCATGGCTGAAACAATCCTGATCGTCGACGACGAGGAACCGATACGCCGCACCTTTGCTGACTGGCTGCGGCAAGGGAAGCTCGGCGTCGAAGTCCACGCCGTCGCCGATGCCGAAGCCGCCCTGAACTTCGCGAATGAGAATACGATCGACCTGGCAATTCTCGACTGGAACCTGGGCACCGGCTCCGATGGCCTGCAACTGCTCGAAGACCTTTCCGAGTTTCATCCCGATGTGGTCGCCATCCTGGTCACCGGTTTCGCCCATCAGGCAACGCCACTCGACGCCCTGCGGATGGGCGTGCGCGACTACCTCGACAAGAACCAGGACCTGAACCGCGAGACGTTCCTGGCCTCCGTGCGCCGGCAACTGGAACGGATCATCCCCGCCAAGCGACAGCGGCAGTTCAACAGCAGCCTGCTCGCGTTTCGCGAGGCGGTCGAGAAGGTACTGCCACTCGTGCAATCGTCGTCCGCGATGACCGACCGGGTGCCATTACCGGAGACGATTCAACGGCTGCTGCAGTTCCTGTTGCGGACCACGCATGCGGGCGACGGCGTGCTGCTGGCCCGCTATCAGCCGGCCGAGGGCGAACCGCAGTTCCGCGCCTATGGCAGCGACGGCAATCAACTCGACCCGCTGACGGTACCGTTCGAGCGGTCGCTGGCCGCATCGGTTGCATCGATGCAGGATGCCGTGATGCTGAATCTGGGTGAACTGTCCACAGCAGCAGCCATCGACCTGTTGCCTTTCGAGCGTGGCCGCCGACACCTTCTGGCGATTGCCATCCCCGTGACGGCCGGGGCGCTGGTGGTACTCGAACTGTTCGACCGGGCCGACGGCCAACCGTTCGACGAATCCGACAAGCGGTTACTGGCGGCCGCATCGGAGCTTGGCTCGGAACTGTTGCGGCAGGCGTTGTCCGAGCGACAGACCCGGCAGACGCTGTTCAGCGCGGTGGAAGCCGCTTTACAGGCCAGTTCGCTGCTGACGTCACCCTCCGACGCGCCACCGCCCCCCGCGGTGCTGGATCGATTGAAGGAAGGCCTGACCGCGCAGGGGCCGCAACCGGTCGATGCTGAATCGACCCTGCGGTTGGCCGAGGCAATCCGCGTGCTGGCGATGAAGCATGGCCCCGCGGCCGTACAGCATTGTGCCGTGATGATCGAGCACTTGCAGAAAACGCTGGATGACATCCTGGCCGGGTGACCAACCCGCGGCATTCCTTCCATGAACGACACCCCCACCCCCTTCGATGACCTGGCCGCGCTGCTGACGCCGCAGCGCCTGCTGGGTGACGCGCGGGCTACGGGGGCGGGCGTGAAGATCGCCGTCATCGACAGCGGCATCGACCGCGACCTGCTGGCAACGCGTTTCCCCGGCATGCAGCCGATCGAAGGGGCCGTCTTTCGGGCTGATTCTTCCGTGCCCGGCGAGTACACCGGCCGACCGTCGTCGCCGCACGGCAGTACCGTGGCGGACATCATCCTGAAGTTGGCCCCGCGCGCGACACTGTTTTCGAGCGACGTGTTCGGCTCTGTCGGATCAGCTGATGTGGATACGTTGATCCGCGCGATTCAGCACGCGATCGACGTCTGGAACTGCAAGATCATCAACTTGTCGCTGGGTGTGCCCGAATCGCGCATGCAGCCGATGCAGAAGCGCCTGCAACTGCAGAAGACGATCGAGGAAGCGTACTACAAGGATGTGCTGGTGGTGGCCGCCGCGCACAACGAACACCCGCTGACGCGCAGCTTCCCGGCCGCGTTCGCGCCGCCGCTGTTGTCGGTGGATAAGGGCCTGTTCGCCGGCCCGCTGGAATTCGCATACCGCCTGCGTGAAACCGTCGAGTTTGCCGCCCACGGCAAAGGCTACCTGGGCCCCTTCAGCCAGGAGCCCGCCACCAGTTGGGCCACCCCCCACCTCACCGGCATCGCCGCGAAGGTGCTGTCGCTGAAACCCGATCTGAAGCCGTTTGAAGTGAAGACGATTCTGTACTGGATGTCCCGCAGCGGCACTCACGTTTAGCGGCGAGCCCAACGGGCTCGCCGGAGATGCGATTCGCTGAACAAGTGAACTTGCTACGACCCGCATCGACTCACAGCGGCAGCGGCCCCGTGCTATCCCCGAAGCTGCGCGTGGGGCAACCGGCTATCTCGAACATCTTCAGGTACAGGTTCATCAGCGGGGTTTCTTTCGCGGCGCGGATGTGCTGGCCGGTCTTGATCTTACCGCCCGCACCGCCACAGAGGAGGATCGGCAGGTTGTCGTGGTTGTGGCGGTTGCCGTCCGAATTGCCGCTGCCGTACACGAGCATCGTCTGGTCGAGCAACGTCTTGTCGCCTTCGGTAACCGACTTCAGCTTGCCCAGGATGTAGGCCACCTGTTCGATATGGCAGCGGTTGATCGCGCGGATCTTCAACAGCTTCTTCTTGTCGTTGCCGTGGTGCGACAGGTCGTGGTGGCCTTCGCGCACTGCTTCGTTCTTGTCGTCGATCGACGCCGACAAGAACGGGTAAGCGCGGTTGCTGCCATCGTTGGCGAACGGGAAGGTGACCACGCGCGTCAGGTCGGCCTGAAATGCGAGGATCATGATGTCCGCCATCAGGCGGACATGGTCGATAAACTCGCGCGGCGGCAAATCCGGCACGCGCATTACGGGAACCGGGCCGCGGGCAGCCTTGGTGTCGGCGGCCTTCTCGATGCGGATTTCCAGTTCGCGGATCGACGTCAGGTACTCGTCCAGTTTGCGCTGGTCGCCGGCACCGAGTTGATTGTTCAGCGCCTTGGCATCTTCGCGGACGAAGTCGAGAACGCTGCGATTATATTGGTCACGCTTGGCGCGCTGGGCATCCTGCTCGACCGACTTGCCGTTGCCGAACAGGCGTTCGAGCACGAACTTGGGGTTCACTTCCTTCGGGTTCGGCGTCGATTCGCCCCGCCAGGAGAAGTTCGACTGGTAGGCACACGAGTAACCCGAGTCGCAGTTGCCGGCCGAGCGGCCCGGTTCGATGCCGATCTCGAGCGAGGCAAACCGCGTATGCTCGCCCATCTTCGCCGCGATCCACTGGTCAGCCGACTGACCGACACGGATGTCCGCCCCGTTGGTCTTGCGCGGCTGGCGACCGGTCAGGAACGCGGCCTGTGCCCGCGCGTGGTCGCCCGGGCCATCGCCGTTGGGGCGTGCCTTGTCGAGCGTCAGGCCGGTCAGCACGTTCATGTAGCGCTTGTACGGTTCCAGCGGCTCGAGGATCCACGGCAGCGCGAAGGTGTTGCCTGATTCGGCGGGCGTCCAGTCCTGCATGCTCACGCCGTTGGGCACGTAGAGAAACGCCGAGCGGATCGGCTTCTCCGCCGTCACGGACGTGGCGACGGGCGCGGCCATCGCTTCGAGCCACGGCAGCGCGACGGCGGTGCCCAGGCCTTGTAGCATTGTGCGGCGGGTAATCGAATTGTTCCACATCGGCGGAATCCTGTTTCTGGTTGCGGGCAGGGGCGTTACGGTGCGGGAGCAAGGCCTTGCACGGCCCGCGCTCCCGTGCGCGAAGCCTTCGGGTCGCGGCTGACGCTATTCCCGGCTCCCACCGCGCCGCTTCTGGAACGGATCGCTCTTGACGATGCCGATCACCAACGCGGAGAAGCGATCGCCGTTCCGCGTGAGATGCTTCACGGTGTCGTCGATCGCACACTTGTCATAGTACTCTAAACCCCGGCCGAGTGCGAAGGTAAGCAATTTCTCGGTCAGGTTTCTGCGGAACAGATCGGCCTTCCCGAGCAGCACCTTGCGAAGTTCCGCAGGCCCGTCGAACTTTTCGCCCCCCGGAAGTACGCCGGTGGCGTCAATCTTGTATTTGCCGTCGATCGTGCGCCAACGGCCGATGCCGTCGAAGTTCTCCAGACCGAATCCCAGCGGGTCCATCTTCTGATGGCAGGTGGCGCACAGCGAATTGGTCCGGTGCTGCTCCATCTGTTGCCGCAGCGAGCCATAAAGCGTCCCCTGCTGCTCATCAAGGTCGGGCGTGTTCGGCGGCGGCGGTGCAGGCGGTGTACCCAGGATGTTGTCGAGGACCCACTTACCCCGCTTCACGGGCGACGTCCGCGTCGGGTTCGACGTCAACGTCAGCACGCTGGCCTGCGTCAGAACGCCGCCACGGCTGTTGTCGGTCAGTGTGACCTTCTGGAACTCGGGCCCCATTACTCCACGCACACCATAGTGGGTGGCCATGCGGTTGTTCAGAAACGTCCAGTTCGAATCGATGAACTCGAGCACGCTGCGGTCTTCGCGCGCGATATGTTCGAAGTACAGTTCGGTCTCGCGGACCATCGCCGTCTTCAGCATTGCATCGAAATCCGGGAAGGTCTTCGGATCAGGATCGAGCGCGGGAATCGAACGCAGATTCAGCCACTGCTCGGCGAAGTTATCGGTCAGCGCCCGCGACTTCGGGTCGGCCAGCATGCGTTTCACCTGGGCGTCGATGACACCGGGCCTGCGCAATTCGCCGCGGTCGGCAAGCGTTCGCAATTGTTCATCCGGCATCGACGACCAGAGGAAGTACGAAAGCCGCACGGCCAGCTCATGATCGCTGACCGGATGCACGGCCTTCGGGTTCTCCGGCTCGGCGTCCTTCTCGATCTTGAACAGGAAATGCGGCGACACCAGTACCGGGCGCAGCGACAGTTGAATCGCCCGCTCGAAGGGAGCCGAGTCGGCAATCGCGGCACGGTAAAACTTGATGAGACGATCGACCTCGCCGTTCTGCACCGGCCGGCGGTATGCCTTCGCGGCGAAGTTTTCGATGATCCGGCGGGCGGCAGTTTCCTTGTCGCCCACGCCCATCGGTTTGGCGATCATGATCCGTGAATGCGACTCCGGCAGCGGCGGCACTTTGGCGTTGAACGGCCCTTCAATTTCCAGGCCATCGACATACAGATTGCGGTCGCGCTTCTTCGGATCGGCAGCCTTAGGGTCGGAGAAGTCGTTGGTGAAGGCGGCTTCGACATCGTGCCGCCCCGGCTTGATGATCGTCTTCACTTCATACGACTTCACCTTGTCGGGCGGCGCATCCACGCTGAATTCGCGGAGAGTCTTGCCGTCGATCTGGATCTCGAGCTTCGGCAGTTCATTCCCCGCCTGGTCGCCACCGGCGCGGGCACGGATGATGTACTCGCCTTCGTGCAGGAATTCGTAGTTGACATAGACCTTGCCGTTGGAGTGCAGCAACCGCCGCTGGGCCGCCATCACACCCAGCGATGAGCGCAGATTCTGCGGCCGGAATGACTCCCGCCCCGCGACGATCGGCTTTTCGATCACGATTGCTTCATCGAGAATTCGCTCGGCCGCTGCCAGGTACTTTTCGAAGAGAATGGGGGACAGCGTCAGCACATCGCCGATGTTGTCGAACCCGTAGCCGACGTCGTCGGTCGGGAAGTCGTCGGCCGGTTGGTAGTTGACACCGACCAGATCGCGGATCGTATTGTTGTACTCAGCCTTGTTAAGCCGGCGGATCGTCGGGCGGCCGGGATCGCGGGCCAGCCCGCAATCAACGCGAGTCAACGAGTTATCAACCCAGTCGAGGAACGCGGCACGCTCGGCCTCGGTCGGCTGCGGCCGACTTTTAGGCGGCATCTCTTTCGCCCGCAGCACTTCGGCCGCCGCGCCCCACAGTTTGCGATCTTTGAGCGCCGAGGCATGACTGGTGAACTTCGC
>Ga0105044_10005303_pt1 | contig 17748 bp, 14 predicted proteins | sample MAT01_FD_78092 | JGI IMG/M metagenome (GOLD analysis project Ga0105044, IMG submission 78092) | Freshwater microbial communities from Lake Fryxell liftoff mats and glacier meltwater in Antarctica - MAT-01 | ecosystem: Environmental > Aquatic > Freshwater > Ice > Liftoff microbial mat | place...
TGGAAACCAAGGAGTTGACTATTGTCAATGACTGTTTACAAAAGAAGTGCAACGCCGATATTGGACTTTATGGACAGACACTACTTAGCCAGAGAATTTTCAAGAACCTGTTCCACCGGGATGGTTTCAGAGAAAAAAGAAAGAATCTTTTGCATCACCCGATCGACTGTGGCATCGGGACAAGAAGCCCCACTGGTAAGCACAATGCGAACGGGCGGCTTCGTCGGCAACCATTCAGATTGTCGCATTTCTTTGGAGGGATAGTTAAAGTGGTTTATCAAATGTTGATCAATAATTTCCGCTTCAGATTTAATAAAGTAGGTCGGGCATTTTTCCTCGCATAGTTCAACGATGTGCGAGGTGTTTGAACTGTTATACCCTCCTACCACAATCGCCAAATCTGCTTCGTGCTGCAAAACCCCGTGCGTAGCTTGCTGATTGTCATTGGTGGCATAACAAAGTGTGTCGCGCGTATCCGCAAAATGTGCCAAAGAATCTGAAGGCCCGAATTTGTTTAACATCAGTTCTTTGAAATAATCTGCGATGGCCTGCGTCTCTGAGGCGAGCATGGTGGTTTGATTTACCACACCGACACGCTTTAAATCTTTGGCAGGATCGAAACCAGGGCTGATGCGATTGGAGAAAACAGCAGAAAAATCTGCCTCTCCGATTTCGTTGTTGATAAAAGCGCCCAACAACCGGGCTTCTGACATGTCTTTCAAGATCAGGGATGGTGCGCCCTGATAACTATGCGAAAATGTCGCCCGGGTTTCTTCATGGTTGTGTTTGCCATGGATGATGACGGTATATTTTTCTTTTCCAAGCTTTTGAGATCTGATCCAGACTTTTTCAACAAATGGACAAGTCGTATTGTATTTTTTGGTTTCGATTCCTTTTGAGGCCAGCAAATTTTCAATTTCCACGGTTGTGCCAAATGCAGGGATAATCACAATATCGTCTGACTGGAGCGCATCCCAGGGTATGAACTGATTTCCTTCTGTATCCATAATAAAGGTTATGCCGTGTGATTGAAGATCGGCATTCACTTCCGGATTGTGAATCATCTGACTGAGCAGAAAGATTCGCTTTCCCGGATTTTCCTCAATGGCGCGATAAGAAATCTCGATGGCATTTTCAACCCCATAACAAAAGCCAAAGTGGCGTGGTATGAGGAAGCGAACCGGACCAAAGTCGAGCAATGTGGGCGAGAAATCTTTTTTTCTGGGGTCCTCCATTTTTCGGGCCTCTTTAACTCTGCTGATTAAAGGGGACTTATAAAACTGGGGGACTTCAAATTGCTTCATGAGATCGGGTAAGAAAATTCGTCGCACAAAGATAGGATTTTACGAACGTATGCAAGGCCGGTTTCGGCATTAGACGTGCCGAACTATTAGGGCAATCGACAAAGTTGAAGGCATGTTCTGAATATCATTAACAGACATTCAAGAAAAGCCAAATCAAGTTGGGTTTTTACGATGGATATCATTACCTTTGCGGTCCTTAAAACGGAGCTGGCGGCGGTTCCATCATTATAAACCTCTCCCGATCGTGACCGTCAAATATCGGGATACAAATTAAAAAGCCTTTTATGGCCAAAGAAGAAAACAAGGTTTCTGAGGAAACCACAGAGTCAAATGTTACCACAGCGACCAAAAGTAAAACGTCAAAAGCAGCTGTAAGCGCAGACGAATCAGAAGAAACTTCAGATGAAGTCCGCCCGGAATTTGCAGAATCAGAAGAAGAAGAGGAAGCAGCGCGCGTTTCCAAATCTGGTGTTAAAAAAACTGCGATGAAAGAAATCGCCAATGATGATGACGACATCGTAATTCCCAAAAAAGTGGAAGTGGATGCATCAGATGATGAGGACACCGATGATGAAGAATTAAATCTTTACGGTGATGGAGAAGCTTTTGATCCCGAAAACTTCAACTGGGAAGTTTACGCGGACGGCACAGACCGATATACTGCAGAAGAGCGAAGCAACTACGATACCCGGTACGATGACACACTGAATGCGATTCAGGAAGGTGAAGTGGTAAAAGGTACAGTCGTAGATGTGACCAAGAAGGAAGTAATCATCAATATCAACTATAAATCAGAAGGTGTGGTTTCAGCCTCAGAATTCAGATACAATCCGGATCTTGCAGTTGGCGAGGAAGTGGACGTATATGTTGAGAATCTGGAAGACAAAAACGGACAACTTAATATTTCGCACAAGACAGCGCGTATGCACGAAGCATGGCGCAAAGTAAATGGTGCGCTCGAACACAACGAGATCATCACTGGTTTCATTAAGTGTCGCACCAAAGGTGGTTTGATTGCCGATGTTTTCGGAATTGAAGCCTTTTTGCCAGGTTCGCAAATCGATGTGAAGCCTATTCGCGATTACGACATCTACGTTGGTAAAAAAATGGAATTCAAAGTTGTGAAAATCAACCATGAATTTAAAAACGTCGTTGTTTCGCACAAAGCACTTATTGAAGCGGAACTTGAAGAGCAGAAAAAACAAATCATCGGTGGCCTCGAGAAAGGACAGGTTCTTGAAGGAACTGTCAAAAACATCACTTCATATGGTGTATTTATCGATTTGGGTGGTGTTGATGGTTTGATCCACATCACTGACCTCAGCTGGGGACGTATCAACCACCCTGAAGAAGTTGTTCAACTCGATCAAAAACTTAATGTGGTTATCCTTGACTTCGATGATGACAAAAAACGAATTGCACTTGGCCTGAAACAATTGAGCCAGCATCCGTGGGATGCACTGGGTGAAGATGTGGAAGTAGGCAGCAAGATCAAAGGAAAAGTAGTGGTCCTTGCCGACTATGGTGCTTTTGTAGAAATTGCCCCAGGTGTTGAAGGACTCGTTCACGTAAGTGAAATGTCATGGTCGCAGCATTTGCGTAGCGCCCAGGATTTCCTGAAAGTAGGCGACGAAGTAGAGGCGATTGTATTGACACTTGATCGTGAAGAGCGAAAAATGTCATTGGGTATCAAACAGCAGATGCCGGATCCATGGAACAATATTGCCGATAAATATCCGGTGGGAAGCAACCATAAATCTACCGTCCGCAATTTCACCAACTTTGGTGTTTTTGTAGAATTGGAAGAGGGTGTGGATGGATTGGTCCATATCTCTGATTTGAGCTGGGCCAAAAAAATCAAACATCCCTCAGAATTCTGTAATGTAGGCGATCAGATGAACGTCGTGGTTCTTGAAGTTGATCAGGAAAACCGTCGACTCAGCCTTGGCCACAAACAGTTGGAAGAAAATCCATGGGATACTTTCGAAACTGTATTCACGGAAGGATCTACCCACGAGGGGACCATTACCCAAATCGACAACAACACAGCGACCATTGCATTGCCTTATGGCGTGGAAGCGGTTGCACCCGTGAAGCACCTCCGCAAGGCAGATGGTTCAGCTGCAAAGTTGGAAGACAAGCTGGACTTTATGATTCTTGAATTCAACAAAGGTGGCCGTCGCATCATGGTTTCTCATACACGCACTTTCGAAGAAGATCAGAAAGTGACCAAAGCAAAAGAAACCACTGACAAACGTGCGCAATCTTTGGAAGCTTCCAATGCGGTGAAAAATATACAGTCGAAACAGGAAAAAACAACCCTCGGAGATTTAGATGTTCTTGCCGGATTGAAAGTAGAAATGGAAAAAGACGAAAACGATCAGAAGGATCAAAAAGATCAGAAAAGCAAAAAAGAGTAATTCAAAAATGGATTCATTTTTCAAAGCCGCTCCCCTGGAGCGGCTTTTTTTTTCCCGGTAAATTGCATTCGCATCATTTTAGCGACAAAAAAAATTGTGATCACTGTTGGAATCGTAAATTAATTCGCATACCTTGGCACCAGAATTTACGATTCCGTCGATCTTTTATGCCGGTTTAGCGGATTTTAGCAGACATGGTGTCTGCGACTAATCAATTTATTAACCAAATATTTTAACCATGAAAAAGCATTTTACCAAAATGTTGGGAGTCTGTTGCGCCCTGACATTAATTTTCGGAGTCTCGAGCGACTCCTTCGGGCAATGTACAAACCTCGCCCAATGGCCAGGCGCCACTATCGCAGCCCCCACCGCCAATGCAGTAGTTGCTGGTAATGTCAGTACCTGTAGTTTTGATGGAGAGTTCAGTGTGATCGGAAGTGTTGTAGCTGGTCGCACTTATCAGTTTACGCACAGCGGTGGAGGATTCATCACTGTTCGCTCAGGTACGAGTGGTGGAACCGTTTTAGCACAAGGACTTAGTCCAGTTTCGGTTACACCGACCACAACCGCTAATCTTTTTCCTCACTGGAATACTGACGCCGCTTGCGGGGTGGGCACCTCTTGTATAGCGACCTCAATTAATTGTACAAGTTGCGTCGCTGCACCAAACGATTGTCTGGGCGTTCCTGGCGGTCCAGCGATACCTGGTTCAGCTTGTAACGACGGTAACGCAAATACAGTGAATGATGTATATCTTGCAAACTGTACGTGTGCAGGTACAATAATTCCTCCAGCTCCCTCAAATGATCTTTGCGCTGGTGCAATTAATTTGAATTGTGGAGCAAGCGCTAACGGCACTACATTGGGTGCAACTGCTGACATCGCTCCATTCTGTGGGACAAGCGATGGCACAGGTGGTGGCGTTTGGTTCAGGCATACTGCTACTACAAACAATACCGTTCGCGCCAGCCTTTGTGGTTCTGCTTACGACTCTAAAATCCGAATTTTTTCTGGTACTTGCGGAGCTTTGGTTTGTGTAGCTGGAAATGATGACAGCGGAGCCTGTGTAGGTAATGAATTAAGCTCACAAATTGAGTTCGAAGCTGTTGCAGGAACGCAATACTGGATTTTGGTACACGGTTTCAGCACCGCAGTTGGTAACTTTTCACTCAACCTTACTTGCAACGTTGTTGTGCCAATTGACTGCAACGGAGTACCTAATGGACCAGCAGTTCCAGGTACAACTTGCGACGATGGCAACCCAAGTACGATCAATGATGTTTTTCAGGCAAACTGTACTTGTGCAGGCGTTGTACCTCCCCCAGCACCAGCCAATGACAATCCATGTACCGCTGCGGTGATCGCTTGTGGAGGATCTGTATCAGGTCAAACATTAAGCGCTACAGCCAGTACGCTGGCTGCTCCTTTATGTGCAACAGGAGCTTTAAATGATGTTTTCTTTTCATTGAATGTTATTGCAGGTACGGAATACACAGTGACTGTGAATGGTGCAGATTATGATGGTGTTCTTGTGCTGTACACAGGCGCGTGTGCTGAACCCACTGAGTTTGCCTGCGCTGACAATGGAATTTCTGATAACATAGCAGAAGTAATTACATTTACCGCTGCTGCCACTGAAACTATTTTGATCAGAACTTATGACTGGTCTGCCTCTCGTGGTAGCTTTGATCTTTCTGTAGCAGCTACAGGTGGATGTCCTAGTGTAGGATGTACTGTAGACGGTGGTACCATCGCTACTACAAACTCTACGAGCATATGTGTGGGAACTGGTAGTCCTCAAGGTATAAACGTAACATTGACCGGAGCTGTCGGACCAAACGGCATTTGGGCACTTACTCAGACAAATGGTGATGTAGTCGCAACCCGACCAAACAATGCCCAATTCAATCTGGATATTTATCCTCCTGGTAGTTATAGAATTGCTCATATGCGATATGACAACACGGTAGTCCTTACTGGAATTACAAATCCTTCACAATTGACGGGTTGTTTTGATATCTCAAACCTTTTAACAGTAAATCTGAGCGCTGTACCCAATGGAGGTACAATCAGTACTATCAGCCCAACGACAGTTTGCGTTGGAAATGCGGTGGCGGATATCGTGAGTGTCACACGTACCGGATTGGTAGGTGCAGGTGCGGCTTATGGCGTATTGAGGTTGTCTACCAACACCATTGTTGCTAGTCAGGCTGGACCGAACTTCAACTTTGATGGCTTTGCGCCTGGTGTTTACCGCATCTACAGCATCGCTTTCCAGGCTGGTGCGACTGTTGCCGGTGTAACCAACCCAAGTAATTTGGCCGGATGTTTTGATCTTTCTAATTTCATTACAGTAACTGCAAACAGTTGTACTCCTGCCAACTTGACTTCTTCACCAAACCCAACAGCAGGTCAGTCATTCGTGACTTTCAGTGTTGCGAACGAAGAGTATACTACAGTAGAAGTATACGACATGAGCGGACGTCAGATCACTTCACTTTTCAATCAGGTTGTTGAGAGCGGAGTTGAGTACCGTCTTGAGTTCGATGGTCAGAATCTTCCAAATGGTATTTACATTTACCGTTTGACTACAGGTTCTGAAGTGTTGATTGAGAAATTTATGATTGCTAAGTAATCTTTAAAAGACAACAATGTCGATTGAGCCGTCTCGTAGCTATGCTACGAGACGGCTTTTTTTATGGAAATCCTTCCCATGCCAAGGAATAACTTATTTTCGCTTCAGAAAATTAATAATGAATGACAGAGATTATTCCATTTCGCGCGGTAAGGCCGGCAAATGATAAAGCCCATCTTGTGGCTTCCCGTTCTTACGTTTCTTACAAACCAGCCGACCTCAAGAGAAAATTGGGGGAGAATCCCTTCTCCTTCATTCATATTATCAATCCTGAATTCAATTCAAATAAGAAATCTGCCATGAACAGTGACAGACTTTTTAACCTCGTTAAAAAAAAATATGAGGAATTTTTAAATTCCAATGTGCTTATACAAGATGACACGAACGCGCTTTATATATATCAACAAATAACGCCAGAAGCTTCTTATTCAGGTCTCATTTGTGGCGTTTCAGTAAAAGAGTATAGCACTGGAAAAATAAAAATTCACGAACAAACGCTGACTGCACGGGAAGAGGTATTTTGTAAATATCTGGACATTTGCGATTTCAATGCTGAGCCCGTCTTACTGACTTACACCGAAAATAAAGCGGATCTGAAACTCACGCTGTCCGTGAAAATGACAGAACGACCTGAAGTTGATTTTACCACCACCGATCGGATCAGACACCGGCTTTGGCTCATTCATTCAGCCGATCTTATAAAAGAAATTCAAAATTCTTTTGCGCAAATCAACGCGCTGTATATTGCCGATGGACATCACCGCATGGCGAGCTCAGCCAAACTTCATGAAAAGCGCAACAAGGCCGTTTCGGAAAAAATTCCGCTTCACGGTTTCGCGCTTGCTTATATTATCTCTTTAGAAGATCTCCGCATTCTTCCATTTCACCGCCTTGTGAAGTCAGATAAACTTCTTGACGACAAAAAAATTCTGGAATTACTGGATTTGAACTTTAAAATTATCCGTGCTGAAAATAGCGTAATACCTGATGCGAAAAGACATTGGGGATTAAAACTTGCTTCCGGCTGGTATGATCTCAGGTTGAAGGAACCATATATCGCTCATAAACAGGTCGATCATCTGGATGCAGTCATTCTGACCAAAAAAGTGCTCGAACCCATTTTCGGTATACTCGATCAAAAAACGGACAAGCGGATCAGCTTTATACCCGGGAACGAGCATCTTGATCGTTATGAAAAAATGGTAGAGGGTGGAAATGCTGCGGCATTATTTACATTATATCCTGTGTCGCATGAAGAATTAATCGCAGTCGCCGATGCCAATGAAATTATGCCGCCAAAAAGCACCTGGATTGCGCCCAAATTAAGAAGTGGCTTGACCATCATGCCCCTGAGTTGAACGGGCCCAAAGTATGATTGTTCGGTCGTCTCCTGCGGTTGCAAGGATTTCACCATTCGGAGAAAATGCGCAGGTATTCACTGAATGCGTGTGTCCTTTATTTCCTTTCCGGAAAAGTCGCACTGGTGTATTCAAGCTTCCAGGCTCCCATATCTTGACTGTCTTGTCTCGACTGGCGCTCGCAAAAATGCCAGCCTCTCCCACTGACAGGGCATAGATTGCATAATTATGTGCGGGAATGGAATCGAATTGAATGAAGGCGTTATCCTTCCATTCCCAAAACCTTAAGTGGGCATCCCTGCCTCCTGTTACGAAGCGACCATTTGTCAGTTTTTGGATAGCATATACGCCACCCGCATGCGCATGTATCGATTCCAATTCATTAAAATAAGATGTATCATAAACCCTGATAAAACCGTCGCTGCCCCCAACCATCAAAAACTGCTCGTCGGGCGACAAGCACAAACATCGCAGTTTCATAAACGAAACCTTGAAGCTATGAAGCAATCTAAAATCAAACGAATCAATCACGGCGAGTTTACCATCCCCTCCGGCAGAAACGAAATATCCCGAACGATTCAATTTAATCAATGCAAATACGCCCAAATCATGGTACTTGAGCAGCCGTAACTCAACCCTTGATTGGACGTTGATTACATGGATCCCTCCTTTCGATTGGCCAATGAACAGGTAATCGTTGAGCTCCAATAATGCGTAAACAGGACTTCCAACTTTCACCATGAAAGGCATTGCCTTACCCTCTTTTGTATCCCAAAGCGCCACCAAACCATCAGCCGAACCCGAGTACATCAATGCGGTACCTTCACGAAAAAGTAAGGTGTAAATGGGACCAGAATGTCCCTGGAAGGTGTGTGATATTTTAAATGAATTCATCTATTTCTGCTCATCCCAGTTCTATGAATGGTATCTTTTCTTCTATGAATCGGATATTTAAATGCATAAAACAAATTAAAGCAATATATTTTTTCAAATCTCAAATCTTTAGTGTACATTGCACACTAACTAACTAACTAATTAAGTAACCATAACACTTACAAAGATGAGAACTATTTTAATCCTAACCGGGCTGCTTTTTGCAGCCCTCAGTACCACGGCACAATCCGTGAATGTCACATTTCGTGTAAACATGTCTGAATTTGGTGGCACCATCGACGCCTCTGGCATGCACCTGGCAGGCAGCTTTCCCACAGGCACCTGGACACCATCTGCACGTCCAATGACAAATTTAGGCAACGGCATCTGGAGCTACTCACAGATACTTCCGGTTGGCTTCCAGCTTCAATACAAATTTGTTTTGGGTAATGATTGGCCATTTGGAGATGAAAATGTTTCTGGATTGGCCTGTTCTGCGCCATCTACATCAAACCGCGCTTTAACAGTTTCCGGAACATCTGCGCTGCTGCCAGCAGTGTGCTGGAACTCCTGCAACACTTGTGGCGTGGTGACGCCAACCTCCAATATCACTTTTCAAGTAGATATGAGCCAACAAACCATTGATCTCAATAATGGAGGAGTGAGTATTTCAGGAAGCTTCAACGGGTTTGCGAAACTACCCATGGTCAGTCAAGGCAATGGTATTTATGCGGTGACTATTCCACTCGCCACAGGTAATTCCGTACAATACAAATTTCGCAATGGAGATGCTTTCGAAAACCCACTGGGCCCTTGCGCCTCGGGTGATTTTGGAAACCGTGTTCTTTTGGTACCCTCAAGCAACACGACCCTTGCCGCAGAATGTTATAGCGCTTGTGGTGCTTGTGTACCAATAGGCGCCAATTACAATGTTACATTTCAAGTAAATGCAGCGGGTCTCACAGTGCCAACTGAAGGTTTGCACATTGCCGGAACGTTCAATGGTTTTACTCCTACAGCAATGATCAATGCTGGTGGAAATATCTACAGCTTTACTGCAAGTATCCCACAGGGTAGCACCATCTTATGGAAATACCTAAATGGCAACTCATTCGATTTTGCCGAATCAGTACCTGAAGTATGTGGAAGCCCTGATGGTTTTGGTGGATTTAACCGCACAGCGACAGGCCCGTCACAGAATACCACCTTTCCTCTGGTGTGTTTTGGAAGCTGTGACTCTCAATGTGCAGTGGAAGAATGTCTGGCTAATGGCGGCACACTTTCTGCCCCTTCAAACCGCAGTTTCTGCATCGCTACGGGATCGCCTGCGGGTATCAATGTGACCGTTTCAGGTGCGGTGGGCACTAACCAAAGATGGGCGTTGATCAATGCAACCGGAAATATAATCGAGACCAGATCGAATAATTCACTCTTCAATCTCGACAACAAGCCTGCTGGTAACTATAGCATTCGATACATACGATTTGAAAATAACGTGACCAATATTGGTAGCATTACCAACATTTCTCAAGTCGGAAGCCTTGTAGGATGTTATGGAGTCGCAACAAATGCCATCAACATCTTCTTGCGTACGGAACCAAACGGAGGAACACTTTCGGCACTTAGCCCAACCACTGTATGTACAAACGCAGGCAGCGCTACCGCGATTTCTGTAGCCGTGAGCGGTAACTCAGGCGAATTTAATCGATTTGGTTTGACATCTGCAGCACTTGGTCAACAAATATTGCTGAGTAATACCTCTGGAAATTTCAACCTGATTGGACTCAGTCCGGGAAATTACGCAGTGACCCATATCAGTTATCAGCAAGGGGTGAGTATAGCAAATGTTCAATTCCCAAGTGATCTCGAAGGTTGTTATGATCTGTCCAACTCTGTTTCTGTTACCATACAATCCTGCGGTGGCGCCAGTTTAACATCTTCGCCAAACCCGACATCCGGTCCTTCATTTGTTACCTTTACGAGCGCGAATGAAGACTACGCTACACTCGAAGTGTATGATATGAATGGGCGTATGGTTGAAAGCTTGTTCAACCAGGTAACAACGCCAGAGAAGGAATACCGTCTAGAATTCAGTGGAGCCAATTTGCCCAATGGCATTTACCTCTACCGTCTAACTACAGGTGCTGAGGTGATGATTGATAAATTTATGATCGCCCGATAATCAAATTAAATATCCGACCAAAAAAGAGAGGCCATCATTGGCCTCTTTTTTTGCGTCAATTTGTCAGCTATCAACCGATGGCATGTGAATTGACTACCTTGCGAGGATTAATAAAATTCAAAAAATGCAACAAGGAAGTATCAATGTTCAGACGGAAAACATCTTTCCAATTATCAAGAAGTTTCTCTATTCCGATCACGAAATCTTCTTACGCGAACTCGTTTCCAACGCTGTAGATGCGACCCAAAAATTGAAAACGCTTGCTTCTCTTGGAGAGCTTAAAGCAGATGTCGACAATCTTAAAGTAGAAGTAATTATCGACAAAGCGGCCAAAAAAATCACCGTTCGCGACAATGGTATTGGAATGACTGCTGAAGAGGTCGATAAGTATATCAATCAGATTGCTTTTTCAGGCGCCGAAGAATTCGTTCAGAAATACAAGGATAGTGATAAGAAAAATGCCATTATTGGTCATTTCGGTCTTGGATTCTATTCGGCATTTATGGTTTCAGAACGGGTAGATATTATTACCCGCTCTCAACATCCCAATTCAACTGCTGTAATGTGGACCTGCGATGGCAGCCCCAATTACACCATGGAGGAAACCAAAAAGAAAAACAAAGGAACGGATATCGTACTCCATATTGCCGAAGATTCATTGGAGTTTTTGGAAGAAGGCCGATTGAGAACCATCCTGAATAAATATTGCAAATTTCTCCCCGTGCCAATTAAGTTTGGAACTTCAGAACGCGTTGAGAAAGAAAAAGATGCAGAAGGGAAAGTAGTTGAAGGCGGGAAAGAGACCAAAATCGTTGAGGATGTCATCATCAACAATACGAATCCGGCATGGACAAAAGCGCCGGTAGATCTGACCGATGCCGATTACAAAAGTTTTTACCGTGAGCTCTACCCGATGAGTTTTGAGGAACCATTGTTTCACATCCACCTGAATGTCGACTTCCCTTTTAACCTCACAGGTATCATGTATTTTCCAAAGTTGAAAAACAACTTTGAAATGCAAAAGAACAAGATCAGCCTTTATTCGAATCAGGTTTTTATCACCGACAATGTAGAAAATATCGTTCCTGAATTCCTGACCATGCTTCACGGTGTGATCGACTCTCCTGACATTCCATTGAATGTCTCAAGATCGTATTTGCAGGAAGACGGAAATGTAAAAAAGATCTCCTCGCACATCACCAAAAAGGTGGCCGACAAGATGCATAGCATGTTCAAAAATGACCGTGCTGATTTTGAGAAAAAATGGGAAGACATCAAGCTTTTCGTTGAGTTCGGAATGCTGACCGATGACAAATTCTACGACAAGGCTGAAAAATTCTACCTCGTTCGGTCGGTAGATGGATCGTTTCATACCCTCGAGGAATACAAGGAGAAGGTGAAAGATTCTCAGACAGATAAAGACCAAAAAACAATTTTGCTTTACGCAAGTGATGAAAAATTGCAACACAGCTTTATTGAGACGGCCCAAAACCGCAATTACGATGTAATTATTTTGGACAGCCCGCTCACAAGCCATGTGGTGAGCAAACTGGAGCAAAAACTAAGCGGAATCAGCTTCGCTCGCGTGGATGCCGATACCATCGATAAGCTTATTTCCAAAGAAGAAAACCTTCCATCCAAATTATCGGAGGAAGAGCAAACAGCTCTGAAGCCCTTCATCGAGGGTGCTGTGGAAAAAGCAAAATTCACAGTACAGTTTGAGTCCATGAGCGAAAAAGACCAACCGATGATCATCACACAAAGTGAATTTATGCGACGCATGAAGGAACAGCAAATGACCGGTGGTGGAAATATGTTTGGTTCGTTTCCTGAAATGTACAACCTTGTGGTCAATTCGAATCACCCGCTGATTGGACAAATAGCTGGCGAAAAAAATGAAATACGTAAAAAGGATCTTTTGAGCCAGACAGTTGACCTCGCCTTGCTTTCGCAAAATATGCTAAAAGGCGAAGCCATGAGTCGGTTTATTCGCAGAAGCATTGAATTAATCAATTAATTTGAGCAATCAAAAATTAGAAAAACAAAAATGAAAAGACTACTAATTATCCTACTCGGTGCCATCACCTTAAGCTCGTGCGGCTACAACAGCATAGTAGAAAAAGATGAAACGATTGCCAAGTCATGGGCCACAGTGGAAACCCAATATCAACGAAGAAGCGATCTTATTCCCAATTTGGTAAATACCGTAAAAGGATACGCTGATTTCGAACAGGAAACGCTCACGGCCGTTGTTGAAGCACGCGCCAAGGCCACAAGCGTGCAGGTAAATGTGGATGATTTGAGTCCGGAAGCAATAGCAAAATTTCAAGCCGCGCAACAGCAACTAAGCGGTGCTTTGTCGCGACTGCTCGTAAGTGTGGAGCGCTATCCCGACCTGAAAGCTTCCCAACAATTTAGTCAACTTCAGGCGCAATTGGAAGGTACCGAAAACAGAATCAGCGTGGCCCGTGATAACTTCAATACTTCCGTAGGCGATTACAATACGTACATCCGGAAATTCCCAAAAAATCTGATTGCCGGGATGTTTGACTTTGAGCAAAAAGGCTATTTTGAATCAGTTGAAGGCACGGAAAACGCCCCGCAAGTACAATTCTAAGATGGCGGAAAACTTTCTTTCTCAAGCTCAGAAAAAGCAAATTACTGATGCGATCAGTCAGGCTGAGCGCGAAACAAATGGAGAAATCCGTTTACATCTTGAGCAACGATGCAAAGAAGATGTGCTTGATCGTGCGGCTTTCATTTTTGAAAAACTTGGTATGCACAAAACGGCTGAGCGAAGTGGCGTATTGTTTTATGTATCCTACGAAGACCATAAACTTGCCATCATTGGCGATGCAGGAATCAATGCCAAAGTACCCGAAAATTTCTGGGACCACGTCAAAGATCATTTGATTTCGGAATTCAAAAATGGAAATTACGCTACAGCGCTCAGCGAAGGAATCGTGATGGCAGGCGAGCAATTAAAAGCGCATTTCCCGAAAGGTGCGAACAATCCAAATGAACTTAGCAACGAAATTTCGTTTGGAAAGAAATCAAAATCCAATGATTAAAATCAAAGTAGCCATATTGGCGCTCTCGTGTATTTTCTATCAGGCTGCTTTCGCGCAAAACGAAGACTGTTATCCACCAAAACCCAATCGGCTTGTGGTGGACGCCGTAAACATTCTCACGGATGCAGAAGAAAATGCCTTGGAGGCGAAGTTGCTCAAACTAAACGAACAAACCAGCAATCAGGTCGTGATCGTTACCATTGCCGAACTTTGCGCCGGCGATGCAGCAATGACCGCTTATGAGATTGGAAAACGATGGGAAGTGGGCCAAAAGGACTTCGACAACGGAATCGTTATTCTTGTAAAACCTACGGGTAGCGCAGGCGATCGAAAGGCATTTATTGCTACTGGCCGGGGACTGGAGGGTGCCATCCCGGATGCCACCGCTTTTTTGATTGTCGATCAGGAAATGATTCCGGAATTTCGAAATGAAAATTATTATGCAGGACTTGATAAAGCCGTCACGGTAATCTCAGAACTTGCAACGGGTGAATATAATTCGGATGCCTACACCAAAAAAAATTCAGGAAGCCCGGGTTTTGCGGCCATTATTCCTTTTCTGATCGTAATAGGTATTTGGTTTCTGTTGTTTTATAAAAGAACCAATTCCTATGCGCGCACCAACAATCTCGGATTTTGGGCTGCCTTGGCGCTGATGGGAGCCTCCAACCGTGGACACGGGGGGCACTTTGGCGGATTCAGAAGTGGCGGAGGCGGCTTCGGTGGCGGCGGTTTCGGAGGATTTGGAGGCGGAAGTTTTGGCGGTGGCGGGGCAGGTGGCAGCTGGTAAATAGATTTTAATACATGAAAAATTACGGAAAATGGATTGGCGGCGGACTGGGGTTTGTCCTGGGCGGCCCAATCGGTGCTATTTTGGGATTTGCTGTGGGATCGATGCTCGATACTTCAACCGGTACCACAGTTTTTAATCCCGGCCAGCGGCGGGTCTATAACACCACGCCCAATGATTTTGTGGTGAGCCTGCTCGTGCTTTCGGCTGCCATCATGAAAGCGGACGGCAAAGTGATGAAATCGGAACTCGATTTTGTCCTGCAATTTCTCACAAGACAATTTGGCGCCCAAAAAGCCAAAGAGCAAATTGTGCTGTTGCGCGAGATTCTTGAAAAACCCATACCACTGCGTGAGGTATGCGAACAGATTCGCACCAATATGCAACATCCATTGCGGTTGCAATTGATGCACTACCTCTTCGGTTTGGCTGCTGCAGATCTAACCCTGGACGGACGCGAAGTGAAAACCCTTGAAGAAATAGCGCGCTACCTGGGCATCAATCACAAAGATTACGAATCGATCCGGGCAATGTTTGGCGCTGATACAGAGAGTTCCTATAAAATTTTGGAAATCGAGGAAAATGCGTCTGAAGCTGATATCAAAAAAGCCTACCGAAGAATGGCAACGAAATACCATCCGGACAAAGTGACCAATTTGGGGCCGGAATTCGAAAAAGCTGCCCGGGAGAAATTCGTAAAAGTTCAGGAAGCTTACGAAACCATCAAAAAGCAACGGAATATTAAATAGAAATTGTGGCAGATTCGACAACATATCATAGCGGTCGACGTGTCATTTCTGCGGCAGTTTTCCCCTTGATTTTCGTTGGCCTGATGTGGGCGGTTCACCTTATTGGCACGGAATTTCAAATTTCGATTTCACGATATGGTTTATTCCCGCGCACGATCGAAGGTTTGCGCGGCATTTTCACCATGCCGTTTATTCACGGCAGTTTTTCTCATCTCATCAACAATTCAGCACCCATGCTGGTATTGGGATGGATGTTGTTTCACTTTTATCCAACACTGGCATGGAAAACACTGCTGGGAATATGGATCATTGCCGGTATTTGGCTTTGGATTTCGGGAAGGGAATCTTACCATATTGGCGCAAGCGGGATCGTATATGGTCTGGCTTCTTTTCTCTTTTTAAGCGGGTGGTTGCGGCGCGAGAAGAGAGTAGCTTCCCTGTCATTTGTCGTGGTTTTTTTGTATGGCGGGATGTGGTGGGGAATCTTGCCGGTTGATCCCGGTATCAGCTGGGAAGGACACTTGTGGGGTGGCATTGCTGGATTTGCGCTGGCTATTTTTTACAGAAAACAAGGGCCACAGCGACCAGTTTATCAATGGGAAACAGAGCCGGAAGAAGATGAAGAATTTTCTGCTTCCGCAGAAATTGCAGAAGCAGAAAACTCAAATGATAAAAATGAAAATGCGACTTATGTCTACACTTTTATTCCTGAAAAAAGAGTAAATAAAGATTGAGAAATCTTTATTACTATCAGGTAATTGAAACCACCTCAATTTCGAAAGTTAATTCTTCGCCAGCCAAAGGATGATTGGCATCAATCTTAATATGATCATCCTGTACGTCGGCTACCCGAACAATTATTTCCTGACCGTCTTCCATTTTTGAAGAAAGCTGCTGACCAACAAATGGGTTTAACCCTTCAGGCAATTGTGACTTCGGAACTTTCTGAACCATCTCAGGATTTGTTTCACCATAAGCGTCTGCCGGAGCAATTGTGACAGTTTTGACCTCATTCATCTGCATTCCTTTTACAGCGTTTTCAAAACCGGGAATCATCTGACCCGCTCCTACTGTAAATTCCAATGGCTCCCTTTCACGGGAAGTGTCAAACACTTCACCTGATTTAAGTGTTCCTTTATAATGAACGGTAACCTGGTTGTTATCCTGGACTATTTTCATAATTAAATACATTTTGCCAAAGGTAAGGATTACCTTCGCGGCAGATCAAAAATCGACCTGAAAATCGGGTTTTTTCAACTTTTTTAATACCTAGATAATGGAAACCAAACAAAGAAATTTAATTCTCACCGTAGTGGGAATATTAGTGTTGCTGCTCGTTTTGTGGCAAACATCAACAGTGACAATCAAATCTGGTGAAGCAGGTGTATTGTACAGACAATTTGGGGGTGGTACCGTAACCGATTTCCACTTCTCAGAGGGATTTCACTTCATTGCGCCCTGGAATTCAATGTTCATTTACAATGTCCGAAATCAGGAACAGCTAGAAGACATGGAAGCACTTTCGAAAAATGGATTGTCGATATCTATCGAAATGTCGATCCGCTTTCGTCCGATCATCGAAGAAATCGGAACCATACACCAGACCATCGGCCAAAACTACAAAGACGTAATTGTAATGCCGGAAGTACGCTCCGCAGCCCGGCAAGTAGTGGGCCGCTATGATCCGGAAGAGTTATATTCCACAAAGAGGGACTTCATACAGGACGAAATATTTAATGATGTAAAATCACGTCTTGAGAGAATGAACATATATCTTGATGCAATCCTCATCAGAGGCATTGGGCTTCCGCCAAATATCAAAGAAGCCATTGAGAAAAAACTCAAACAGGAGCAAGAAAGCCAGGAGTATGAATTTCGGATTCAAAAAGAGGAAAAAGAAGCCCAGAGAAAACGCATCGAAGCACAAGGTATCAAAGATTTTCAGGACATTGTTTCCGAAGGAATTTCAGATAAATTGCTGCGATGGAAGGGAATTGAAGCGACGCTTGAATTGTCCAAATCAGCCAACGCAAAAGTGGTGGTAATCGGTCAGGGTAAAGATGGTCTGCCGTTGATTTTGGGCGGAGACACGAAATAGGAAAATTGTATTGAGTATTGAGTATGAAGTACAAAGTATTGAGTATTGAGTATTGAGTATGAAGTTTTGAGTATTAAGTATTGAGTATTAAGTATTGAGTAAGTGATACTCGGCTTTCTACTTCGTTCAACTTTGTACCTTGTACTTTGTACCTTGTACCTTGTACTTTGTACCTTGTACTTTGTACCTTGTACTTCGTACAATCTGATAAAATCAACAGAAAGAAGTATTGCGAAAAATCAGGAATTCCGGCGCTTTTCGCGCGCAA
>Ga0105044_10005304_pt1 | contig 17747 bp, 13 predicted proteins | sample MAT01_FD_78092 | JGI IMG/M metagenome (GOLD analysis project Ga0105044, IMG submission 78092) | Freshwater microbial communities from Lake Fryxell liftoff mats and glacier meltwater in Antarctica - MAT-01 | ecosystem: Environmental > Aquatic > Freshwater > Ice > Liftoff microbial mat | place...
AGTCGAGAATCTTCTGCCGCGGCCCCTGATGGCGCCCCTCTCCGGGCGGCACCACGCGGTGGAATTCCGGTCCAAGAACATTGACGATGCTGGTGATGAGCAGGCTGTTTTCGGGATGCTGAGCGATGGGCATCCACCCTTACTTTACTTATTCTGCATAAAGTACAGAACTATTTTTGCTTCACGGCATTGCCCTAGCAAGTCCTGCATCTGATCCTCCCGGCTCTTCCGCGTGATGCTCTCAAACGCCTTTCGGCACCAGTCGGCAAGATCGGATTCGGAAGACGGCTTTTCTTCGGTGCTCTTCGCGGCCCAGATGAGCCACGGCACCGCCTCTGCGCCCGCACTCGAGAGCACCTGATACGCAGCCGTTTTGTCCCCTTACTTCGCTTCATCAGAAACCACCACGGCCAACCACTGGGATAACGCCTTTCCTTCGTACCTGGGCTCTGGACGCTCTGGAAGACTCCCGGGTGAGAACAGAAAATAGGCCGCCGAGACTGCGGCCAACAGCAAAATGAAACCCCACAGAGTCTTCCTTCTCATGCTGCAACTCTTAGATTTCGCCGCGGGAGGGATTGCAAGGTTTTCGTTTCCGTTAGCAATTGAGGAAAGTAACAGCTCCCCCCTGCGGTCCGGGTTGGCATCGCAGTATTTTTCTTAGGATTGCACGACCGAATCCTATCCGGTGACGGCGTCCAATCCTATCGCGTCTGAAAGGAACCCACTTAGCCATTCATACATTATGAGCATCCAAATCCCACGGAATGCAGGCCAGTTCCTCGGGCTGGGTAACAACATGGAGTCAGGGCTCGTGGATCTGGGCCAGTCGCTCGGCATCACGCAGATCATGCAGGCGCAGTTTCAGGGTTTCCTGACTGCGTTTTCAGATGCGGAGAATTGCCTTCAATGCGGCGCGCAGTGCGCGGCAGGCAGTGCAGATCACCGCGGAAGCGGTGAATGGCGGCCGGCAAGGCTTGGGGAGTGAGCCGGTGGTCTCACGGTGCCCGACGCCCGCGAGGCGGAGCCAGCCCGCACCGCGGAAGACCAGGAGGCCGGGACGAATGGACATCCGGAGTCTGCCAGCAACGGCAACGGCAACGGCAACGATCGCGCACATTTTTCGGGCTGCATAGGAAACCCGGCGGAGGCCGGGGCGGCGGTTACTCGCGGTTGAAGCGGTGAACCCGGCCGAAGATGTTGTACTCCGAGACAAAGATGTCGCCGCGTTCGTTGCACGCTACGCCGTGGGGAGCGGTGACGATGCCCGGACGCCATTTGTCGGGCTCGGTCTTGTTCGTGCCGACCTCGTCGGCGTGGTCGTTTGCCCCGAATTGCGCGGCCACCTTGCCGGCTTTGTCGAGGATGGTGATACGGCCTTTGATTTCGCCGATGACGGCGAGGTCGCCGTGAATCGCTGCCGCTGCGGGTAGGATTATATTGGTTGCGCTCCCACCGAGAAACTCGCCGTCGAGCGACATGTGGACGACGCGACCGTTCTGCCGATCGCAACCAATGATGCGCGGCGGGTCGAAGCGTGTGTCGATGGCGATTTTGTGCAGCGTCTTGAATCCGTAGGGCTCCTTCTTTCCGCCGAAGGATTTGAGGTATTTGCCCGTCTTGTCAAAGCGATGCACGTAGTCGCTGGAGTAGCCGTCCGTCACATAGAGGTCGCCGTTTGGCGCGACGTCCATGGCGGTGAGTCGCTGGCCCGGGGTGCCGTCCTTGCCCTTGCTCTTGAACTCCTCGGGGATTGCGGACGGGGGAATGTTGAGCACTTCCTTGCCGTCGAGCGTGAGCTTGAGGATGTTCCCTGCGCCGAGCCGCGGTCCGTAGATGAATTCACCATCGGCGTCCTTGTGAATGACGAAGCCGTGGAAATCCGCCGGCGCATCCGGGACGTTGCGGAGCCATTTTCCATCCGGCGCGTAAACTTGCAGCGCTGCCTTCGGGTCCATGACGCTTACATACACCTCTCCATTGGAAGCGACTGCGAGGTCGCCGTGCATATTGCCCATTTGCGGCCGACCCGGCTCGATCTGGTACCATTTTGGGACGGCCTTGTACTCTGCGGCGAGGGCTGGGCCGAACAGCGAGGCGAGGGTGGCTAGGGAGAGAAGGAGTTTGCGCATGGGAGTGGTTTGTTGGGGTCGCAAAGGCACACCATTTCCGCCCGGTTCGTCAATGGTGGTGTTGAGGGCCGGGCAGGCTACGCCGCGGATGACCGCATGCGGCGGGAGAGCCGGAAGGCTGCGGCGAACATAAGCACCAGCGTGATGCCGAGTGTGCCGCCGGATGGCGAGTCGCGTCCGGCGAGGAACTGGTTCCGAATCATGTCCCCGATCATCGAGGAGGCACAAAGACGAGAAGCACGCCGGTGGCGACGCCGGGTCGTGTAAGCGGGAGGGCCACGCGGCGGAAGGCGGTGACCGGCCGCGCTCCCAAGTCGGGTGCGGCCGCGATCAGCGAGGGATCGACTTTTTCAACGCTGCCGTAGATGGGCAGGATCATGAAGGGCAGATAGCTGTAAACGAGCCCGAGCACGACCGGGCCAGGCGTGCATTACGATCTATTCAGGTGAATGCCTTAACGCAGGCGGCGGCGGGGTGCCGTAGCGTAGCTCTCCAGAGCTGCGCAACACGAGGGTTCACGTGCGGATTCCCCCGCGCAGTTCTGGAGAGCTACGCCACTTTCCAGTCTCGCGCCGCCATCTGGCACCAGGACTCAACAAACGGTACATGGGCAATCCGGATGGCTCGCTGGCGGGGTTGTCGTGCTATTCCTTGCGCTGCAATTCGCGTGCGGGATTCGCACGAGAAGGGGGAACTCCTGCGGTGGAAACTGACGTCACTCGCCCGCCTTCTTCTTCCCATCTTTGCCAGCGGTGAAGCGCAGCAGCACCGTCTTGTCCTTGAGCAGTTCCAGCGCGCCTTCGGCGATGCGCCAATGGCTGACATCCGCGAGCGCCGCGCGATAGGCAGTCTCGGCGCCCATCTCCTCCGGCGGCCCGGCCATCATCGTCCAGGCCAGCGCGCCGAATTTCAGTTTTTCCCCGGTCTTCTCGTAGCCGCCGAAGAAGCGGTTCACCCCGGCGAACCCCGAGGCCTGATTCTTTGCGCCGTCGAGCTTCAGTGTGGGGCGGCCTCGGTCTCCACCGCGTGCCGGCTTGCCTTGGATCTCTTGAAGTGACCACTCGACACCTTCCGGTCCGGCCGGGGCGACGTTATCCGCCGCCCGGAGAGGTTGCAGACCGCATACGACGAGACAGACAGCGAAGAGGAAACAGAGGGACGTTTTCACGCCCTCACTGTGAGCATTCAGCATCGGGAATACACGCCTCCATATTCCTTTCCGAGTCCGGCCGCGCAGCGGAAACGCTATTTCTGAAACACGATCTTCCCGGCCCTGGCATCCGCGGTGATCGTCTCTCCCTCGTGGAAGCTCCCATCGAGAATCTTCAGGCTCAGCGGATCGAGCAGGTCTCGCTGGATGGCGCGCTTCAGCGGGCGCGCGCCATAGACGGGGTCGTAGCCCGCTTCGGCGAGGAACTTCTTCGCGGCGTCGGTGACCTTGAGCGTGAGCTTCTGGTCGGCGAGACGCTTTTCCAGACGCACGAGCTGAATGCTGACGATCTGCGTGAGATCCTCGTCGCTCAGCCGGTCGAAAATGATCGTCTCGTCCACGCGATTCAGAAACTCGGGACGGAAATGCCCGCGCAACGCCTCAATCACGCGCGCCTCGCGCTGCTCGGCGTTCGAGTCGTCGAGGATGAACTGCGAGCCGATGTTTGAGGTCATGATGATGACCGTGTTCTTGAAGTCCACCGTGCGCCCCTGGCTGTCGGTGATGCGCCCGTCGTCGAGCACCTGCAGCAACACGTTGAAAACGTCGTGGTGCGCCTTCTCGATCTCGTCGAACAGCACCACCGAATACGGCTTGCGCCGCACGGTCTCCGTGAGTTGCCCGCCCTCCTCGAATCCGACGTATCCCGGCGGCGCACCGATGAGCCGCGCGACGCTGTGCTTCTCCATGTATTCGCTCATGTCGATGCGGGCCATGGCGTTTTCGTCATCGAAAAGAAACTCCGCGAGCGCGCGGGCGAGTTCGGTTTTTCCAACACCCGTCGGGCCGAGGAAAATGAACGAGCCGATGGGACGATTCGGATCCTGCAATCCCGAACGCGCACGGCGCACCGCATTCGACACCGCGACGATCGCCTGCTTCTGCCCGATGACCCGCGCTCCGAGGCGCTGCTCCATCTTGATGAGTTTCTCGCGCTCGCCTTCCCGCAAATTGGAAACAGGGATGCCCGTCCACGCAGCGACGACCTTGGCGATCTCCTCGTCCGTCACTTCATCGCGCAGCAATGTCGGCGTCGCGCCTTCCTCGGCGGGTTGGCTCGCCGCGGCGAGCTGCCGTTCGAGTTCCGGGATGCGGCCATATTGGATCTCGCTCGCCTTGCCGAGATCGCCGGTTCGCTGGGCGCGTTCGAGTTCATTGCGCAGCGATTCGAGTTCCTCCTTCACCTTGCGTGAACCGCCGAGCACGGCCTTCTCCTTCTGCCATTGCGCCTTCAGGGCGGCGCTCTTCTCCTTCAGGTCGGCGAGATCCTTTTCGAGTTTCGCGAGCCGTTCCTTCGACGCGGCGTCCTTCTCCTTCTTCAGCGCCTGCCGCTCCATCTCGTGCTGCATGATGGCCCGCTCGATCTGGTCGATCTCGGTCGGCATGGAATCGATTTCCATTTTCAGGCGCGATGCAGCCTCGTCCATCAGGTCCACCGCCTTGTCCGGCAGGAAGCGATCGCTGATGTAGCGGTCCGACAGCATCGCCGCCGCCACCAGCGCGGCATCCTGGATGCGCACGCCGTGATGCACCTCATAGCGTTCCTTGAGCCCGCGCAGAATCGCAATCGTGTCCTCCACGCTCGGCTCCTCCACCTTCACCGGCTGGAAGCGCCGCTCCAGCGCCGGGTCCTTCTCGATGTGCTTGCGATACTCATCCAGCGTCGTCGCCCCGATGGTCCGCAGCTCGCCGCGAGCGAGCGCGGGCTTCAGCATGTTCCCCGCGTCCATCGAACCCTCGCCCTTGCCCGCGCCCACGATCGTGTGCAGCTCGTCGATGAAAAGAATGATCTCCCCATTGCTGTCCGTCACCTCCTTCAGGAACGCCTTCAGCCGATCCTCGAATTCCCCGCGGAACTTCGCCCCCGCCACCATCGCCGCGATGTCCATTGCGATCAGCCGCTTGTCCTTCAGGGAATCCGGCACATCGCCCGCCACGATGCGCCGCGCCAGCCCCTCCACGATCGCCGTCTTCCCCACCCCCGGCTCGCCGATCAGCACCGGGTTGTTTTTCGTCCGGCGGGAAAGTACCTGCATCGTCCGGCGGATCTCGTCATCCCGACCGATCACCGGATCGATCTTCCCCTTCCGCGCGAGCTCCGTGAGGTCGCGACCGTACTTCTGCAGCGTCTGATATTTGTCCTCCGGATTCTGATCCGTCACCCGCTGCGAACCGCGCACCTGCTGGAGCGCCTGCATCAGCTTCGCATGCGTCACGCCGGCCGACTTCAGCAGCTTGCCCGCCGCCACACCGCTGTCCGCCAGCGCGAGCAGGTAATGCTCCGCGCTCAGATACTCGTCCTTCAGCTTCGCCATCTCCTTCTCGCCCTGCCGCAGAATCGCCATCAGCTCCGCCGCGAGATTCGTCTGCGCCGTCGTGCCATGCACCTGCGCGCGTTTGGCGATCGCCGCTTCGAGTTTGGCCTGCAATTCCGCAATGTTGACGCCCAGTTTTTCAAACAGCGGCCTCGTCACGCCCTCCGGCTGTTCGAGCAGCGAGATGAGAAAATGCTCATTGTCGAATTCCGTGTGATTGCGGTTCGCCGCGAGGGATTGCGCGGATTGCAGCGCCTCCTGCATGCGTTGGGTGAAACGGTCGGTTCTCATTAGCTTTCAGGAATGCTGCCACGCACTCCCGCAGAAAGCATTCCCCGAGTTGTCCAGAGAAGACCGTCTCTTGCCCGTGCCATCCCGGCCCGCGTAAATGCGCCACCGTCGCAGCGCACCGTGCAACGACGTCCGCCTCCCGCCGCGCGCCCGCGGGAAAAGTCACCCCGCCTGTGAGCGAAGCCACCCGCATTCCGCGCCATCCAACTCCCAACTCCCAACTCCCAACTCCCAACTCCCAACTCCCAAGGTCGGAATCCGAACGCGAAGCGTTGCTTGAAAATTGGATGTTGGATGTCGGGCGTCGGGCGTTGGGCGTTGGGCGTCGGGCGTCGGGCGTTGAAACGGGCGTGATTTGATTCGTGTCCAGAGCGACATTGTGGAGGTCGATGCAGGCGCAAGGAGGGGCGCTTTGATAGCGCCCTCTGGCAGCGGTCGCTCCGCGCCGCTGCCAGCCAGGACCGTCGCAATGCGAAAAGATCCTCGCACTCCGCAGATCCCCTGAACTTCTCACGCCTCTGGCTCGATGCGGCGCGGAGCGACCGCATCCAGAGGGCGCTATCAAAGCGCCCCTCCTTGTTCTCGCGCCACGCTTGCTTGGACCTGAAATGAATCACAACCGGTTGAAACGGTGATGAGAGATCCCAGTTGAGAGTTGCGAGGAGAAAAATCAGCCGCGCAGAAGACCGACGACCGAGCGACTGCCCGAAGGCGGCGATGCGCTCCACATTCCTGATCTGGAACTCACGATGCCGCTCGACGCGATCTGCGCCCGCGCCGGGATTAAACAGGGCGTGAGCTACGCGAAGATCGGCTTCGCGACTTTCCCGTAAACGTCGGTGAGGCGGAAGTCGCGGCCGGCGTATTTGTAGGTGAGCTTCTCGTGTTCGAGGCCGAGCAGGGCGAGGACGGTGGCGTGCAGGTCGTGGACGTGCATCACATCCTCGACGGCCTTGCCGCCGTGGTCGTCGGTCGCGCCGAAGCTGAAGCCGCCGCGCACGCCGCCGCCGGCCATCCACATGGTGTAGCCCTTGGAGTTGTGGCCGCGGCCGTCGGGTTTTCCGTTGCCGGGAGTGCGTCCGAATTCGCCGCCCCAGATGACGAGCGTGTCCTTCAGCAATCCGCGCTGTTTGAGGTCGGCGAGCAGGCCGGCGATCGGTCTGTCGGTCTCCGCGGCGCCAGCGGAAAGGCGGGACTTGAGGTTGTTGTGATGATCCCATCCGCCGTGGCCGACTTCGACGAAGCGGACGCCGGCTTCGGAGAGTCGCCGGGCCATGAGGCATTGCTTGCCGAAGCCGTCGGTGACGCCTTCGCCGATGCCGTAGCTTTTCAAGGTCGCCGCGGATTCGCCTTTCGTGTCGAGCACGCGCGGGAGTTCGCTCTGCATTTTGAAGCCGAGTTCGTAGGACTGGATGACGCCCTCGATGTCCGGGTTCGAGCCGGAGCCGAGAAGGTCGCGGTTCATTGCTTGCACGAGGTCAAGCTGCTTGCGCTGGAGTTCGACGGGCAGGTCGGGATTGCGGATGTCGTTGATGGCGGAGTTGCTGCCGCTGTCGGTCTGCGCGCCGATGCGCGTGCCTTGGAAAACGGCGGGCAGGAATGCGCTGCCGTAGTTCTGTGAGCCGAATTGGATCGGCGGGCTGATGGTGACGAAGCCGGGGAGGTTTTCATTCTCCGAGCCGAGGCCGTAGAGCGTCCATGCGCCGAGGCTCGGGCGGACGAATTGCGTGCTGCCGGTGTGGAGCTGCACGAAGGCCTGCGGGTGATTCGGGATGTCGGTGGTCATTCCGCGCAGGAGGCAGATGTCGTCGGCTTGCGCGGCGACGTTCCGGAATGCGTCGGAGATCCACAGGCCGCTCTGGCCGCGTTGCTCGAATTTGAATGGCGAGGCGAAGAGCCTGCCCTTGTCGCCGGACTGGCCGTCAGCCGCCGCGAGCGCGGGCTTGTAATCGAAGGTGTCCAGATGCGACGGGCCGCCCTGCATGCAGAGGAAGATGACGCGTTTCGCCCGCGGCGTGAAATGCGGGGCGCGGACGGCGAGGGATGACGCACCGGCGGCGGAGGCGTGTCCGGCGAGCCCCTGGAGCGCGAGCCAGCCGAAGCCGGCGGAGACGGTCTTCAGCAGGTCGCGGCGGGTGAGCGGCAGGGGCATCACGTTATTGCACTGGTTTGGATGGTTGTTGTTCATGGTGCGATTGGTCGGAGGTAATGCGGCCCGCACAGAGGACTGTGCGGGCCACGTTTTAGCGGAGGTAACGGAATTCGGCGGAGGCGAAGAGGGCCTGGCAGTAGGTGGACCAGGCGAGGAGTGAGGCGTCCTCCTTGTTGTCCTTCTTCACGGACATCAAACCCTTCGCTTCAATGAGCAGGTATTGGTCGGCGCGCTTGCGCTCGGCTTCGGTCGCGGGACGGGAGAGGGCGAGCTGGTAGGCGAGGTTGAGGCGGGCGGGGTAGTCGAGCGGCGTGGCGAGGATTCGTTTCGCCATGGCATTTGCCTGCGCGCGGACGAAGTCGTTGTTCATCATGAACAGCGCTTGCGAGGGGACATTCGTCACGTCGCGCGAGGCGACGACGAGGCTGGGCTCGGCGAAGTCGAAGACATCGAGGATGTCCGGGACGAAATCGCGGACGACGGGCATATAGACGCTGCGTTTGAGGGATTCGTAGTCGGAGAAGACTTCCGGGCGGATTCCCTTGCCGATGTAGCCGTCGCCGACGGTGGAGACCATGGAGCCGGCGGATGGCTTGACGTCGAGCTGCCCGCTCGCGGCGAGCATGGCGTCGCGGATGGCTTCGGCATCGATGCGGCGCTGGGGCATGTGCCAGAGGAGGCGGTTGTCGGCGTCCTTCTCGTTCGAGTAAGAGTCGTGCGCGCTGGAGAGCTGGTAGGTGTGGCTGAGGACGAGGGAGCGGATGAGTTTCTTCGTGCTCCAGCCGTCCTTCATGAATTGCATGGCCAGCGTGTCGAGCAGTTCGGGATGGCTGGGCTTTTCGCCGGTCGCGCCGAAGTTGTCCGCGCTGCGCACGAGGCCTTGGCCGAAGAGATGCAGCCAGATGCGATTCACGGCGACGCGGGCGGTGAGCGGGTTCGACGGAGCGGTGAGCCACTCGGCGAGTTGGAGACGGCCGCTGGAGGCCTCGGGAATGGCGGGCGCGTCGCCGTTAGTGAGCACATTTACGAAACCGCGCGGGACGAGTTCGGTCGGCTGGTCGAGTTCGCCGCGGACGAGCACGCGGGTGTTGATCGGTTTGCCGTCCATGACGCCCATGCAGAGTTCCTGGCCGGGAGGACCGGGCTGCGGGGTGGGGGCTGCGTAGCCTTTGTTTTTCTTCTTCTTGTTCGCAGCCTGGGCCAGGGCTGGCGCTGCCGCGGCAGAGGCGGTCGCCGGTGATGGTTGGGCCTGGCCGAGGCGATCGCCGAGCCTTCGCACCGCAGCGGCCTTTTGCTCGGGCGTCATGCTTGCGTATCGCGCGGCGATTTCGGGCCTCGCCGCAAGAAGGCGCTGGAGGCGCTCATTCGCGGCGAATGCAGGCATTGTTTTTGGCGCAGGCGCCGCTGCCGGAGTCGCGGTAGCCACGGTTGTTGCCGCGGGCGCAGCGGTGGGGGCTGGGGTGCCTGTTCCCTCGAGAGGAATCAGCAGGGTTCCATTGCGATTTTTTCCACCCGCGGCACTGGTCCCGAAGTAGGTCTCCGTGCTGCGGAAGATGCCGGCCAGCGCGTAGTAGTCCTTCTGCGAAACGGGGTCGAACTTGTGATCGTGGCAGCGTGCGCACGCGACGGTGACGCCGACGACTGCGCGCGTGGTCACGTCGATCTGTTCGTCCACGACATCCATCTGGAACTGCTCCTTGTTTTTTTCGTTCAGCCCTTTCGGCCCGAGCGCGAGGAAGCCGGTGGCGATCAGCTTCCGATTGCGATCGGCGTCGCCCGGATGCGAGAGGAGATCGCCCGCGACCTGTTCGCGGATGAACTGGTCGTAGGGCCGGTCGGCATTGAACGATTCGATGACGTAGTCGCGGTAGCGGAATGCGGCGGGGAAGGTGAAGTTCCGCTCCTTGCCGGTGCTCTCGGCGTAGCGCGCGACGTCGAGCCAGTGGCGGCCCCAGCGTTCGCCAAACTGCGGCGAGGCCAGCAGGCGATCGACGACCTTGGCAAATGCGTCCGCGGACTTGTCCTTCAGGAAAGCATCCACTTCATCCGGACGCGGCGGCAGGCCGATGAGGTCGAAATAGACGCGCCGGAGGAGTGTGGTCCGGTCGGCATCCGCGACGGGTTTCAGCCCGGCGGTTTCCTGCGCGGCGAGGATGAAACGGTCCGCATCGTTCCGCGGCCAGGCGTTGTCCTTCACCGCCGGCGCAGGGGCTGTCTTCGGCGGCTGGAAGGCCCAGAATTCCTTCGCCTTTACGGGATCCCATTCGCGCTTGGCGATCGGCTTCATCGCCAGAGTTTCGCCGCCGCGCGGATCGGGCGCGCCCATTTTGATCCACTGCTCGAAGTGCGCGATGACTTCGTCCGGCAGCTTCCCGCCTTCCTTCTTCGGCGGCATTTCCATTTCCTTGTCTTCGTAGCGCATGGCTTTCGACAGGAGGCTCTCGGCGGGATTGCCCGGCACCACGGCATGCCCCGAGTCGCCGCCCATGCGGATGCCTTCGCGGGTGTCGAGCAGGAGGCCGCCCTTCTGCTTGCCGGATTCCTTCGAGTGGCAGTCGTAGCAGCTCTTCGCGAGTACGGGCCGGATGAATTTCTCAAAGTATTCGACGCCAGCCGCGTCCGGTTTGTCCGGTGTCGCGGGACTATTCGGCGCGATGGCGGCGCCGGCGAGCGATGCGGTCGCGAGGAGAAACGGGAGAGCGGGCGATTTCATGGAGCGCTTTGAATGGTTGTTGATCAACAGCGGTGTTCGCGTGTCTTGGGACGGCGAGTTCGCAGGGTGGAACAACACTTGAGGGTGCCCGCGGTTGCGAGAATTGTGCCGGCGGCAGTTTCCCGTCCCAAGGCAGGTCGTTGCTGTTATTGTGTGAGTGAAGGGCATGACTCCCTTTCCGAACTCCGAATACTTTTCCAAATGCCCGAACAACCCGCCGACCGAACGAAGGAACTGGTGCTGCTGATGACGCAGCACCAGCGGCGGATTTTTTCCTACATCTACACGCTGGTGCCCGACCGGCACTCGGCTGAGGACATCCTCCAGGAGACCAGTCTCGTCGTTTGCGAGAAGTTCGGCGACTTCCGCACGGGGACGGATTTTGCGGCGTGGGCGTGCCAGATCGCCTGGTGGCAGGTGCGCGCGGCGCGGACGAAATTTGCGCGGTCGAAGGTCGTGTTCGACGACAAGGTGCTCGAATCCGTCGCGGCCACGGCCGCCGAACTGGCGCCGGAGCAGACCGCGCGGCACGAGGCACTGGCGCGGTGCTTGCAGAAACTCAACCCGCGAGACCGCGAACTGGTGATGACCCGCTACGAGTCGGGCGTCGAGGAGGCGGCGCAGCGGACGGGCCGCTCGATGGTCGCGGCCTACAAGGCGCTCGCGCGTCTGCGCAAGCTGCTGCACGACTGTGTGACGAACGCTTTGGCATCGGAGGCAACTGTATGAATGACAACGAACGGGTGGAATTGAACGAACTCATCAGCGCGCTGATCGATGGCCGCGCGAGCACGGCGGACCAGCAGCGGCTGGAGGAAATGCTCGCAGCTTCCGACGAGGCGCGCCGCTTTTACGTCCGCTCGATGTCTATGTCGGCGAGTCTCTTCGAATACGCCGGCGAGATGCAAAGCGAACGTCCGGAGCCGGCGAATGTCATCCGCGTTTTCCGCTGGCGCCGAATGATCGCGCCGCTCGCGCTGGCAGCCGCGGTCGCGCTGGCGCTGGTGGTCTCGAAGGTGTTCGTCACCACCGGCGAGCCGGGGAATGGCGAAGAGCAGCCGGAGACCGTCGCGAGACTTTCGGGATCGAAGGATTGCAAATGGAAGGGTGCATCGCCTGAGCCTGGCGACGAACTGGTGCGCGGCCGCCGCCTGGAACTGGATTCCGGCTTTGCCGAACTCACCTTCGACTCGGGTGCGCAGATCACGCTCGTCGGTCCGGCGGTGCTCGATCTTCACTCGGCGTGGGAGGCGGAACTTTCCCGCGGCACGCTGAAGGCGAATGTCCCGACCGAGGCCATCGGCTTTCGCGTGACGAACCCGTCCGTCGAAGTCGTCGATCTCGGCACCGAATTCAGCATGACCGCGGAGGATGGCGCGGCGGAGGTCTTCGTGCTGAAGGGTGCGGTCGAAGTGCATCCCCAGCGTGCTGGCCACGATGCGCACGGATCGGTGTTGCGCGAGAAGCAGGCCCGCCGGTTCGCCAAGGCCGGTGATTCCGATGTGCGCGATCGCGAGCGAAAGTTTCAGCGTTACGCCGCGAAGATCGCCGTCGAGCGGCTGGCGCATCCGCTGAATTACATCCGCTGGTCGTTCGACGAAGGGGCGGGGGATGTTGCCGGGGCGAGTTCGAATTCCTCGACGGACGCCCATTTCCAGTTGGCGCAGTCCGGTTCAGCGGCATCGCGATGGACGGACGGGCGCTTTGGCAGTGCTGTGGAACTGGATGGCGTGCCCGCTTTGCTCGCGAAGCTCTCCGGCGCAGCGGGCCGCAACATCCGATCCGTGGCCTGCTGGATCCGGCTCCCGGCGGACGCTGCCGTCTCCGGCGCCGGTCCGATACTGACGCTGCCGCTAAATCGCTCCGCCCAGGCGTGGGCTGAATTCTCATGGAACAGCCTGCCCGGCGACGGTGTGGTCGGCGCGCTGCGAATGCGCTCGGGATTTGGAACGACGGTCGGCACGACTGGGCTGCGCGACGGAACCTGGCATCACATCGCCGCGAGTTTCGGCCAGTCGCCCAAGGGTGCGAACAAGCCGCATGTCAAAATGTACGTGGATGGCCGCCTGGAGCCGTTCTCGATGAAGGCCTCGGGACGCCGCAAGATGGACCTGGCACCCGAGGGCCTGGCTGGATCGCTCTGGCTGGGTGGCCTGCCCGGCAGCAGTCTGCGCGCGGGAATGGCGATCGATGAATTGCTCGTCGCCGATCGTCCGATGACGCCGCCGGAAATCCGTCACCTCGTGCTGACCAACCAGATCATCTCGCCCGACGTGGTCGCCGCGAACTGAAATCCAAATGGACTTTCAGCGGCTGGCCTGCGCCGGCTTGGCTGGCGGCGGGGACGGGACTGTCGGCGCGGTTGGTGGCGGGCTTGCGCCGAAGGGGGAGTTGCCTTCGGTGACGATCGCCGGCCTGGCGGCAGGGCCTTTGACGTTAAACGAAAACGTCTCGGACTGATTGGTCCCGGTTCCCTCCGCTTCCATCGTCGGGTTCCGTGGCTGTCCAAAATCGAGGCGCCCATTGAGAATGAAATCACCGTTCGCGTGCCTCCCGATCGCCTTCCCGACCACGAGCGAACTGCCTTCGAATACGAGGGTGGCTTCGACTTCGCGAACCATATGTCCCGCCCAGTCGAGCGGCACGGTCCCGAGTCCCAGCCGCGCCGAACCGCCGAGTTGAAGTTTCGGCAGCGGACCATTCGCATCGAGTTTGCCAGTGAGTGTACCGGCGAGCGGCCAGTCCACACCCGTCAGCCGCGAGGTGAGGCGCAGATCGAGGTCCGCCGCTTCGAGATGCACGCGGCTCACGGTCTCCTCGTTGAGCAGGCGGGCGAGATTCACATCCGGCCACTGCCTCCAGAGATCGAGCGGGAGGACTGCATCGCCGTGGAGGCAGAGCCGGTTCTTGTTGGTCACGCGCAGGTCGCGGATATTCACCGCGCTGGGTCCGACTGTGATTCCCGCTGTCAGCACGGTGCCGTTCTCCGCCAGTCGCAATTTCTCGATCTGCACTTCGCCCTTGCGGTAGGCGCCGGTGAACTCGGCGTCGAGGGGCAGCGTCCCCCCCGGGCCGAGCAGGTGAAAGCGGTTCAGCCGCGCGGTGAAGTTGCCATCGTGCAAAGCTCCCAAGCCTTTGCCGGTCCAGATCGCATCGATGCCGCCGGCGAGCGGAACCGGCAGCAGGTGGGGCGAGAGGAGCGCCTTGTAGTCACCCAGATCGCGCGCTGCGAGCCGCCATTCGCCGGAGTAGCTGCCATCGCCGAGACTGATGCGCCCGCTCCCGCGCAGGAAATCATCCTTGCGGAGCAGTTGCGCGCTGATGATTTCCAGTTCGCGCCCGTGGAAGAGGAGTGCGGCATTGAAATTGTCGAGCGGTGCCGTGCGCCATTGGAGGCCATTGCCGCTGACGATCATCTGGCCTTCGAATTTCGCCGGCCCGTCCGGCTGCGCGCCGCTGCCGCTGATTGCACCGCGGATGAACAACTGCCCGGCGGCATACTTGAATTCCGGCAGCATCAGCGCGGAGAGATCGGTGAGATTCCGGATGTCCGCATCAAGCTTCAGATCAAACTGGCGTTCCCACCACTTCGCGCCCGGTTGCGGCAGCTCCATCGTCCCTTTCACGCTCAACTGGTTCTTGCCCTGTTGCAGGCGGAATTCCGGGATCTGCAACCGTTGCTCGACGAGCGACAGCCCAAGCACCAGCGAATCCCACTGGCGGGATTCCCACTGGAATGCGCCCGCCTCGAGGCGGACGGTCGCCTCCGCCTTGGTGAAATCGCGCGGCTTTCCGCGGAAGGTGAAATGCCCCTCCTTCAGCACGCCTCCGGCGGCCTCGCTCACGCCGAGAAAGGTCGCCAGCCCCGCGACGTTGATCGTTGAAAAATTTCCGTTGGCGTCGAAGCGGATCTCCCCGTTGTCGATTGTCGTTTCGGCTTCCGCCTCGATGTTCCCGCCGAAGGCGGCGAGTCGCGCCGAGACGGTGAGCCTGCCCGTCGCAATCTCCGCGGCTGCGAGGCTGAGGCTCTCCAGGGTGACATCTGGCGCGAGCTTGATGCCCGCGATTGTGGCATTCGATCCCTGCAGGGACGTCAGCCCGCGAACGGAACGGAACACCTTGTGCGTTCCATCCACCTTGCACATCACTTGGTCCGCCCGGATCGAGCCCGGGGCGATTTCGCTCAGCGTGAAACAGGTGCCGCTCGTGCGAAGGTAATCGTCGCCGCGGTCGAGGATCAGGTCGCCGTTGCGCACGGTGACAATCCCGGGGGAGACGCTGGAGGCGCTGAGTGTGCGCTTCAGCCACCGATGCTCCTGCTCCGCGCCGAAATCCCCGTCGGTGCCGGAGGGCAGCGACAGCCTCGCAGTCACGTCATCGAGTTCGAGTTCATGGAACCAAAGCCCGTTGTCACCCAGAGGCCGGAAATCCGCGGACTCTGCGGCGGAGCGAATCCAAGTGCTCACCGGCGCGGGAAAAATATTGCTCCACGCCAGCCAGGCCCGGGCCCGGCGCACCTCGATGCGTGTCACGGCTCCTGTGTCCGCGCAGTACGACCAGAACAGATCGCGGAGCACGATCGGCTCGAACAGATTTCCCTCGACCTTGCCGATGGAAAGGGTGACGCCGTTCTGCCATGCGCGGAATGCCAGAATCGTCCGGACCACATGTGGAAATACCGGAGCCTGCACTGCGATGAGCAGCAGCAGGATTGCGCACAGCAATGCGAGCCGAAGCCTGGCAAGCAGGCCCCGCTTCTTCTTTTGGCGACGTCCTGTGGAGGAGGCGGCACCGGTGGCGAACTGAGGGTTCTCGGTCACGACGCTGGCGACCCTATGGTGTCTCCGCGCGAAATGGAAGCCGCTCGTGAGACAGTCGTGGCAAGCATTACCAAAGTGTCATCTGCGCAGTCGGGACGCGGAAGTGCGCGGCGCTCAGCCCGCGGCTGCCGATTTCCAGGTCGGTCGTCCGTGAGGGAAATCCCGCCCTGCGCGCAGCGACATCGAAAAATTGCCGGAGCTGTTCCGCCGCCGGTCCGGTTCCTGTCATGCGCCCGCCGAATTCGCCGCGGTAGAGTTTGCCGTCCCGCAGTTCGCGGATGCGCCCGAGAATCTTCTCCCGCTGCCCCGGTGCATGGCGCTCCAGCCACTCGGAGAAAATCGGCGCCACCGCGTGTGGCAGCCGGACCAGCGTGTAGTGAGCCGAGACCGCGCCCGCCTCTGCACCGGCGGCGAGCAACGCGGGAATCTCGTGGTCGTTCAATCCCGGGATGATCGGTGCCGTGAGCAGCGAGACCGGGATCCCGGCGGCGGTGAGTTCGCGGATCGCCGCGAGGCGACGCGGCGGGCTGCTTGCCCGCGGTTCGAGCTTCTTCGCCAGCTCACCGTCGAGCGTGGTGACGGAGATCGCGACGCTCGCCGCGTTGCATCCCGCGAGCGCGCCGAGCAGATCGATGTCGCGCGTGACGAGATGATTCTTGGTGATGATCGCGACCGGATTCCTAAACTCCGCGAACACCTCCATGCACTGCCGCGTGAGTCCGAGCCGGCGCTCAATGGGCTGATAGACATCCGTGATTCCGCTCATCGCCACCGTCTGCGGCTCCCAGCTTTTCTTCGCGAGTTCCTCGCGCAGCAGATCGGCGGCGCGTTCCTTCACCACGATCTTGCTTTCAAACTCCAGCCCCGCGCTGAAGCCGAGGTATTCGTGCGAAGGCCGCGCGAAGCAATACGCGCAGCCATGCTCACAGCCGCGATACGGCGAACAGCCGACGCGGAACGGGATGTCGGGCGAATCGTTCCACGTGAGCATGCTCTGCGTGTCGTCGCGGAAGAATTGCGTCCGCAACGGCAGCGGCTCGCCGTCATCGTCCACGAGCGCGTCCGGCTCGAGTTCGATGCGTTGCGCCTCGAAGCGGTTCGGCGTGTTCGAGCCGGCGCCCCGTCCGGGCGGCGCGGATGGCGGGTCCGGTGGCATCGAGATCAGTGCCTGAAGTAGTCGGGCTCGTTCCCGGGTTTCCACTTGATGTTGCACCCGACGCTCGGCTTCTGATCCGCCTCTGGCGTGCGACCGGCGAGGATGGCATCCAGCGCAGCACGGAGATCCGCGCCATTGGTCGTGCCGCGTTCGGGACGGTCCGGCCCACGCATCGGTCGTGAATCATCGAGCTGCCCGCGATACGCCAGCCGGCGGCTGCCATCCAACACGAAGAAATCCGGCGTGCATGCCGCGCCGTACGCGCGCGCCACCGCCTGCGATTCATCGTAGAGGATCGGGAAATCCAGCCCGGCCTCCCGCGCCATCGCCGCAGTCGCAGCCGGCGCATCCTGTGGATGCTGACCGATGTCATTCGCCGTGATCCCGACGAATGCCACATTTTTACCAGCGTAGTCCCGCTGCACCCGAGCAAGCTCCGGCCGGACGTGGACGACGTACGGGCAGTGCGCGCAAAGAAAAATCACCACGAGCGCGCGCGCATCGGCAAAGTCCGCGAGTCTCACCTGGCGTCCCGTTGCGACGCATGGCAGTGCAAAATCGGGCGCGCCGGTCCCGGGCGGGAGCATTGTGGATTGGAATGCCATTGTCCGGGAATCTCGGAGCACCGCGTTGTGGTTGCGAGAGGAAATTCGATCGTAGCCGACGACGTGACAGGTTGTGTGAAAACTTTTCCGCACATTTTTTGAACGCGGAAGGCGGGGCGGCGAGGCGATTCACGCGGCCAAAGCCCGCCCGCCGCGGCCGGGCACGAAGCGTCGCGGGAAAAGTTCGGGCAAAAAAATGGCGCAGGTCCGGCGCGGACGGCGGTCCGGCCAATACGCAGCGCCTCCCGGCCCCGGGCCTCAGATCCCCGCGGGCTGCAGCAGCCCGGCCAGCAGTTCCTCGACGCTCCTCAGGTTGAGCACCCGCCGCAGGTTGTAAACCAGCGCGCTCAGGC